>Ga0302322_100001367_pt1 | contig 19888 bp, 18 predicted proteins | sample Fen_T0_2_FD_203757 | JGI IMG/M metagenome (GOLD analysis project Ga0302322, IMG submission 203757) | Peat permafrost microbial communities from Stordalen Mire near Abisko, Sweden - Fen_T0_2 | ecosystem: Environmental > Terrestrial > Soil > Wetlands > Permafrost | place: Sweden: Abisko...
CCAGTATCCACTTTGACTATTGGTATGTCCGAAGCTTCTGGTTCGTTTGAGGCTGCGTGATCGGTGTGTCTCCGCGGCATCGGTTTGGGACGTTGGTTGATCTCTAAATCTGCTGGCGACTCCAAATCAGGCGTGCATTTGTGCGCGCTTTGTCGCTACGAGCGATGGCGTTGTGTGAATTGGTATGCGTGGGGCATGTGCGTGCTTCAGTCTCGAGGATTGGAATGCAATCTCCTAGATCCGTTCGGTTGCCGGCGTTCGTGCAGACGTTGTTGTGGGCAAAGTGGCCCACTCAGACTCTCGATTTCTACGCGAATCGACTGGAAGAGCCCTTTACGATTCGGTTGGTTGGCAACCGTCAGTACGTCCTCGTGAGTCATCCCGACGCGGTCAAGCTCGTACTCACCAAGTTCTCCGAAGCTGGCAATGAAGAGTTGCGCCCGATCTTGGGGAGCAAGTCGTTGTTTCTCCTGCGGGGGGACGAGCACGCTCTCCACCGCCGTGCCCTCAAACCGCTGTTCGACGCGGATGCCGCTCGAGCCTGTGCCCAAGGCATGCAGGAAATAACCCGTGAGTCGCTGAACACGATTTTTGCCGGTGACACCATTTGCATCAACGATCTCACGCAACGGATCACCACTCGCATCATCGTCGACGTGCTGTTCGGGCTGCGTCGTGGTCCAGAAGCCGAGCAGGCCGCACTCTTCCTGCTAGAAGCGACCAGGGCCATCAGCGGCCCGGCAATGTTCTTCGAGACGCTGCAGCGCGACCACGGGCCTTGGTCGCCGGGCTATCGACTGTTCGCTGCGCTCGGACGCGTCGAAAATCTCATCCGGGAACGGATGTCCACGCGACACGAGAAGCCCGGCGGGGTGGTCGCGGCGCTACACGAAGGCGGGCAAGGCCTTTCCGAGCAAGCGGTCATCGACGAGGTTAAAACCCTACTTGCTGCCGGTCAGGATCCGACGGCGTCTGCGGTGGCGTGGGCATTGCACTGGATTCACGCCGACCGTCGGGTGTTGGCGCGATTGCGGGACGAGCTCGCGCGCTGGAGCGGTGACGCGAGCGAGTTAACGGATGAGCAACAACCCTACCTCGATCTCGTTTGTCGCGAGACGCTGCGTATCATGCCCATCGTTCCGGCGATCGATCGCCGGGTCCCCGAAACGACGGACTTTCTCGGGCAGCGCTTGGCGCCCGAGGCGCGGCTCGTGGCCTGCGCCTACCTGACCCATCGGCGGCAGGATATTTTCGACGATGCTCTCGTCTTCTCACCGGAGCGCTTCGAGGGGCGCCAATATTCGCCGTTCGAATACTATCCATTCGGGGGAGGGCACCGGCGCTGCATCGGTGCCTTCTTTGCGCCGCTGCAGATGAAGATCATGCTCGCGACGCTGCTCTCGAGGCTCGAGCTCCGGCCCACGGGAGCCAAGGTGACGGTCGTGCAACGCGGGGTAACGCTGGCGCCCTCGCGACAGCTGCGATTGACGGTTGCTGGGGTGCGAGCATGACCATCTCGGTCGCAGTCGCGTCGCCCGCCTTCGTCGACCACGTCGGTGCCGATTTGGCGCGCGCTTGGGAGCGCGCAGGCGTTCGAGCCCGCTTCGCAAAATACGTGGCTATCGAAGGCGCGCGCGCGACGCTGGTCACGGCGAGGCACGGGCTCCTTCATGCGTTTGGCCGGCCTCAGGTCGCTGACGACCGAGCCCGCGCGTCGGCGCTGCGCGAATACCTGCTCGCCATGGGGCCACTGTACGTGAAGGCGGGACAGGTACTCGGCACTCAAGTTGGGCTGTTCTCCGAGACCGCGGTGAGGGAATTTCGGCAACTCTTCTCCGACCTGCCGCCAATGTCCGATGCGGAGCTCGAACGAACCCTGCAGCGAAGCTTCGGCGCGCTCGAGCCGTACCCATTCGTGGAGCTCGAACGCTCGCCGTTGGCCGTCGGCACGGTGGCTCAAGTTCACCGAGCTCGTCTGCGTGATGGCAGCGAGGTCGCGATCAAGCTCGTCAAGGAAGGGGTGCGTGAACGCCTGGAATCGAGCGCCTGGCTCATGGAGCGCGCGCTCCGCGTCGCCCACGCGCTCAGCGCGAGCGTGGCCGAGCTCGATGTTGCGGCCCATTTCGCCGAGCTCAAACCACTCTTGGTCGGTCAATGCGACATGCTCGCCGAGGCACGGGCTCAGCACGAGATCTGGTCGAATTTCCGCGGTCACCCGTACCTGACCGTGCCGCTGCCGCGCCACGAGCTGTGTACACGCGACGCGCTCGTGATGGACCTCATGCACGGCACGCGCGGCCAGGACTTCGAGAGCGTATCCTTCTCGCATCCCGAGCTAGCAAGGCGGCTGCAAGAGATCCTCTATTCGATGGTGTTCTTTCACGGGGTGTTCCACTTGGATCCCCACCCCGGGAACGTGTTTTTTACCGACGAAGGGGCGCTGATTTTGCTCGATTTCGGCCTGGTTGGCCGACTTTCCGAGGACGACAAGTGGCAGCTCTCGGCCTTCTATTACGCCTGTACCCGCCGCGAGTGGCGTCGAGCCGTCGAATGTTTCACGCGCGCCTTCGTCAAGAGCTCGCCGGAGCTCGAGGCGAGCTTCGAGGCCTACGTCGCCGCACAAGTCGAGGTTCTGCGCAAACATTTCGAAGTTCGGTCATTGCGTTGGTCGACGATGAGCTTCTTCGACGATGCAAACCGCGTGCTGGCCAGGTATCACGCGCGGTTCACCACACGTTTTTCCCTGCTCGGGCTGGCGTTCCTGACCGGGGAGGGCTTCATCTCTCAGGTGAATCGGCAGATCGACATCTGGTTCAACGCGCGGCGTTTTACCGATCGTTTCTCGCCGTATATGAGCGCCGAGATCGCCGAGCGCTTCGAGTCGCATTTCCGGACGACGATCCCGCGATCGTTCGCGCACAAGGCGCTCGCCGAGCGCTCACTGGTGGCACCGACGCACCTCGATCGTTACGTGCTGCCCAGCGCCTTTCCACTACTCGTCCAGCGTGCCCATGGCTCGCGCATCGTCGACGTGGACGGAAACGAATACATCGATCTCTCGTGCGGATATGGCCCGCACCTGCTCGGCTATGCTCATCCGGTGGTCGTCAAAGCCGTGGCCGAGGCCGCGGAGCGAGGCGCCGTGAACGCGCTCGGTTCTCCCGCGGAGCTCGAGCACGCCGACCTGATCGCCTCTGCGTTTGCGCCGAACCAAAAGCTGATTTTCTCGAACTCTGGCACGGAAGCGGCACTGATGGCGTTCCGGCTGGCGCGCGCCTACACGGGTCGACAGCGGATTGCGAAGTTCGAGGGGCACTACCACGGCTTCTCCGATCAGGGGATGGTCAGCTCCTGGTTCCGCTTCAAAGGCGCGAAGAATTCGCCGGAACCGGTGCAGGGTTCGGCCGGTGCCGACGATTCCGTGGTCGCTCAGACTCTGATTCTACAATACGGAGAACCTTCGTCGTTCGAGCGCCTGCGCCGGCACGCGGCGGAGATCGCAGCCGTGATCGTGGAACCCATGCCGAGCGCTCTAGCCGTGGTGGATACCGCGTTCTTGCGTACGCTGCGCGAGTGCTGCTCGGAGCTGGGGATCTTGCTGATCTACGACGAGGTGGTCAGCGGTTTTCGTGTGTGCTGGGGCGGTGCTCAGCACCTGGCCGGCGTCTTCCCCGACCTGACGTGCCTCGGCAAAGTGATCGGCGGCGGGCTGCCTTGTGGTGCCGTGGTCGGCGACGCGGCGGTGATCGACACTGCGAAAACGAGTCGCGATCCGTTCGTGGACGTGGACAGCAAGGCGTTCGTCGGAGGGACCATGAGCGGCAACTCGATTAGCTGCGCGGCCGGGCTGCACGCGCTTCGCCATCTGAGCGAGCACCCGGAAATCTACTCCGAGCTGGCGCGCCGCACCGATCTCTTGGTGAACGGGGTCGCGGACGCGGCGCGCCGCCATGGGGTGGCCTGCAGCGTCAAGGGGCAGCGCTCGATCCTCGCAATCGGCTTCGACTATGGGCGCGCGAAGCTGGTGCGTGAACGCCTTGCCGGCTCGAATTTCAAGGCCAACGTCGCACTCTCCTATTACATGCGAAAACGCAGCGTCTATGTGCCAGAGCTGCACACGCTCATGTTGAGCGCTGCACACACGGACTCCGATATCGAGCAGATCGTGGCCGCCTTCGACGAAAGCGTGCGCGAAATGATGCAAGACGGGCTCCTTTCATCCTGAGGGCAGATGCGTTTCTTAGCAATCGAACATCAACTACCGAGCGCCAAGGTCAGCAACGCCGAAGTGTTCGATCGCCTGCGAGAGCAAAGCGGACGACACCTATCTGGACCTCAAGTCGAGCAATTGCTGGCGTTGACAAAGGCCTGCTTCGATTCGACGGGGACGACGGTGCGATACCATCGGGCCCCCGGAGAGGAGCCGTATGCGTTGGCCCGAATGGCAGGTGAGCGCGCGCTGGCGACGGCAGGGCTCAAGCCCGAAGACATCGACTTGCTGATTTACGTCGGCATCGGTCGCGGAATTGTCGAGCCCGCTTCTGCCAACATCTACCAAGACATCTTGGGGCTGCGGAACGCAACCTGCTTCGACATCGTCGACGCCTGCGCGAGCTGGCTCCGGGCAATGCATGTTTCCAGCACGTTCCTGCGCGTCGGAGCCTACAAGCGCATCATGATCCTCAACGCCGAGTTCGTCGGTCGGGACTGCCATCGCTACGAGCTCAAGTCGCTATCGGAGTTCGCGCACTGGCACCCATCGGTCACCATCGGCGAGGCGTCCACCGCCACGATCGTAGAAAGCTCGTCCGAGCCGAACGATTTCGTCGTGAACTTCCGAACCTGGGGAGAAAAGCGCGATCTGTGCTTCGTGCCGATGTCGAACTTCGCAGGCTACTTTGGCAAAGACGTCGGGTTCGAGGTGAAACCGATGCAGTTCGTCTCCTTTGGCCTGCGTTTGATGGATTTTGGCGCCGAGAAGCTGATTGAGCACTATCGATCGAGCGCCGAGTTCAATTCGTTCGAGCCGGACTTGGTGTTCGGCCATTCGGCGAGCGACGGCATGGCGGCACACATCGTCAAGAGTTGCGGGCTCGAGCCTTCCAAATACGAATTTTCGCATCGCGACTTCGCGAACACCATTTCGGCCTCGGTGCCGCTCGCGATGTCTCATTCGATCAAGGCCGGGCGTCTCAAGCCATCTCAGCGTGTGTTGATCCTATTTGCGTCTGCCGGTGTGACCACTGCGCTCGCGAAGTTCCAGTACCTGAACTAACCGTGGCGTGCGTCGCGCGGCGGCCACTGTCCGAGCTCTTACGACGAGGTTCAAATGGATGAGCGTATTGTTTACGAAGCAATCATTCAATTGCTACAGAGCAAGACGACGCTGGATTGCACGAAAATTAGGCTGAGCGACGAGCCGCTCAAAGCCCAAGGGCTGGACTCGCTCAACTTGATTCGACTGGTGAACGCCCTCGAGGAGCACTTCGGCATCGAGATCCGCGACGACGAAGTGTTTTCGACATCGTCACTCATCGACTTGATTAACGCGGTCTGCAAGAAGGTCAAGGTGCGCCCCGCCGAGGTCGAGCGATGACCAAGGAGCCTTCCGCATCCTTCATCGACGCTGTCTGGAGCAAGGCGCGTTCCGGGGACGAAGCGGCGGGGGTGCATTTCTTCCGCGCGCAGCAGGGTGACTACATTTCTCTGCCGTATGTCGAGTTCTTACGCCGGAGCTTTGCGCTCGCCAAGCGCTTGCCGCCGCGGTCGAGCGAAGAGCGCCGCATCTTGCTGATCGCGGCCAATCAACCCAGCGTGACGCTGCTCGCGTTCTTTGCCGCGCTCTGCACCGGAACGCTGCCGTTGGTATTGCCGTCAGCCAAGGCGCTCGGCAGTCCTGCAGCGCTCGCGGAGTGCCTGCAAAACTTGGCCAGCGAGCTCAGCGGTTACGCCAGCGTGGCGCTCGAAGAGGGGGTGTTGCCGAGTGACGCGGTCCTGCCCGACATGCCCATCGTACGGCTGCCGCCGCAGCTCGACGACTACCCTGCACAGCTCTACCCTTCGACCGCGTTCGGTCGCGACCCGGGAGACATCGCGTTCCTGCAGATGACGAGCGCGTCGACGGGACGCAGCAAATTGCTCGCGATTTCGCACGCGAACATCAGCGCGAACCTCGAGGCGATCCGCGACACCTTGCATGGTGGCGCTCATGAGAGCGTCGCGAGCTGGCTGCCGCTCTGCCACGACATGGGACTCGTGGGCACGACGCTCTTCAGCTTCTTTCACGGCTATCCGCTGTACGTCATGAGCCCAGCTGAGTTCGTGAAGCGGCCGAGTCGCTGGCTCCGCACCATGAGCGAGAAACGCTGCACGATGACGGCGGCGCCGAACTTTGGCTTCGAATACGCGGAGCGCTTCGTTACCGAGCAGGAGCTTCAAGGGCTCGATCTCTCGGGCCTTCGAGCAGCCATGATCGGAGCCGAACCGATCCGACTCTCGACGCTCGAGGCATTTCTTTCACGCTTCTCCGGGGTCGGTTTTCGCGCGCAGAGCTTCGTTCCGAGCTACGGGCTGGCAGAATCCACGCTAGCCGTGGCGCTCGACGGAGAGCCGGTGAGTCCTCGCGTTGCAAAGGTGGCGCTGCGCGAGCTTCTGCCCGGCCACCCCGTGCGCGTGCTCGCGGAAGGGAGACTCGGCGTTGGCGATATCCAGGCTGTTGACGGAGTTTCCATCATTTCCGTCGGGCGGGTGGTGGCGGGGCTGACGTTCGAGCTGCTCGACGACGACGGAGTCGCAGTCTCCGGCGAGGGTCGGCTGGGCGAAATCGTGTTACGCGGGTCTTCGCTTTCGCTCGGCTACTTCGACGTCGAACGCGGACCCGAGCCGTTCGAGCGCGGCGCGCTTCGGACGGGTGACCTCGGGTTCGTCCTGAACGGCGAGCTGTTCGTCGTCGAGCGCAAGAAGAACGTGATTATCCGCAACGGTCGCAACTTCGCCGCGTCGTTGCTGGAGGACAAGGTCGCTGCCATCCTCGATCGCTCACCCCAGGACGTCGTCGTTTTGGATGAAAATATCCACGATCCCGCGAGCAAGATCGTTGCGATCGTCGAGAACTACATGGGTCCTTCCGAGCTCCCCGGTGAGAGCTTGAGTGCGTTGCGCGCGCTGGATTTGCCCATTTCGGAGCTCCGGATCGCGCGTAAGCGCGTCATCCCTCGGACCACGAGCGGAAAGAAGAAGTACTACCTGTGCCGCCAGCGGCTAGTCGATCCAAACACCCTATACAGCCAGATCCTCAGCTTGGCGGGAGCGGAATGACTTCGCTCGCAGTAGAGGAAACGCGCGTTCGCCCCGTGCTCACCCAGCAATCGGAGCGGCAACGAGCGACCGACTATGCAAGCGTGCTGCGACCGCTCCTGCCGCGCGCGATCTTCGATGCGCAGCCCGCGCGTTTGCTGCACGTGGCCGGACACCTAGCGATCGTCGGTCTATGCGTCGCGTGCGTGGTTAGCTCCGAGTCTTGGCCGGTGCGCTTGCTGCTGGGCGCGGTGTTGGGCCACAGCTTGGGGATCATCAGTTTCGTCGGTCACGAGATCCTGCACGGTTCGGTCGTGCGCGGTCGGCGGCTCGTGACTCTGCTCGGTGGCTTTTGCTTCGCGCACTGGGGAATGCTGCCCTGGGTTTGGGTTCGTTGGCACAACCAAATCCACCACAAGCATACCAACGATCCATTCGCCGACCCTGATTGCTGGGGCAAGGAACTCAGCTATCGCCGCAGCCGCATCGCGCGCGTGCTGGAGCTCATCTCACCCGGTTCCGGCACGCTGGCGAGCTACCTTCACCTGTTCGTGTTCTTCAGCGTGAAGGTATTCTTCATGGTCTTTTTGTATCCGAGCTTCCTGCGCAGCGCAGGGGAACGCTGGGCGGCTCGTTGCTACTGCCTGCTCATGCCTACGGCTTGGATCCTGGCGGCATGGTACGTGGCCGGCGTAGCTGGAGTGCTGGCGCTGTTCGTCGTGCCGTTGGGGGTCGCGAATGCGACGTTGATTTCCTACATCGCGACGAACCACTCGCTGAACCCTCTCACCGAGCTCGATAACGACTGCTTGCTGAACTCCCTCACGGTGCGCTCGCCGCACTTCGTCGAGTGGCTGCATTTGAACTTCAACTACCACGTGGAGCATCACGTGTTTCCAAACCTGAGCCCCCGCTTCGCACCGAGGGTCCGTGTTTTGTTAATCGAGCACTTCGGAGACCGCTACCGGGAGATGCCCCATTGGCAAGCGCTCGTGCGCGTGTACCAGACCCCGCGCTTCTACCGAGACTCGCACACGCTCATCAACCCGCGCAGTCGCGCCACCGCCCCAACCCTGAGCTGAGCCATGACGAGCCCTGCCTCTGGTACGGATAGCGTGAGCGCCGCTGGCTTCGACCCCCGGCTTGCGGCTATCCGCTGCGATCGCGTGTCGTATCGTTATCCGAACGGCGTTTGGGCGAGTCGGGACGTCGATCTGGCGTTACGACCTGGCGAGGTCTATTGCTTACTCGGCCCTAACGGCGCGGGCAAAACTTCGCTGCTTCTGCAGATCGTAGGCGATCTCGAGCCGACCAGCGGGCAGATCACGATCTTCGGGCGGGATGTCTCGCGCGAGCGAGGCGCCGCCAAGCGCTTGCTCGGAATCATTCCGCAAGAGGTCGGTCTATTCGCGCCGCTCACTGTCGCCCAACATCTTCGGCACTTCGCCGCGCTCAAAGGTGTGCCGCGCGAGTCGCACGCCGCCACGATTCGGCGTGTGACGGAAGAATGCGCGCTCGGGCCGCTGCTCGGACGAAGAGCACTCGAGCTAAGCCTCGGGCAGCGTCGGCGGGTGCTCGTCGCGTTGGCGTTGCTCGGTGAGCCTCCCGTGCTCGTGCTCGACGAGCCAACCGTTGGCCTCGACCCATTGGCTCGGCGCGAGCTGTGGACGACTGTTCGGCGTCAGGCCGCACAGGGGAGGGCAGTCCTTCTTACTACGCACTATCTCGACGAAGCGGAGGTTCTCGCTGACCGGCTCGGGCTGCTCGAGGCCGGTCGCATCGTGCACACCGGCACCGTGGCGGAGCTGTGTGCGACCCTCGGCAGCGCGTTCAAGGTCTCCGAGCTGGACGAGGCCACCGGCAACTCGCGAACCGAACGCTTCTTCGACACGCTCGAAGATGCGCGACGCTTCGTGACTGACAACCAGATCCGGAGCTTCCTCGTCCGGCGCGTCAGTCTCGAAGATGCTTACGTGAACCTGTACGGGAGCTCACCGTCGCCACGTCTGGAAGGGACCTTCACGTGAGGCGGGCGGTGGCTTATGCGCGCTTGGCGTTGGCAGAGGAACGGGCCACTTGGCTGCCGCTCGCGGTCAATGGTCTAGCGATCCCATTGCTGCTCACTTACTTTCTGACGCGCATCGGTGACGGAGGGAGTGACGCGCGCGTGCTGGCAGCGAGTCGCTCAGGGTGCCTGTGCCTGGGCGGCCCGATGGCACAAGTCGGCTACCTATGGCTGCGCGACCGCTTCATGCGCCGCGCCGCGCTGCTCGGGACGACGTCCCTCAGCTTCGATGCGTACTTCTGCGTTCGTCTGTCGATAGCCACGTTCGAAGGGCTGTCATTGACGCTCGCCGTGTTGCTCGTGCTGCGCGCGATTGGCCTACCGATCGCCGCGGGTGCGGTTGCCGTTCTGCTGCTCGCGAGCGCTGCCGCAGCGCTCGCGCTGTGCTCCTGGAGCGTCTGCCTCGCGCAAAGAGCAACCAGTGTCGAGCGCGGTGGCCTGATGGTTGGCTTACTCAGCAGCGCGCTCGGTGTCTTGAGTCCGGCGTTTTTGCGAAGCCCCCTCGAGGCTGCACCGCCGGCGCTCTGGTCCTACCTCTCGCCATATACGACTCTGGCGAGCTTGTTCGAGGCCGCCGCACGACACGCGCCGCTGCCCTGGTCGGCCCTGGAGTGGCTGCTCGCGCTGTCGGTGCTGTCGGCTCTGACGGCGCGCTGGCTGTGCACGGGCTCGCTCGGAGCGCCGAGCCTGCAAGGCCGGCGCTGGTCGCGATCTCCGCAGGGCCGGCGCTTGTCGGTTCGCGCAGAAGGAGGTCACCAATGACGTTGGTCGTAGCCTACCTGCGGCTTCAGGTCGACCTCCACCGCTTCAAGGCGTTGGCGCTGCTCTTCTACGGGTATTTGCTGCCGTACCTGATCTTTCGCGTTGCCGATCGTGCGCAAATGCCGGACCACCGGCCGCGACTGCTGGTGGGACTCTTGCTCTGCTCCGCAACGTTGCTCGTTCTGCGTCACGTGGGCCATGCCATGGAATCCGAGCGCACATCGGCGGCGCTCGCCTTGGTGAGGACCACGCCGTTTTCGAAACGGCACTACTTGGCTGCGCGCGGCGTCGAGTCGTTCGCGCTAGCGGCTGCCCCGCTGCTCCTCACTTGCCTGCTCGCGCGGGCTAGCAACGTTTGGTTCGCAGTCACTCCGCGCCTCGTCGTGAGCTACGGGCTATGGGTCCTTTCGCTGTGCGCTTGCGCGGTCTGCGTTTCTAGCGCTGTGAAGGCTCCAGGTTCGATGCAGCTCCTGAACGTAGCGGCGCTGCTGACTTCCACGTTATGCCCACTCTTTTACCCCGCGGCGCGCACACCCCAAGCTCTGCGCGTCGTCGTCGACTTATTGCCACCGTCCCTCGCCATGCAGGCGATTACGACTGCCCCGCCCGAAGCGGTTGTCGCGCTCTGCCCGCTGGCGGTCTGGACCGTGTCTTTGATCGCGCTAGCGGTCGCGCTTTGCCCATGGGGTGCCGAAACATGAAAATTCGACCAGGTTCAGATTCCCAGTTGCCTACGCTCACTAACGAAGTCGTCGTGCTCGCGCGAAGGACCGCCGCTGGCACTGAGTATGTCGTCGTCGGTGACGGCGCGCTGCCCGTCGACCCCGAGCTCAGCCGTGCCCCTGAGCGCGTCGAGCACATCGCCGCTTCCGTGCTCGCCGCGACGCTGCGTAAGGTCCGGAAGAACGCGTCTGCGCTACCCGGGTTCGCGCTGGCGGCCCGGGCGCTCGACAAGGGTGCTGACGCGCAGCGTCCCGCGCCGCTGATGCGTTCCTGGTGGACGAGCAGGATCGCGGCGGACGCAGCGCTCGCTGCGCTGGCTCGGCTGCACCGCTTTACATCGAAGCAAGAGATCGCCGTTGAACACTTGAGCGAGACCGAGCTCTCTTTCATCGAGTGTTGGTTCACCTGGTCAGTGACGCACGGCGAGCACCTCCATCGCGAGCTCGCGTGCGCGCTCGTCGAGGGCGGCCTCTCGTTTCAGCTCGCGCTGTTCCACGCGGTCCAGCTGCAACGCAGCCGCGAGGACGTCGAGGGGATGTTGAATTGGCACGCACCAGCGACGGTGGCCATGATCGCGCGCACGGCATTTCAGCACGTGGCACGCGCGAGAGCTGCGGCACAGGGAGTGCCGGCGAGTAGCGAAGAGGGGCTATGCTGGTCCACGCGTGGCGCACAACTTTCGCCGTCTTGGTTGGGGCGCGGGTTCAGTCCGGATCCGAAGCAACTCGACACCGATCTGGGTTGGCTGAGAAAGTGCATCGATGACGAACTCGAGCAGTTGCGCCAGAGCTGGCAGTTTCGTCTGTTTTGGGGAGCATCTAATCTCGAGGTGCACTCCAATACGGCACCGCCTCAATCACCGCCGGTAGCGGCGAAGGTCCGCGGCGTCCCGCGTTCGAAGGCTGAACTCGACGAGAGCCTCGTTCGGTATGGCACGTCTGCGGCGGAGCTTTTGGCTCGAGTGCCGGCGCTCTCGGCCGATAGCGCCGTGGCCCTCGTCGGTTCGGTAGCGGAAGGGCTCGGCCACCCCCGCTCGGATCTCGACCTCATCGTCTTGGTTTCCGAGCTCCCGGAGCACAAGGGTCGCAGTATGTCGATCGCTTCCGGGCATTTCGAGTGCTACGCAGGCGTCACTTCGACCGGTCACTCTGTCTGTATCGAGTACCTATCCGATCTCGGCCTCTCCCTCGCGCGTGGCTGGTTCGAGGGGTGCGAATCGGCCCTCACCGGGACCGGCTTCGATTCGGACCTCGACGGTGCGTCCGAGATCTTGCGTCGCGCCCGCTCGTCGCCGATCGCCAAGCTCGCGCAGCGAGCTGCATTTGGCCTCAACTTGCGGCAGGGGCCGGCAGGTGAGCGCTGGCGGGCCGCGTTCCCCGCTACTCGCTACGCGGAAGTGCTGACAGAGTCGCATTTGGTGGAAGCATCACGGCAAGAGCTACGCGCCCGACGCTGGCTTGCTGCGGGCGAGTTGCTTGCGGCGAATTGCGCGGCGCGTTTGAGCTGGGAACATACGCTGTTGGCGCTGCTCTCGAGTCGGCAACACTACGTGTGGAGCAGTCGTTGGATCGTGCCTTGGTTGAAGCGAGCGCTCGATGCCACGACTGCCGAGGCGTTCATCGAGGAGCTGTTCCCGCGGCCCCTCGACGCGGGCTACGTGGATCGCGTGAGCGGCAAAGCGGCACGCCTTCGCCAGGAGCTCGAGCGCCGGTCCGCGCCGCGCAGCAAACAGTCACCGACAGGGGTGAGCCAACCGAGGCCCGAGCGGGCGGTTGAGGCGAGAGGCTAATGTATCAAACGATCACGCGCGGACATCTGACGACAAGGCTGCTAATCGCCGAAGGCGCTATCTCGCAAGTAGACTGGCAAGCCGAACTCCCGCGCGAGTCCAAGCATTTCCTGGTTGCCGACACCAAAGTCTTTCGGCTGTACGGAGAACTCGTTATGGCCGCCATCCAAGGCGCCGATCTGCGCCTCATCCTGGTCGAGGAAGGCGAGGCCGCCAAGGCAGCTGACGAGTATCTTCGAGTTGCCACGGCCATATCCCAGCTCGGTGGCGATCGGTTTTCGACCGTGATCAGTCTGGGGGGCGCCTCTACTAACAACGTGGCGGGATTCGTGGCGGCCACCGTGCTCAGAGGCGTGCGCCTCATGCACGTCCCAACTACGCTTCTAGCGCAACTCGATGGCGCAATCGACTTCAAGCAAGCCATCAACATCGACGGCATCAAAAACCTGATCGGCGCTTACTACGCACCGTCACTCATCATAGTCGATCCGAGGTTTTTGGAGACGCTTCCTCGCCGGCACATCTGGAACGGTTTCGCCGAAGCGCTCAAGCACGCTCTGATAGAGGATTCGAACCTGCTGAAGTTCTTCGAGCGGCACATCAGTGATCCGCCTGAGCTGTTCACCCTCGAGGCCATCAGAAGAACGGTGGCGCTTAAAGCACGACTGCTGCAGAGCGCCCAATACGAGGCAGATGAGATTCTGATGCAATACGGGCATGCGGTCGGACATGCGCTCGAGTCTGCGTCTCATAACCGGTTACTCCACGGCGAAGCGGTTTCGATTGGAATGTGCGTATCGGCTGAAGTGGCGTACCTAGTGAAGCTGTGCGATCGAGGCTGCGTCGACCTTCACTACAAGCTGTTGAGCGCGTACCATCTCCCGACCGTCCTCCCGTCTGATTGCTCGATTGAGGAGGTTTTGAAACGCGTGCGGCGCGACAAGTATCGAACGGCCGGCGTGCAGTTGATGGCGCTCCCATGCTCGCCAGGCATGCCCGCGCGCTCGGGAGATGAGTATGCCCGACCAGTCAACGAACTCGTGCTGCGAAAGGCGCTGGCTGCCAACCTCGACCGGTCGAGCGAGGGGATCCGCGCTTGACCCGCGTACTCATCACAGGCGCGACGAGAGGAATCGGTAGAGCCATCGCCGAACGCGCGCTCAAAGATGGCTTCGAGGTGCACCTCATCGCGCGCACGTCTGACAGCCTTGAACGAGTGGCCGGCGAGCTGTCGAAATTGGGTCAGGTTGCGTTTACGCCCGTGAACATGGCACGCCGCGAAGAGCTGCAGCGTTTCTGTGAACGCTGGCGCGGCCCGCTTCACGGAATCGTGAATAACGTCGGAGCATGGCGCGAAGACAGCTTGCTAGACGCTGACATGGACGTGCTCGTTGAAATGATGAGTTTGAACGTCTTCGGCATGTTCGGGCTAACCAAGGGCCTGTACGGCCATCTACTACCGGGGGGTAGAGTCGTGAATATCTCGTCGCAGCTGGGCGTGCGCGGGCGAGAGCTCATGGGCTCATATGCGGCGACCAAGCACGCCATCATCGGCCTCACTCGAAGCTGGGCACCCGAGGCCGCTCGGCGAGGCATCACAGTGAACGCGGTCTGCCCGGGCTGGGTGGATACACAATCGAATCAGGATGAGCTCAGTGTCCTCGCGGCACGGCGCGGTCGTACTCTCGAGCAGGAGATGCAGACCATCGCGCAAGGCCTGGTGCTCGGCCGGTTCATTCGCCAAGAAGAAGTGGCGAGTTTGGTCGCCTTCCTTCTGAGCCCAGATTCGAGCGGGGTCACGGCACAAGCTTACGAAATTTTGTAGCAAGAAGACTTGGACCACGGATGAGTGAAGCACGTCAGGGGATAGCAGACACATTGGAGCCATCGCCGCTGACGTTTGTCTTCTTAGACGGTTGGTCGGTCAACACAGGGCGCGTCAGCGGGATGGTCGACGCGATGTTGCGTGATGGTTTTCGGCTGCTCGACGCGCAATACAAAGGCTTGTCCGAGGCTGACGCGGAAGAGATCTACAGAGAAAATCATCCGATACGCGAAGGCAATTCCTGGCACGTCGCCAGGCTCGTGTATCCCATGGGCCGCTCGCTCGGCCTTCTGCTCGCACATCCGGAAGCACGGTGTGCTTGTGAGCGGATGCGCCGCCTCAAGGGTAGAGCGAATCCGGCGCTGCAGGCGCTCGGACAGCTTCGACACGCATTTCTCGCTCCGAATCGAATACTGAGCCTAATGCATTCGTCGGATGATCTGAGGCAGACTTACCGCGAAGGCTCGGTTTTCTTCTCACACGAGCGCATCGACCGCGCGCTGCTCGCTGCGCAAAAGCGCGAGCAATCGGCGGGGGTCTTTGACCTCGTCGCCGGTCACGACGCACTGGGCCTCGAGCGCCTGCAGGAGCCTGGGCTCGGCGAGCTATTCGCAAAGGTCCGTCTGCGCTTGGTGGACGAATTGCGACCTCGCCTCGAGCGCGTGCAAACCCTTGCGGCCGCGCTTGGTGTTTACCGAGACGTATGGGTAGACGCCGCCAAACCCGCTCCTCGGCAGCACGCGCTGCTCGAGGCACGGGCGTACCTTCGTTTGGTCCTTCTCGAGACAGAGAAGCTGAATAGCTTGCTGTCAGCCCTGGACAATGAACGGCCATGGGCCCGCGAATCGGCACACTTCTATCGCAACGACTGGCACGAATCCGAGCGAGTCGTGCAATCTCTTTGGATTCTGAATCGGCCGTCAGCGTACTCGACGTGGGATTCCGTACGCCAGCTGCCGCCATCCATCTTGTATGACCGCTGGGAAAGTTTGCTTTTCAGGGCGTACCTTTTCAACTTCGATGATCTCATGGTGTCTCCAGAGGCCAATCTCCCATGATCGTCACATTCTCCGGGATCGACGGGAGCGGCAAGACGACGCGCTGTCAGGCCTTGGTTCTTGCACTCAGGGAGCTGGGGCTCCCCGCCACCCCGGTCAAACCCAGCTATCTTGCCAGCGAAACCGTCAAGGATTTCTGCGAGGCGCAGTTTCAAGATCGCTTTGGTTATTTCAAAAATCTCGACTCGAACTTCTATATTTCTTGCCTCAGCGCGGACTGGCTCGCGTTTCTCGCGCGAACACTGAAGAAATCTGACGGCCAAATTCTAGTTTGCGACCGCTATATTCAGGATGTCTTCGCTCAAGCAATCCATATGCGAGCCCACGCCAACGAGTTGCGACGTTGGGCGAAGCTTTTTCCTATTCCTGAACTCAGTTTCTTCCTCAACGTCAGCCCGGAGGTCGCGCACGAACGGCTACTGTCACGACCTTCCCCTCCCATTCACGAAGCGGAGGCGCTGGTCGAGCTGCGAGCCCTCAGCTTGGCTTATGATCTAGTGATGAAGGATTTTCCCTGGAAACCAACGGTGGTTTCAGAAGAAACGCCGACCGGTAACCTCGTGGACATTGTAGCGGCGGCATGGACACTCGAGAAGCAATAGCCCGGCCCTGGTCGGTGATTGCGCGAGCGCCTTTGCGCATCGATCTGTCCGGAGGCTTTACCGACGTCCCACCGTTTGGCACCAAGTTTTCGTCACTTCACGTGAGCGCCACCGTTACTCTCGGAGTCGAGGTGAGATGCCGGCTTGGCAACGCGGGCGTTCGCGTAGTGCGCCAAGTCCGCGGGCAGCAAGGTCAGAGCCAGAGGCTCGACGAGCGGTGCGTCGCGTTCGTCGCCGCTCTGGGGACTGCGTGCGGCCCACTCTTGCAAGGGTCGGGCGTCGACTTGTCTATCGACTCTGACATGCCCGGGGGCACAGGCCTGGGATCTTCGGGAGCTATCCTAGTCGCGGCCACCGCCGCCGTGGCGGCTCTCCGTGGCAGAGAGCTGACCCGTGACGAACTTGCGAAGAAGGCGCTGAGCGCCGCAGCCGCGCATGGAATCGTCGGCGGCCGACAAGACGAATTCGCGGCTGCCTTCGGAGGAGTCAATGCTTTCAGGTTCAGCCCTGACGGCGGTTACAGGCTAGAACGTTTCGTCTATGGGCCTACGCTACGATCGCTCGAACACTCTTTATTGATTGTCCGATTCGACGAACTCGGGCGTCAGGACGACATCGTGGCAGATGTCGCCCGGAAGGTCGCGCAGGAAGATGCCAACACGCTGAAAAGCCTGCACGAGCTAGAACGGTTGTCCCAAAGCATCAAGACGTTACTAGAGGCGGAAACCAACGTCCTCCAGAAGCTGTCACCCCTCCTTGCCCGGGTGCTCGTAGCACAGGGAAGCTTGCATCCCGGGATCATCCCCGAACACACGCAACAGACCATGGCCGCCTTGGCTCGCCGACTGCCAGGCACCGCGTACAAGATGACGGGCGGCGGCGGTCAAGGTGGCTCGTTACTCGTGCTCCCGTCGCCGCAGCGCTTGAACGAAACCTCGCGAATCTTGGAAGACCTGGGCGCTCAGATCACGCCGGTCGTATTTCAGCCGCACGGCGTCAGGGTGCGCTGCGCTGAAGTCACCGCGCTCGTCTGAAACGCAAAAAGACTGGCGGGTGATGAGGCGAGTCGCGCTGCGCACACTAAATGGAGTATGACGAGGCATGTTGCCCTGGAAGCGCGTGAACAGCACGATGCTCGTCTCTGACCGCTGGATGCGTCTGCGAGCAGACCGCTGCGAACTGCCCTCCGGCACAATTCTGGACCCCTACTATGTGGTGGAGGAATCAGACTGGGTCCACGTCGTGGCAATCTCAGCGGACGATAAAATACTCACGGTGCGCCAGTTCCGATATGCCGCTGGGATCGTCTGCACGGAACTGCCAGGCGGAGTGGTCGATCCCGGGGAGACCCCGCTCGAAGCCGCGAAGCGAGAGCTCCGAGAAGAAACTGGGGTTTGCGCCGCTGAGTGGCGACAGGTCACGTCGCTGTTCGCAAATCCCGCGCGACAGACGAACCGTGTGCACGTGTTCGTCGCAACCGACCTAACCAGTGGACCGCAAGCTCTCGAATCATCCGAAGAACTCGACTTCGGCTTTCTCACGCGCTTGGAAATCAAGGCCGCGATCAAGTCGGCGGCGTTTGCGCAATCCCTTCACGTTGCAAGCCTGTGCATCGCGTTGGATTTCGTTTGAAAGCTAACCCCCCAGGCGACCGTCAGGCAAGCACCCGTTGATGACTCCCAACACGCTGTCCCGCATCGCCTGATCCCTGGCATCCCAAGCGTCGCCAAGGTTCCTGCGCCACCGAGGCGAGCCGACCGAGCCACCCGCTCGAGCTCCGCCCGCGAGCCCCGCCGTACTTCAAGAGCCTCGTCCGCCGCGCTCGACCCCGCGTCGAGCCGCGCGCCTCGTCTTCGGCACTACACGCGCTTTCTCAGCAACTCGATCGCGCGTCGACCGACCACTCACGCACAGCCCAACGAGGAGTTTCCGATGCCCGCCCCCGTCAATAACAACAGCTCCCCGTCAGAGTTTTCTCGCTTCGTCGAAAGTGCGACTGCCTGCGACCCCGCGGTCGCCAGCTGCCCGCCGACGGACACCGCGCCGCCAACGGAAGGCAGCTTGCAACCGATCACGATCGGCCCTGTCTACGTGAGCGGCGACAGCAATCCTGCGACGCGCGAACTCGTGCGACGCTTCGACGCTTCCACGCCATCAGGGTGCGCTGCAGCGCAAAGCAATGCAGTCGTCACCTGCCTATTGGCCGCAACCGCGGCGGGCACGACTGTCGCTACCGCACCGTCGGTGATCGGCTTCGCCATGGGCCTTGCTACCACGGTCGGCCTCGCGACCCAGTGCGCTCGCGATATTTCGGGTTCGCTCGACTGCGAAGAACGAACTCGAGCGCTGACCGACGCCAACGTCGACTGCGCGGATCGCGGTGGCATCTTGTTGAACGGTGCGAGTTCCGAACTGGTCTGTCTGGTCACACCATGATCAATCGCGATCTGGCTCGAGCGCCGAGCACACACCGCCTCCAGCCCTGGCTGGTCCGAGCGCTCGTCCTCATCGCGCTCGCTGCTGGCTTGCTGCTTGGCATGCTTTCCGTGCGCCTGGGCCATTTTGCCGTCCAGTCCGGTCGGCTTTGGCTGGCGTTCGCACTGGAAACGAGCATCGACGCCCTAGCTCCCATGGGGGCTGCCAGCATGGCCGTGATTGTCTTGCGCTGGGCGGAGCCGCGCAAGTTTTGGCTGGCAGCGGCGATCCTGGTTCTGCCCTTGATTGGCATGCACCATTCCCTGGCGTATCATCCGTTGGTCGTGGCATTCGCCGAGGCGTCGTGGTTCCTGGTCGTCCTTTGCTGTGCCCGCTCCAAACGCACGCTCGGCCTCTGGTGCGTCGCGGCTTGTGCGGCATGCACCACCGGCATTCAACTGGAGTCATCGGCGTTGAAGCACTCCGCGCAGGCCCTGCAAGCCGAAGTTCTCGATACACGGCCTTTTGCAACACCAAGAGCTTCCCGATAGGGGCGCGAAGTTCGCCAGCTGTCCCTATCAACTGAACTACGAGCAAACCGGAAGTCGGCTTTTGTTCCCGAATAGCCCGGCAAATGGTTTTCAGCAGTCGATGCGGCACTCTTCCGTCTCGCCATTGATTGCCGCTCTGGCCGTGAGCCCACGCTAGGCCCCCGGCAAAGTGTCGCTCGGTATGTAATATCTGCTGCTGGTTTCTTCAGGAGGGTTTGTCCAGGACCAGATGCCCTGGGGCGCGCGGCAATGTCGAAGGGCATCGCCCTGCGCGGCGGAATGAATTGGCGTTTCGCCCGCAGCTTCAGAAAGAGACCCATGCAACATTCATCAGCGAAGACTGGTTCGTCCGGAGCGCTATCGTGGCTTTGCGCCAAAGCCTTGCAACGCGAAATGACTTGGGGCGCCGTGCTCGTGGCCGGCGCCGTGAGCTTGCCGGGCGTGGCGAAGGCCGACCCCTACGCTGACGCGTTTCGCGTCAACAACTATACGCCCGGCGGGCAGTACCTGAGCTGCGTTGCGATGAGCGCAAATGGCGACTCGCTCCTCGTCTGGACCGACTCGGCAAGGGGCGGAGGGAGTTTTCTCCAGCGCTACGATGGGGCTGGCCAAGCGCTGCAATCCGATGAGTGGGCCTTTGGCTCTGGAGTGATCGACGTCGCGATGAACGGCAACGGAGGTTTTGCCCTGCTGCGCTCGGCGCCCGACGGCTCTGGAAACGGTGTCTTCGTGGGCGTCTACGATCGCTCTGGGCACGTCGTCGTTCCGGAGCTCCGCGTCAATAGCGCGACCGCTGGCGAGC
>Ga0302322_100001368_pt1 | contig 19876 bp, 22 predicted proteins | sample Fen_T0_2_FD_203757 | JGI IMG/M metagenome (GOLD analysis project Ga0302322, IMG submission 203757) | Peat permafrost microbial communities from Stordalen Mire near Abisko, Sweden - Fen_T0_2 | ecosystem: Environmental > Terrestrial > Soil > Wetlands > Permafrost | place: Sweden: Abisko...
CGCACGGGGGTGGTGGGGGTGGCTGGGGTGGCATGGGCGAACCGGTGTGTGGGTGTGCCCTCCGATGGGGGGTGTCGCCTGCTGTGCTGGCGACTCCCCTCTCGACGCACGTTCTAGGCTGCTGCTACTTCCCCGACGGCGCGGGAGCGGGATTGACGCAGTACTTCGCGTATGCGCCCACGCACACGTCGCTCTTCTTCAGGAACTTGTCGGTGAACAGGCGCCTGAAGTTGTTCCGCGTGATGGAGACCACCGGGATGGCGTAGGTGGGCTCCGGGTGCGCACCGTTCGGCCGCGTGCCGTTGGTCTTCGGCTTCTGGCCCTTGAGCAGGGCAACAGCAGCCGCAGCCGCGGCATTGGCCTCGTCGGGCACGTACTTGTAGACGGTCATCGTCTGCCAGCCCGAGATGATGTTCTGCACACCCTGCACGGTCGCGTCCTGGCCCGTCAGCGGGATCGCCGGGAGGCTCTTCGACTTCAGGGTCGCCACCACCGCGCCGGCGATGTTGTCGTTCGCCGCGATGACGCCGTCGATCTTGTTGCTCGTCTTGAGCAGCATCTGCTCGAAGATCGGCTGCGCGTTGGTCGCGAGCCAGCCCGGCACGAACTGCTGCGGGCCTCTCGTGAGCTTGCCGGCCTTGAAGAGCGGGTTCAGGATGTCGTTGTTGCCGCTCTGGAACCAGAACGCGTTCTGGTCGGTCTTGCCGCCCCACAACTGGGCGACGACGGGCTTCGTCTTGCCCTTGAGGCCCAGCACGAGCCCCTTGGCCTGCGCACGGCCGACGGCGTTACCGTCGAACGTCACGTAGACCTTGCCGGTGCCGCCGACGATCTGGCGGTCGTAGTCGATCGACTGGCCGCCGGCCTTCGTGAACAGCTTCTGGATCGCGATCGAGGAACCGGTGTCGAGCGACGTGATCACGGCCACCTTCGCGCCGGCCGCCAGGCACTGCTGTGCCTGAGAGACCTGCTTCTGGGGGTCGTTCAGCGCGTTGAAGATCATGTACGTGACTCCGGCCTTCTTGAGCGCCTTGGCGAAGTCGGGAGCGTCGAACTGGGTCCAGCGGACGGACGACTTGGTGTCCGGCAGCAGGACGCAGACCTGGGCCGATGCCGTCTTCTGGGACGGCTTCGCGATCGCCGCCGTCACTGCCACGCTGACCGCGGCGAGTGCGACGAGAGACAGGATCAAAAACTTCCTCACGATGGTTCTCCTCCTGGTAATTGCCTTGATATGCGGCGGGGCAAGACTACAGCGCAATGCGTCTGTGTTCAATGCTCCACCGTCAGGGACGTGCGGGGGCTGTTCGGGCTGAGCCACCTCCTTCGTCGTTCGTTCCGGCAGCGACCCGCTGCTCCCCGGCCTGGTGGCCAAACGGGCAACAGACCCCGGGGCACTGCCGAACTCGCATGGTCAGGAAACCCTTTCGCGACGTATGGCGGGACGCTCCGCGACGAGCCACGGCTCGGCGAGCACGGCCATGAGCGTCAGCGCGGCCGCTCCGCGCACGGCGGCGCCCTCGCCGAACTCCGACGCCCGCACCTCGCAGCCGGTCCAGGCCGAGGAGAGCACGCGCTCGTGGAGCGCCTTACGCACGTCGTCCTCGAGCCACGGAGCGAGTGGGCCGAAGCAGCCCCCGAGCACGACGGCGTCGACGTCGAACATGTTCACGGCGGCAGCGAGGCCGAGCCCGAGGGCCTGGCCCGCCTCCGAGAGGCTCTGCAAGACCCGTTCGTCGCCCCGCTCGGCGCGACGCACGAGCTCTCTCGTGAGGCTGTAGGTCCGGCTACCCGTCCCGAACGAGAGCCCCGCCCGGCTGGCGATGGCCTCCTGACCGGCGAAGGTCTCGAGGCAGCCGGCCGAGCCGCACTTGCACGGCGGGCCTTCGGGGTCGACGGTGATGTGGCCGAACTCCGCCCCGAAGCCGTGGGCACCGCGGAAGAGCTCGCCGTCGACGAAGATGCCGCCCCCGACGCCCACCTCGCCGAAGACGCAGACGAAGTCCTCGAGATCGCGCGCAACCCCCTGCCAGTGCTCCACGAGCGCCGCGAGGTTCGCCTCGTTGTCGGCACGGACCATCAGGCCGGGCAACCGCGATCCGATCTCCTCGGCAACCGGGATCTCCGACCAGCCGAGGTTCGGTGCCCACAGAAGCGTTCCGGTCTGCGCCTCGACCAGGCCGGGCAGCGCGACGGCCACACCGGCCGCGACGAGATCTTCCTTCGCGATCGCGTCGAGCGCCTGCCCTGCCATCCGCGCCAGCCGGCTCAGGACCGGGCGCGGGGACGAGCGCCGGTTGTCGGTATGCACGCGTCGCTCGTACCGGATCGTGCCGGTCAGGTCCTCGACGCACACGGCGAGATAGTCGACGTTGACCTCGAGCCCGATCGCAACGATCCGGTCACCGAGCCGCAGCGTCTGTGCCGGGCGGCCGACGCGGCCGAGGCGCTCGTCCTCGCCCGTCTCGCGGAGCAGGTCGAGCTCGATCAACTCGCCGACGAGGCTCGAGACCGTTCCCCGCGTGAGCCCCGTCTCGGCGGCGACACGGGCGCGGGATCGCGGCTCGCCGGCCGCGATCTGCTTCAAGACGACACCGAGATTCGCCCGCCGGACGGTCGATTGATCGGCGCGCGAGCCGGCACCGTGAGGCCGTTCGAAGCTCATACGCGTGCTCTCGGGATCGGGGTTGTCAGCGTCGACTCGGTCAACCCGGCGTCGGGTTTTGTATGGCCATCGCACAAACTTAACGGTTCAGACGCCGATGTCAACATTCGGTTAGCGGCCGTCGAGCCGCCGGGCTCCCCACGCCCCTCGCGGGTCACCTCGTACACTCCCGCAGGTGATCGCGGACGCGCACCTCGACCTGTTGCTCGAGCTCGGCCACCGCGAGCTCCGCTTCGGCGAGCACGGCTCGTTCGCCCGCACCTGGCTGCCGCTCCTCGAGGCGGGCGGCGTCGGGCTGCAGGTCTGCCCGGTCTTCGTCGAGCTCGAGCGCCAGCCGGAAGGCACGCTGCGCGAGGCGCTCGGCCAGGCCACGTGCCTCGTGCGCGCGGTTCGCGAGAGCCCCGGCAGGGTTCTCCAGGTCAGATCGGCCGCCGACCTCGAGCCGGTCGCGAGCGGCGAGACGATCGGGCTGATGCTCTCGCTCGAGGGCGTCGAGCAGTTCGGCTACGAGCTCTGGCCGGCAGAGACCTTCTGGGAGCTCGGCGTGCGGATGGCCGGACTGACGTGGAACCGCCGCAACCCGTTCGCCGACGGCGCAGCGGAGGACGGCGGCCTCTCCCGGCTCGGGCGGGCGCTCGTCGCCCACCTCACCGAGCTCGGAGTGATCCTCGACCTCGCCCATGCCTCGCCACTCGCGTTCACCGAGATCGTCGAGCTGGCGGCGGGCGCACCCGTGATCTGCTCGCACGCCGCGTGCCGCGCCGTCAACGACCACCCGCGCAACCTCTCCGACGAGCAGCTCCGGGCGCTCGCGGACGCTGGCGGGCTCTTCGGCCTGATGCTCCACCCGCTCGCGATCGGCCACGAGGAGCGGACGATCGCCCGCGTGGTCGACCACCTCGAGCACGCGGCCGAGGTGATCGGCATCGACCGAGTCTGCTTCGGCGGCGACTTCACGACCAGGCTCAGCGAGGTGCTGCCGCCCGCCCCCGAGCCGGCGGACGGCTTGATGCCGGCCGGTCTTCAGCCGGGCGCGGGGATCGAGGGGCTCAAGGGCCCGGAGGACTACCCGGCACTCGTCGCCGCACTCGCGGCGCGGGGCTGGAGCGAGACCGACATCGGCGCGGTCAGCTGCGACAACCTGCTCGGCTTCCTCCGCCGCTCCCTGCCGGCGGGGTAGGCGCGGCTCGCGTCACAGCGCTGCGCCACCGTCGGCCAGTAGCGTCGCCCCGTTCACGTACGCGGCCTCGTCGGAGAGGAGCCACGCGACGAGCGCGACCACCTCCTCGGGGCGTCCGAGCCGGCCCGCGGGGATCTCGGCCGCGAGCTCGTCGATCCGGTCGCCGGCGAGCTCACGGACAGTCTCGCCGTCGATCGTCCCCGGCGCGACCGCGTTCACTGTCACGCCGGCGGGAGCGAGGGCCGCGGCGGCACGGCGGGTGAGCGAGAGCAGCCCCGCCTTCGATGCCGCGTAGTGCGCCCCGGTCACCCCTCGGCCCCGAAGCGCGGAGTCCGACGCGATGTTGACGATCCGCCCGCCGCCGCGCTCGCGCAGGTGCGGCCCGACGGCCTGGATGCCGAGGAACGGGCCGCGAAGGTTCGTCGCGAGAACGTCGTCCCACTCGTCGGGCTCGATTGCGAAGAGGTCGCGCACGTCCGTCCGGGCGGCGCAGTTGACGAGCGCGGCCAGGTCGCCGGCAGCCCGACCCGCAGAGACGGCGTGCTCCCACGCGGCGTGGTCGCGAACGTCCAGGCGCAGCGGGACGGCGTCCCGGCCGAGCTCGGCCGCGAGGATCGCGACCGCATCGGCATCGATGTCGCCGAGGACGAGCGCCCAGCCGTCGTGGGAGAGCCGGCGTGCAACCGCGGCGCCGATGCCGCGCCCGGCGCCCGTGATGATGGCAGCCCTCACTCGAGCAGGGAGGCGCCGATCGCGCCGCCGAGGTCACCGAGCTCGGCGAGCCGATAGACGGGGCCTTGGCGAAAGAACGTGTGCTCGTTCGCTGCCGCCTCGATCCGGACGAGCCACTCCGGGCCGATCCGCTCCCCCAGGCCGCCGCCGATCACGACGCCCTCGACGTCGAGCAGCGTCACCGCCGAGCCGATGCCGACTCCGAGCGCCTGGACGGCGCGCAGGATCAGCTCCTCGGCGACCTTGTCGCCGGCCTGCAGCGCGCGGAGCCAGACCCCGCTCGTGAGCCGGTCCCGGCCGCGCTTCTCCATCAGCTCGAACAGCACGGTCGGTCGCTCCTTCGCGACCTCACGGGCCTTCTCCTCGAGCGCCCCCCGACCGGCGTACGCCTCGACGCACCCCTGGAGCCCGCAGTTGCAACTGCGCCCTCCGGGCTTCGAGCACACGTGCCCGATCTCACCGGCCGACCCGCGGCCGACGAGGTGCCGGCCGTCGATGACGATGCCGCCGCCGACGCCCGTGCCCCAGAAGACGCCGAGGAACGAGTCGAACTCACGGCCGGCGCCGAACCGCCGCTCGGCCTCGACCGCGACGTTCACGTCGTTCCCGATCTTCACTGGCCGGCCCAGCTCGGTGGCGAGAGCAGGCCCGAGAGCGAAAGGGGAGTCCCAGCCGTCGATGTTCGGCACCTGCAGCACGGTGCCCGTGGCGGCGTCGATCGAGCCGGGAGCGCCGACGCCGATCCCGGCGAGGCCCATCGGCTCGACGCCGGCATCGTCGAGGGCCGCCCGCATCGCCTCGGCGAGCTCGAACGCGACAGCTGCCGGCCCACCGCGACGCGGCGTCTCGCGCCGCGCCCGGCCGAGCACCGTTGCCTCGCCGTCCGTGACGACCGCCTGGATCTTCGTGCCGCCGAGGTCGAGCCCTCCCTTCATCCGCGTCACGGCAGCCATCTGACCACCTGGTCGAGAGGATTGCGGTTCGCCCTCGCACTCCATTCCTCGACCGTGTGACGGTCGGGATCGCGCGACCGCTCGGGTAGCCCGAACGAGAGCACGATGGCCGGGATCTCGTCCTCCGCCGCCCCGAGCGCATGCCGGGCGAGGTCGACGTCCGAGATCCCGTTAGGGCATGAGGCGAGCCCCTCGGCCCAGGCCGCGAGCAACATGCTCTGGGCTGCGCGGCCGGCATCGAACATCACCGGCCCCTTGCCGTGAACGAGGATCGCGACGACGAGCCCGGCGCCGAGAACGTTCTCGGGAACGAACACCGCCCGCGCAAGCTCCTCGATCGCGGGCCGCCCGGTGGGCACCGCGAAGGTCCAGGGCTGCGCGTTCCGGGACGAGCCGGAGAGCCTGCCTGCGTCGAGGACGCGAAGGGCTACCTCGCGCGGCAACGGCTCGAGGAGCGTGCGACGCTCGTCGCGTCGGCTTGCGATCGCGAGCAGCGTGTCCACCGTTCCAGCCTATCGGCTCGAACGTCGAACGCCTCGGCTCCGCCGCCCGAGCCCCCGCGCCGACGTAAGCTGACGCCCGTGAGCCAACCGGCCGACCAGGAGACGGTGAGCCTCCTCCGCTGGCTGCGCAGGCAGCTGCGCCAGCCGACCCCCGAGCGCGAGCGGCTCGAGGCGGCGGTCGCGAACGACGACCCGGCGGAGGCGCGACGGCTGCTACGGCAGTACGACTTCGGCGACGCGCAGCGGCGACACGTCGAGGGCCTGATCGACCGCTGGGAGCAGAGCCGTGGCCCGCGCTGAGAACGAGGCGCTCGTCCGCCACATCTTCGACGCCTTCGCGCAGAAACGGGGGTTTGCCCTGCGCAACGTCTTCGCCGCCGACGCGACCTGGGTCGTGCCGGGCAGCGGCTCGATGGCGGGGACGTTCACGGGCCGGGAGGAGATCTTCGACTTCCTCGGCCGCCTGCCGAAGGAGACCGACGGCACGTACTCCTCCTCGCTGATCGACGTGCTCGCCTCGGACGACCGGGCGGCCGCCCTGTATCGCGCCCGCGGCGAGCGCAAGGGACGCAGGCTCGAGCTCGACCAGGTGCTCCTGTTCCGGATCGAGGACGGGCTCGTGCGGGAGGTGCTGGCCCTGCCGAGCGACCCCGCGGCGTTCGATACGTTCTGGGGCGCATGAGCGAGTTGCGCTTTGCGGACGGGCTCCGCTACCGCGTCGAGATCCCGTCCGTCGAGGGCCCGGGCGTGATGCGGGCCGTCCTCGCCGAGGCGGACGCGCGGGGCGTCGCGGTACGGCGGGTCTCGCAGGGATCCGGCGTGATGATGCTCACCGACGTCGAGCTGGACGAGATGGCGCAGCTCGGCAGCGAGCACGGGGTCGAGGTGTCGCTGTTCCTCGGGCCTCGTGGCGCCTGGGACCCGGGCGGCCAGTCGTTCACGACGTCCGCCGTCGGGGTCACCGCGCGGGGCGACGCAGGGATCGAGCAGTGCGTGGCCGAGGTTCAGCGCGGGCTCCGGCACGGCATCCGCTCGTACCTCGTGGGCGACCTCGGGGCGCTCGCGACGCTCGGGCGCCTGCGGGCGGCGGGTGACCTCCCGCCCGAACTCGTGCTGAAGACGTCCGTGTTGCTGCCGTGCGCGAACGGCGCCACGGCGGGGGTGCTGCAGAGCTGCGGCGCCACCACGATCAACGTCTCGACCGATCTGTCGGCAGCGACGCTCGCCGAGATCCGCAGCGCCTGCACCGCGCCTCTCGACGTCTACGTCGAGGTCCCGGACGACCAGGGAGGCTTCGTCCGCTTCTACGACGTGCCGGAGCTGATTCGGGTCGCCTCGCCGCTGTACGTCAAGCTCGGGCTCAGGAACGCACCGAACATCTACCCCTCTGGCCTCCATCTCGAGGAGCTCGCGGTGAAGCTCGGCCGCGAGCGGGTGCGCCGGGCGGAGCTCGTGCTGCGGCTGCTCGGCGAGCGCGCACCGGAGCTCGTCGAGGGCCGCGGCGCCGACGCCCCGGCCGACCTCGCGATCCCGGTGCCCGCGTGAGCACCCTCGACTTCGCGCGCTTCGACGCGATCACGTTCGACTGCTACGGCACCCTGATCGACTGGGAGCAGGGCATCCTCAACGCGCTCCAGCCCGTGCTCGCGCCGCGGGGAATCGACGCGTCCGAGGACGAGCTGCTGAAGTGGTACGCGCGCCACGAGGCGGAGCTCGAGGCCGGCGACTACCTCCCTTACAGGGACATTCTCGCGGGCGCGTTGCGAGGTCTCTGCGGCGAGCTCGGCTTCGGCCCCTCCGACGACGAGGCCCGCGGATTCGCGCAGGCGATCGCCGACTGGCCCGCCTTCCACGACACCGCACCCGCCCTGTGCCGGCTCGGCGAGCGCTTCCGGCTGGGCGTGATCACGAACTGCGACCGTGATCTCTTCGCGCTCTCGAACCGGCGCCTCGGCGTCACGTTCGACTGGGTCGTCACCGCCGAGGAGGCCCGCGCCTACAAGCCGAGCCTCGCCCCGTTCGAGCTCGCCTTCGCGACGATCGCCGTGCCACGGGACCGCATCCTCCACGCCGCCCAGAGCCTCTTCCACGACCACGTCCCGGCCGACCGGCTCGGCCTGACGAGCGTCTGGGTCGACCGCCGCCACCACCGCCCCGGCTTCGGGGCGACGCCCGAGGCGTCGGCGGCTCCGGATCTGACGGTCCCCGACATGCGAACGTTCGCGTCCGTCGCGCTCGAGCACGCACCCGGCTAGGGGCGAGCCCCGCCCTGCCGAGCGTTCCAGGCGACGCACGCGGCTCAGAGCTACGAAGTCGTCGGCCGGCAGTCTGCCGCGCTAGGTGCCCCAGCCCGGGTCGCGTCCACCGCCGCTCCCGAGGGACTCGATCACGATCTCGATCAGGCGGCCCGACGAGAGGACGTGCTCGCGCGCGAGCAGGCGGGCTCCCTCGGCGCTGCCGGCTGCGATCGCCTCGCGGATCGCGTGGTGCTGGAGGTCGTTCTTCGCGTACAACTCGTCGAGCTCCGCCCGCGCGCTCCAGACGCGGTCGCCGATGAACGTCCGCCGGGCGCCCTTCGCGAGCCGCTCGACGAGCGGCATGGCCGCAGCTGCATAGATGACGTCGTGGAATGCGTAGTTCGCCTGCATCCACTCGACGAACAGGGACGACTCGCCCGCCACTCCGCGGCGTGCCTGGTCGCGCAGCTCCAGGGTGAGCTCCGAGAAGCGCTGCTCGGCCGCATCGAGCGCCTCGAGGTCGGCAGCGGTCATCCGCGGCGTGGCGACCTCGGTCGCGAGCGCCTCGAGCTCCGCGCGGACGAGATGGGCCTCGCGGAGCTCGGCCGGCGAGACAGAGCGGACCCGGACGCCGCGATTCGGCTCGAACGAGACGAGGCCGAGCGCAGCGAGGCGGCGGAGCGCCTCCCGCACGGGCGTGCGCGAGACCTCGAAGCGCTCGGAGAGCTGTTCCTGCCGGAGCACGGTCCCCGGGGCGATCGCCCCGCCGAGTATCTCGTCCTCGAGAACGCGCGCAATATCGTCGGCCTTGGTCGAGAGAATGATGCTCATCGCGCTCGCAGTCTAGCTCCCCTCCCGGCAATTGCGTCTCGTTTGGATATGTTTGGGATCCGAAAAGAGCGCTTGTGGCGGGCTTGTGCCCTGTTTGAGTCTCAGGTAGGATCCAAGAACCAAGCTTTTGGATCCCAAAGGAGAGCACATGAGCCCGAGCGAGACCATCGAGCGCCCCTACGACCAGACCGACGTCGAGCGGCTGCGCGGCTCCGTCACGATCGAGCACACGCTCGCCCGCCTCGGCGCGGAGCGGCTACGCCGCCTGCTCGCGGAGGACGAGTGGGTCCCGGCGCTCGGCGCCATGACCGGCGGCCAGGCGGTGCAGATGGTGAAGGCGGGCCTGAAGGCGATCTACCTCTCGGGCTGGCAGGTCGCGGCCGATGCGAACCTCTCGGGCAACACCTATCCCGACCAGAGCCTCTACCCGGCCAACAGCGCCCCGGCGCTCGTGAAGCGGATCAACAGCGCCCTCCTGCGGGCCGACCAGATCGCGCACGCCGAGGGCGACGACTCCATCCACTGGCTCGCCCCCATCGTCGCCGACGCCGAGGCGGGCTTCGGCGGCCCGCTCAACGCGTACGAGATCATGAAGTCCTTCATCGAGGCCGGTGCGGCGGCGGTGCACTTCGAGGACCAGCTCTCGTCGGAGAAGAAGTGCGGCCACCTCGGCGGCAAGGTGCTGATCCCGACCGCCCAGCACGTGCGCACCCTGGTCGCGGCCCGGCTCGCCGCCGACGTCGCAGATGTGCCGACGCTCGTCGTGGCCCGAACCGACGCCCTCTCCGCGTCGCTCCTCACGAGCGATATCGACGAGGTCGACCGCGAGTTCTGCACGGGCGAGCGCACGCCGGAGGGCTTCTTCCGCGTGCGGGACGGGATCGACGCGGCGATCGCCCGCGGCCTCGCCTATGCCCCCTACTCCGACCTGATCTGGTGCGAGACCTCGACCCCCGACATGGCGGAGGCGGAGAAGTTCGCCGGCGCGATCCACGAGCAATACCCGGGGAAGCTCCTCGCCTACAACTGCTCGCCGTCGTTCAACTGGCGCAAGCACCTGAGCGACGCCCAGATCGCGGCGTTCCAGCACGATCTCGCGGCACTCGGCTACCGCTTCCAGTTCATCACGCTCGCCGGCTTCCACGCCGTCAACCTCTCGATGTTCGAGCTTGCCCGCGGCTACCGGACCGAGGCGATGCCGGCGTACGTGCGCCTGCAGGAGCGCGAGTTCGAGCTGGAGGACGAGGGCTACACGGCCACGCGACACCAGCGCGAGGTCGGCGCCGGCTACTTCGACCAAGTGCTCGAGACGATCACCGGGGGCACGAGCTCGACGCTCGCGCTGCGGGGCTCGACCGAGGAGAAGCAGTTCGAGACGGAGGCCCACGAGGCCACACGAACTGCCGCGTGATCGCACCTCCCTCCGGAGATGCGATGATCGCCCGATGATCGACTCGACCGACGTCCTGACTGGGGAGGCCACGAGCTTTCTCACCGACCTCGAGCGCACGTTCGGGGCGCGCCGCCTCGAGCTGCTCGCGCGACGGGAAGAGCGCCTCGAGCGCCTGCACGCAGGCGAGCTGCCGGACTTCCTGCCCGAGACCGCCGGCATCCGGTCGGGCGAGTGGCGCGTGGCTCCGACACCGGCCGAGATCGCCGACCGTCGGGTCGAGATCACGGGGCCGGTCGATCGGAAGATGGTGATCAACGCGCTGAACTCGGGCGCGAGGGTGTTCATGGCGGACTTCGAGGACTCGAACTCGCCGACCTGGGCCAACTGCATCGAGGGGCAGCGCAACCTGACGGATGCGCTCGAGCGGACGATCTCGCTCGACACCGGCGACAAGCAGTACACGCTCGTGGCCGACCCGGCGGTGCTGTTCGTGCGCCCCCGCGGCTGGCACCTGGAGGAGCGGCACCACGAGGTCGACGGCGTCCCGATGTCGGCGTCGCTGTTCGACTTCGGGCTCTACTTCTTCCGCAACCACGGCCGCAACGGCCGCTACTTCTACATCCCGAAGCTCGAGTCGCACCTCGAGGCGCGACTCTGGAACGACATCTTCACCTGGTCGGAGGAGCGGCTCGGCGTGCCGCACGGGACGATCAAGGCGACCGTCCTGATCGAGACGATCCTCGCTGCCTTCGAGATGGACGAGATCCTCTACGAGTTGCGCGACCACTCCGCAGGCCTCAACGCCGGCCGCTGGGACTACATCTTCAGCGTGATCAAGAAGCTCGGCCACCGGCCCGAGATGGTGCTGCCCGACCGCGCCGACGTGACGATGGCGGTGCCGTTCATGCGCTCGTACTGCGAGCTGCTCGTCAAGACGTGCCATCGCCGCGGCGCCTTCGCGATGGGCGGCATGGCCGCGTTCATCCCCTCGCGCCGGGACGCCGAGGTCAACGCCGTCGCCCTCGCCAAGGTGCGAGAGGACAAGGAGCGCGAGGCGTCGCAGGGGTTCGACGGCACGTGGGTTGCCCATCCCGACCTCGTCCCCACTGCATACGAGGCCTTCGATGCCGTGCTCGGTGACCGGCCCAACCAGATCGATCGGCAACGCGACGACGTTGCGGTCGGCGCCGCCGATCTCCTGAACGTCGCGGCGACGCCCGGCCGGGCGACCGAGGACGGCCTCCGCAACAACGTCTCGGTCGGGATCCAGTATCTCGCCGCGTGGCTCCAGGGCTCGGGGGCCGTCGCGATCAACAACCTCATGGAGGATGCGGCCACGGCCGAGATCAGCCGCTCCCAGATCTGGCAATGGCTCCACCACGACCGGTTCTCCGCCGATGACGTCCTCCGCATCACCGACGAGGAGATGGGCAAGCTCGGCCCCGGCTACGACGAGGCCCGCACGATCTTCGAGAGCATCGCGACCCGGCCCGACTACGTCGAGTTCCTCACCCTCCCCGCCTACGACCGCCTAGTCGCGGACGAGGCCCGCTAGCGGCCCACGAGCGCGGTTCGTGCGATGATCCGCCGATGAGAGCGGTCTTCGTCGGGGGCTCGTCGGGCATCGGCCTCGCGGCTGCGCAGCGCGCCGCGGCCGCCGGCTGGGACGTCGTGGTCGCAAGCCGCAACCCGGAGCGCGCCGACGTCGACGCCGAGCGGGTCGTGCTCGACATCGCCGACGAGGCGGCCGTGCGGGAGACGTTCGGGGCGCTCAGCCCGATCGACCATCTCGTCTTCTCTCCCGTCGCCCGCGCGGGTGGCCCGCCGCGGTCGCTCGACCTCGAGGCGGCGCGGCGCGCCTTCGAGATCAAGCTGTGGGGACCGTTCGCCGCCGTCCAGGCCGCCGACGTGCGCGGGTCGATCGTCTTCGTCTCCGGCGTCGCTGCGACGACACCGATGCGCGGCGGCTCGGCCACGGCCGCCGTGAACGGCGCCGTCGAGGCGCTGGTGCGCACGCTCGCGGTCGAGCTCGCGCCGGTACGCGTGAACGCCGTCTCGCCGGGGATCGTCGCCACCCCCACCTGGGACGGCATGGCGGCGGAGGATCGCGAAGCGATGTTCGCCCGGCTCGCCGGCGCCCTCCCGGCAGGGCGCGTCGGCGTGGCCGACGACCTGGCGGAGGCGATCTGGTTGCTGCTCACGAACGGGTTCGTCACCGGGATCACCCTGCCGGTGGACGGCGGCCACAGGCTCGCAGCACCCTGACGGTGTGCACGACCCGGGTCGCCGACGCGGACGCGTTCCTCGCCCTCGCAGGCCCGTTTCTCACCGCCCACGAGGCGGAGCACAACCTCGCCCTCGGGCTCCTGGGCCGGCTGCGGGTCGAGCCACGTCTCTACGGCTTCGAACCCACCTTCGTCGTCGCGGAGGAGGCAGGCGAGGTTGTCGGCTGCCTCCTCCGCACGCCGCCGCACGGCGTCGTGCTCAGCCGCTTCGAGACGCTCGACGCCGTCGATGCCGTTGTCGAGACCGTGCTCGGTGTCCACCCGGAGCTGCCGGGAGCGGTAGGCCCGGCGGACGTCGCCGCCCGGTTCGCGAGCACCTGGTCACGAGCAACGGGCGTCCACGCGCGGCTCGGAACCCGCCAGCGCGTCCACGCGGCGGCGACCGTGCACAGGCTCCCACGGGCGCCGGGCCGCATGAGGGAGGCGGAGCCGGGCGACATCCCCACGATCCTGGCCTGGCTCACGGCGTTTGCCGAGGAGGCTCTCGGCGAGGTCGCACACGTCGAGGACGCCGAGCCCTCCTACCGGCGCCGGGAGGCCGATCCCGACGGCGCCTGGTTGCTCTGGGACGACGACGGCCCGGTCTCCCTCGCGGCGTACGGCAATCCCACCCCGACCGGCACGCGAGTCGGCCCCGTCTACACGCCGCCGGAGCTCCGCGGGCGTGGCTATGCGACCTCGCTCGTCGCCGAGCTCACCGCGGAGCGGCTCGCGACGGGGCTCGCGTTCTGCTCCCTCTTCACCGATCTCGCGAATCCGACCTCGAACGCGATCTACGCCAGGATCGGCTACGAGCCGATCGCCGACTGGGATCAGTGGGCCTTCACGGCCCTCCAGGGATGAGGGGCAGATGCCGATAACGGGGTCATGTCTGCACGTTTCGGTCTCACGATCGGCATCACGATCGCGACGGTCATCTTCGGCGGCTGGCGCATGCTGCTGACCGGCACCGACAGCGCGTCGAGCGGCGTCTCGAACAGCGTCTCGTCCCTGATCTCGTCGACCCTGAAGGCCTCGTTCACGGGCGCGCAGGCCAGCCTCGACGCGCAGCGCATGGCCACCGGATCGTATGTCGGCGCCCAGGTGCAGCCGCCGATCACGCTCGTTCGCGTGGATGCGACCTCGTACTGCCTGCAGCTCGCGAAGGGGGCGGTGCTCCAGCATCTCGACGGCCCCGGCGGCGCCCCGGCGCCCGGCGCCTGCTAGCCGCGGCGCGGCTTCGCTCGCCGATCTCCCGGAAAGCTAGTGTTCCCCACGGTGGCGCGTCCGGATTCATGACGGGTACGACACTCGTCGTGGACGCGGGCTTGAGACGCGTCTGAGCGGTCACGCCCGCCGAGCAGGACGTCCCCGGCCACAAGAGCACCCGCACACGAGAAGGAGACACCGCCCCATGCCACTCAAGACGCCAGAGCAGTACGTGGAGAGCCTGCGAGAGCTGAGCATTCGCGCCTACGTGGGCGGCGAGCGCGTCGAGTCGATCGTCGACAGCCCGTCGATCGCGCCCCACATCAACACGGTCGCGAAGACGTACGAGCTGGCGCATCGCCCGGAGCACCGGGACGTGATGACGGCGGAGAGCCATCTCACCGGGGAGCGGATCCACCGCTACACGCACATCTTCCAGAGCGCCGACGATCTCGTGAAGAAGATCCAGATGCTGCGGCTGCTCGGCCAGGTCACCGGCACCTGCTTCCAGCGCTGCGTCGGTCTCGACGCGCTCAACGCGACCTATGCGATCACGTTCGACGTCGACCAGGCGGAAGGCACCGACTACCACGCGCGGTTCAGGACGTACCTGGAGATGGTGCAGCACGACGACCTGATGCTGGCCGGGGCTATGACGGACCCGAAGGGGCACCGGGCCAGGCGGCCTTCCGAGCAGGAGGATCCGGACGCCTTCGTACGTGTCGTCGAGCGCCGCCCGGACGGCGTCGTGATTCGCGGCGCCAAGCTGCACAACACCGGCGGGATCAACTCGCACGAGGTGCTCGTGCTGCCCGGCACCGGCCTGATCCCCGGCGAGGAGGACTACGCGATCGCCTGCGCTGTGCCGGCCGATGCCGACGGCGTCGTCTTCATCTTCGGCCGCCAGTCGAACGACTCCCGCAAGCTCGAGGGCGGCTGCGACATCGGCAACCCCCGCTTCGGCGTCGTCGGCGGCGAGGCGATGGTCGTCTTCGAGGACGTCTTCGTGCCCAACGAGCGGATCTTCCTCAACGGCGAGACGGCCTACACCGGCACGCTCGTCAACTACTTCGCGACCTGGCATCGAGCCAACTACGGCGGCTGCAAGGGCGGCAACGCCGACGTCCTGATCGGCGCCACGGCGAAGATGACCCGCGTCCTCGGAACGGAGAAGAACGCGGTCGTCAAGGACAAGCTCGTGGAGATGATCCACATGAACGAGACCACCTACGCCTCCGCGATCGGCGCCAGCGCGATGGGCTACCCCCTTCCCTGCGGCTCCTACATGGTCGAGCCCATGATGGCCAACACCGTCAAGCAGAACATCACGCGCAACGTCTACCAGATCGGCCGCCTCAGCCACGACCTCGCCGGAGGCTTCCTCGCCACGATGCCCGACGAGAAGGCGCTCGACAACCCCGAGATCGGCGACCTCGTCCGCAAGTACCACACCGCCAACCCCGAGTACGACGTCGACGAGCGGATCAAGCTCGGCCGGTACATCGAGAACATGACGAGCGTGACGACGATGGTCGAGGCCATGCACGGCGCGGGCAGCCCCCAGGCCCAGCGCATCGTCATGCTCGGCCAGGCGGATCTCGAAGACAAGATACGAATGGCCGACGACGTCATCAACGGCACCGACGACGTGCCAGGGTTGCCCCTCGCGGGCAGGCCCACGACCGTGGTGGAGTGACCTCATGCTGGAGTTGCGGCCGAATTGCGAGTGTTGCGACCGCGACCTGCCGCCGGAAAGCGACCTGGCGCGGATCTGCACGTTCGAGTGCACCTTCTGCGCCGACTGCGTCGACAGCCGCTTCGACGGGCGCTGCCCCAATTGCGGCGGTGACTTCACGCGCCGCCCGATCAGGCCGGCGGCACTGCTCGGGAAGTACCCGGCCTCGCGCGAGCGCGTCCTGAAGCCGCACCCGGAGTGTGCGCCCACCGGCAGCACGGCCGCGCGAGGAGCTGAGCAGAAGCAACGGCTGGGCCGCGGCTCCCGCGGCCCAGCCGACCGACCGTGAGCCGATGCCTACGCCGAGATGCTCTCGTGGACGGGGAACTCCTTCACGTCGGGCGGCCCCGTCGGTGTCACACCGGCTGCGGCCATCCCTTCGCCGATTCGACCCTGGAAGGCGTCGAAGTCCTCGCGCGTCTCCCAGAAGTCGATGATCCCCCACCCGCCCTCGATCGGGCCCGAGGCGTGGAACACGAGCCCCTTCGGCGGTGTCCGATCCGCGTTGATCTGGTCGTGCCCGGCGTCGAACTGCTCCTGCGTGATGCCCGGCAGCTTGATGCGGATGCCGATCATGCGTGACCTCGCTCTCCTTGGTGGGTGAGCCCGAACTGTACGCCACCCGAGGTTCGACGGCGCGCGGGTGCCACGTGCCAGCCGGAGGCGCCGCCTGGCGCCTGGTTCGCGTGCTCGTTACCCGGCTTCCTCCGTTGTCACGAGATCCTCGACCGGGATGTCGGCCGGGTCGACCCAGTAGTCGCCCATCACGTTCTTGAGCTCGTCGGCGGGAGGGCTGTCGGCATGCGCGACGACCTTCTCGTACTTCACGATCCATCGTTGCGGCAGGCGGGCGTACTCGCTCCAGCCGAGTGCCTCGACCGCGGCAGCCTTCACGCTGATCTCGAGGAGCGGTGTCTCCTCGAAGCTCACCACCGCCAGTGCATTGGTGATCTCAGATCCCAAATCGAGTCGCACCCGCTCTCGTGTTTCGGTCGTGGGAATGACACCCCACGGTAACCGAACGGTTCCGGACTTGCCGACCGCCCTCGCGCCTCACCCTTCGTGGCGCGGCCGACGAGCCGGACGACCTCCGTCCACGGCTTTGCGCTGCGCGCGAATGACGGCCGACTACGGAACGGTGTCAGCTGTCGGCGGCGGCGAGGCGCTCGCGCCGCCGGGCCATCTTCACGAGCAGGTTGTCGGCGATCCCGGGCCGGCTCCAGGGGCACCGGGCGATGCAGATCGCGCAGCCCTTCGTCTCGGCGAAGTACGGGATGCAGCGGTCGAAGTCGACGTACCACTTCTCGTCGCCACGAACGAGCTGCTTCTGCTCGGCAATCGCGTCCGGTGGGCAGTTGTCCGTGCAGATCCGGCAGTTCTGGCAGAAGTCGTCCGCCCCGAACACGTCCGGCTCGTCGGCGAGCAGCGGCATGTCAGTGGAAACGGCTGCGAGGCGGAACGACGCGCCGTAGGTCCGATTGATGATCGACCCGTGCTTGCCGAGTTCGCCGAGGCCTGCGGCGATCGCCGCCGGAATCATCAACAACGCATCGGCACGCGGGCCGGGGTACGACTCCGAGGGCCAGCCCTGCTTTCGGATGAAGTTGCGCAGGCTGTTCGCGGAGCGAGCGGCGCGCGTGTACTGCCGGCCGACCTCGAGGCCGGCGTTGAGTCGTCCCGGCACCGCGGGCGCCTGTGAGATCTCGTCGTAGTCGTGGGCGAAGCCGAGCACGATCAGCCACTCCTCGGCGACCTCGAACCCCTCGAACACCCAGAGCGGGTCCAGCCGCGCGATCCCGACCAGATCGGCCTCGTTCGCGAGCGCGAACGTCTTCACCGCCTCCGTCCACTCGGCCGGGCTGCGCTCGACCCGCTCGGTCGCCACCGGGATCGGATCGGGCCCCCGCGGGCGCAGCTGGAGCGTCTCCGGGTCGCGACTGAAGGCCTCGGTCACCTCCGGTGAGTCGTAGAAACGGCTCGCGACGTACGCCTGCAGCTCCCCGTGCGTCTGCAGCGACGCGTCGTGCCAGAAGAACGGTGACGGCGGGCGCCGCTCGCCCTCACCGAGCCCGTTGACGGTGTTCCCGGAGATCGCCGGGAAGTGCGACAGGATCTCGGCCGGCGGCTCCCAGCGCTGCGTGCTGCGGCCCATCCACCGTCTTATACCACTGCCGAGCGCGACGACAGTGCAGCCGGAAGCAACCCGAACGCGTGCGCCGACGACGCCGGTCTTCGACGAGCTGTTCGCTATCCGACGCCTGAAGCGAGCGAGACGTCCGCCCTCGCCTGCGCAAGTTCGGGAACGGCCCTTGACGGCTCAGGGCGTTCGCGGATGAGGCGAGTGGCGCGTGGAGCGAGAATTCGTATGACCAGATAGCCACCATGCCTCGTTGGAGGCATGACACGAGGGCGTCCCCATGAAGGCACGCAACGAGAACACCGCTGCGGAGCGTCTGCGCGAGTGGTGGCGATCTCCTCCGCGATCCGCGATACAACGCCTGATCGCGCCACCGGAGTACCGCCACCTCCGTGCCTTTGGGGCCACCCGTGTTGCCGGCGGCATTGTCGCGGCCGCCGCGGGCATCGTGTGCCTCTCGTACGAGGCCTACGGATGGGCAGCCTTCTTCCTGGTCGCAGGACCGAGAGGGAAGCGCCTAGACCTCGGTTGCAACAGCCGTCCCATGCGCCAGAGTCCCCTCGCCCGAGCGGGCGGCTGCGTCAGCCGAGGAAGCGGACGATCGCGTCGGCGGTCGCGTCGAAGTCGTCCCAGAGCACGCTGTGCCCTCCGGGGACGATGACCTGCGCGATGTTGCCGATGCGCGGCACGGCGATCTGGATCCAGGATCGCTCACCGCAGACGACGAGCGTCGGGCACCGCGGCCACGGCGGCGTCGCCTCGGCCATCTCGCTCCAGGCGACGATCACCGCCGCGGGCGACCATTGCCACCGGTACCGACCGTCGGGCCCCTCGACCAGATGCTCCCGCGCCTCCTCCTCGAGCACGTCCCGCGGGGTCGTGAACAGCGAGCCGTCGGCGAGCCGGGCTTCGACGGCCTCTTCGGGGCTCGCGAACGAGACGTCGGCGCGCGTCAGGTCGGCCCGCTCGCCGGCGATCGCGGGATCGATGTGCATGGCGGGATCGAGGAGGATCGCGCGCTCGACCCGGTCGGGGCTGCGGGCGGCGAGCTCGGCGACGAGCTTGCCGCCGAAGCTGTGACCCAGCCAGGTCGCACCGGAGATGCCGAGCGCGTCGGAGGTCTCGATCAGGTCGGCGACGTGCTGCTCGACGCTCCACGGCGGCTCCCAGCCGGAGTGCCCGTGGCCGCGATAGTCGACTCCGATCACCCGGTGATCCGACAGCCGCTCCTCGGCCAGCCGGCGAAAGCGCCGGCCGTGCCCGGTCACCCCGTGCAGGCAGAGCACGGGCGGGCCGGTCGGATCTCCCCCTTCGGTGACGCTCAGCCGCACGAAAGCACCAGCTTGCCGAAATGCGCGCCGGCTTCCATCGTCTCGAGCGCACTTGCCGCCTCGGCGAGCGGGCGCACCGAGTCGATCACCGGCCGCCACGAGCCGCGCTCCACGGCGCCGAGCAACCCGGCGAAGTCCGCGGCGCTGCCCATCATCGTCCCGAGCAGGGACAGCTGGCCCGAGTAGAGCGGTCGCACCGCGAGAGTCGCCTCCGTCCCGCCGGTGGCACCGAAGACGACCAGCCGCCCGCCGGGGCGCAGGCAGTCGAGCGACTGGGGCCAGGTCGAGCCGACCGAGTCGATCACGAGATCGGCGCCGCCGTGCTCCTTCACCCACGCGACCCAGTCCTCGGTGGAGTAGTCGACGCCGCTCTCGGCGCCGAGCTCCAGTGCATGCGCGATCTTCTCGGCCGAGGACGAGGTGACGAGCACGCGCGCGCCCGCCTGCGTCGCGAGCTGCACGGCGAAGGTCGAGACGCCGCTGCCCGCACCGAGCACGAGGACGGTCTCGCCGGCGCGCAGGCCACCGCGGGAGAACAGGGCGCGGTACGCCGTCAGCCCGGCGAGGGGCAGCGCTGCCGCCTCGTCCCACGAGAGCCGGGAGGGCCGCGGGAAGACGTTCGCCGCCGGCACCGCCACGAGCTCGGCGTAGGTCCCGTCGCGCGGCCCGCCGAGGATCTGGAAGTCGGGCCCCATGACCTCCTCGC
>Ga0302322_100001370_pt1 | contig 19871 bp, 16 predicted proteins | sample Fen_T0_2_FD_203757 | JGI IMG/M metagenome (GOLD analysis project Ga0302322, IMG submission 203757) | Peat permafrost microbial communities from Stordalen Mire near Abisko, Sweden - Fen_T0_2 | ecosystem: Environmental > Terrestrial > Soil > Wetlands > Permafrost | place: Sweden: Abisko...
GCCGTTCGCGCTTCGCTGCCTTTGACGAGTTCGCCACGGCGGCGGAGTCTAGAACCGCGGGACCCGGCCAGCCCTGCCGGGGCCGAATCCGGCGGGAAACCCGGGAAACCCCGCTGGTACCTTCGTCTCCCGTGGGTCTCGTCGTTCAGAAGTACGGCGGCACGTCGGTCGCCGACCCCGATCGCATCAAGGCGGTCGCCGAGCACATCGTCGCGACCCGGCGCGCCGGCAACGACGTCGTCGTGGTGGTCTCGGCCATGGGCAAGACCACCGACGACCTCGTGCGCCTCGCCCACGAGATCTCGCCCACCCCCGCCGAGCGGGAGATGGACATGCTGCTCACGGCCGGGGAGCGCATCTCGATGGCCCTGCTCTGCATGGCGGTGATCGAGGACGGCGAGCCCGCGGTGAGCTTCACGGGTTCGCAGGCCGGGATCCTCACCGACACCACGCACACGAAGGCCAAGATCCTCGAGGTCAAGGCCGACCGCTTGCGGGCGGCTCTGGCGTCGGGGAGCGTCGCGGTCGTGGCCGGGTTCCAGGGCGTCTCCACCGACTCCGACGTCACCACGCTCGGCCGGGGCGGCTCCGACACCACCGCGGTCGCGCTGGCCGCGGCGCTCGGCGCCGACGTGTGCGAGATCTACACCGATGTCACCGGCGTGTTCACCGCCGACCCCCGGGTCGTGCCGAACGCCCGTCGCCAGGAGCGCGTCTCCTACGACGAGATGCTGGAGATGGCCGCCACCGGGGGGCGCGTGCTCGCCCTGCGGTCCGTCGAGTTCGCCCGCAACTACGGCGTGCGCGTGCACGTCCGGTCGAGCTTCACCTGGGAGCCGGGCACCTGGGTGGTGTCCGACGAGGAGCTGGAAATGGAAGGCATGGAGCAGGCGATCATCTCGGGGGTCACCCACGACACCTCCGAGGCCAAGGTCACCGTCGAGAAGGTGCCCGACCGCCCCGGCGTGGCGGCGCGGCTGTTCCGCGCCCTCGCCGACGAAGCGGTCAACGTCGACATGATCGTGCAGAACGTGTCGTCGCAGGGCCACACCGACATCTCGTTCACCGTTCCCCACGCCGACCTTGCCCGCACGCTGAAGGTGATGGAGGATCACGTCGAGGTCATCGAGGCCGCGGGCGTGACACACGACGCCGACGTCGGCCGCGTCTCGATCGTCGGCGCGGGAATGAAGTCGCACCCAGGTGTCGCGGCGACGATGTTCGAGACCCTCGCCACGGAGGGCATCAACATCGAGATGATCTCCACGTCCACGATCCGCACGTCGTGCGTCGTCGCGGAGGCCGACGTCCCGCGCGCGGTCGTCGCGCTGCACCGGGCGTTCGCGCTCGAGGACGCGCCGTGAACGTGGGCTTGGTCGGCGCGACCGGTCTCGTCGGCACTGAGATGCTGCGCATCCTCGAGGAGCGCGCCTTCCCGGTCGACGAGCTGCGGGTGTTCGCGAGCCCCCGCTCCGAGGGCCGCATGCTCGGGTTCGCCGGCCGCGAGGTCGCGTGCCAGGTGTTGCACGACGGCTGCTTCGACGGGCTCGACCTCGTCGTGTTCGACGTCGACGACCCGCTCTCGCTCGAGTGGGCGCCCAGGGCCGCAGCCGCGGGCGCAACGGTCATCGACAAGTCGGCCGCGTTCCGCATGGACCCCGACGTCCCGCTCGTGATCTCCGAGGTCAACCCCGCCGACGTGCATGACGCGCCGAAGGGGATCATCTCCTGCCCCAACTGCACCACGATGGTGCTGCTCACCGCGCTGGCGCCGCTGCACCGCGCCGCGGGGATCCGGCGCATGGTGATCGCGAGCTACCAGGCCGTGTCCGGCGCCGGGCAGCCCGGCCTGAACGAGCTGGCCGAGCAATGGGTGAAGGGCTCTGGGCACGAGGAGGCGCTGCGCCGCGCCGCGGCCACGCCGGGCACGATCGAGCCCGGCGACGTGTGGGACAAGCCCATCGCCGGCAACGTGATCCCGCAGGCCGGATCGGTGAAGGAAGCGGGGTACACCTCGGAGGAGTGGAAGCTCCTCTACGAGAGCCGCCGGATCCTCCACGCGCCCGAGCTGCGGGCCACGGCCACGTGCGTGCGCGTGCCGGTGTACGTCGGCCACTCGCTCGCCGCGAACGTCGAGTTCGACCGGGCCATCTCGGTCGAGGAGGCCGCGGGCCTGCTCGCGGTCGCGCCGGGCGTCGTCCTCGTCGACGGTGGCGCGGGTGCACCCACCGCGCTCGAGGGTGCGGGCATCGACCCCGTGCTCGTCGGCCGCCTCCGCGAGGACCAGTCGCAGCCCAACACGCTCGACCTCTGGGTCACCGGCGACAACCTGCGCAAGGGCGCCGCGCTCAACGCGGTCCAGCTGGCCGAACTGCTGGTGTAGACAGGGGCCATGACGGTCACCCTGGTCCTCGGCGGTGGGGCACGCGAGGTCGCGGGCGAGACGCGCGACGGCGCGGTCCTCGTGACGCCAGACGCGCTGCACGACGCGACCGGCTGGGAGCTCAAGCCGCAGGGGCTCTGCCGCGGTGACGTGTGCGTGCCCACCCACGCGCTCGACGGCGTGGTGGTCGACGACCTCGTCGACGTCGCCGCGTTCGGCGCCGCGCTGCGCCGCCCGGTCGCGGTGGAGCCGGCCGCGGGGCTGGCGGTGTTCGCCGAGTCGCCCGAGGACCTCGCGGCCGCGATCGCCGGAGGCCTGGCCCCGGCGTTCACCCTCCCCGACCTCGACGGCAACCCCGTGTCCCTCGCCGACTTCGCAGGCAAGAAGAAGCTGCTGCTCGCGTGGTCGTCCTGGTGAGGTTGCCGCTGGGACCTGCCGGTCTGGCAGGAGCTGCACGAGGAGCTCGGTCCGCAGGGCCTCGTGTTCATCGCGATCTCGCTCGACGAGGACCTCGACGCCGCGCGCTTCTGTGCCCGTGAGGAGACCACGGTCCCGCTGACGTACCCGGTCCTCATCGACCGCGACCACGCGTGGGCCGAGGCGTACGGCGTGAACAACGTCCCCACGACGATCTGGATCGACGAGGAGGACCGGATCGTGCGCCCGCCCGCGATGGCGCCGGCCGACGACAAGTTCATCGAGTTCACAAAGATCAGCGCCGACATCCACCACGAGGCACTGCGCGCGTGGGTCGCCGAGGACATCGCGCCGATGGCCGACGCCGAGATCCAGGGCCGGCGCACCGGGCCCGACCCGCAGCTGCAGCTCGCCCGGGCCGAGCGGCGGCTCGCGATGCACCTGCTGCGCGCCGGTCGCGAGGAGCTCGGCCACGCGCACCTCGACCGCGCGCTCGAGCTCGCGCCCGACGACTGGACGATCCAGCGCGGCTCCCTGCCCGTGCGGGGCAAGGACCCGTTCGGCCAGGACTTCTTCGACTTCTACGAGCGGTGGGAAGCCGCCGGCCGCCCCGGCTACGAGTCGTAGCCGGGATCCCGTTCGGACGGCCGTCCGACGTCCAGCAGCCGTCGTTGCATGGCTTCGCGCGTACGCGGCAGCGATGGCGACGGCCGCGTCGTGGGAGAAGATCCGCAACGCCGCAACGAGCGGACACGACGACAAGCCTGCTCGGACGACGACCCAGCCCTACATCAACCTGCTCGAGTCGTTGCGGATCCTCGACCCCGTCGAGGCGTGGGAGCCCGGCAACAACCACCTCAAGGCGCTGGCCGGATCCCCGAAGCACTACCTGGCCGACCCTGCGCTCGCCACGCGTCTCCTTCGGCTCACTGCCACGCAGCTCCTCGGGGGCCAGGAACCGGACATCCGGGTGCCTCGAGACGGCTCGTTCCTCGGAGCGGCGTTCGAAGCCTTGGTCGGCCTATCGGTGCGGACCTTCGCTCAGCACTGCGAAGCCCGCGTCTACCACCTGCGTACGCACGGCGGCCGCCACGAGGTCGACTTCATCGTGGAAGGGGTCACGGGAATCCTCGCGATCGAGGTCAAGCTTGCCGGCACGATCCGCGACAAGGACGTGGAGGACCTGTTGTGGCTGTGGAACCTGCCGGGCGTGAACTGCATCGACACCGTCGTCGTGCACACCGGCCCGCAGGCATACCGCCGAGGAGACGGGGTCGCCGTGGTCCCCCTCGAGCTGCTCGGTCCCTGAGCTCGACACTGCTCGATGGCCTTCGATCCGGGTGCTCATGGACCGACGATCCGCGCGCAGCTGACCGGATCGGTGGCGCCTTCGGTCACCGCGGCCAGCCCGGTCGTGGGTCAGGGGGCGGCGACGTCGGTGAGCGCGAACTTGTCGACGTCGACCAGGCCCTTGTCGGTGATGCGCAGGTGCGGGATCACCGAGAGGCCGAGGAACGACAGCTGCATGAACGGCGCCTCGACGGTCACCCCCAGCCGATCGTGCGCGGCGCGCTTCACGGTTTCGGTGAGCGTGGCGATCTCGGGCGCCGTGAGCGGGGACATCAGGCCGCCGATGGGCAGCGCCACCTCGGCGAGCACCTGCCCGTCGAGCACGGCCACCTGTCCGCCGCCGATCTCGCTCAGGCGGGCCACCGCCGCGGCCATGTCGTCGGGGCCCGACGCGTCGCGCGCGCCGACGACCATGCAGTTGTGCGCGTCGTGCGCCACCGTCGACGCGATCGCGCCGCGCGCGAGCCCGAAGCCCGACACCCAGCCGACGCCCACCCGACCGGTGGCCCGGTGACGTTCGAGCACGGCGATGCGGGCGAGGTCGACCGTAGGGTCGGTGACGTCGAGCACGAGATGCTGAGTGGTGACCTGGCCCTCGATCAGCCCGATCACCCGGGCCCGCCCGCCCGGCGGCGGGTCGAGCGTGAGCTCGGCGGCCGCGGGTCGGCGGCCGAGGTGCATGCTCGTGAGCATCCAGTCGGGCGGCGCCGTCGCGGGTACCGCGCCCGGGAGCGCGGCCCCGTGCTCGGCGACGCGCCGGCCCTGCTGCCACACCGTGGTCGGCCTCATCTCGGTGAACGAGTCGAACGCGAGCACGTCGGCCTGGTAGCCGGGGGCGAGCTGCCCGAGTCGGTGGAAGCTGTGGTACTCGGCCGGCTGCATGGTCGCGAGCACGAGCGCGTCCTCGAGTGACACGCCGTGGCGCACCGCGATGCGTACGCAGTCGTTCATGTGGCCCTGGCCGAGGACGAGGTCGGGTTCGCGGTCGTCCGTGCAGAGGGCCACGTGCCGGGTGCCGCCGCGCTGCACCATCGGGATGAGGTCGGCGATGTTCCTGGTCGACGACCCCTGCCGGATGAACACCCACATGCCCTTCCGGCGCTTCTCCTCCGCCTCCTCGAGCAGCGTGCACTCGTGGTCGGACTCGACCCCGGCCGCGAGGTACGCGTCGAGCAGAACACCGCTGAGCCCGGGTGCGTGCCCGTCGACCCGCCGGTGGCCCGCGGCCGCGATCTTGGCCATCAGGTCGGCATCGCCCGCGATCACGCCGGGGAAGTTCATGACCTCGGCCACGCCGATCGCGCCGTGGCTCTCCAGCAGCGCGCGCACATCCGCTGCGAGCAGCTCCGCGCCGGCGCTCTCGAACGGTGACGCGGGGACGCAGCTCGACGCGCACACGCCGAACGTGAACGGCAGCTGGGCCGCGGCCTCCACCAGCGCGGCCACGCCGGGCACGCCGAACACGTTCGCGATCTCGTGCGGGTCGGCGGCCACCGCGGTGGTGCCCCACGGGAGCACGCTGCGCACGAACTCGTCGACCCAGAGCTTGGTGGACTCGAGGTGCATGTGCGCGTCGATGAAGCCCGGTGTGAGGGCGGCCCCGCCGACGTCGACGGTCTCCTCGGCCTCGCGGGGGCCCCAGCCGACGATCGCGCCGTCGGCGATGGCGAGGTCGGTGTCGACCCACTCGCCGGTGGGGGCCACGAACACCCGCCCGCCGGTGAGCAGGAGGTCGGCGGGGACGTCGCCCCGCGCGGCGGCGAGGGCTCGGGCGGAAACTGCAGGTCGGGTCACGGCGTCTCCCTCGCGTCGTTCCCCCGATGCTCGCACGTCCGGACGGGGGTCGGTCAACGCCGCGTTACGGGTTGGCGTCGCGGGTGAAGTACTCCGGCCGGCTCACCCAGGTCTGCGACACGAACATCACGCCGGGGTGGGTCTCGAAGAAGGCCCGGAGGCCGGCCACCACGCCGTCGAGCCGGTCCTCGGGGAGGACGGTGATGACCAGGCTCTGCCCGCCGGTCTCGTTGAACACGAGCCGGCCCTGGTGGCGCCCGCCGTGGCCGAAGCCGGTGAGGCCCTCCACCGCGGTGAAGCCGGTCGCGCCCTCGGCGCGCACGAGCGCCTCCACGAAGGCGGTGTCGGAGGCGTTCACCACCACCTCGATCTTGACCATCGGAGCCAGGCCGTCGTTCATGTGGGCACCTCGGTGAGTAGCGGGGCGGTAGGGACATCCTCGCCGCCGGCGGCCCCGGCCGCCCAGGCCTCCCAGCCTCCCGCAGTGGTGCGGCGCTCGAGTACGCCGGTCTCGGGGTCGAGGGTGGCGAGGTCGAGCCAGCCGTGGTCGACGAACTGGGTGAGGACGGGTGTGCGCTGCACGATCGCGTCGACGAGCGCGCGGGGCGCCCGCACCACGGCGAGCAGCCGGCGAGGCTGGTGGACCCGCGTCCCGTCGGCGGCGAACACGCCCTGGCGGGGCAGCCCGACGCGGAGGTCGCCGCGAGGTCCGGTCAGTACGCCGAAGCCGCCGACCACGTTGTGCAACGCCTTGTCGCCCGCGCCGAACGCCTCGGGCGCGGCCGCCGAGCACCAGTACTGCGTGTTGATCCACTCGGCCACCACGAGCGGCGCGGTGAGGATCACCTCGAGTGCGGCGCCCTCACGGTCGTGCTCCCACTCGTAGGAGTGGAGGAACACGCGGCCGTCGAGGTCGAGGGGCGCGGTGAGCGTGCGGGGCGCAGCGACGAAGGCCAGGTTGCCCGCGAGGCCCCACTCCGGGCGTACCTGGGCCCAGTCGGCGCTGCGGCGCGCGGCCGCGCGCAGCGCGGCCCGTCCATCGCGTGGGACGCGCTCCAGGCCGGGCCGGCGGATCCAACGCTCGTGTGCGGTCGCCTCCGTTGCGACGGCGAGGCGGCGCTCGGTCGTCGCGAGCACGTCGCTCCACGCGTCCGGTACCGCGTCGCGGTCGATGATGGTGACGCGGTCGAGCGTGGTGTCGTGCAGCGCGGCGACGAAGCGCGTGTCTGCCGGGATGGGGATGCCGCGTTCGGCGAGGCGCGCACGAACGGCATCGTCGTTGGCGATCGCGGCGAGGACCCGGGCGTTGGGGGCGCCGCCCTGACCACCGCACGCGCCGCAGCGGTACGCGGTCCCGTAGGGGTTGTTGACCGTGCTCGCGTCGTGGCCGCACAGCAGCACGAGTGGCGCGAAGTCACGGGTGAGCCCGAAGGTCCGCAACGCGGCCTCGGCGAGGTAGGTGCGCTCGTCCAGGGTGAACCCGGCTGTGCCGTCGAGGTCGACCCGGCTCGGCGCAGCGTCGCGTCGCCCGGGGAGCAACGCGGTCGCAGTGGCCGGAGCGAAGGTGCGGGCCGCGGCTCCCACGGCCATGAACGCGCCGAGCGACTCTGCGAGTGCGAACGGCGCCAGGGGCTCGGTCTCCACGGCGTGACCCGAGCCGCGGATCGTCGCCCCGTCGGCTCGACGCCCGAGCACGGCGGCCAGCGCGCGGTCGGCGCCCGCGGCGGCGGACTCTCCGACTGTGTTGCGCGGCGACACGAGCACGGGGCACTGGTCGATTCCGTCGCTGGCCCCAGCGGGGACGTAGTGGAACGGAACCCCGAAGAACCCGGCAAAGCCGAACGTCTCGACCCCGCCGGTTGCCTCGAGGTTGCGGCGCAGGCGTTCCGAGCGCACGTCGATGCAGCAGACGACCTGGACCTCCGCGCGCGTGCGCGGCCGGGTCGGCGTGCCCGCCTGCGCGACGACCGAGTGCAGGAGCGGGGTGCGGTCGCGCTCCTCGGCCGCCCGGGCCCACACCATCGCGCGCGCCGCCGCGTCGAACGCGAGCAGCTCCTCGATCCGGGCGTCGCCCTCGACGCCACCGGCGGCGAGGTGGTCTGCGTCGATCCCGAGCGCGGCCGCACCGACCGCGAGGTCGAGGGCTGCGGCCGAGCGCGCGTCGGCCGCGGCGTCGATGCCGCGCGCGCCGAGCGCGCCGCGCACCGCGGGGAGCTGTCCGGGACACCCGAGCCACCGGCGGGCGACGGCGTCCGCGAGCAACGCCTCGTAGGCGAGGAGCACCGCGAGGAGCTCGGCCGGCTGCGCGCCGTCGTCATGGCGCTGGGCGACCCGCCAACCGAGGTGGGCGGCCCAGCCGGGGAGGCGGCCGAGGGAGCGGGCGAGGACGTCGACCTGGTCGGCGGCGGGGATCGCCATCGCGTCGAGCAGCACGGCCACGGCCTCGTCGGCGCGGGCGGGGAGCGCGGCCACCGCCGCGGCGAAGCCCGGCGCGCCGAGGGCACGGTCGCTGCCCGGGAGCGCGGCGGCGCGCCACGCGGCCCACAGGCCGGCGCCCGCGGGGAGGGGCCAGGCGCTGATCTCGGCATCGGCCCACGCCGCGCACCAGAGCGCGGTCTCGTTCGTGGTGCGGTCGATCACGGCGGTGCCGCAGGCCCGGTCCACCAGCTCGCCGACCGTGGCGACCCCCGGCGGTTCGGGGCGCACCCGGGCAAGGGCGACCCGGGCCGCGTCGACCATGACCGGGTCGGGAACTTCGGGGCGCGCATCGGAGCGCGGGTCGGTGTTCTCATGGGCCCGAAGCACCGGGAGCAGCGCGAATCGCTCGCCCAACACGGCGCGGAGGGCGGCGTCGGTGCACGGCTCCTCACCGTGGAGCGGCCCGAAGCCGGTCAGATCGAGGTCGCCCCGGGCCGCGCCGACGCGGCGGAGCGCCTCCTCCACGGGGAGCGATTCGAGCCGGGCGAGTGGGTTCGACGCGACGAACGCGGTCAGCGGGTAGGTCGGCGCGACGACGCGCGCGGCTTCTTCGACCCGGGCGCGGGTCTCGGCCCGCTCGCCGGGGGAGACCGGCGCCGTCGGCCGGGAAAGCGGCTCGACGGAAGATCCGAGGCCCGGTCGGTCGAGACGGGGCGGGAGCGCAGCGCGGCGCGCCCACGCGTGGAGCCGAGGCAGGCCGCCGCGCCGCGCCGCGCGGTCGAGCACCACCCCGAGCAGTGCAGCTCCCACGATCAGCGCCCCGAGCGTGATGGCAACCCCGGTCGACCACGTGACCCCGGGCTCGAGCGACGCTGCCACGACGTCCTCGAAGCCGGCGATCAGAGCCAGGGCCAACGCGGCGAGGGCGAGGACACCGACAGTGAGCACCGCAGGGTGGCCGGCCGTGCGGTCGGATCCGAGGACGGGCGCGAGCGCTGCGGTCACGGTGACCCACGCCGCGCCGAGCAGCACCACTGCGGCGAGGCCCGACGCGGGAAACCCGAGCGCGGCCGCTGCGGACACGAGCGCGAGCGCGAGGAGCGCGGCGAACGCCCAGGCGACGGGCCCGGGGGTGCGGTGGGCGTGTGCCCGGGCGCCGGGGCGCACCGCGGAGCCGGAGCCGAGGAACAGCGTGGCCTTGTAGCACCCGTGGCCGAGGAGGTGCAGCAGGGCGGCGCCGGGAACGCCGACACCCAGCTCGATCGCCATGTAGCCCATCTGGGCGGACGTCGACGAGACCAGCCGCCCCTTGATGTCGGCGCGGGCGCGCATCTGCGCGGTCGTCACGAGGGCGGTGACCACCCCGACGGCGATGAGGCCGACCCGGGCCGGGGCCGACGCCGCGAAGAGCGGCCACCACAGCACGCCGAGCACGCCCAGGCCGTTCACGAACCCGCCGTGGAGCTGGGCCGACACCGGGGTGGGGGCGGCGGTCGTCTCGGGCAGCCACCGGTGGAAGGGCACGAGGGCCGAACGGGCTGCGCCCGCGACCACGAGGAGCGCGGCGACCACGAGGACGGCCCCGTCGCTCGCGTCGGCGACGACGCGGCCGACTGCGGCGCGGTCGAGGTCGGTGAACACGGCGGCCGCTGCGACGAGGCCCGCCCACAGGAAGGCGTCGCCCACCAGGAGGCGCCGGCGGACGAGGCCGGCGGCGGATCGGCTCGCGGGCGTCCCCGCGACGTCGACGAGCGCGACCACCGCCAGTGCAGAGGCGGTCCACCCGACGGCGAGCACCGGCAGGCTCGGCGCGGTCACCGTGACCGCGAGCGCGGCCACGCACCCGAGCAGGCGAGCCGCGAAGCGCCGGGCCGGGACGAGGTCGAGCTGGCGCTCGCCGAACCCGGCGGCGACGAGTGCCAGGAACACCACGAGCAGGAGCAGCAGCACCGACACCCGGTCGATCCCGAGCCCGATCGTGGCTGACGTCCCCAGCGCGTCCACCCGCACCGACGGCGTGACCCGCGGGCCGTCGGCGAACACCCAGGCGACCGCGGCCACCGCTCCCGCCAGCAGGAGGGTGAGCAGCCGGATCACTCCCCGCAACGAAGAATCGACCACGTCCCCGACTATAGACGCTATAAGTTACCGGAAACAAATTTCCGGTAATGGTTCCTCGGATCCGTGGTTCGCGCTGTCGCCCGGAGCCGGTCGCGCGACCGGCTCCGGGCGACGAGCGCGGTGGTCACTTCTTCTTCTTGCCCTTCTTCTTGTCCTTCTTCTTGCTCTTCTTCTTGGCCATCGGGGTTCGCCTCCCTTCCTGCCTCGGCTGTTGACCGGGAGATCCTTTCACGCGCGGGGGTGCCGGACCATGGCATTGGGTCCGAAGTCACTCCCGGGAGGACGGTCCGTAGAATCCCTCGATGCTGCGCACCGCTTCCCATGCCCGGCGTCGTCGAGCACGAGTTCTCGGCGTCGTGGGGATCGCGGCGATCGGACTCGTCGCCGCGGCCTGCGCCCCGGCGCCGCCGTCGTCCCCCGTGTACGACAGCGCGTGCAATGGAACGATGGTCGCGTCCACCCCGGGGACGGTCGCGTCGAACGCGGTGACCGAGTTGTCCGGCCTCGCCGCGAGTCGTACCAACGCGGGCGTGTGGTGGGGCCACAACGACTCGGGCAACGCTCCGAAGGTCTTCGCGATCGGCGACGACGGCGGCAACCTCGCCGAGTTCACACTCACGGGCGCGACCAACGTCGACTGGGAGGACATCGCGGTCGGTCCCGGCCCGACGCCGGGGGTGAACTACGTCTACGTGGGTGACATCGGCGACAACACCAAGACGCGCGCGTCGATCGTCGTGTACCGGTTCCCCGAGCCCACGGTCCCCGCCTCGAAGCCCAACCAGCCCGCATCGTCGGTCGCCGTCGAAACGCTCACCTTCACCTACCCCGACGGTCCCCACGACGCCGAGGCGCTGATCGTCGACCCGTCGAGCGGCGCCCTGTTCGTCATCACCAAGGACGTCAGCGGCAACGCGCAGATCTTCCGGGCCGCTGCGCCGATCGGGTCCGGCCAGCTGCTCCCGGCGGGCACGGTCTCGCTGGGCTTCCCCCACGCGATCACGGGGGCCGACGTCACTGCCGCGGGCGACGTGGTTGCCCTCCGCTCCTACTTCACCGTCTTCCTCTACCCCCGCCCCGCCGGGGCCCCGCTGACCGACGCCTTCACCCAGCCCGTCTGCTTCGGGGGTGCACCGGCACCCGGCCCGCAGTTCGAGGCGATCGCGTTCACGCCCGACGGGCGGGGCTACGTCACCGCGGCCGAGGGCTCCCACCCGACCCTGTTCAAGTTCACCGCGCCCTAACCTCCCCGCGATGACCTCCGCGCCCGGCTTCACGGTTCGGGTCCGACCCGCGATCGCGGCGGATGACCGGGTGCGGCTCGCGGCCGACGTGCGGTCTCCCGGGCTCGGCGAGCGCGAGCTCTGGTACGAGATCGACGCGGCGAGGGCCGACTGGCTCACCGACCGGGCCGACCCGTTCGTGGTCGCCACGCTCCTGCTCGCCATGATCGAGCGCCGCGACCTCACTGTGACCGGCGCGCCGGTCGACGCGGTGCTGTTGCGCAACCTCGCCGAGTTCCAGCGGATCTGGCACGCGTGGTTCGGGTACCCGATGGTCGAGGTGCGCGCGGAGACGAGCGCACCGGCCCTGCCCGCGCCGGAGAACGTGCTGGCGTTCTCCGGTGGCGCCGACGCCGCGTTCAGCGCGTGGTTCCACACGCGCGGCGACGGACGCGCGAGCCGTCCCGTCACCGCCGCGATGATGATCTTCGGCATCGACATCCCGCTGACGGAGCCCGACGGCTTCGCGCGTGCGTCGGCGCGGTCGCGTCGGCTGGTCGACGACCTCGGTCTCGAGTTCGTGACGGTCGCGACGAACGCGTGGACGTTGCCCGTTCCCGTGCCGCACTACACGGGGATGGGCGTGGCCGCCGCGCTCCACTCGCTCGGGGGGCGCTTCGGCGCGGGCCTGATCCCGTCCACAGCCGCGTACGAGGACCTCGTCGTGCCGCTCAACACGAGCCCGGTGAGCGACTGGCTGCTCGGGGCCGCGCGCTTCGACATCGTGCACAGCGGCGCGCTGTTCAACCGCTTCGAGAAGCTGCGGCTGCTCGCGCCGTGGCCCGAGGCGATGGCCGGCCTGCGCGTGTGCCTGCTCGACCCGCGCCGCGACCGCAACTGCGGGAAGTGCAACAAGTGCATGCTCACACTCGCTGCGTTCCGCATCGTGGGGGTCGAGCCCGCGTGCTTCGACCGTCCGGTCACCGGCGATGAGCTGCTGCGCTGGGCCCGCACGCTGCCGAGCACCCGGTACTACGTGCAGGAGGGCTCGTACCTCCTGGAGGGTGCCGCCGACCGTGGGCTCGACGAACCGTGGGTCCGGGCACTGGCGCGCCGTGTCCGCACCGTGCAGGTGAAGGACGCCGTGCGCGCCGCGTGGCCGGGACTCGCGACCGGCGTGGCCGACCTCCACCGGCGCGCCGCCAGGTTCCTCGCTACTCGCGGCTGATCCGTCCGAGGTCGATCCCGGCCTGCGCGCGCTCGAGCACCTCGCCGAGCCGGGCCGCGAGCACGTGCACGTGGGGCTCGCCGATCATCGTGTCGTGGTCGCCGGGCACCTCGATCTCCGTCCACCCCTCGGCGAGCAGCGGCGCCCAGCCGAGTGACGAGTCGCGGGTCCAGTCGATGTACGCCCGCGTGGCCATCACCGCGACCGGACCGACCGCGGGCCCCGGGTGGTACGCCCGCTCGCGGGCGAGGGCCGCGTCCAGGTCGGCCAGCACCTCCGTCCCGGCCAGGTACTCGCGGGGTGGTGGGGTCTCGGCCCCGAAGACCCGTCGCACCCGATGGGCGATCACACCCGGCCCCTTGCGGCTGAACAGCTTGCGAAGCCGGTAGCGGGTCGTGCGGTGGGCGCGGTATCGGTCGCGCAACAGCGCAGGGTTCACGGCGTCGGCCAGGACGAGCAGGTCGACGGGCTCTCCGAGCGCATGGAGCCGGCGCGCGAGCTCGAAGCAGACCACGCCACCCATCGAGTGCCCGAAGAGGAAGTACGGCCCGGTGGCCTGCGTGTCCCGGACGAGCGCGGTGCACGTCGCCGCGATCTCCTCGACGGACCAACCCGCATCCGCCGTGGTGTGCATCGCCGGGACCCACAGACCGTACAAGGGCTGGTCGGGGCCGAGCGTGGCTGCGAGGTGGCGGAGCGTGACCACCGAGCCCGCGCGCATCAGCCCGAAGAGCGGCGGACGCGTCCCGCCGGGCTGGATCGGCACGACCGCGGGCTCGGTGCTGGTGCCGGTGGTGTGCTGGCCCCGCAGCAGGTCGGCCATGAGGCGAATGGTGGCATGGGTGAGGAAGACGGTGGCCGGGAGGCGCCGACCGAACGCGGACTCGATCGCCTCGAGCAGCTCGTTCGCGTGGAGCGAGTCGCCGCCGAGCTCGAAGAAGTCGGCGGTCACGCTCGGGAGCGCGTCGTCGCCGAGCACGTCCTGCCACACCGCGGCGAGCGCCCGCTCGGTGTCGTCGGCGGGCGGGACCGCGGGCGCGGCATGCGCGCCGCCTGCGCTCGCGAGCCCGAGCCGGGCGGGGAGGCCGAGGCGGTCGAGCTTGCCGGTCGCGCCGCGGGGGATCTCGTCGAGCACCACGACCCGGCGTGGCACCTTCCACGACGCGAGCTGCTGGGCCGCGAACACGCGCAGCTGCGGTCCGGTGACCGTCGCGCCGTCGCGGAGCACTACGGCGGCGGCAACCTCCTCCCCGAGGCGCGGGTGCGGCACCCCGAACGCGACGGCGTGCTCCACGCCCGGGTGTGCGAGGAGCACCTCGTCGATCTCGCGGGGTGCCACCTTCTCGCCACCCCGGTTGATGATCTCCTTGAGCCGGCCGGTGAGCGTGAGCACGCCGTCGGCGTCGAGCACGCCCTGGTCGCCGGTGCGGAACCACCCGTCGGTGAACGCGGCCGCGGTGGCGTCGGGCGAACCGAGATAGTGGGTGGCCAGCGCGGGGCCTCGGATCACCACTTCGCCCGCCGTGCCCGGAGGCAGTACGCCCGCGTCGTCGCGCACCGTGATCTCGGTGCCGGTGGCCCGGCCGACGCTCCCCGGGACGCGCGCCCCAGGCGGGAGCGGGTTGCTCGCGATCTGGTGCGCGGCCTCGGTCATGCCGTACGCCTCGATCACCGGCACGGCGAGGAGCGTCTCGAGGTCGGTCAGCACGCGCGTCGGCAGCGCGGCCGACGACGAGCGCACGAAGCGCAGCGACGACGCAGCCGATCCTCCCGCGTCGAGGCGACGGCGTGTCGCGTCGACCATCGCCTGGTGGATGGTTGGTACGGCCGTGTACCAGGTGGGTGCGAACGCGTCGATCCAGTCCCACACGACGGCACCGGAGAACCCCGGCGTGCAGACCACCGACCCACCCGCGTGGAGTGGCGCGAGGAGCCCGGCGACGAGGCCGTGGATGTGGAACAGCGGCATCACGGTCAGGCCCCGGTCGTCCGGGCCGAGGGCCAGCGTCGCGGCGACGGTGGCGGCCGACGCGAGGAGTCCCGCTTCGGTGAGCGGCACGAGCTTCGGCGCGCTCGTGGTGCCGGAGGTGAACAGCAGCAGCGCCGCGTCGCCCGCATCGGGCGGGGCGGTGGGTGGGGCGGTGGGTGTTCCCGACCCGCCCGTCAGCGTGAAGGTGCCTGCAGGCTCGACCGCCGTGAGCTCCGCGACCGGGATGCCGAGGTCGGCGGCGGCGGCGCGCGCCGTGCCGTCGTCCCCACGCGCCACGATGAGCATCCGGGTTTCGAGCCGCTCGAGGTCGCGGCGGTGCTCGGTCACCGGACGGTCGGGCGCGAGCGGGGCGCAGACGGCCGCCGCCGCCGTGGCGAGGAACGCGACCGCGAGATCGGGGCCGTTCGCCAGGGCGAGGGCCACCACGGCACCGCGCCCGATGCCGTCGGCGGCGAGGAACGCGCCGACCGTCTCGACCTGGGCGCGGAGGTCGGCGTAGGTGGCGGATTGCCGGTCGGGCGCGAGGATCGCGGGGTGGTCCGGCGTCGAGTCGGCGTGGTTCCGGAGGAGCGCGAGCAGCGAGCCACCGGCCGGTTCGGACATCGTGGCGAGTCTACGAACGGTCGTCGTCGTACTCGTCGAGCCGCGTGCGGACGGTCTCGAGCGCCCGCGTGGCGTCGGCGATCGCGTCGGCGGGGTCCGGCCCGTGCGTCAGCAGCCACGCGGGCCGGCGCGCGAGCGCGGCGGCGATCGCGAGCATCTCCGGGAGGTGCACGGGATCGCTGAGCGAGGGACCCGCGCGCAGTGCGGCGCGCAGCGTCGTCTGACCGCCCAGCCGGGCGACTGCTTCACGCGGCGCGCCCGCCGGATCCCCTGTGTCGTCGCCGTCACCGGCCATCACGACCACCGCGTGCACCGTGTGCTCGTCGCGTGTGAGCGTTCCGCCCGGCAGCTCGGTGCGCTCGCGGTAGTCGTCGGGGACGGCTCGGCCCCCGGGGATCACGTCGGTGACGTCGCGGGGCACCGACACCGGGCGGGGCAGCCCCCGCACCACGAGGTCGTCGCCGGTGCGGTGCAGCGCGACCACGTCGTCGGAGAGAACCGGCCATCTCTGCCGGGACGCGGCGAACACGAGCGTGGATTTTCCCGACCCGGTGTCGCCGAGCACCACGACCGCTTGACCGTCGATCACGATCGCGCCCGCGTGGAGCAAGTGGTGACCGTGCTGCGCGAGCAGATGCGTGAGCGCGAGGAAGCACGTGTAGCGGAAGACGCGCGCGAGTCCCGCGGTGTCGCCGCCGACCGCGATCTCGTCGGCGGTGGCGATTGCGGTGAGGCCCTCGTGGCTCCGGATCCGGAGCTCGCCCGGCGCGGGGCGCCACAGGTCGGCGCTCGCACCCTGGGAGTCGGGCTCGGTGTCGGGCACCGCGACGTCCGGCTCGGCGAACGACAGCGTCGCCACCGGTGACGACGTGGACACTGCCGCGTGGCGGAACAGCGACGCCACGGCGTCGGCCCGGCGCGCATCGGACGCGTGCAGGCGGATCGGCACTCCGGCGACGTCGATTGCGCACCCCGCCAGCACGTCGGTGTCGTCGATGCCGTCCTCGTCGCCCGGGTCCCGCCCCCTGGCCGCGCTCACGGGCCGGGGCTCCGGCGCACTCGTGCCCCCACCCCGGCCCGGATCCGGCGCAGGGCGCGGGTGGCCCGCCCCACGGCGACGCGCGGCACCCGCTGCACCGCCCCGGAAGCGGCGCCCCAGCGGAGCCCGGCCTGCGGGGGGTCGATCTCGACCACCCGCCCGATGAGCCGCTCGGCGCCGACCGTCGCGTCGGGATCGACGTGCACGTCTCCCTGGAACACGTACCCGACCGGACCCTTGCCGCGGGAGCGGTGCACCACGATCTCGCCCTGTGCGTTGGCGAACGCCCACACCTCACCTCGGCGCGGGGTCGCGGCCGGTTCCACCCGGACCCGCGTGCCGTTGCGGATCGACCACCCCATCGATTCCCCCCGCACCGGGAGCCACAAGCGCTCGGTAGCCGCCCGGCGCCGCATCAGCGGCGCGATCGCCTGGCGTTCGCGCTCGGTCGGCGGCGGTGCGGCGCCAGTCGGGGCAGTCGAGGTGATCGCCGCGCTCGGGGTGTGGCGATCGCGCAACGCGACGCTCCGCTCGCCCGCGGTGCGGAGCCGCCCGCGGGTGAGGCGCCAGAGGTACGGGCCGGGGACGTCGGCGTAGCGGACGGCGACAGTCCGCCGCGGCGGGAACCCGAGTTGCCACGCCCAGCGGGCGGTGTCGGCGGTCCGGCCGCGTGCGAGGAAAGGGATCACCTCTTGGCGGCGCGACCGCGCGGTGCCGGCACTTCCCAGGAGGGTGACGCGCTCGGGCCACGTCGCTCGCCAGGCCCGTGCCCGGATCCCCCGCGCCGTCAGCGGGGCCGGCGGCAGCCCGAGGCGTTGGGTCACCATGGCCAGCGAGCAGGCGCCCACCCCCTCGAGCCCTTCGCCGCGGAGGAAGCGCTCGATGTACTCCCAATCGAGGTCTTCGCGTTGCAGGATCCGCGCGACGTCGGCGAAGCCGAGCAGGCGCGGGAACGCGTCGCGGTTGAGGTGGACGAGGAAGTGCACGAGCGCGGTCTCGGGATCGAGCACCCGCACCGTGGTTCCGTCGGGGAGGATGTGGTCCTGCGCGCGCTCCCACATCAGGTCGTGCCCGCGCGTGCGGATCCCGATCTTGAGCAGGTCGAAGTGCACGTCGACCGCGGTGGTCCCGACGCGCACGTCGACGGACTGCACTGCGCCGGAGCGCACGAGCGCATTGAGGTCGTGGCGCAGCGGGTGGTCGGGTTCGAGTGCCGCGAGGACCTCGTCGGCTCCGCCCGCGGCCGCAGCGTCGACGATCACGTCGACGTCGGAGCTCGGCCGCTCACCGGGGCGCGCGTACCAGCGCGCTTCGGCGGTGACTCCCTTCAGCGTTGCCGCGGTGATGCCCGCGGCGTCGAGCGTCCGCTGCACCTGCGCGAGGGTTTCGGTCAGGCGGGCGTTGCGCGTGCGTGCGACCATGTCGTAGCCCACGAGGGTGGTGCGGGCCGAGTAGTCGGGCGCGTGGTCACGAACCCACGTCCACAGCAGCCCCTGCATCCCGTGGTCGCCCGCCGACCGGAGCAGCCCGTCGTCGGTCACCGGGATCGCGTCGGGCGCACGGCCGGCCGCGAGCGGCACGAGCGCGGGATGAGGACGGGACACGCGGGTTCCGACGGTCCGATGGTGGGGCGGTCGAGGCCTCAGCCCGTCGGGTCGTCGGCGGGGGCGACGAGCCCGGCGGCACTGATCTCGGCGAGGAATGCCGCGATGTCGCGCTCGAGGTCGGCCGGCCCGACTCCATCCAGCCGGCCGATGAGGGCGGCGGCCAGGTCGGCGGGCTCGCGGACGCCGTCGAGCTCCGCCCAGATCAGGGTCCCGACCAGGTTGAGCGTCAGCAGCTCCACCCCTTCCGGGTCGACCAGGACGGCCTGGCCGTCGACGACCTCGTAGACGACCCGGGGCGAGCGTTGCCAAGCCATCCTGCTCCTCCTGGCCGTGAGCGCCCGGGGCGGTCCTGCACCGGGGCGCTCAGGTTAGACAGCAAACGGGTGGGGGCGTCCGGGTCGTCGCTTCGGGCCCTCGTCGCCATTCGGGCGGCCCTGGGCTAGACTTGACGTGCACTGAGCGGGGGTTCCGCCCAGAGCGCACGAAGGGGACACCATGCGGTACGAGCGTCCGACCATCATCCGCCGGGACTCGATCATCGGGCTGGCCGCGGCCGCCCCGAGCGACATCCCGGCTGACGGCACCGGGGTGAGCGACGTCAACAAGAAGGACAACGTCGTCCCGGTCGTGTGGGCCGGCGAGGTGGTGGCCTACGAGACCCCGGCGGTCTCCCGCCGCGACCTGATCGCAGGCATGGCCGACACCGCCCCGAGCGACCTCCCGGCCGACGGCGAGAGTGACGTGAACAAGAAGGACAACGTCGTCCCGGTCGTGTGGGCCGGCGAGGTGGTGGCCTACGAGACCCCGGCGGTCTCCCGCCGGGACTCGATTGCCGGGCTGGCCGGGACCCGACCGAGCGACCTCCCGCCCAAGAGCAGTGACGTGAACGTCAAGGACAACATCGTCCCGGTGCGCTGGTAGGTCCGGGCTGAGCTCCGAACCTCCCGACGGCGGCTCGAACGAGCCGGTCGACGGCTTCGAGATCCTGGAGAAGCTGGCGGCGCTGCCGATCAGCACCTGGAACTACAAGTGGGACCCGCCGAGCACCAAGCACCTCGGTCCGATGGCCCAAGACTTCGCCGCGACCTTCGGCCTGGGTGACGACGACAAGACGATCAACATGGTCGACGCGAACGGCGTGGTGATGGTCTCGCTCCAGGCGCTGTACCGCCGCGTGGTCGCACTCGAGGCCGAGGTGGCTGCGTTGCGAGCAGCCGCGGCCGACGCCCCGTCCGACTGAGTGGCGCCGGCACGTCACGTCGTCGACTGGTGGTTCCGCAGCCGCGAGACGGGCCGCATCACGATCGGGCAATGGCCGAACCTGCCGCTGTGGGTCTTCATCGGGGCCTGGACCCTACGACGGATCTTCGATCCGGCCGGCGCCGCCGGGACCGTGCTCACCGTCGTGGCTACGGCCGCGTTGGTCGTCTGGGCGCTCGACGAAGTGATCCGGGGCGTGAACCCGTGGCGCCGCGCGCTCGGGGCGACCGTCCTCACCTGGCAGTTCGTCGGCCTGTTCGCCTGATTCACCGCACGCGCGATGTCGGTCCGGATCCACGTCGGTACGATCGCCGCGTGTCCGAGACGCCGCTCGCCGAACCGCACCCGTCGCGTCTCGACCCGACCCGTTTCGACCGCGCTGCGATCCTCGCGGCGCATGCGGCCGCGCTGGCGGCGGGAGCCGACGGCTACGTGGTC
>Ga0302322_100001371_pt1 | contig 19869 bp, 15 predicted proteins | sample Fen_T0_2_FD_203757 | JGI IMG/M metagenome (GOLD analysis project Ga0302322, IMG submission 203757) | Peat permafrost microbial communities from Stordalen Mire near Abisko, Sweden - Fen_T0_2 | ecosystem: Environmental > Terrestrial > Soil > Wetlands > Permafrost | place: Sweden: Abisko...
TCGGCCGGCCGTAATCGCTTAAGCCCCACATGTCCGCCACCGGCAGGGTGTCGGGCACGGAGGGCTCCTGGTCCGGCGCAAAAAATTTACGGCCCTCGGTGGGATGCGGATAGGTTCGCAACGTGAGGTGGAACGCCCTCTCAATGTCAGCCGAACGCGCTTGCACATCCAGAACCAGCCGGTTGTCATGGGTGCCGATGACCGTGAATCCATTCGTTTCGGCAAACTGGCGCACCAGGGCGTAATCCGCTTCCGTGGGCCCGAACCGGGCGGTAAATTCTTTGGGCGTAAGATACTTGCGGTAGTTCGGACTGCCCGAATCCGAGAGCTGGCTGAGAAAATTGTCCAACTCCGCCTCGTTGCGGAGCGGCAGGCCAATCGCGAGGTTAAGCTGGTTTGTCGCCGCCAACCGGCCGTCGGACACGAGGCTGGCAACAACCCGGGGCACATGCCCCGACAAGGTTTTTTGAGCCGCGCCAAAAACAAGACACTCACTCCCCATCAGGACAGCCATCAGCGCGGCCAACCACAGGGGCAAACTATTAGTCTTAAACATATTGCAAGTATCAATCGTCATGAACGGCCCGGTGCTTCAATTAAAAAGCAATTTTTATTCCGCCCCCCCCAGGCTGGCCTCGTCAAAGCCAATTTCTTTCTCCGATCCTGGCATAATTTACACCATCAAGATTAAACCATCATTAAGCCGGCCGCAGAAATTGAGCCCGGCGACAGAGAAAGGAATTGCCAGCCAAATTTCCCGCCGCTAACGTCCTTTTGTGTCCGTCCAATTCACCATTCTCGGCAGCGGCTCCGGCGGCAACTGTGCCTATCTGGAAACGCCGTCGGCCCGCATCCTCGTGGATGCCGGGTTTTCCCCGCTGCAAATTCGCAAGCGCCTCGCCGGCCTCGGCCGCGTGCCGGAAAACCTCACCGCCATCCTGATCACCCACGAACATTCCGATCATATCCAGGGACTGAAAGGCATCGCCGGCAAGCTGAACATCCCGATCTATTGCAACCGCGCCACCAAGGACGAGTTCGAGCGCATCCATGCAACCCGCTTTGACTGCCGCCTCTTCAACACCGGCGCCAGTTTTGAAATCGGCGATGTCAGCGTGGAAACCTTTGCCATCCCGCACGACGCGCAAGATCCCGTCGGGTACATGATCCGCACCAGTGTGGCCACGTTTGGTTTTGCAACCGATCTGGGCCACGTCACCAAACTGGTGCTGGAACGCATTCGCGTGGCCAACGTTCTCGTCCTCGAGTCCAACCACGACGTGAAGATGCTGCAGGATTGTCCGCGCCGCGCGTGGAGCCTCAAGCAGCGCATTCTCGGCCGCCACGGCCATCTTTCCAACGAAACGGCCGCCGAAGCCACCACGCAGATCATGTCCGCGGAACTGAAACACCTCTACCTCGCCCACCTGAGCAGCGAATGCAACACGCCGGAACTCGCCCACCGCGTGATGCACCAAACCTTGCAGAAGCTCGGGGCCAGTCATGTGCAACTCCAGGTCGCCGCGCAAAAAGAGCCCTGCGCCACACTGGCGCTGTGACGCAACCATTTTGACCTCCGGCGGAAACACCGCAACCGGGTGCGGGCGCGTTCACAAGCGGAACTTCATGCGCAGCTCCATCATCAGCGCCCCCTCCCAGGAACTCACATGCTGGTCGGCCGCCATCATTTTCAGCACCGCCTCATAGACGCGTTTCTGCTGGCTGCGCGTGGTAAACGCATTCGCCAGCACAATGGCTTCCTGCCGGGCCCGCCAGATGGATTGCACCAGCGGATGCAGGCGGCTCACGACGGCGTCAAACTCCCGCTGCCGGTCGGCTCCGGCCGTGAGGCCCATCGCCGCGAGCACCTGCCCCAACTCTTCGTCGGCCACCGTCGTCAGGTGACCGTCCGCATACATGGCCAAAATCAACAGATCAAACAAGGCGTGCTGCTGGTCGGGAGTAAAATCGGTAAGATCCAAATCCATCCCTCAGAATACCACATCGCCGGGTCTTTCTTCGCAGGATTCGGCAAGTGTCGGTGAGCAGCCGATTTGTGCCTTCCCCCGGTGCAACTCGTGCCGCGCCACCCCAAAAAACAACCGGCCCGCAGCAATGCCGCAGGCCGGTCGGGAGGAAGGTTTTTTTACAACCCGTTGAGCACGTCGATCAACTGCCGCAGGCGGCCATACGCATGCCGGTTGAAACCGAAGGCGATGCGCGGGAGATGGATGTGGTTGCCGTCCGCCACTTCGTCCGGCGTCGGCGGAATGACCTTGATTGGTTCGCCGGCGATGATGTCGGCGAAATCTTCGTTCATCGCCGCAATGGCCGAGGGACTCGGCGTATTCTTGAGCCGGATCACCAGCGCATCCTTGACCCAGCGCGTGGAGTGGAAGTTGCGGTAGAAGCGGCTGATGATTTTCACCGCCTCATCCGCGCTGTCCGTGATCTGATACAGGTTGAGGTCGTCGGGCGAAATCAATTTGTCCCGCAGCAGATGTTCGCGGATGTGCTTGTCCCAGGTCTTCCAATAGGTGCCGCCGGGGCGGTCAATGAGCACCAGCGGCATGAGCTGGCTCTTGCCGGTCTGCATGAGCGTGATGGCTTCATACCCCTCGTCCATGGTGCCAAAGCCGCCCGGAAAGAGCGCGATGGCATCCGAGTGGCGGATGAAAATGAGCTTGCGGGTGAAGAAGTATTTAAACGTGATGAGCTTCTTGTCCTCGGCAATGATGGGGTTCGCGGATTGCTCCCACGGGAGGCGGATGTTCACGCCGAAGCTGTGCTCGGGCGTCGCGCCTTCGTGCCCGGCCTGCATGATGCCGGGGCCTGCGCCCGTGATGACCATGTAACCGGCCTGGACGATTTTCTTCCCGAAATCAATCGCCTGCTGGTATTCCACGCTTTCGGGCTTCGTCCGCGCGGAACCGAAGATCGTGACCTTGCGTTTCTCGTGGTAGGGCGCAAAGATGCGGAAGGCGTAACGCAGTTCGCGCAAGGCGGTCTGGATCACGCGTACGTCGCCGGTGTCCTTGACATCGGTGAGGAGTTTCAGGGCGTTTTCGATGATGTCGGCCACTTCAGCTTCATTGTGGCCGCCGCCCTTGGATTGGATGAGTTCCTGGATCTGCTGGGTCAGCTTGGGGTCAGCAGGTGTATTCTTATATGTTTTCACAGCGCTAGCATATAGCGCCCCGCGCCGCGAAGGCAATGCTGGCGTGCGGCATGCGCGGATCGTGCAAAACCGGCCGGTTCAGGCGGTTTCGTGCTTTTTCCAGACGTAGCGGAACATGATCACACGCAGCGCCGCCGCGAGCGGAATCGCCAGGATGCCGCCCAGAATGCCACCCAGCAGCGTTGTCCCCGCCATCACCGCAATGATGATTGCCAGCGGATGCAGCCCCACGCGGTCGCCCATGATCTTGGGCGAGATGACCAACCCTTCCAGCGCCTGCACCACGGCGAACACGCACAGCACCAGCACCGGATGCTGCCAGTCGCCATATTGCACGAAGGACAGCGTGAGCGCCGTCACGCAAATCACAATCGCGCCCAGGAACGGGATCATCGTGAGTAAGACCGCCGCGAAGCCCAGCAGAAACGCGTAATTCACTCCCACGATCAGGAAGCCGATCGTGTACATCACTGCGTCACAAAGCGCCACCAGCACCTGCCCGCGAAAGAACGCCACGAGATAGCCGTTGATGGCGTCGAGCACAAACACCACTTCCTCCTTCGCCCGCGAATCCTTCAGCGGCAGGTAATCCTTCCAGCGCGCTTCGATGCTGCTTTTCTCCAGCAAAAAATAAAACGCGTAAACCGGAATCAGCGCCAGCCCCGCCAGCAGGCCGAAGCCCGAAAGCACTTTCAACGACTGTGCCAGCAGCCATGAACCCATTTCCGGCAGGCTGCCCGTAAGCCATTTGGTCGCCGAAGCCAGCTCCGGATTGGCCGTGCCGGACGTGGCATTGGCACCCGACGTCGCGTCGGGGACGGGCGGCATGAACCGGTGGATGAACTCCGGCGGATGCGCGATGAAGTCGTTGATGTGCCCCTGCAACCGCTGCGAATATTCCGGTACTTTGGACACCAGTTGCTGCGTTTCCACCACCACCTGCGGAATCACGCTGGCCAGCACCGCCGCAAACAGCGTAAACGCGATGACAAACACCAGCACGATGGCCCGCGTGCGCGGCACTTTCCGCTGCACGAAAAAATCCACCAGCGGCGACAGCAGACACGCCACCACCGCCGCGATGGCCAGCGGCCACAGCACCGGCGCGAGCAGATTGAGCGTCTGGCCCACGCCCCAGACCAGCGCCACGATGAGCGCCACCACCGTGGCCACCGCCAGCCCGGTGAGCGCGAACCACATGATGTCAGCTTGTTTTTTGGTGGGAGGAGTCATGCGTGTTGGGTGATTAAAATAGTGCCGGGGCAATCAGGATTATGGCCGTCATTTCCGCGTGGTGGTTGGTTTCCAATCCGCCCGCGTGAATTGCCGTAAAGCGTTTACTATTGAACAACCTTGGCAATTTGCAAGTTCATTTGAAGTTTCAAATTTAATTCAGATTTCCCGGGCGCCCCGGAGCGCCGACGTCCTCGTCGGCTTAACGCGTGACCAAGCTGTGCTGAGCGCAAATCACAAACCATCTCCCGCGTATCGCCGGGCTGGCCCTCGCGCATCCAAAAGCACCGCGTCTGCGCCCGACGCATGGCGCCGCGCGCCAGCGTCCTGGAGTGCGGCGGCCCTCCGCCGCTTTGGCCGAGGCCGGATAAAGCCCGAACACCGCGTTGACGGCCACGTCCCCGGCGCGCGCCCGCCAGCTTCACCTCGGCACCCGCTATTTGCCCCTCGCAATGGAGCAGGGCAGGGGTGAGGAGACCGAATATTTTCGCCCTCAACCACCTCATGATTCGCCCGCCCGTCGCTTCCGTACCGGAAACTTTCCCTGAACTACGGCGGATCGCCAGCCGGTTTTGGCCAGCCGCTGCTTAAGCTGCGCGATGGTTAAGAACTCGCCTTTCCCCGCCGCCACCTTGGCCAGGCGCTTGGCGAGAACCTTCTTGTGCGAGTCTGGCACGGCCAATTTCTCCGGCCCGCAGGCAATCGAACGCCAGCGCAGTTCCATGGCCTGCAACTTAATATTTCTGTTCATCTGTTCAATTTTTAGCGCTCCAATCATAGGCTGAATTTCGATTGAAAGTGTCACTGCGCAAATAGGGCGTCAAGGCAAGTTCGATCCTTTCCGATCAGCCGCGCGAATCCCTGTAAAACGTTTACTATTGAACAACCTTGGCAAGGTTGCATGTTCATTTGAAATTTGAAATTTAATTAAGATTTCCCGGGCGCCCCGGAGCGCCGACGTCCTCGTCGACTTAACGCGTGACCAAGTTGTGCTGCCCGCAAATCACAAACCATCTCCCGCGTACCGCCGGGCTGGCCCCCGCGCACCCAAACGTAGCGCGTTTGCACCTGGCGCCTGACACTGCGCGCCAGCGTCTTGGAGTGCGGAGGCCCTCCGCCGCTTTGGCCGCGGCCGGATAAAACCCGAACACCTCCGTTGAGGACCAAGGCCCCGGCGTACGCCTGCCAGCTTCACCCCGGCCACCGCCGCCGTCTTGATCTGCGGATGGGGTTGGGGTTTTTATTTCTTGATGAAAATCGGAAAAGGGAGTTTGATAAGCTCATGGCATCGGGCCGGCTAAACTGGTTGTTTGTGCATGATGTTGAGCCAGGCAGGTCGCATCATCTCTGTCGGCATCGTCTGCTCGCTCGTAGTTACGACCTTTCGTTGATGCTTCGTGCTGCAAATCTTTATTTCGCTTCGTTTTTCTCCGGTGTGTTTTGGTCCCTGATGCCTCGTGTCGCGGGTCGGCCGGTCCAGCACGATCCGGGTCGTTCCATCCTGTATCATTGCCGCCCATTCCGCGGGCCGGGCGCTCGGTTGGTTTGACCGGCCCGGTCGTTGGAATGCTTTTCTTGGGCTGAAATTATTTCAATTATGAACCCGCTCCCTAACCAAAAGTCCCCTGAGCCAACGCCGGTTGGCGCGCTCCGCTCCGCTTCACCGTTCACGCATTTTGCTCCCGCCTGCCCGAACTCTGGCCATTCGCTCTCCGCGCTGATGAAACCGTTCACATCTCTCATCATGGTGGTGTTGGCCGCCGCGTTTTTGACCAGCCACAGCTCCGGGCAGGAAACGACTTACGCTCCGTTGCAGATTTTCACGAACGGCCCGGGCCGCATTTCACCGCTCCAAGCCGGGCAGATGCTGGTGGTCGGGCAAAACTACAGCCTCGCGGCCATGCCTGACGCCGGTTTTGCGTTCCATAATTGGGAATGGGTGGATGTGTTCATCGAAACCACCCGGAGCACCAATGGACCGGGCGAAGTCGTGACCAACGTGCAAACGACCGTGACTTCGAAGCACCGGTTTTTCACCCGCCCCGACCTGATCTTCACCGCGCAACCCGTGTTCGTGCAAGTGCTCAGCGATCAGCTCACCACCACGTCGGCTTACGGTTGGCGGGCCAATTTTGGGCCGGCGCGGGAGCCTTTCCAACCCGGTATTTATCAAACCCTGACCGGGGCCGACGTGCTGGAGCGCGGCGACCGGGTCACGAACGGCAGCCGCGTCGTACCCATGTCCGCCACCTTCACGCTTGATTTCGGCGCCACTCCCCCCTCGCTGACCGCAGCAATTCCCGCCGCCGTGCTGGAAGGCGGAGCGCCATTCCCCAACACGGTTCGTAGCTATTACGGTCAGAGCCTCGGCGACGGCACATACCAGTTTACGGGCGATTACCTGCAGGACAGCCAGCCGTCCGGAACGCAGTATTTTTTTGACTGGCGCTTCTCCCCGTCAACCAACGGCGGCCTGGTTTGGAATGGCACGACCGGCTGGGTCGGCGGACACTTTTGGCAAATTGCCATCACCAACCTCAACCTCGTGCCGCTGGCGCGGCTGAGCATTGCGCGGACGGAGGCGGCATCAGTCCAGATGTCGTGGGCGACCAATTGCGCCGACTACGTTTTGGAATACGCCACGAACTTGCCTGCGGCGGCATGGAACACCGTCACCAACCTCGCATCCAGCAACGGCAACCGCGTCGCGGTGACGGTCGAGGCGAACCCGTTGCCGCGGTTCTACCGCCTGCACCAGCCGTGAGCTGTGACCGGGGCATCGGAAAAAATCTTTTCATGGCGGCTCATCGGTTCAATTTCAAGCCCCCTAATCAGGCACTGAGGCCTGTGTCGTAGGATAATCGAGCCGCAAACCCGTTTCAGCAACAACCACCATGTCAGGCTGCGTCCAAATTTAAACGGAGCCGGATTCCTCGCGTGCTTTCTCTTCCGCCGCCCGGCGCAGCGGATGGCTCGCTGGCAGGCTGGCCAGCAACCGCTGCTCAAACGCGGCGGCCCGCTGTTTCCGCTCCAATTCCTTGCGTCCGCGGTCATTGAGATGGCGCTGCCCCTTGATTTCAGAATTTTGCAGCGCATCGGCCCAGCCGCGTAGCTGGCGCGCGCAGCTTTCCGCCACCAATCTCAAATTTGAAATTTCAGATTTGAAATCCGCCGCCCACTTGCGTCGCAGTAACAGCGTGTGCATGGACCGGACTTCGCCTGCCGAGCCGCGGGCGATGTAAATGAACGCCAGCAATTCGTTCGTGGTGCCGCGCTCAAATCCTTCCGCGATGTTGTTGGAAACGGATAGCACGGCGCGCTCCAACTGGTCGCGGAACGAAGCCCGCATTCGCTGCGGGGCGTGTTCTAGAAAGTCATCCGTCAATTCATACAGCCGGGCGGCTTCCTGCCAGACCGGCAGATCCTCGAAGTGTTTGTAGGTCATGGTGTTTTTGGTTTTTGTTCAATTCAAAAATCAGAGCCACAGTTTCCATTTTTACGCCTGACGGAATGACCATCCGCCCAGCCGCGCACCTGGCATGCGCACCTTTCCGTCACCAATCTCAAATTTGAAATTTCAGATTTGAAATTCGCCGCCTCGGCCGGAACGACCACGTTTTGTCTGCAAAGAGTATGCGAGGCGTTCCTTGAGTTGTGCGACGGTTAGTCTCTCACCCCTGCGCCAGCCGCTTCGACTTCTCCGCCGCCACCCGCACCGCGCTGATCACCGTGGCGCGCAGGCCGCCCTTTTCCAGTTCGTGGACGCCTTCAATCGTGGTGCCGCCGGGGCTCGTGACCTGGTCCTTGAGCACCCCGGGATGCAGGCCCGTTTCCAAAACCATTTTCGCGCCGCCCAAAACCGTCTGCGCGGCCAGCTTCGTCGCCACCTCGCGCGGCAGCCCTGCGGCCACCCCGCCATCACTCAGCGCTTCGATAAATTGATACACATACGCCGGACCGCTGCCGCTCAAGCCCGTCACCGCATCCAGCAGGCTCTCCTTCACGGGCAGCGCCAGGCCCACTGCCGAGAGAAGTTTCTGCGCCAGTTCGCCATCGGCCGCCGTGGCATGTTTGCCCAGCGCATAACCCGCCGCCCCCGCCCCGACCAGCGCCGGCGTGTTGGGCATGACCCGGATCACCCGCGCCCCCGGCGGCAGCACCGCTTCGATCCACGGCATGGTGACTCCCGCCGCAATGGAAATGAGCAGATGATTTTCCGTGAACGCCCCGGTGATTTCCGCCAGCGCGGCGGGCACCTGATCCGGCTTGGTGGCCAGAATCAAAACCGTGGCTGCCTGGGCCACCGCCAGATTGGCCGCCACCGTTTTCGCGCCCGTTGTGGCGGCGAATTGCTTTTGCGCCGCCTCGTACGGATCAGCCGCGGTAATCTGGTCCGCGTGGACCAGTTTCGCGTTGATAAAGCCTTTGGCCAGCGCGGTGGCCATCTTGCCCGCGCCGAGAAAACCGATTTTTAATAATGCTGCCATGCGGTTGGTTTAGCAGGCACCGCCGCCGGGCGAAAGTGAAAACCGCCGTCATCCGACGGAAAGTGTGGAGAGATTTTTGTCCGAAATCACCCGCAACATGAAAATGAACCGCGGCTGGTGCGGATGATCAAACCAAATTACTGGCCGTACATGCCCAAGGCCTGCCGCCCGTTTTTTGTCCCACCGGGACACCCGATAATAGCCTGGCGTTTCAACGCCAGGTCACGCCCCAAAAACGACACCAGTCCCAGCCGGGACGGCTGAACCGCAGTTTGGGAGCTTGTCCCCGGCATTTCACGTCACCCCGTCATGGCTTCGCGCCTTCGCTGCAAAACCCCCTTTCTCATCCGTGGTCCGCTTGACCGCCGCGCACCCGGACGTCTCGTATACGCCGGGCCTGCGAACCCGCGCGCCAGCGTCCTGGAGTGCGGCGGCCCTCCGCCGCTTTGGTCGGGGCACGATGGCACCCGTCCCCTCCGCTAACCGGTGTGTCACCCGCGTGCGTCCACAACCAGCTTCACTCCGTAACCGATTTCGCTTATTCGTGATTTGTTATTCATTCGGGTTAGATACTCGTTATTTGTCCCATCGGTCCTATCCGTCCTATCCGCGGTTAAATCTGAAAGAGTCCTCACCCAGCTATTTCATGGCCGTTGCCCGCCATGCCGGAACGCACACGACGTTCCCTCATCCGGCCCAGAACGATCCCCCATCCTTGCTTGCCGCCTGGCTGCGGTGTTTATTGAACCCGTTGCTCACAATGGGTAGCTATTTTTCGCGCAATTGCCCGCGGACTTCATCGCCCGACTTGAAGATACAGCTTACTGCCCGCGCCCTGTCGACTTCCTGCTCCTGGGACTAGCATATAAAGGACGCCCATCATCTTTAGTATACTTAAAAAAGATGAGGCATCCATTTGTATCAAAATTAATATAGCAAAACTCCAACGCGTCTAGATTGCCAAACGATTTTGGACCACAACTCATTATCGTCGCGTATGGATAGAAACCATTGGTTGGAAAGCTGCTATTATATTTTACCGCATTCTCATAATTAATGCACCCTTCAACTGCCTCTTCAGAAAATTTAAAGTTCTTAAATAAATTTGTCACTTCAGACTTGCTCATGCGAAAACGCAACTGACTGGCACAATCCTCCAGCTCGGTGATTTGGTTGCATCCTGTTAGCGCAATCCAACACACACATAGCAATATGGCACCAATGAGTTTACGGGCCGCTATCTTTTCTTGCATTCGCATGGTACACAATCTCCTGATATTTTTTACGTCGGCATAAAGGGGATGCTGACTTTTGCCCCCTCCAGAATGCGCCGGTCGCCTGTTCTGCCGTTGCATGACGGCATGTCGCCCCAGCCAATCACCTGCGTCCCCAGTGGCAGCTTTGTCCCGCCCGGATGAGTTCCATGAGACATCATTTATTCGACCGCGATCGCCTAACCTGATCGCTGTTGCTGTGGACTGAGCCAACCCTATCCACCTCATAATTTTGTGTCAATAGTTCCGTTGGCCGCTTTGACGCTTCTGGCCCCCATAGTCAGGGGGCGGGAAATGGACCACCACCCGCTAAGTGCGGGTCGTACCCGCAGCAACGTGTGAAATGACCGGAAACTCTTTTGCCGCTGCCCGCCATGCCGGAACGCGCACGGCGTTCCCTCATCCGGCCCAGAATGATCCCCCCCTTGCTTGCCGCTTCGCTGCGGCGTTTGTGAAAATGCTCGAACGGTTGGTCTTCAGCCTCCCACCGCCGCCAAATAATCCATACAAAAAAGCCGCTGGATTGCTCCAGCGGCTTGGTTGTTTTAAATCAAAAATCGGCAATCAATAGGCGGCTTGCGCGCCCTTGATGTTCTTCTTGCCCATCCACGGCATGAGCGCGCGGAGCTTGGCTCCCGTCTTCTCGATGGGGTGCTGCTCGCCTTTCTTGAGCAGGGCGTTGTAGCGCTTGTAGCCGCCTTCGTATTCCTTGACCCAGTCCTTGGCAAACTTGCCGGACTGGATGTCCTTGAGCGCGGCTTTCATGCGTTTCTTGACGCTGCCGTCAATGATCTTCGGGCCCACGCTCACGTCGCCCCACTTGGCCGTCTCGGAAATCGAGAAGCGCATGCCGCTGATGCCGGATTCGTTCATCAGATCCACAATGAGCTTGAGCTCATGCAGGCATTCAAAATAAGCCATTTCCGGCGAATAACCCGCCTCCACCAGCACTTCAAAACCCGCCTGAACCAGCGCGCTCGCGCCGCCGCAGAGGACGGTCTGTTCACCGAACAAATCGGTTTCCGTCTCTTCCTTGAAGTTCGTCTCAATGACGCCCGCGCGGGTGCCGCCAATGCCCTTGGCCCAGGCGAGCGCGATCTTCTTCGCATCCTTGCCGGGGTTCTGGTAAACCGCGATCAAGCTCGGCACGCCCTTGCCTTCCGTGTACTGGCGGCGGACCGTGTGGCCGGGACCCTTCGGCGCCACCATGATCACGTTCACGTTCTTCGGCGGCACGATCGTCTTGAAATGAATGGAGAAACCATGGCTGAACACGATGGTCTTGCCCTTCGTCAGGTTCGGCTCAATGTCCTTCTTGTAGCACTTGGCCTGCTTCGTGTCGGGCAGCGCCACCATGATCACGTCGGCGCGCTTCACGGCCTCGGCGGTCGTGACGACCTCGAACCCCTTTTCCTGCGCCACCGGAATCGACTTGCTGCCTTCGTACAGGCCGATGATGACCTTGATGCCGCTGTCCTTGAGGTTGAGCGCGTGGGCATGGCCTTGGGAACCAAAGCCGAGGATCGCCAGCGTTTTGTTTTTAAACACGCCGAGGTCGGCGTCTTTGTCGGTATAGACTTTTGCCATAAATTTTAGGGAGGTTGTTGGTTGCTGGTTGCGGACGGAAAGCAAGGCGGCCGGCTATTTCCTCGGCAGCGCCACCTGGCCGGTGCGGGTGATTTCCTGCACGCCAAAGGAATTCATCAGGCTGAGAAATTTCTCCACCTTGTTCTCGCTGCCGGTCACCTCGATGGTCAGCGTCTTGGGCTGCACGTCCACGATTTTGGCGCGGAAAATATCCGTGATCTGCATCACCTCGGCGCGCGACTTGGAATCCACGCCCACTTTGACCAGCACCAGCTCGCGGTCCACCGCGTCGCCCGTGCCGAAATCCTGCACCTTGATCACATCCGGCAGCTTGTTGAGCTGCTTGGTGATCTGCTCAATCGTCGCCTCGTCGCCATGCGTCACGATCGTCATGCGCGACAGCTTCGGGTCATGCGTGGGGCCGACATTGAGCGTGTCAATGTTGTAGCCACGGCCGCTGAACAGCCCGGCCACCCGCGTGAGCACGCCGAACTTGTTTTCCACCAAAACTGAAATCGTATGTCGCATAATAACCGTTTGGAACGGACTGAAAGCCTAACAACCCTGTCGAATACGGTCAATTTACAATTTTAACCATCTGGAGAACATCTGGAGAATGGGGTGCATCTTGTGACTGTCCTTGCCACCGTAACTCATGGGCGAAAATTCACGGCCGAAAATATGATTTCGCCAGCCGCTCAGAGCGTTTCTCCCGCCCCGGACTGCGGGTTGTCCCAACTCGCAGCGCCCCGCCAATCCGCACGCTTGAGCATTGACAGCAAAGATGTGGCGCTGGGCGGCGAGGATTTTTGCCCTTGGGCGAGGCTTTGGCGAAGGCGCAGGTTCCACGAACCCTGAAACTGAGCCGAAACGAAGCCCAAGGGCAAAAAGACCGCCGTCACTCAGATCTCAACCCGGCGCTACAGCTTTGCTGGAAATGCTCTGGGCACCGTCCCGCTCCGCCTGTCCCGCTCGCGCGAAGTCCTCCGCCATCCCTTACACCGGCTCCCCTTCGTTTCGGAATATTTCACTATTCCGCTCCTTGCCAGCGCCACCAATTTCGATCATTCGCGAGACCGAGCGTCCCCAGAGCGCCCCCGCCAGCGACAATCCCGGCGTACACTATTCGCCTCCCTCGCCTCCCCCAAAGGAGGAGAGGGCCGGGGAGAGGAGGCCAATTGTTTGCCTCTAAATGAGTTAACTGTTCTCCAGCAGACGCTTTTCGGCCTCAGAAACCTTATTGTTCAAACCCGTGTCCATCCGTGTCCGCACGCTGGGAGGCCGAGCGTCCCCGGACCGCGAGTTGTCCCAACTCGCAGCGCCCCGCCAATCCGCGCGCCCGGCACCGTCCCACTCCGCCTGTCCCGCTCGCGCGAAGTCCTCCGCCAGCCATCGTGCCGGGCGCACCTTGCCACCGTGAGGATCGCAGCCTGCCAACCCACGCTCCCCCTTTGGCTTTTCCTTCGCCCATGCCCTTCATTGACGCTGGCGGCTGGCGACGGTAGCTTTTACCCATGATTGATGTTGCCGAGATTCATCCGCGCGCCGCGATGAGCCCAAGCCGGTTCGAGCCGCTCGCCCGGGAAATTTTCACGCTTAAGAAACAGCTCAACGCCGTCATCCTCGCCCACAACTACCAGGTGCCCGAAATCCAGGACGTGGCGGATTTTGTCGGCGACTCGCTCGGGCTGGCGCAGCAGGCGGCCCAGACCAACGCCGATGTCATCGTGTTTTGCGGCGTGCATTTCATGGCCGAGACCGCAAAGATTTTGAACCCCGGCAAAATCGTCGTGCTGCCGGACCTGGACGCAGGCTGCTCGCTGGAAGCCAGTTGCCCCGCCCCGGAACTCGCCAAGCTGCAGGCCACCAATCCGAATTTCTGGACGATTGCCTATATCAATTGCAGCGCCGCCGTCAAGGCCCTCTGCGACGTGATCGTCACCAGCGGCAACGCGGAAAAAATCGTCAACGCCGCGCCCAAGGACAAGGACCTGCTGTTTGTGCCCGACGAAAATCTCGGCCAGTGGGTGATGGAGCAGACCGGCCGCAAGATGACGTTGTGGCAAGGCAACTGCTACGCGCACGTTGAGTTTCAGCGCGATAACATCCTGAAACTGCGCCAGCAATTCCCCGAGGCAAAAGTCATCGTCCACCCGGAAAGCCTGCGCGCCGTGCGCGAGCTGGCCGACTCCGTCTGTTCGACAGAAAAGATGATCACCTATTGCAAAACCAGTCCGGCCAAGCAGTTTGTGATCGTGACCGAGTCCGGCATCATCCACCGGATGCAGAAGGAATGCCCCGACAAGGAATTTCTCTGTGCCCCGTCGTATGACGTGATGAAACTGCCCACGGACGGCTGCCGCTGCAGCGAATGTAAGTTCATGAAATTGAACACCCTCGAAAAAGTGCGCGACTGCATGAAGAACCTGGCGCCGCGCCTTGAGCTGCCCGCATCCATTTTGCAACGCGCGCGCCTGCCGATTGAGCGGATGCTGGAAATTTCCGCCAAGTGACCCGCGCCATGAATGTTGCCGCTGACATCAAACCGTGGCTGGCCGGGGCGGCGGGCGCTCTATGCCTGCTCGTGGCTGGTTGCGGCGGTTCCTCGGCGCTGAACGAGTCCACGGTCAACGTCACGCATGTCACCCAGATGAGTTTTTCGGACGAAGTCACGCGCTGCCCGCTGCCGGTGGTCGTGGAGTTTTATGCGACGTGGTGCGCGCCCTGCCAGCAGTTGGCACCGCGGCTCGACGCCGTGGCCGGCGACTTCCAAGGCAAGGTCAAAGTCGTGAAAGTGAACCTCGATGAATCACCCGGGCTGGCCCAGAATTTCCAGGTGCAGGGCCCGCCCACCCTCCTGCTTTTCAAGGACGGCAAACTGGTGGACCGCATTCAAGGCGCACCCACCGAGACCGAATTAAAAGCAAAACTGACCGCCTTGTCCGCTGGAAAATGATGAATTATTGCCGGTGCGTAAATACCTCCGCCAGCGGCCCTTTTTCCGTTGAGATGACCGTGCCGGGGGTGATGTTGTGGCGCGTGAACCAGCCCTCCTTGGTTTCCAGGACAAACCGAATATCCTCCCGCGCGGCGACCACCGCGTTGGTGTCATTCTGTTCCAAGTGGTGGATCTCCTGGATGACGCCATCAAGCGTGATGTAGGCGGCGGAAATGGATTCGGGACAGTTTTTCATCCAAAAGCTGGCACGCTGTGGCAGGCGCAGGTCGAACAGCATCGCGTCGGTCTCCAAGATGTTGGTGCGAAACATCATCCCGGTCATTTCCTCCTGCGGGGAAAGGGCCAGCTCGGCGTCGAACGATTCGGCGCCAAGGTAAATTTTCATCGTGCGCAGCTTGGGTTGCGCCTGCTTGGGCAGCAGATCTTCCATGGAAACCGTGGGTGCCGGTGCCGGCGCGGAAGCATGACAGCCCGCCGCCAGCAGGGCCGCCAGCAGCAATGTGAGGAAATGAAATCGGTTCACGACAGCAATCTGCCGGATGCCGGGCGCATTTTCAACCAAACGTGACGGCAAATTCAAACCCCGAACCGGAACCGCAGCTTTCCCAGCTGGCGCAGATGCGGCAATTCGCACGGTCCGTCCGGCATTCGACCGCAGCCGTTGTAAGCCATTTAGCAACAGCCATTTATCCGCGTTTTCAGCTTCCACCCCCGGTGCGCCAGACTGGCGCACCGCAACCCACCGACAATATACCGCAAGCCACCGGCAGCGGTCGGCGGCCAAACCAGCCAGACTGAAGTCATTGAAAAAAGCCGGATCATTCGCCGTCCCGCCCGCCAGCGCTCCGCTCCCGGAGTTTGACTTGGCGTCGGGACAGCTTATTTTCTTATCGTTGTGACTATTGTGGAACCAACTGTTTTGCTGGTGCGCCTGGACGAACTGCCTCCGCGCGTCTGTGCCGTCGTGCGCAGCGTTGACACCGAAGATGAAGAAACCCAGCGCCTGAAGACCTTGGGCGTTTGCGTGGGGCGGCGCGTGGAACTGGTTCGCGTGGGCGATCCCCTGATCCTGAAAATCTTCGGCTCACGGCTCGGGCTCTCCGCCGAACTCGCCAGGCGGGTGCAGGTGGAAGTCTGCCAGACCGGTCACTGCGTGTTACGCGAGCAAAACTGCGCATGAGCGCGTGTCACGATACGCCCGCTCCGGCTGCGGACGGGACCCATCATCACCATTCGTTCACGCTGGCTCTCGTGGGTAATCCCAACGCCGGCAAAACCACTTTGTTCAACGCGCTCACCGGCTTGCGCGCCAAGACGGCGAACTTCGCCGGCACCACGGTAGAGCGCAAGGTCGGCCGCCTCCATCTGGATCACCGGCAGGTCGTGGTGATAGATCTGCCCGGCCTCTACAGCCTCGACAGCAAATCGCCGGATGAAAAACTCGCCTCCGATGCGTTGCAGGGCAAGCTGGGCCACACCGCGCCCGACGCCGTGCTGGTGGTCGTGGATGCCACCAACCTGGAGCGCAACCTCTTCCTCGCCAGCCAGGTGTTGGAGCTGAAGGGCCCGGTCATCGTGGCCCTGAACATGATGGACATGGCCCGGCGCGACGGTATTTGCATTGACGTGGCCAAGTTGCGCGCCGAACTCGGCTGCGTGGTGGTGCCCATTTCCGCCCGCAACGACGAAGGCATTGCGGAATTAAAACAGGAGCTGAACCGGCTGGTGGCGGGTGCCATGCCCGAGGCCGTGAACCACGTGGACCCCAACTGTGCGGGCTGCTCCGGCTGCACCTTTCAGGCGCGCTACGAATGGACCGAGCAGATTTCCACGCGGGTCATGGATGCGTCCATCATCCAGCGTTCGGTCTGGACGGACCGGTTGGACGATTACTTCACCCATCCGGTCATTGGCGTGGTGGCGTTTCATATCGTCATGCTCGTGGTGTTTGTGTTGATTTTCTGGGTGGCCAAAATCCCCATGGAGCTGATCGACCACGTCTTCACCGGCGGCGGCAAATGGATCAGCGCGCACATGGCGCCCGGCGATTTGCAAAGCCTCCTGGTGGATGGCGTGATCGGCGGCGTGGGCGGCATCTTGGTTTTTCTCCCGCAGATCTGCATCCTGTTTTTCGCCCTGTCGATGTTGGAAGACACCGGCTATCTCTCACGGGCGGCATTTGTAATGGATAAAATCATGCGCAAGCTCGGCCTGCCGGGCAAAGCCTTCGTGCCGCTGCTCTCGGCGCATGCCTGCGCAATTCCCGCCATCATGTCCGCCCGGGTCATTGAAAACCCGCGCGACCGCCTGCTGACGATCATGGTCACGCCGCTGATGGCATGTTCGGCGCGCATTCCCGTTTATGCCATGATCACGGCGCTGCTGTTTCCCAATTCCCCGCTCAAGGCGGCGCTCGTTTTTACCGGGGCCTACGGTGTGGGCGTGGCGGCGGCACTCATCATGGCGCTGATTTTCCGGCGCACCATTTTGCCCGGCGAAAGCAAGCCGCTCATGATCGAACTGCCCCCTTATCGCATTCCCGGCCTGCGCACGGCACTTCTGCACACTTACGACCGTGCCGCAATTTTCGTAAAGCAAGCCGGCACAATCATCCTGACCATTTCCCTGATCCTGTGGGCGCTTTCGCACTATCCCAAATCTTCGCCGCCGGTCGAGGCGCTCAATCTAACCGCGCAGTCCGCGCAGTTTGCCCAAGCCGGCGATACCAAGCAGGCTCATGCTTTCAGCCTGGCGGCCGACCGGTTGACGGCGCAGTCATCGCTGCAACATTCCTTCGCCGGCACCATCGGCCACTGGATCGAACCCGCCATCGCGCCGCTGGGCTACGACTGGCAGATTGGCATTGGTATCATCAGCTCCTTTGCCGCCCGCGAAGTGATTGTTTCCACCCTGTCCATCGTCTACGGCGTGGGCGGCGACGATGATGATGAAAACCGCACCTCGCTGTATGATTCCCTGAGGAAGGCCCGGCGCTCGGACGGCTCCCCAATTTTCAACACCGCTACCTGCGTGAGCCTGCTCGTGTTTTACATCCTGGCCGCGCAATGTCTTTCCACCACGGCCGTGGTCCGGCGCGAAACGAATAGTTGGAAATGGGCGCTATTTCAAATCGCCTACATGACGGGACTCGCCTACGTGGCGGCGCTAATCGTCTATCAGGTTCTCCGGCACTTTGGACATGCGTAGGCTGCTTGCTTACCATGGCGTGCGCTTGGGCGTCGCCGCGTATTATAAGCGGGCGACTTAAGCCTTATTTGACCGTCTTTGCTTCAATGACTTCCAACTCGGCGATGCTGGCGAAGGGCTGTTGGCGTTGTTCGCTCAGGACCACAAACTTCAGATAGCGGGCTTTCACCGGTTGTGAGAGTTCGATAAGTTGTTCATCAGCACCATGTGGAATATGGCCTTTGGCAACCGGTTCGCCCCATTGCCGGCCGTCTTGGCTGACGTAGATTTCGTAGTCGCGGACGTGGCCGTTTTCGCTGTCGGCGCGGGCGAGGTAGTTTATCCCGGCAATGGTGAGTTCGCGTTCGTAGTCCACCACCAGGAAATGCGGCGGGCCGGCGGGCGTTCCGCTCCAATGGCTGTGCCAGAAGGTGTCGGGATCGCCATCCACGGCATGCTGCATTTCGCCTTCGCCGGCTTCAAAGCTGCTCGCGCTGATGACTTTGCCCTGCGGCGCGGCAGCATTCTTAGGGACTGGTTCACAGGCGGGTTTGACGCGGTCAGGAGATACCGTCATCCGGCCGGCGGGCACGAAATCCTTCGTTCCGGCCGGGAGCAGGCGCAGCACGTAGGAGAAGGTCTCCGGAGCGGACCAGACGAGGTAGGGCTCCAGCGGGCGGGGGCCGCAGCCGTTGGAACCGACGCCCTGGGTGCGCTTGGCCACGGTGAGCACGGTGCTGTGGCTGGCGGGCAGATCGACGGTGTATTCGATGGGGGTCATGACTTCATCGGTGTACGGCAGGGCGGAGAATTGGAGCACGCCGTCATCCGCCTGGGCCATCAAAGCGGGCAGATGGCGGCCGGAAACGGCCACCCAGCGGACGTCCTCGTGGTTGCCGCATTCCATGGGCTTGGCATAGGGGGTCATGAGTTCACGCACGGTGGCGGAGTAGAGGCCGAGGTCGGAACCGCGCTTGCGGTCGGCGTAATTTTCCAAGGGGCCGCGGCCGAGGTAGGTCACCTGTTCGAGCTGGGGCACGAGTTCCAGGCGGACGCCGAGGCGTGCCCACGGAATGCGCCGACCCTGCGGGGTCACGGCGTTGTCCACGGCAATGGTGCCATCGCCATAAATGGTGTAGGTCGCGGCGTGCGTAACGCCATAGCGCTGTTTGCCTTCGGCATGGATGACGGCGGCAATGCACACTTCGCCGGGGCGCGACTGGCTGACGCTGACGCGTTCCACTGTGCTTTTCAGGTCGTCGAGGCCAAAACGGTGCCAGTCGCGATAGGCCCACATGTCATCGGTCTGATGCGGGGCGCGCCACAGTTGCAGGCGGGGTCCGCCGCCGGAGCTGAGGAGGTTATGGCCATCGCGGGTCAATTGGGCGAAGGTACCGGCGGTCTTGTCGAACACCGCCTGGAAGGCGGGGGCGGTGACGGTGATGGTGGTGACGGTCTCGGTGAGCTTAAGTGTGCCCAAGGCGGCGGAGGTGATGGGGACCGCGGGGGTGGCGAGGGGCAGGGTGAACTGGGCGGCGGCGACTTCGAAGCCGGCCCGGGCCCAGCGCTGGTCGTGCTTCAACGTGAAGGAAACGTTCAGCAGATAAACCGCTCCGGGCTTGGGCGTGAACGGTTTATACGCCGCAGACACCACTTGTTCGGCACCGGGCGCAAGGGGCAGGGGAGGCAGATCGCCGTGCTGCATGGCGCGGCCGTCTTCGGTCAGGGTCCAGTGGCCGGCAAAGCCGTCGAGGCTGATGAAGGCGTATTTATTACGGATCTTGATTTTTCCGGTGGCCAGGTCTTCGGGGGTGATGCCGATCCATTGATAGACCCGTTTCATTTCGGGGTAATGTGGCTTGGGGGTGCGGTCGGAAAAGATCACGCCTTTGTGAATAAAGTAATGGTCATTAGGCACTTCGCCGAAACCGCCACCGTAGGCGATGAATTGTTCGGTGGTATCCC
>Ga0302322_100001373_pt1 | contig 19865 bp, 23 predicted proteins | sample Fen_T0_2_FD_203757 | JGI IMG/M metagenome (GOLD analysis project Ga0302322, IMG submission 203757) | Peat permafrost microbial communities from Stordalen Mire near Abisko, Sweden - Fen_T0_2 | ecosystem: Environmental > Terrestrial > Soil > Wetlands > Permafrost | place: Sweden: Abisko...
GCCGATGATGATGAGATCCGCCCGTCCCAAATTCGTGCTGTTTGCGCTTGCCCTGTTGCTGGGATTGATGCCAAAGTCGGATCGAGCGCTGGCCCAGAAACAAATGAGCGCGGAGGACGAAGCGATCTACAGGAACATGATGAAGTCCGTCGGCGTCGATCCCGGCACGGCAAACGAAGCCGCCAAGGGCAACGCTGCGTCGCGCCGCTTTACCGACGGCAAGAATGGCATCGTCGACTACCACATCGTCGGCGTATACCAGGGCCAGACGAACGTCTCCGGCGACAGCAACTGGATTGCCTACGCCGATGTGACCGACAGCGTGACGATCGACCTCAAGTGGAAGCTCGATGAATCGAAGCTTGCGGGGACGCCGACCTTCCAGAACGCGAAATCCGGCGTGACGAACCCGCGCAATCCGGAACCGAAGTGCTCGCCGCCGATCATCAAGGGCGAGTACGAGCACTTCGAACTCCAGGGGATCAAGCAGGGCCTGGGCGGCGCGCTGGAACTGCAGGTGAAGACCGCCTACCCCGTCGTCGAAGTCGCGCAGTTCTGCACCGGCGCGCGCAAGTCCATCCCGGCAAGCAGCAACATGCATCCGGAGGAAATGGTCGTGCCTTCGCCTGTGATGCTCGGCATGTCGCTGCCGGACTCGGACGGCCTGCGGGTGTCGGCCGACAGAAAATCGCTGATCCAGAAGAAGGGCGGCTGGACGTGGACGTTCACGCCGACCCCCGGGAAGTGACCGGAAATCGCGGCTGTGTTCGCCGCTCCGGCGGGCCGGCGCCGTGCGGCTCGCTTTACTTGGACAGCGTCAACTTGGCCCGCTCCGACTGCTTCCTGAACAGTTCCAGCACGTCGGACTGGTGCTTGGGATCCGTGGAAAGGCTGACCGGGTGCTTGGGATCGGCGACCGACGTCACGGCGAGGCTGCTCACGCCGTTCGCCTCGCACCCCACGACCGCTCCGTATCCGTTCCTGGCGCCCGCTTCCGCCGCCTCGAGGTAGATGCTGCACTTGGTCACTTTTCCTTTCGCGCCCCACGTGTAGGCAACCTCGTCGTCCTGCCTGTAGGCGGGCTCGAGCGCCTTCATCAGCGCAAAATACCGCTGCAGCGCCACGGCGTTGTAGTCAGGGAAATCCGGCCAGATGCGCGTGCCGAGCAGCAGCTCGTTCTTGTTGCCGTCCTTCATGTAGACGTTGACGACGATTGACTTGTCCTTGGCGGTGGGCGCGCGGGCCGGCTGCGAAGGTTTCTTGGTCTGCGCCAGGGCCCCCGAAACGCCGAAGACCAGTGGAAGTGCCAGCAGCAGTGACATGGTGCGCAACATCGAATCCTCCTGTTGAAAATGCCTATCCTTGAATTCCCGAACCATCCCGTGCGCCGTCCGGCGCGATTTACTCACAATATAGGGCGAACCATCGCCGCTCGGCAACCCGGGCTGGATCGCATCTGCCGCAGCGTGCATAATTTCCCGGCACGCGGGACCGGTAGAATGGCCGAGCGACAGGCACTTCGGGAAGGACATCATGGCACGCGCCGGCGCCCGCCTCAAACTTCAGCCTTGCGCCGAGGTCGACAGCTTCATGGCGGAGCTCGAGCATCCGCACAAGCCCGCAATCGAGGCCATCCGACGGGTCGTCTGCGGCGCGGACCCCGCCATCGCCGAAGGCATCAAGTGGAACGCACCGAGCTTTCGCACCGCCGGATATTTCGCCACGACGCATCTGCGAGCGAAGCAGGGCGTGGGCCTCATACTCCATCTCGGCGCCAAGGTCCGCGACCTTCCAGGCGTGACGATCGACGATCCCGATGGTTTGCTCACCTGGCTGGCCAGGGACCGCGCCATCGTCACGTTCGCCAATGGCGACGAAGTGAGGAACCGCAAAGCGGCACTCGAGCACATCGTGCGGCAATGGATACGGCATGTCTGAGGCGGGAATCCCGCGAATCGCGAGGCCTGCGCAAATACTTCAGGGCGGCCATGACAATGCATGACCTTGCATGACCAGCAAACGGAGAAACGCATGGCAAAGGGTTACTGGATCGTTCGCGTCGACATCGCCGACATGGACCAATACAAGACGTATGTCGCCGCCAACGCAGCGCCATTGAAGAAATTCGGCGCCCGGTTCATCGTGCGCAGCGGTCCTTTCGAAAACCCGGAAGGCGGCAGCCGAGCCCGCAACGTGGTGATCGAGTTCCCCAGCTACCAGGCGGCGCTCGATTGCTGGAAATCGCCCGAATACCAGCATGCGATATCGCTGCGAAAGGCGGTGTCGACGGCCGACCTTGTCATCATCGAGGGCTACGACGGTCCGCAGCCTTCCTGACCCGGACGGCTTCGACCCTTCGGCCTCGAGGGCACGCACGTCATGAATGCGGCGACAAACTTTTCCGCCGAAAGCGGCTGCGATTGCAGGCGCGTGCGCTATCGGATGGAGGCTCGCCCGCTGTTCGTCCACTGCTGCCACTGCCGCTGGTGCCAGCGCGAAAGCGGCGCTTCGTTTGCGCTGAATGCGATGATCGAGGCGGACCGGGTCACGGTCCTTGCCGCAGAGCCGGAGCTGGTCGACACGCCATCGGCAAGCGGCGAAGGCCAGATGATTGCCCGATGCCCGAAGTGTCGCATCGCGGTCTGGAGCAACTACGCCGGCGCCGGACCCCTGCTCCGGTTCATCCGCGTCGGCACGCTCGACGAGCCCGACCGGCTTCCACCCGACATCCACATCTTCACGGCAACGAAGCAACCCTGGGTCGTCATCCCGCCCGGTACGCCCGCGGTGCCCGAGTATTATGAGCGCGAAAAATACTGGCCCGCGGAGAGTCTTGCCCGCAGGCTGACCTTGCTGCCCCTGATCGAGGCATATCAGGCCAGTCGCCGACGCGCGGCCAGATAGGGCCTTCTTGGGAAACCTGGACGAGGAAACGAGCATGCACAAGGCGTTGCCTGCGGGCCAGTACCGCACCGATAACGCTTCGCTGGCGGGGTCGGAGTTCGTCGACACCAGCCTCGAGGGCGCGAAGTTCCACGACGTGAACCTGCGGCGTGCGGATTTTTTCGACGTCGCGTTCACCGGCGCGACAATCCGCAATGCCTGCCTGGGCGACGTGACCGTCGCCGACGCCAACTACACTGGCATGCGGATCGAGGGCATCCTCGTCACCGACCTGCTGCGCGCGTTCCAGGAACGGGCCGGCGCCGTCGTCTATGCCAAGGACCTCGCCCGTGTCAGCGCCTTCTATGCGAGTGTGCCGGGATTCGCTGTCATGCACGCGGAGCCGGATCACGTCGTGCTCGAGTCACCGGCATTGCAACTTGTCATCGTCGCCATTCCGGAACACATCGCCGCAACGATCGAGGTGGCCGATCCACCGGTCCGGCGCACCGACACCCCGATCAAGCTGGGCTTCACCGTGGCCAGCATCAAAGATGTGCGCGCGGCAGCAGCGGCGCGCGGCGGGCACCTCGATACCCCCGAGCACGAATGGCAATACCAGGGATTCCGGGTCTGCGACGGCCACGATCCCGAGGGCAATGTGGTGCAGTTTCGCGAACGCGTGAGATGAGCCCGCTGCGGAAATACCGGGGAAGCTGCCACTGCGGCGCCGTCGTCTTCGAGATCGAGTCGGACTTCCCGGAACTGACGACCTGCGACTGCTCGATCTGCCGGCGCAGGAATGCGCTGATGGTCAAGGTCCACGAAAGCCGGTTCCGGATGCTCGCCGGCGCGGACTCGCTCACGGAGTACCGGTTCCACACGATGACCGCGCGCCATTTCTTCTGCAGGACGTGCGGCATCTATCCGTTCCATCGCAAGCGCGTGACACCCGATCATCTCGGCATCAACGTGCACTGCCTGCACGACTTCGACCCGGCCGGGATTCCCGTTCGAAGGACCGTTGGCGCTACAATGCCCTGACACAGCAGCGTCACGTCGAGGGAAGCGCATGAGCGCCACGTTGGTACTTGCGATCTGGATTGCCACCACGTCGAATTTCCAGGCGGCTATGCCGTTCGGCGGCCAATATCAGGTCAGGGAATACGCGAACTCGGACACTGGAATAGACAATTTCATGAAGTGGGTCGAATCGCCGGGTCACGACAAGATCGACCTCATTTGCGTCGCCATTTCCGGGGCGGAAGGGTCCAAGGCGGCGCAGTTCTGGCGCGAAGCGGAAGTCAAGCGCATCTTCTTCATGAACCCGCTGCAGATCGAGGTGCTGCTGAAGGATCCGCTGGTTCCGGTCGTCAACGCGATCACCATTGCCGACGCCTGCGCGGAGATGTTTCCCTCCGGCGGCGGCTTCTGACGCGCCCGCGGACCCTCCGCTTCAGGGCAGCCCCGACATGCACGACATGCTCGTCAAGCTCTACGAACTCCCGAGCCTGACGGAGGCGCTGGACGCGATGTCCGCGCGGGGCATTGCGGTGCGCAGGGTGCTGGCACCCGAGACGCCTGCCGTGATCGACTGGATACGGACGAATTTCCCTGCGTCGTCCGCCGAAGTCGGGATCGCGTGCGGCCGCTTGCCGATTTCGTGCTTCATCGCCGTGCGTGACCGGGAGATTCTCGGCTTCGCCTGTTACGACACGACTGCCCGGAATTTCTTCGGACCCGAAGCGGTCGCGGCAGAGGAGCGCGGGCGCGGCCTTGGTCGGGCACTGCTGCTGTCCACCTTGCACGCGCAGCGCGGACAGGGCTACGCATACGCCATCATCGGCGGCGTGGGGCCTGCGGAGTTCTACGCCAAATGCGTGGGCGCCATACCGATTCCGGGTTCGACGCCCGGAATCTATGCGGGCATGCTGCGCCCGAAGTCGCCGACGAGCTGACCGGGAAGCCTTCGGAAAGAAATTCCCTTGCCGCGAAAATCCCTGTCGATGCACATCGGAAGGCTCAATCGGGCACTGGTCGTGCCCCCCATGCCACGACGCTGGGTTGAATTCCTGTACTGGCATCCGAAAGTCACATTCCTGCTGATGGGCGCGTTCTTCCTGACGTTCGGATTCACGTCGGTCAACCTGTTCGTCGTGCTCAAGGCCAACATCGAGCTTTTCCTCGAGTACGGCGCGATGGTCATCGAGGATGGCGCGCTGCAGCAATTCTTTGAAGTCATTGGCTCCTGTTACCTGAGCATCGTGTTCTACGTGCTCTTCAAGACCTGCGAGCGCATCCTGATCGAACGGCTGACGGGCAAGCCGCTGGGCGAGATCAGGGAAGCCCGCCGCTGAACGCCGTGCCGGGAGTCGAATTGCGGCCTCGGTCGAGGGAGTCCGGGCCGCCGGCAGGGCTTTGGACGGCGCGGCGCGAAATGGCATACTCTCGCTGGAGCCGCCCCAACCCACAACGAAAAGGATCGCCAATTGGCCAAGCCCAACTACGAGTTTCAGAAGCGCCAGAAGGAACTCGCCAAGAAGCAGAAAAAAGAAGAAAAAAAGCTGCGCAAGACACAAGCCAACGAAGTCCCGGCCGGCGAAGAGCCGCCGCCCGCGCCCGCCGACGAAAAGTCCCCGGGATAAGACTTCGCCCCATCCTGCCCCTGCCGTGTCCGCCATCGGCCAGATTGCGCTGCGCGTCACGGATGCCGATCGCGCCGAAGCGTTCTACCGGGACACGCTGAGGCTGACGAGGCTGTATCGCTTCGGCGAACTCGCCTTCTTCGACTGCAGCGGCGTCCGGCTGATGCTCGACGGCGGACATTCGACCGCGCTTCCGGGTTTCACCTGCTGCGTGTACTTCCGCGTCGAGAACATCGAGGCGCGCTTCGCCGAGATGAAGGCACAAGGCGCTCACTTCGACGACGAACCGCACCTGATCGCGCGCATGCCCGATCACGAGTTGTGGATGGTCTTCTTCAAGGACCCCGACGGCAATCAGCTGGCACTGATGGAGGAGCGCAGGTGACGGCGGCTCCGCCCCGGGGCATCCGGCACGCGTCGGCCCAAACCGGGACTTCGCAGCGAGCGTGACATTCGAGTTGCGCCTGGCCGGGGAGAAGGACATTCCCGCCCTCGCCGCCCTCATCCCGCTTTCAGTCCGGTTGTTGCAGGCCGCGCACTATTCGACCGCGCAGATGGATGCCGCGCTGGGACCCGTGTTCGGCATCGACCGCGAACTGATCCGCGACGGCACGTACTTCGTCGTCGAGCACGGCCGGGTGCTGGCCGGTTGCGGTGGCTGGAGCCGGCGCCGTTCGCTCTTCGGCGGCGACGCCGGACGCGCTACACCGGAGAACGATCTGCTCGATCCCGCGCACGACGCTGCGCGGATCCGCGCGTTCTTCGTGCACCCGAACTACGCAAGGCGCGGCATCGGCCGGCGGATCATGAATGCGTGCGAACAGGCGATAGCGGAGGCGAACTTCAGGTCGATCGAACTCGTGGCCACGCTGGCCGGCGAGCCGCTGTACGCCGCGTTCTCCTACGACGCGGTGGAACGCTATGAAATTCAGCTGGCAGGGGGACTCCTGCTCCCCGTCGTGCGCATGGGGAAGCGCCTGCGGGCGCCGGGAATTGCCTAGGTGACCGCGATGCGGCAGGCGTCCGGTATCTCTGGCTTTCAGCGCCGACTGCGCCCATGATGAGAGTTTCCCTTCACGCTTCACCGGAGTATTTTCCATGGTCCTCTGCCCCATTGCCCTTGCCATTACTTGCAGGAAGTGCCCGATTTTCAGCGTGTGCCCCGTGAAGTCCGTCATCGGCGACTACAAGCCCGACGCCAAGGATTCGAAGGCCGCCGCAAGCCCGAAGAAGGCCGCGAAGAAGAAGTAGCAATACGCCGGCCCGGCCGTCGGAAGTGCGCCTGGCGGGCTGCTAGAATCCCTTCCAAACGACCGCACGGCGGGGAACGTTCCCCCGGCACGGAGCGGCGCATTCCTAAGGCCACGGGAGGGCTTTCATGACGTATGCCGCCATCACCGGCTGGGGCAAGTGCATGCCACCTGCCGTGCTGTCCAACGCGGACCTGGCGTCGTTCGTCGACACCACCGACGAATGGATCATGCAGCGCACCGGCATTCACGAGCGCCGCGTCTCGCATGTGTCCGGCCTCGAACTCTCCCGCGTCGCCGCGCTGCGCGCGCTGGCCTGTGCCGGTTTGAAGAGCAGCGACGTCGACCTGATTGTCTACGGCAGCTGCTCCAACGACGAGCAGATCCCCAACACCGCCTCCGGGCTCTCGCTCTCACTGGGCGCGGGCAACGCCGCGGCAATGGACATCAACACCGCCTGTACGAGCTTTCTCTACGGCCTGTCCACCGCCACCGCGATGATCCGCACCGGCGTCGTCAAGACCGCGCTGGTGGTCGGCGTCGAAGTGATCAGCCCCTTCCTCGACTGGCGCAACCGCAACGTTGCGGTGCTGTTCGGCGACGGCGCGGCCGCCGTGGTGCTGCAGGCCAGCGACGAACCCATAGGCGTGCTGGCCGAAAAGCTGGGCTGCTACGCCGACGCGCGGGCGATCCTGCGAGTGCGCGGCGCGGGCTTCATGTACGCGATGCACGGCGACGTCACCTTCGGCGACACCGTATGGGATTTCGACGGACAGGAAATCTTCAAGCGCGCGATCGGCGGCATGTGCGAGGCCTCGGCCGAGGCGCTGCACCGGTGCGGCAAGGCGGCGGATGACATCGATCTCGTCGTCCCGCACCAGGCCAACCTGCGCATCATCGAGTTCGTGGCCAAGCGCACCGGAATTCCGATGGACCGCGTGTTCGTCACCGTGCAGAAATACGGCAACATGTCCTCCGCCACCGTTCCCGTGGCGCTGGTCGAGGCACTGGAGGCCGGGCGCGTCCAGCCGGGCAAGCTGCTGCTCACGCCCGCGTTCGGCGGCGGGTTGACGTTCTGCTCGCATGTGATCCGCTGGGGCGCGCGCGTGACGCCCCTCGATACGAGCGACGTCGAACTGCCGCCCTGCGAGCGGTCGGCGCTCGAAATGGCCCGCGACTACATGAGCCGCCGCGATCCGGACGGGCGGTCGGCGAAAGGCCTGGCGGCGCCGGTGGCTGCCGCACCCGCCTGAACCGCGTCAGGTCGTGACGAGCTTCCGGTGGGCCTGCACGCTCATCAGGATGCCAAGCCCGATGAACAGCGACACCAGCGCGGTCCCGCCGTACGAGACGAGCGGCAGCGGGACGCCCACGACAGGCAGCAGGCCGCTCACCATGCCCATGTTCACGAACGCATAGGTGAAGAACATCAGCGTGACCGCGCCAGCCATCAACCGCGCGAACAATGTCGATGCATTGGCCGTGATCATCATCGCGCGGCCGATCAGCAGCATGTAGAGCACCAGCAGCAGGCCGTTGCCGATGAGCCCGAACTCCTCGCCGAACACAGCGAAGATGAAATCGGTATGGCGCTCGGGCAGGAAGTCCAGGTGCGTCTGCGTGCCGTTCAGCCAGCCCTTGCCGATGACGCCGCCGGAACCGATGGCAATCGATGCCTGCGTCGAGTGGTAGCCGGTGCCCAGCGGGTCCCGCGTCGGGTCGATGAACGTCAGGATGCGCTCGCGCTGGTAGTCGTGCAGGTGCGCCCACACATACGGTCCCGCGGCGCCTCCCAGCGCCACGAGCCCCACCATGATCTTCCAGGAGAGGCCCGCCAGGTACAGCACATAGCAGCCCGACGCGGCGATCAGCAGCGCCGTGCCGAGATCGGGCTGGCGCTTGATGAGATAGACGGGGACCACGATCAGGATTGCCGCGACGGCAAAGTCCTTCCAGTTGATGCGCCCCTCGAACTTCTGGAAGTACCAGGCCAGCATCAGCGGCAGCGCGATCTTCATCAGCTCGGACGGCTGGATGCGCGCAACGCCGATGTTGAGCCAGCGCCGCGAGCCGTTGACCACGACGCCGAAAAACGCGACGCCGAGCAGCAGCAGGACGCCGAGCACGTACAGCGGGACTGCCGAACGCGCGAGCGTCTGTGGCGGGATGTTCGCAACGACCCACATCAGCACCAGCGCGAACCCGAACGAGAAGAGTTGCGTCGTCACGCGGGCCAGGCTCTGGTCGGTGGCGGAGAAGAGTGTGACAAGTCCCACGCTAACCAGCGCAAGCGCACAGCCGAACAGGAAATTGTCGATGCGGCGCGTCAGCGCTTCCCAAACGCGGTTCAGGAAGTCGACCATCAGTCGCTCTCGTCTTCCGCTTCCTTGGCGGCCGGCACCGCCGCGGGGCCCGCTTCGGCAGCGCCGAGCAGGAAATAGTCCAAGACCTTGCGCGCCACGGGCGCCGCGGCCGCGGCGCCGAAACCGCCGTTCTCGACCAGTACCGCGAGCGCGATCCTGGGCTGCTCCGCCGGCGCGTAGGCAATGAACCACGCGTGGTCGCGCAGGCGTTCGTCGACCTTGGAGGCGCTGTACTTTTCGCCCTTGAGCGAATAGACCTGCGCGGTGCCGGTCTTGCCACCGGACACGTACTTGGCGCCGGCGAATGCGGTGGCGCCGGTGCCCTCCTTGTTCACGCCGACCAGCGCATTGCGGATGATGGCGATGCTCTCCGGCTTGGCGGTGATCGTGTGCGACGGCTGTGCGGCGATCGCGCGCTCCTCGCCGGTCTTCAGGTTGACGACGCTCTTCACCAGGTGCGGCACGAATGCGACGCCATTGTTGGCGATGGTCGCGATTGCCTGCGCCTGCTGCATCGGCGTGAACGCGTTGTAGCCTTGGCCGATGCCCGCGGAGATCGAATCACCGAGGTACCACTTGCGGTGTTCGTCGCGGTAGTTTTTGCCGGCGAAGCGCGTCCGCTTCCACTCGCGCGAGGGCAGCGTGCCCGTCAATTCGCCCTCGATGTCCACGCCCGTCTCGTGACCGAACCCCAGTTGCGACATGAAGCGCGCGGTATCGTCGATGTCGGTTTCACCGGCCAGCGTGTAGTAGTAGGTGTCGCAGGACACGACGATCGACTTGTACATGTCGACCGAGCCGTGGCCGCCCGGCTTGTCGTCGCGAAAGCGATATGAACTGCCAGGCAACTGGTAGAACCCCGGATCGAAGATCGACTGCTGCGGCGTGCGCTTGCCGGACGTGAGCGCGCCAAGCGCCAGGTACGGCTTGATCGTCGAGCCCGGCGGATAGGCGCCGCGCAGCGGCCGGTTGAGCATCGGCTTGTCGGGTGATTCGTTCAGCGCCGCCCAGTTGGCGGAATCGATGCCCTCGACGAAGAGATTGGGGTCGAACGCCGGCCGCGAGACGAAGGCGAGGATGTCGCCGGTCGCCGGATCGATGGCCACCAGCGCGCCGCGCCGGTCGCCGAACGCGGTCTCCGCGATCTGCTGCAGCTTGATGTCGATCGACAGCCGCAGGTTGTTGCCGGACGACGGCGGCGTGCGCGAAAGCGTCCGCACGGCCCGTCCACCGGCGTCGACCTCGACCTGCTCCCAGCCGGTGGTGCCGTGCAGCTCGCGCTCGTAGGACAGCTCGACGCCGACCTTGCCCATGTAGTCGGAGCCCTTGTAGTTGGCGGCATCGTCCCACTTGGCGATGCGCTCGACGTCGTGGTCGTTGATGCGGCCGATGTAGCCGACGACATGCGCGGCGATCTCGCCGAATGGATACTGGCGGAACAGCCGCGCCTTGATGTCCACGCCGGGAAAGCGGTAGCGGTTGACCGCGAATCGCGCCACTTCCTCGTCCGAGAGGCGCGTGCGCAGCGGCAGGCTTTCGAAGTTCTTCGATTCCTCGAGCAGCTTGCGGAACCGCTTGCGGTCACGCGGCTGCACGTCGACGATTTCCGCCAGTTCGTCGATGGTCGCTTCGAGGTTGGCTATCTTCGACGGAGTCAACTCCAGCGTGTAGGCGGAGTAGCTCTGGGCAAGGACGACGCCGTTGCGGTCCGTGATCACGCCGCGGTTGGGGACGATGGGCACGATTGCGATGCGGTTCGATTCCGCCAGCGTGCTGAAGTGACTGTGCTGGAACACCTGCAGGTAGACGAAGCGGGCGAAAAGGCCAACAAACGCGAGCACCACCAGCACGGCGACCACCGCGAGCCGGCGCTGGAACAGGAAGAGCTCGCGCTCCGGATTGCGCATCTCCGGCGAGCCGAACGCGCTGCCGCCGTCATAGCCGCTGCCGCGCGAGGAGAAGAGTCGCCGCCTGGCCATGCGTCGCCTTCGTCAGCGTTCGGACGTCGACCGCGACGGCCGCTGCGACCATTGCAGCAGTACCGACAAGAGCGGCCACAGCAGCGCGCCGACGATCGGCGGCACCACGTACGTCCAGCGCGGGAGCGGCGCGTTGCCGACGACGCGCACCAGCAGCACCAGCAGCGCGCACACCATCAGCAGCACCGCCACCTGCGGCGCCTGCTGCCACAGCGGAAAGCGCAGCACGCGGCGCCGGAAATATTCGGCGGAATAGGCAAGCACCGCATACGCCAGCGCATGCTGTCCGAACAGCGTCGCGTCGCCGACGTCCATCAGCAGGCCCAGCATCCACGCCACGCCGACGCCGACGTAGCGGGGCTCCTGGATGCACCAGTACAGGATGACCAGCGCGAGGAAGTCGGGCTTCAGCGCCAGCACGACGCCCGACGCCGGCGCGATGTTGGCGAGAAACCCCAGCAGGAACGTGAACGCGATCACCCACGGGTTCACCGGCCGCAGGATTTCCTCCGGCGCTGCCGGCGTGAATGCGGCGGGCTTGGCCAACGCTCTCATCCGCCGCGCCTCCCCTTGCCCCGTCCGCCCTTTTTGGCGGCCTCCGCGTCGCCGGGTTCCTCCGGCCGTTGCGGAAGCGCCGCGGCCTGCCCCAGCACCAGCAGGAACTGGCTGCGGTCGACGCCGGACAGCGGCGAGCACGTGATGCGCGCGAACATCTGCCCCGTGTCCCGCTCGACCGTGTCCACCTGCGCAACCGCCAACCCGGCCGGATAGGTGCCGTCCATGCCCGACGTGTAGAGCTTGTCCCCGGGACGGATGTCGGCCGTGGGCGCCATGAAGCGAAGCTCGGGCGCGCGGCCGGCGCCTGCGCCGAAGAACACGCTGCGCACGCCGCTGCGCTCGACGCGCACCGGCACAGCGTGGTCCTTGTCCGTGATCAGCGTCACTTCGGCCATGTTGGGGAACACGCGCGTGACCTGACCCACGACGCCGATCTCGTCGATGACCGCCTCGCCCGGCTTGATGCCCGACGACGAGCCGCGATTGACGAAAAGCTTCTGCGTGAATGGGTCGCGCCCCGTGTACAGGACTTCGACCGCCGTGGCCACGCCCGTGTAGCGCGCCTCGATGGCCATCAGCACTTTCAGCCGCGCGTTCTCGTCCTGCAGGTGCGCAAAGCCCTGCGCTGCCGGCGCGCGCGCCAGCAGGTCCTGGCGCAGCGCAACGTTTTGGTCGGTCAGCGCCTGCTTGGAGGCAAAGTAGCTGCCGATCCACGCCACGGCTTCGCCCGGGATCTGCACCGCGCGGTGCAGCGGATAGAGCGCGACGGCCGCGACCGAGCGAATGCCTTCGAGATAGCGAAAGCGCGTGTCGGCGAACAGCAGGACGAGCGAGAGGACGCCGAAGAATGCGAGCCGGGTGAGCGGCGACGGCCCGCGATGAAAAAACGGCGGCGGTTCTACGGAAACGTGGCGCATTTACGCGTGCGAATGGGGTCATACGAATGGGGTCAGGTTAACTTAACGACGGTCGGGGTCCGGCCCCAATTGCAGTTAAGTTAACCTGACCCCATTCGTAAGTTAACCTGACCCCATTCGCGAGATCAGTCGGACGTGAAAATCGTGGAGAGCTTGTCCATGTTCTCGAGCGCCTTGCCGCAGCCGCGGACGACGCAGGTGAGAGGGTCATCGGCGACGATCACCGGCAGGCCCGTTTCCTCCATCAGCAGGCGGTCGACGTCGCGCAGCAACGCGCCGCCGCCCGTCAGGACCATCCCGCGCTCGGCGATGTCGGCGCCCAGTTCCGGCGGCGTGCGCTCGAGCGCGCTCTTCACCGCGGACACGATGCTGTTGAGAGGATCGGTGAGCGCCTCGAGGATTTCGTTGGACGACACCGTGAAGCTGCGCGGAATGCCTTCGGCCAGGTTGCGGCCCTTGACTTCCATCTCCTTGACTTCGGAGCCCGGGAACGCGGAGCCGATCGTCTTCTTGATCGTTTCGGCGGTCGTCTCGCCGATCAGCATGCCGTAGTTGCGGCGGATGTAGTTGACGATGGCCTCGTCGAACTTGTCGCCGCCGACGCGCACGCTGCCCGCATAGACCATGCCGCCCAGCGAGATGACGCCGACTTCCGTGGTGCCGCCGCCGATGTCGACGACCATTGAACCCGTGGCCTCGCCGACCGGAAGATCGGCGCCGATCGCCGCGGCCATCGGCTCCTCGATCAGGTACACCTTCGACGCGCCCGCGCCCAGCGCGGACTCGCGAATGGCGCGGCGCTCGACCTGCGTGGATCCGCAGGGGACGCAGATGATGATGCGCGGGGACGGCGAGAAGAGGCGCGAATCGAGCACCTTCTTGATGAACTGCTTCAGCATCTGCTCCGTCACCGTGAAGTCGGCGATGACGCCGTCCTTCATCGGGCGGATGGCGGTGATGTTGCCCGGCGTGCGCCCCAGCATTTGCTTGGCAGCGAGCCCGACCTCCTGGATCACCTTCTTGCCGTTGGGACCGCCTTCCTGGCGAATGGCCACGACCGACGGCTCGTTCAGCACGATGCCTTTGCCACGCACGTAGATCAGCGTGTTGGCCGTGCCGAGGTCGATCGCCAGGTCGCTGCCGAAATAACCCTTGAAGAAATCGAACATGTACGCGAAGCCTGCAGGACCGGCAGCAAGGCATTTGTCCCCGCGGATCGGAGAGGCCTTGGACTGCACCAAAGAATGTCGATTATGATAGCATCCCAAGCTTGTCTTCTGCGCTGATTTGCCGACCTTAGTTGACCCAAGTTGCCCACGGCGCGCGCTCCTGGAAAGCCCCAACCCCGGGCTCGGACCCGGCGCCAGTAGACTCCGGAATTTCCGTAACGTTCCCCTCGACACGAATTGACTTTCGCCGCAACCACCGGCGCACCCCACCATGGCCCTGACCCTCGACGACGTACACCGCATCGCCCATCTCGCCCGCATCGAGATCGATGCCGCCGCGGCCCGCGAGGTGCACGTCAAGCTCGAGGCAATCTTCGCCATGATCAACACGCTGCAGGCCGTCGATACGACCGGCATCGAGCCCATGTCGCACGCGCAGGACGTGATGCTGCCTCTGCGCGAGGACGTCGTCACGGCCGCCGACCAGCGCGAGCTGTTCCAAAGCGTGGCGCCGGCGGTCGAGGACGGTCTCTATCTTGTACCGAGGGTAGTCGAGTGACCGGCATCGTCACCGGAACGCTGGCACAGGTAGCCGCGGCACTCCGCGCGAAGCAACTGTCGAGCGTCGAGCTGACGCGTGCGGTTCTGGCGCGCGTCGACGCGGCGCAAGGCGCGCTCAACGCGTTCGTCACCGTCGACGCCGAGGGCGCGCTGGCGCAGGCTCGCGCGGCCGATGCGGCGCTGGCCAAGGGCAACGCACCCCCTCTCACCGGTGTGCCGATCGCGCACAAGGACGTGATCATGACCGCGGGCCTCAAGACGACCTGCGGCTCGCGCATGCTGTCGAACTTCACGGCACCCTACGATGCGTTCGTCGTCGAGGGTCTGAGGAAGGCCGGCACCGTCCTGATCGGCAAGACGAACATGGACGAGTTCGCGATGGGCTCGTCCAACGAAACGTCATACTTCGGCGCCGTGAAGAACCCGTGGAACACCGAGTACGTCCCGGGCGGCAGCTCCGGCGGCTCGGCCGCGGCAGTGTCGGCGCGACTGGTTCCGGGCGCCACCGGCACCGACACGGGCGGGTCGATCCGGCAGCCGGCGTCGCTGACCGGCATCTGCGGGCTGAAGCCCACCTACGGCGTGTGCTCGCGCTACGGCCTGATCGCCTTCGCGTCGAGCCTCGACACGCCGGGGATGTTCGCGCGCACCGCGGAGGACTGCGGACTCATGCTCAACGCGATGGCGGGCCACGACGCGCGCGATTCCACGTCGCTGGACAGGGCCGGCGAGGACTACACGCGCGAATTGCCGGGTTCGCTCAAGGGACTGCGCATCGGCCTGCCCGCCGAATATTTCGGCAGCGGCATCGATTCCGACGTCGCCGCGGCCATCGACGCGGCGCTCGCCGAATTCCGCAGGCTGGGCGCCACCACCGTCGACATCGCGTTGCCGAACGTAAACCTTTCGGTGCCCGTCTACTACGTGATCGCGCCGGCAGAAGCCTCGTCGAACCTGTCGCGGTTCGACGGCGTCCGCTATGGACATCGCGCGGAGAAGTACACGGACCTGATGGACATGTACAAGAAGTCGCGGGCGGAGGGCTTCGGCGCCGAGGTGAAGCGGCGCATCCTCGTGGGCACCTACGTGCTGTCGCACGGCTACTACGACGCGTATTACCTCAAGGCGCAGCAGGTGCGGCGGCTCATTGCCGGCGACTTCCAGCGCGCCTACGAAAAATGCGACGTCATCATGGGTCCGACGGCGCCCTCCCCGGCGTTCAAGATCGGCGCCAAAACCGACGACCCGGTGCAGATGTACCTGAACGACATCTTCACCATCGCCGGCAACCTGACCGGCGCGCCGGCGATGTCGATTCCCTGCGGCTTCGACAAGTGCGGGTTGCCGATCGGGCTGCAGGTGCAGGGCAACTATTTCAGCGAGGCGAAGCTTCTGAATGTGGCGCACCAGTATCAGCAGGTGACGGATTGGCATAAAAGGGCCCCCACGCTCGCAGGAAATGCCGGCTCGCTGCCCCCCGAGGGGGCGAAGTGAGCGCCTTGGAGCGGTCCTGCGGCGCTCACGCGTGCGCGCGGAAGGGAGCTTCGTGATGGCCGCCTGGGAAGTCGTCATCGGCCTGGAGACGCACGCGCAGCTGTCGACCGCGGCGAAGATCTTTTCCGGCGCGTCCACGGCATTCGGCGCAGCGCCCAACACGCAGGCCGCCGCGGTCGACATCGCGCTGCCGGGCGTGCTGCCAGTATTGAACCGCGGCGCCGTCGAGCGCGCGATCCGGTTCGGGCTGGCGGTCGGCGCGACGATCAACCGGCGCAGCGTGTTCGCGCGCAAGAATTACTTCTACCCGGACCTGCCCAAGGGCTACCAGATCTCGCAGTACGAGATTCCGGTCGTCTCGGGCGGTGGCGTGGACATCGTGTCGCCGACGCGCGGCCCCATCCGCATCGCCCTCACCCGCGCGCACCTCGAGGAGGACGCCGGCAAATCGTTGCATGAAGACTTTCACGGCATGACCGGCATCGACCTCAATCGCGCCGGCACGCCGCTGCTCGAGATCGTCACCGAACCGGACATGCGCAGCTCGGACGAGGCGGTCGCCTACGCCAAGCAGCTGCACGCGCTCGTGCAGTGGGTCGACATCTGCGACGGCAACATGCAGGAGGGAAGCTTCCGCTGCGACGCCAACGTCTCCGTGCGCCGCGAAGGCGCGCCGCTGGGCACGCGCTGCGAGATCAAGAACCTCAACAGCTTCCGCTTCATGCAGGAGGCGATCGAATTCGAGGTACGCCGGCAAATCGCGCTGATTGAGGATGGCGGCCGCGTCGTGCAGGAAACCCGACTCTACGATCCGGACATGCACGAGACGCGGTCGATGCGCAGCAAGGAAGACGCGCAGGATTACCGCTACTTCCCCGATCCGGATCTGCCGCCGCTGGTCATTGCGGAGGACTGGATCGCACGGGTCAGGTCCGGCATGCCGGAGTTGCCGGAAGCCCTGCGCGAACGGTTCGCCGAACAGTACCTTCTGTATCCGGAGGGTTGCGCGGCGCTCACCGCCAACCGGGCGACCGCCGAGTACTTCGCGCAGACGATGAAGGAGCTCGCCGGAATCCCGGGCGTTCCCTATGCATCGCAGGGCCACGATGCAACCAACGGCAAGTCGGTTGCCAATTGGGTCATCAACGAGATCGGCGCCTTGCTCAACAATCATCAAACCGACATCGCGCATTCGCCCATTTCGCCCAGGCAGCTCGCCCAACTCATTGCGCACACCGACCGGTTCAAGGGAACCGTCAGCCACAAGTCCGCCAAGGACGTGCTGACGGCGATGTGGGCCGGCGAAGCCAAGGGAGACAATGCGGCGGACGCCATCATCGCGGCCAGGGGACTCGCGCAGATCTCCGACAGCGGCGCGATCGGAAAGATCGTCGACGATGTGATTGCGGCCAACGCGGCCATCGTCGCCGAAGTGAAGGCAGGCAAGGAAAAGGCGTTCAATTCGCTGGTCGGCAAGGTGATGGCCGCGTCGAAGGGCAAGGCCAACCCGGCGCAGGTCAACGCGATTCTCAAGTCGAAACTCACTTAGCCGGACGTAGGGGGACCATCGTGGCCGCGACGCCCGCGCGCACCGTGCGCACGATGTGTCCGATGAACTGCCATCCGACACTGTGCGGCATGCTGGCCGACATCGACGACGGCAAGCTGATTGCGGTCCGGGGCGACGAAGCCAACCCGGACAGCCAGGGGTTCCTGTGCGTGCGGGGCTTAGCCTCGCGCGAGATCATCGACAACCCCGCGCGACTGCTGCACCCGCTGGTCCGCGACCGGCGCCGGGACGAATTCCGACGCGCGACGTGGGACGAGGCGTTCGCGCGAATCACCGCGTCGATGGCGCAGTCGCCGCCGCACGCGACGGGCATCTGGCCCGGCCACGGCGTGTTCACGACCAACTATGGCACGCGTATCAGCTCGCAGCTGCTCGCGCGATTCGCGCACCTGCACGGCTGCCAGAACTGGAGCCCCTCGATGATCTGCTGGGGCCTGGGCGCGTTCGGCCTGGGACTCACCGGCCTGCTCGAGACGAACACCAAGGAGGACATGGGCGAGCACTCGCAACTGATCCTGCTCTGGGCCGCCAACCTCGCCAGCCAGCCGAACACCGCGCGCCATCTGCTTGCCGCCAAGCGCCGTGGCGCGCACATCGTGACGATCGACGTACGCAGGACGGAAGCCGCCGCCAAATCCGACGACGTGCTGCTGATCCGGCCCGGCACGGACACGGCGCTTGCGCTGGCGATGCTGCATGTCATCTGCGCCGAGCATCGGCAGGATCAAGGTTTCGTCGCCAGCCACACGCTGGGCTTCGACGCACTGTCGGCGCACGTCCGGGCGTTTTCCCCGGCGTGGGCGGCGCCGATCACCGGCATCGCTGCCGAGCGCATCGTCACGCTCGCCAGGCGCTACGCCGGCACGCGGCCAGCGATGATCGTGCTGGGCGGCAGCTCGATGCACAAGGGCGCCAACGGCTGGCAGGCGGGACGCGCGATCGCGTGCCTGCCGGCACTGACCGGCAAGGTCGGCATTCGGGGCGGCGGCTTCGGGCCGCGTCATGGCAGCGCCGCGCACGGCCGCGGCCTGTCCAGCATCGCGGGCGACGACCGGCGTACGCCGGAGACGGTGATCCCCAACCAGATGGCGGCGGTCGCGCAGGCGTTGCGCGACGGGCGCATCGCCACGCTGCTGCTGCCCGGCACCAACATGCTTTCGTCCTTCGCGGACGCGGCGGACATTGCAGAGGGCCTGGCGCGAACCCGGCTCGTCGTCAGCTACGACCTGTTCCTCAACGACACGGCGCGCCAGTTCGCCGACGTCGTGCTGCCCGCGACGGCGTGGCTGGAGGAGATCGGGGCGAAGATGACGCACACGCATCTGTACCTGATGGAGCGCGCGCTGGCGCCGCCCGCGGAGACGCGCTCGCTGCACCGCGTGCTGTGCGAACTGGCGGAGCGGCTCGGTCTCGATGACTTCCATCCGTGGGCGACGGAGGAAGCGATGGTCGACGCGATCCTCGACCACCGCTGCACCGGGCGCGCGACCGTGGCGGCGCTGCGCGCACAAGGTGGAATGCGCGCGCTCGACATCTCGCATGTCGCGAACCCATCGCTCGAATTCGACACGCCGTCCGGAAAGATCGAGCTTTACTCGGAACAGGCGGCGCGCCTGGGGCTGCCGCCGCTGCCGTCGTTCGCCGCGCCGGTGCGGGAAGCCCCGGGCTATCCTCTCGCGCTGACGCAGGGGCGCACGCTGGCGCACTTTCACAGTTTCTACAACAACGGGCGGGAGCTGCCCACGCTCGCCCGTCGCGAGTCCGAACCGGCGCTGTGGCTGTCGCTCGAGGATGCTGCGTCTCGCAACATCGCCGACGGCGCAGCGATTCGCCTCTTCAACGCCCGCGGCGAACTGGCTGCGAAGGCGCGCGTCACCGACAAGATTCCCGCCGGCACCGTGTGGATGCGCGACGGCTGGCCCGGCTTGAACCGCCTGACCGAAGGCGCGGCGGTGCTTCCCGATGCGGCCGTCGACCTGTTCGCGTTTTCCGCGGGGCAAGCGACGTTCGACGCGCGGGTCGACGTGGCGCTGCTTTAAGCCATCAGCGCCTTGTACCTGATCCGCCGCGGCCGCGCGGCGTCTTCTCCGAGGCGCTTCTTCTTGTCCGCCTCGAACTCCTGGTAGTTGCCCTCGAAGAACACGACCTTCGAGTCTCCCTCGAACGCCATGATGTGCGTGGCAATGCGGTCCAGGAACCAGCGGTCGTGGGAGATGACGAGCGCGCTGCCCGCGAATTCGAGCAGCGCGTCTTCCAGCGCGCGCAACGTCTCGACGTCGAGATCGTTCGACGGCTCGTCCAGCAGCAATACGTTGCCGCCGCGCAGCAGCGTGGCCGCGAGATGCAGCCGGCCGCGTTCGCCACCGGACAGCTGTCCGACGATCTTCTGCTGGTCGCCGCCCTTGAAGTTGAAGCGGCCGAGGTAGGCGCGCGACGGCATCTCGAACCTGCCGACGGTGAGGATGTCCTGCCCGCC
>Ga0302322_100001374_pt1 | contig 19862 bp, 15 predicted proteins | sample Fen_T0_2_FD_203757 | JGI IMG/M metagenome (GOLD analysis project Ga0302322, IMG submission 203757) | Peat permafrost microbial communities from Stordalen Mire near Abisko, Sweden - Fen_T0_2 | ecosystem: Environmental > Terrestrial > Soil > Wetlands > Permafrost | place: Sweden: Abisko...
CGATAAGATCGACTTCTATCCCGGTAATTTCAGCGCCCGCTACGGTCGCGTGGGCGGGGGCATCGTGGACGTGGGGTTGCGCAGCCCGGACACCCAATGCACGGGCCCCTATGGCGCCGCGACCGATCGCAAAGGCTGCTTTCATGGCATGGCGCAAATCGACTTGATCGACGGCCGCCTGCTGTTGCAGGGCCCGCTGCCGGTGAAAGACTGGACATTCGCCGTCGCTGGTCGGCGCAGCTGGATCGACGCCTGGCTCAAGCCGGTGCTCGAAAGCGCAGGCTCCAGCGTAACCGCAGCGCCGGTCTATTACGACTATCAGCTGCTCGTCGACCACAAAACCAGCTCGTCTCGCTTCAGTTTGCGAGCGTTCGGCTCGGATGACAAATTCCGGATCATCGTGACCGATCCGGCTGCACAAGATCCGGCGTTCGGCGGCGCGCTCAGCTTCGGCACCTCGTTCTGGCGTGCCCAAGCACTGTACGAGACCGACCTGTCTCGCTCGGTCTCGAGCAACTCCATGGTTTCTGTCGGCAAAGACAACGTGGGCTTCTCGGTGGGCAATTTCTTGTTCAGCTTGAACAACTTCGCGGTCTACGCGCGGCATGAGTTCGGCTTCAAGATCGCTCCCGGCGTGAAGCTCAACACCGGCTTGGATTTCGCGATTGCCCCGTACGACGTCACGGTGCGCTTTCCTCAGCCGCCGCGGCCAGGCGAGCCCGATTCCGGGCCTTTCGCCGCGCGCCCGCCCAAGGAATCGCACGAAAAGGCCACGGTTTTTCGCCCGGCTTGGTATGCGGAAGCCGAAATCCAACCGACTAGTCGGCTGCGCGTCATCCCCGGTGCGCGCGTGGACTACGCGCGGGACTCCGGCCATGCGGATTTCGCGCCGCGCGTCGTTGCCCGCTATGATTTGGTGAAGGGTGCCGATCCGGACCACCCCGAGCTGCAGCCGCGGCGTACGACGCTGAAGGGCGGCGTGGGCGTGTTTTATCAGCCGCCTCAGTTCCAAGAGACTAACCCGGTTTTCGGCACGCCCGGCCTCAGCTCGAACCGCGCCATTCACTATTCACTCGGCGTGGAGCAGGAGCTGACCCGTCAAGTCGAGCTCAGCGTCGAGGGCTTCTACAAGGATCTGACCAATCAAGTCTCGCGTGCGCCCAATGCTTCTGGCGCATACACCTATAGCAACCAAGGCCTGGGCTCGGTGATCGGTCTGGAGGCGCTGCTCAAGTACAAGCCGAGCAAGCGTTTCTTCGGCTGGATTGCCTACACACTGTCACGCAGCGTCCGCCGGGATACTGCATCGAGCCCCGAGTATTTGTTCCAGTACGATCAGACGCACAACTTGATCATGCTCGGGAGTTACCGGCTCGGGCGCGGCTGGGAGTTCGGTGGTCGCTTCCGGATCGTTTCCGGCAGCCTCGACACCGCCGTGTTGCCCAGGCCCGCCTTGCCCGCGCTGTATGCGGCGGATTCCGGCGCCTACAGTCCTCTGCAGGGCAAGGCGTTCGACACCCGCCTGCCGCTTTTTCATCAGTTGGATCTGCGTATCGACAAGCGCTGGCAGTTCAAGAGCTGGCGCTTCTCCACTTATCTCGACATTCAAAACGTGTACAACAACGCGGCGGTGGAGGGCTTGAGCTACAATTACAATTACAGTCGGCAGTCCTACCAAACGGGCATTCCGATCATCCCCAGCCTGGGCATGAGAGGTGAGTTCTGATGCGCAGCGCAATCCGCGGCGTTTTGGCCCGTTGTTCTGTGCTGCTGTCGCTGCTCTCGCTCGGCTGCGGGCCGGGCTTCGATCCGCCGAGCGAGCTGCATTCGCTGCGCGTACTGGGAGTGCAGAAGGACCTGCCGTACGCCCAGCCCGGTCAGACGGTGAACTTGGAGATGCTCTGGCAAGACGCTTCGCCGCTCGCGGGTCGTCCGATCAAGGTCGCCTGGTCGCCGCCGTGTTTCGATCCCGTCGGTGACCTGTACTATGCGTGTTTCAGCGATCCTGGAGCGTTCGGGAGCATGCTCGGCACGCCGGACGTCGCCAATCCCGAGCACGCCTCCTTCGATGTGCCAGCGGACATCATCTCCCGGCGCCCGCCAGCGGACGGCTCGAACAACGCGCCTTACGGGATTACGTACGTGTTCTTCGCGCTATGCGCGGGTGACTTCACGTTGCTGCCTTCGTCGGCCGACACCGCGTTCCCGGTAGGCTGCAAGGACGCCAACGGAACACTGCTCGGCTCCGACGACTTCGTGGCCGGCTACACCTCGATCTACTCGTTCGAGACCTTTTCCAATAACAACCCGCTGATCGACGGTTTCGAGTTCCGCGGAAAGCCCGTTCCGAAACCTGGATTCTGCGTGAAGGACGACTGCCTGCCGCTGGACGGCTCGGAGCCTGCGGTCGACTTCGACTGCAATGATCCCAATCATCCGGAGCAGAGCGCACGCTGCGTACCGACTTGTGCGGACGACGGCGATCCCAAGTGCCCCGGGTACGCGATCCGCCCCACGATCGACCAGGCCAACGCAGCGAACCACGACCAGGACGACGTGTCGGCCAAGCTCCTCGGGCGCAAGGTCGGCGAGCAGATGTGGATCAACTACTATACCGACGCAGGCGGCTTCAAATCACCCGTACGCCTTCTGAACGACGCTACGTCCGGCTGGAACGACAACTACGGTACCGAATTCTACGCACCCAAGACGCCCGGGCTGTCGCGTATCTGGGCGATCGCGCACGACAACCGCGGCGGGGTGGCCTGGTCGGGCATCACGCTCAAAGTGCAGTAGGTACCGGGCTAGTTTCGGCGCTCGATCGAGTCGACTCGAGCCATCACGATCTTGTTCCCGTACGCCGGTGGTGGCGCGAGCAACCGCGGTAACTCGCGCAGTTGCTTGGGCGGAGTGACTCGCGTTTCGATATCCGCTTGCGGTGCTGGCTTCGGTGCGCTGAGCGAGCTCTGTCCGCAACCCAGCAGCAGCGCCACCGCGCCGACGCAAAAACCGAAGGCTGACACGACTCGCGTCACCCGATACAAGGTAGCAGCGCGCCAATCCGCAGCAACGCGGGCCGCCGGAGTGAGTGGCACGCGAGCCGGAGCGCCCGCGCGATTTTGCCACGCGTGCGCCCGAGGCTCGGAACTGTTACGGATTCACGCTATCGAGTGGGCTGAGAGGTCAGCCACTCGCTCACTGCACGAGCGCGCTGGAAATCCCGGAGCTATACTGTCCAGCCCAAGACGTTTCGCTGATCACCTTCGTGGCGCCGGTCGCGAGGTCGTAGCGCAGCACGGCGCCGCCCTGGTCGGTCACCTCCACGCCCAGCAAGTCCGTCCCGTCGAAAATGGCGGCATCCGGAACGTCGCTGATTTCTGCTCCGAGCGTGCCCGCTTGAATGGCGAGCTTGTTCCAGTGGGGGGCGTAGTCCGCGTCCAGCGATTGGAGCAAAGCATCCTCGCCGCCCGTCAGGATTAGCTTCGCCAAGTAGTCGCTGCCTTCGGCTCGGTAGGCGACGGTGGTCGAGCCGTCGAGCAAGTCCACCACTTCCACGCCGCGGCGGGCCTTGGTGTCGCCTTCGTAGCAACCGTCGGCCAGCATGTACAACGCCGTGCCGTCGGCGTTGATGGACAGCGAACGCTGATTGACCAGCTGGAGTTCGATCGCTTTGCCCGCTGCCTTGCCGTTCAAGTCGACGACCGCATCGGTCTTGGTATCGATCCCGACGATCAGGCCGGGACTCTTGGAGCAGGGCAAATGGAGTTTGGCGTCGTACGATTTCGTGTCGATGCGTTGCAGCACGAAGTAGACGATCTTGCCGTTCGGATCGAACACACCTTCGGCAATCTCGGCGCTATGGTCGCTGTCGCCCGGCGCATTGTAAGCGTTCAAATCGATGCGGCGGCTGACTCTGCCTTCGCTCAGATCGAGGATCGCGATCAGGCTTTGGTTATACAGCGGGACGTAGGCTTTGCTGTCGACGGGGGCGTCGTCCGTGCCGGGATCCACGAGATCGAAGGTCGTGCTGGCCTTGCTGCCCTCGAGCAGGTGCACTTTGTCGTTCGTCCGCTCGAGTGCGAAGCCAACGCCCGCGCTGCTCGTCGCGACGAGATCGCCGTCCGGGAAGGTCGTGGTGTCGTCGACCACGCCGGTGCCCAGCGTGATGCTGGCGATTTCACCTTTGTGCGCCAAAAAGTCGGAGGCGCCGACGAGCAGGTGCGTGGACACGGACGGCGCTGGGCCAACGACGACGACGGCTTGCGGATTGAGCGAGGGCGGGAACTCATAGGCGGTCTCGCCGCCTTCGCCGCCTTCACCGGAAGACTCGGCTTCGCCGGTCGCACCGGCATCGCCGCCGAGCGTTACCAGCTTCGCGTCGCTGCAGCCCGAGAACAGCGCACCGGCGCCCAAAAGAAACCCCAACATCAATAAATGCCGCTTTGCCATGAATGCCTCCAGTCAAGCGACTCCGGGATAGGGACACTGAAACGGCGCGGGGCGCGGATGGGTGCCCTGCGTCGTCTCGCCTCCGCACCCCGCGGAATCGAGAAGTCGAACCGCTCCCCAAGAATTGGGGGGACGGGCGCGAGCACGGCAGGTCTCCTGGCTTCCGGATCGTCCTCGGTCCGACCCCTTCCCAGGCTCTTCGCCCAGTGGATTTGTCGAACTTCGTCCCCGGTTACAGTGGCGGGGGCCGCGCCGGAGTTTCACCGGCTTCCCCGGCAGACCTTTTGGCCAAATTTCACCAAAAAGTCCGCGTTGGACCGCGTTCACGGGCCCGGTCGAGTGACCGAGCCAGGCCGGCGTGTACCACGGTGGGAGCGCCGGGGTCCAGAGCGGCGTCGGCACACTTAGGAACATAGCCGATTGCAGTGTGCTGCTAAATCGAGGACGCTACCCGTTCGCCGAAGCGCCGCTCTGAATGGCTCAACCCCCTAAAAATGTCCCGCCGTTAGGGCACGGAACCGTCGTCAACGATCGTTACGAGATCCGGCAAAGCTTGGGCAAAGGCGGCATGGGTGAGGTGTTCCTCGCTTACGACCGAAGCACTCAACAGCCGGGCGCTTTGAAGGTGGTGCGCGAAGAATCGCGCATGCCCGGTGACGACGAAGCGCTGCGCCAAGAGCTGCTTCTCGCCCGCTCGGTCAGTCATCCCAACGTCTGCCGCGTGCACGATCTCGCCCCCAGCCTGTGGGGGCCGATCCTAGTGATGGAGCACATCGCCGGCCAAACCTTGCACACGCACATCCGGCGGCGCAAAGCACAGGGCGGCTACACCGCGGATGAGTTTCGCAAGATCGCTAGCGAGGTCGCCGCGGGCCTGGCGGCCATCCACGCCCAGGGCTTGGTTCACGGTGATCTCAAGCCGGGTAACGTGATGGTCACGGGTGATCGCGCGATCATCCTGGATTTTGGTTTTGCACAGGAGCGCGCTCGGTTGAGCGCTCGTCGTCCTGGCGCTCCGCCCGACGGCGGTACTCCCAACTACATGGCCCCCGAACGGCTGCGCTCCGGCGGCGCAAGTCCGGAGGACGACATGTACGCGCTCGGTCTCACCCTCTGGGAAATGTGGACCTGTCGAGTGCCCGAGCCCGGTTACCGACCCCGCGCCAAACCGATGCGCTCGCAGATCATGTTCGACGTGCCCTCGGGCTTGTCGGTCGACGAGATCAAACAGATCTTCCGCTGCTTGTCGGATGATCCGGCTTCACGCCCGACCGCGCGACACCTGCGTTTCTTCAATCCGAGCTCGCTCACGACCAGCCAAGTGCAGATCCCCCGTGAGCGCATCGCGCCTGGGGCTCCGCCCGGGCGCGCCTCGAGCGAAGCGTTCGTGCCTTCTTCGCAAGCGCTTCTGGTCACTTACTGCACCAACGCGCCCGAAGCCGCGGGCACCTTGTTCGTGCTCGACAAGCCGGTAATCACCATCGGTCGGCGCAGCGGGCAGGACATCGTCATGCCAGAGGCCACGGTGTCTGGCTCGCACGCGGTCGTTCGCTGGAACGCTGGCTCTTGGACGATCGAAGATACCGGCAGCACCAACGGCACCTACGCGGACCACAGTTACGAGCGCAAGAAAACGATCGCTCTGCTGCACGGCGCGGAGGTTCAACTCGGTGAGTCGCGGGTCAAGCTGGTCAGCTTTCAAGATCACTCGCCACCCCACGAACGGGCGCGCGCCTACCTCGCGCGTCGTGACGGCTTGACCGGACTGTTGCAGCGCGACTATCTGATCAAAGCGCTCGACGACGAGCGCGCGTTCGCGGAGTGGGCAGGGGTCCCACTGTCGGTCGCGCGCTATCACATTCGCGGCCCCAATCGCCACGTGAGTGAGCGTCCGACGATCGGCGAGATGCTCGCGCTGCGGCGTGCCGCGCAGCGCGTCGTCGAACTCACGGAGATGCTGCTATTGAGCATCGTGCCCATCACCGGCGGCCGGATTGGTCCGCTCAAGTTCGCGCTGATCATGGCCGGCCCCAATCCGGACGAAGCGCGCAACGTGGTGGAACAAGTCGTCTCGCAAGTGCAAGGGCTGATGCCCGACGCGCTGGATCTCGCGGCCACCTTGGTCAAGGTAGAACCGGGTCATCAGGTGCAGGCGTTGCTCGATGACTGAAGTAGCCTTCTAGGCGGAGCTCGGCTCGGCATGGCAGGACCTCCCTCGCGCTCGACGTTTCCATCCGGTCCCGGCGACCCTTCGTCGCGTCGCCTGGGCGTTGGCTCGAGCGGTCGTGATCGCCCCTTGCGCGCGCAAATCGTGGTCGCGCTGGTGGCGGTCTGCATCTTGATCGCAGTGCCTCTCTACCTCCTCCGTCGTCCGGGCGGGAAGTCGGCCGCCGTGGCGAGTGCCAGCATCGCCCTCGACGCCGGCAAGCCGCCGGCCCCCCCAGGCTCGGCCGGTGCTGCCGTGAGTCCAATCGACGCGGGCAAGCCACCGGAGCGGCTACGCGTTGCCGCGGTACAGCACGTGCGTTGTGGAGCCAGCGCAAGCGGCGGTCACGAAGGGAACCTGTGCGACAGCGTGCCCTTCTTCGAAGAAGCCCTGAGCAAAGCGGTCCGTGAAAACCCCGACTGCGCGCCCAAGGCCAACGAACAAGGCACGGTCAACTACGTACTGACGGTCGACTTCCAGCGTAAAGCGCTGCACCTGTTTCCCGGCGCCAGCGGCCAATGGCGCGGCAAACAGGCACGTCGCTCGGTCAACTGCGTCAAACGCGCGTTCGTGTCGCCTGATTGGAGCAACACGCAGCACCAGTACCGGTTCTACACGATCGCCGTGTTGGCGACCTACCTGCCCGTCAATCCGCCCCCGGGCACGCCGGCCGCGCCCGGTGCTCCGCCGCACAATCCGCTCGCTACACCGAATTTCGAATGAGCTTGTCCGTTCGCTTCGCGAAGGCTCGTCGATCCGCGCATTTGCTGGGGAATTCGCGCCAGGCTCGACGCGCGTGAGCGCATGCTATTATTGCGAGCGATGAGCGCGATTCGCTTACCTGTCCTGTGCGCTTTCGCGGGCGGCTGTCTGAGCGGAGCGGTCCTGCTCGGGTTCTGGAAAGCTGGAACGGGAACGGGCGTTACCGAGCCGGCTCGAGTCGCACCCTCCCGCAGCGCCAAGCTGTCGCTATCCGGTAATCCTCGAGCGGGGGCCGAGGATGAGCCTGGGCCCGTGAGTGACCCGTCGCGCAAGCGCCGCGCGATGCGTGAAGAGTCGGCTAACGTTGACGCGGCGGATCGTAACCTCGACTCGGCGAGCGATCCGTCTGCGGTCAAGGGACCTCAGGATCAGGGAGCCGTGGTTCCCATTCAAGCAGGGACCCCGGTTTCGGACGTCTTGACGCATTTGGAGGCGGCTTACCGCGAACGGCTGGTCGCGGCTGCCCCGACAGGGGCATCATCCGAACGCCCTTCTACGGCGCCTCCCGCCAATGCCGCGCTCGCACCGGTGGAGCCCGCGCCGCCGGTGGCCCAGCAAACACCGGCTCCCGTCGTCACTGCCGCAACTCCCGTGGCTGCGGTCGTGCCTAACTCTGCGCCAGCCGCTCCGGCCCTGGTCGCCACGAACCTGCCCCCGCCCACGGCTAGCACCGCAGCGATCCCCCCGGTCATGGCCGCCAATGACTCACGCCCGCCGGACGTCCACATCGGCGACATCAATCAAAATACTTACATCACCAACGTGCGCCAAGGTGACGTTTACTTGATGCAGCTCCAGATGCAGCAGCTGGCGATGCTCGAATACATGCAGCTCCTCGGCATGTCGTCCTATGCCGGGCTCGCTAACCCCGGCCCGCGTGCCCGTGGACTGGCGCCTCAGCGCGCGCCATTTCCGAGCACGCTCACCAATCCGGACAATCCCTGGGGCTTCAACTTCGCGCCCCCCAACTTGGTTCACTAGAGAATTCTCGCGTCCGTGCGCCCGACGGCGATTCGCGCCGAATCCCCTGGGCGAACCGACCGTTACAGTTTGAGTTCGCCGCTGAAGTGTACGCCGGACACGGCGTCTCCCAACACCTTGCGGCGTTCAGGCGAGGGGGTGCGCTGGCGTAACGTCGCGAGTTTGTCGACGAAGTCCGACATTTTTGCGGCCACGAGCAATCGCTCTAGTTCTTCGCGCAGGCGGCGGCCGAGTGCCGGCGCTTGCCCGGCAGTGCTGATGGCAATGGTCAATAGACCCGCGCGCGCCTGTGCCATGTGAGCGTAGCTGTTGTGTTCTGGTTGGTCGACGGCGCAGAAGAACACGCGCTCGGCTTCGGCGAGGCTCGCCATGCGCGCGGCGAGTGACGGGTTTTCATCGACCAAGACCGCGAGCCACTTACCGTCCAAGTCGCTGTCGATGAAATCACGCTGGTGAAGCTCGATGCGTCCCGCAGTAGCCAGCGCGCGAATCGCGTCACTCGGGGCGCTGCTGACCACGCTCGGACGGGCGCGCGCTTCGAGCAGGGCTTGGGTGCGGCTGGTGAGCTCCGCGCCGGAACCGACGACCAGGCACGCGCGACCTTCGAGCAACAGAGCGACCGGAAATACGGCTGGTGTCATTGGCTGGCCTTGGAGTGAATGGTCACCGGAAGTAGGGCTTGCGTCGAGAACTTCTGCTGGCGTTCGGCGTCGCCAATCCTTTGCAGGAACAAGCCGGTAAAGGTGCTGAACAGCGCGTCACCGGGGGCAGCGGTGCCAGTTGCGCTGGGGCGCATCACCCAGCGCTTGATCTTGAGCAAGAGCTCCGCGCTTACCGGATTTACCTGGATTTTCCCCGCTGCTACCAAGGGCACGCCGAGCGGGATTTGGGCCGTGTCTCCCGCGACGAGGTGCCGCACGTCCGTGCAACGACGGATCACGCCTTCCGTGGTCGTGGTCCAGCTCTGGCGAGTCGAGCCGGGGCGCATGATTTCGACCAGGTATGCCTCTTCCCACACGTGCCAGGTGACCTTGCAGGTTTGCGCGGTCGTCGAGAGCGGCTTCGAGCTACCCGCGCGGTACACGGCGGCGGTGAGCACGATCGTCGTCGGCAGGCCGCGGCTGAGCTTGCTCTGAAGGTTCGCGTCCATGATGTCGCGGAACAGTAAATCCAAGTACAAGAGCCCCGTGTCGGCGTCCCATTCGAAGTGCGCCTCCCGAGTCACGACCTCTTCGCTCGCTTCTTGCGCGTGCGCAGGGCGGACGGAAAATGTGCAGATCAACGAGATGGCCAGACCGAGCAGTGCGGCTAGCGCCCAATGCGGCCCCGAGGCTTGCTCGAGCCCTCTATTGACCACCAGCCGGCCCCTTACCGCGAACCGGCACGAAGCCCAGCACGTTCGAGAAGGCGAACACGAATCCGCCCGCGCTGGTGTCCATGCGGAAGCCGAGATTACCGGTCAAATCCACGGGGATTTGCGAGAGGCCCGAATAGCCGACGGGGGGACTCGTTATGTCTCGAGTGCCGGCCAGGCCGTAGATCCCGGCGCTGCCGAAGAAGTCGATGCCGTAGATCGAGCGATGTCCGCGAAATAGCGGAATGCGATACTCACCGGCTAGCTTGAAGGCGTACTTGCCATAGCGAACTTCGACGATGTCGGTCCCCAAGAAATTGGGCGCGGGCCTGCGATCGAAGTTCACGCCCAAGACTCGCGAGGGCAAGAAATCGCTGAAGTCACCGACGTAGTACTGCTCGAAGAACGGCGCGTTGCCGGATATTGCGCCCGCGAACAGTTCCAGACGGAGCACGTGATCGTGCCACGGCAAACGCCACCAACGAGAGGCCTGCACCTCGGCGCGCTGGTACTCGTAGTCCGAGGCGGCTGGCAGCAGACTGACTTCGGCCGTGACCGAAGCATGCCAGCCGCGCGTGGGCAGAAATGGGTGATCGCGTGTGTCGTAGTCGAGCGTGGCGCGCAACGTCGAAAGCACGCTGCGACCGCGCACGATGTCGAACTCGATCGGTTCGGTGCGGAAACCGCGTAGCTGCGACGCCTCCAGGGGGTAGCTCGCGTCCAGCGTCTCGAGCCGGTAATTCAGCCAGAATTGCGTGGCGATGGACAAATCTCGACCGACGCCGAGGGAGCCGCCGAAACGCTTGTAGCTGACGACCGCCGATTGCGAGCTGCTGTCTCCTTGCGGGTCTTCCTTGATGACGTGGGCATTGCCGAAGAAATCCCGCGCGTCGTTGTAGAGCAGCGTGCCGCTGGTCATCCATGAGCTGCCGAGGAAGGCCGGATCTAAAAAGCGTACGCGGAGCGCGAGTTGGTCCTGGGCAACCGCCATGGCCGAGCCCAAAGTGATGCCCGTACCGAGCAAATTCGTCTCGGCGACGTCGATGCCGGCGTAGGCGGTGAGTGGACGCCGATTGCCTTTGGTATCCGCGTCCGCGGAAATCCCCATGCGCACGTCGTTGAGCACGATCGTGTTGCGCTCGACCACGTCGATCACGAGCACGACCAGTCCCCGCATCGAACCCTTGCGCAACGAAAACTGCACGTCGCGAAAGAAACCGGTGCCGAGCAAGCGGTAGCGAGAGAGCTCGACTTCGGGATCATCGACGTCGAAGATGTCGCCTTGTTTGAACGGAACGTAGCGCAGCACGACGTGGGAACGCGTGCGCGTGTTGCCGCGTACCTCCACGCCCTCGAGCGTGTAGCGAACGGCCAGTGCGACCGGGCTCGTACGCGGTTCCGGTTCCTGGCCCGGACAGGGACAAGCTTTTTCCGCCGCCACCGCGGCCCGGGCGGGTTCGGTGCTGGTGGCTGAGACCGGCGGCGAGGAGGCGCGGGCGGCGCTGGGCGATTCCCCCGAACCCCAGGTGTCCGTCGCGGGGGTGCCCTGCCCAGTCGGTCGCGCGGCGGTGTCGTCGACGGCCGGCGGGGATGGCTCTACGGCTTGGGCGTAACCGGGCAGCGCCGCGGAAAGCGTGCAAATCGCGGCCGATGCGGCGAGCGTGACATGGGCGAACGCACGCCTCACTCCGTGTGAGACGTAGTGAGGCGCACTTCGATTCAATGGAGAACGCCGAAGGGGCTGCACTCGCGAAGGCCCTTCAGCCTGTCCGCCGGATATCCGCTGGTATGCGCTCGTAGGTCTCACACAAGCTTGCCATCCGGTCTGCCACCGCCAGGTCGATTTCATTGGGCAGCGCCCGATATTCCCAATTGCCGGACGCCGTGCCCGGCACGTTCATGCGGGCTTCAGCGCCTTGACCCAGCAAATCCTGGAGCGGAAAGATAGCCGTATCGGCGGCGGACATCAGCGCCAGGCGGATCATGTCCCAATGCGCTTCGCGCCCGTCACTTCCCGCGTAGGCCAGGGCGCGCTGGCGCTCCGCGCGGAGCGTACGTTCATCCTGCTCGCTACGGGCGCGTTCGTGACCGGCGAGCCAGCCTACGACGGTGTCGTTGTCGTGCGTGCCGGTGTACACGACCGTTCGCTTCGGGAAGCGATGGGGCTGATAGTCTCGCGAGTTCGGGTCGACGAACGCAAACTCCAGCACGCGCATGCCTGGCATTTCGAAGCGATCGCGAAGCGCGCCTACCTCCGGGGTGATCAGGCCGAGGTCCTCGGCGATGAAGGGCAGGTGTCCGAGAGTGCTCCGTACCTTCTCGAAGAAATCTTCGCCGGGCACGCCCACGAAGCGGCCTTCCCGCGCGCTCTGCGAGTGCGCGGGGATCTCCCAATAGCGATGAAAAGCGATGAAGTGATCTAGCCGCAGCGCATCGAAGCGCTCGAGCGTGGACTTGAAGCGGTCCATCCACCACGCGTAGCCGGTCTCTCGCAGGACGTTCCAGTCGTAGAGCGGGTTACCCCAGCGTTGGCCGTCCGCGCTGAAGTAGTCGGGCGGCACGCCAGCGACTACGCGCTGCTGTCCTTGCTCGTCCAGCTGAAAGATGGCTTGATGCGCCCAAACGTCCGAGCCGTCGTGGGCCACGAACATGGGCACGTCGCCGAGTAACTTCACCCCGCGCGAGTTCGCATATTCACGCAATTTGCGCCATTGCCGGGCAAACTCGAACTGCAAGAACTCGTGATATTGGACCTCACTCTCGAGCTCGAGGCGAGCGCGATCCATCGCGCCGGCCTCACGCCGCTTGAGTTCGTTCGGCCAAGTCGTCCAAGATTGCCCGCCGCGCGCGGCCTTGAGCGCGCTGAACAGGGCATAGTCCGGCAACCAATGGCGTTGCTGTTCCACGAAGTGTGCGAGCTCCGCGCGCTCGCCGTCGCCGAGGCGCTCCTGGAAACGCGCGAACGCACGGCGCAGGCGGCGCTCGCGGTAACGGCGAGCCGCGTGGTAGCGCGCGTGACGCGCGCTGGCGAACGAATGCGGGTCGGCGACCTCTGCGTGCTCTAGCAGCCCGCGCTCGACCAACACCTCCAAGCTTATCAGCAGCGGGCTACCTGCGAAAGCCGAGGGGCTGTCGTACGGCGAAGCCCCACCTCCGAGCGGGCCGACGGGAAGCATCTGCCAATAGCGTTGACCGGCGCGCGCTAGAAAATTGACGAATAGATATGCCTCGGGACCGAGATCACCGACGCCATGTGGACCCGGCAAGGAAGTGGGGTGAAGCAATATCCCGCTACAACGTTCCGAAAAAGCGTTCATGAAGGTCACTTTCGAGGGCTAGGCAGCTCCGGCATCGCCGTCCGGGGGGCGAAGCAGGGACAGCACGATCGAACCGGCGAGCACGGTCACGATGACCGCGAGTGAGACGAGGCTGGGGATGGGCACGAAGTGAACGATCGCCATCTTGACTCCGATGAAAATCAGGATCACGGCGAGCCCAGTGCCCAGATGGTGGAAACGGTTCATCATGCCCGCGAGCACGAAATACAACGCTCGCAGCCCCAAGATAGCCATGATGTTCGAAGTATATACGACGAACACGTCCTTCGAGACAGCGAGCACTGCCGGCACCGAATCCACCGCGAACAAAAGGTCCGTTACTTCGATCACGACCAACACCAGAAACAGTGGCGTAGCGTGACGCACCCCGTCTTTGATGATCGTGAAGTGGTCGCCGTTGTACTCTTCGGTAGTGCGCAGGAAACGCCGTGCCAGTTTCAGCGCGACATTGTCTTCGGGATTGACCGCGCTCTCCTCCTTGCGGATGGCGAGCCTTACGCCCGTGTAGACCAGGAACGCCCCGAACACGTACGTCATCCAATGGAAGCGGTGAAGCAACGCGGCGCCAGCGAAGATGAAAATCGCGCGCATGCCCATCGCGCCCGCCACACCCCAGGCCAGCACCCGATGCTGCCGTGAGTCCGACAACTTGAAGTAGTTGAAGATGATCAGGAACACGAACAGGTTGTCGACCGACAACGACTCTTCGACCAGGTACGCGACCAGGTAGTTCGCTGCCAGATCGCGACCGAGCCGCCACCACACGAAGCCGCCGAAGAGCAGGCCCGCTGCGATATTGAACAGGCTACGCACCACGGCCTCCCGAAACGACATGTGCCGGCCGCGCTTGCCCAGGAGCGCGATGTCGATGGCCATCACGCCGATTACGACGGCGGCAAACACGGCCCATTCGAACGGGCGTGCGCTCGTGTGCATCTTCGCTTTGCTATCATGATGGGCCGGCGCATGCTAGAAGCAGGAACGCGCATGGTAGGCCGTTTTAAGCGAGAAATTCGTGCTGTTTGTGTGCTCTCGGGCTTGGCCTTGGGGCTTGCTTGTCGGAAGACGCCAGAACCTACTGGTGCGGGTTCGAGCCCCAGCTCCCAGGCTTCGGCGAGCCCGCATGCCGTTCAACCCGCAGAGCCCGTCAGTTCGGCCTCACCGCCCGTCGAAATTACCTGGGTCGATCCCCCGGGTTTGCGTCGAGTCCCACCCAAGAGCCCGATGCGCAAGGCCAGCTATGAAGTCCCGCGTGTCGACGGCGACACGGAAGACGGCGAGCTCGCCGTGTTCTATTTCGGTCCTGGCCAGGGGGGGTCGATCGACGCCAATGTCGATCGCTGGGTCAAACAATTCGCAGGCGTGTCCGCAGGTGAGGTGAAGCGCGCCGACCGTGAAGCCAACGGACTCCGCCAGCACACCGTTGAAATCCAACGCGGCACCTTCGACGCCGGGCAAATGGCGATGGGCGGCGCCACTGGCCCGAAGAAAGATTACGCGCTCGAGGGCGCGATCGTAGAAGCGCCGAGCGGCGCTTACTTTTTCAAGATGACCGGCCCTGCCCGGACCGTGGCTGCCGCGCGAGGCCCTTTTCTGAAACTGCTGGACAGCGTCCGCGCCGGGAACTAACGAACGTCCGCGCCGGGATCCAGCGAGGGACGGCTTCACTGAGGCGAGAAAATGGCCTCGCGGGTGTTCACTGGGCGGGCATTTCTGCGCCGCCGGCCGCCCCACCGGCTTGACCGGAGCCGGCGCCTCGGACAACTGTCCCGGCCCATGCGTATTCTTGAGCTGACACCGATTGCCCTGCTCGCTACGGCATTGCTGAGCGCGTGCACCACCCAGCCGGCCCCCACCTTCGCCTCTGCCGCAAACGAGTCCGGCTACGCCGAGCGATATCCCACGGCGCTGCTCGGGGCGCGCACCGAATTTGCGGCCGACGAGACGCGCGCCCGCGAGATCTTCGCGGACTTTCCCAAGTATCCCGGCGCGCTCACCGCTCCGGATGGCGAACAAGTGTCAGCGGTCGTTACCCGCGCCGACGCGGCCGGCAAGAGTGGCGCTTACGCGCAGCAGATGGACGAGCAGCAGCACGTTTCGCGCTTCTTCACGGAAGAGAAGGACGGCCTGAACCAGAAGGTCGGCGGCGCCGCGCAGTACGTCGCCAAACAGAAGGAATGCTCGGTCGACGTCGCGAGCCCCGCGATCGGCGCGCTGGACCGCGGGGTCGACAAGGCGATGGAGGACCGCCTGCGCGATCACGACGAGGCGCATCGCTACATCGAAGATCATCAGGATGCGATCGGTAAAGCCAACCTGGAAAAACTCCAGAAGCAAGCGGACGATATCTCGCTCGCCAGCTATTTGGTGCACGTGCGCGTGAAACAGCTCAAGCTCGAGCTTTCGCGGTTGATCGCCGAATCGTCGGACGTCAAAAAGACGCTCGCGCGCAGCGACGCGGAAGCGCAATCCGTGCTCGCGGATTCGGCCGCGTCCAAGCCGGCGAAGACCATCGCCCAGAAACGCGTGGACGCCTCCAAGAAGGCCAGCACCGGCCTGGACATCGAGGTCGACCAAGCCAAACGCGCCGTGGAAGAAATGGATGCACGCAGCGACAAACTAGAAAAGGACTACACCGCCGCACTGGAAGCGTTGCTGAAATCGCTCAAGGAACTGCCGAAAAAAGCCCCGTGAGTGACTCTTTGCCACGCTGACTCGCGCGCTGTCCGCTGCCAAAATTAGTCTGAGTAGTGCTAAGCAATCACTACTCAGATGGCACAAGCATTCGCGTTGATTTTGGCAGGTGGTAGCGGAACACGATTTTGGCCGGCATCACGGACGAGTCGGCCGAAACAAGTCCTGGCGATTGGCCCTGGTGCAAAAGATCCACTGATCGCCCGTACCGCCCGGCGCATCGAGGCCATGATCCCGGCCGACCGCGCCATCATCGCCACGGGCAGCTCGCTCGTGGATGTGACGCGCGCGGCGTTGCCTTGGTTTCCGGAGAGCTCGTTCTTGGCCGAACCGGTCGCGCGCAACACTGCCGCGTGCATCGGTTGGGCCAGCGCGATCATCAAGCGCCGCGACCCAGAGGCGTTGATCGCGGCCTTGCCCAGCGACCAGTTGATGGACGACGAAGCGGGCTTTCGCGCGGCCGTCGCGCAGGCATTCGAGATCGCCGAAGGGGGCACGATTGTCACCATGGGCATCAAACCAAACCGTCCCGAAACCGGCTACGGTTACATCGAGGTCGGCGGTGAACTCAGCCCCGGCGTACGCAGCGTTCAGCGCTTCGTCGAAAAGCCCTCGCGTGAGGTGGCCGAGGGTTACCTGGCCAGCGGCAACTACTTGTGGAATGCCGGCATGTTCTTTTTCCGCGCGCAGACCATGCTGGATGCGATTGCCCAGCACATGCCCGAGCTGGCCGAGGGCATCGAGCGCATCGAGCGGGCCTCGAAACGTGGCGTCGAGGCGGAGCGTGCCGAGACGGTTGCCGTCTTCCAAGCCCTGGAGTCGATCAGCATCGATTACGGGATCATGGAGAAGGTGCGGGAACTGGCGGTCATTCCGGCGGATGTCGGCTGGAGCGATCTCGGTAGCTGGCACACGGTTTGGGAGCTGGGCAAGAAGGACGAGGCCGGCAATGTCGCGAACGAGGCCGCGGTGCTGGTCGACGCACAGAACAATTTGATCGAGAATTTGCGCACCGTTCCTGGAGGCAAGCGCGTGATCGCCTTGGTCGGCGTTCACGACTTGTGCGTGGTCGATACGGACGACGCGCTCTTGATCATTCCGCGTGAACGTTGCCAAGACGTGAGGGAAATCGTGGCCGCTCTCAAGGGCCGAGGCGATCCCGTTTGAGCCGCCTCGCGGTCGAGGGGTATGCCCTCGCGTGTATGGTCGCCTTCGTCGCGGTTGGTTGCGGTAAGTTTCAGCAAGCGCGGGAGTGCGGTACTTTCGTCAAAACGGTGAATGCTTGGCTGACTGGCCCGGACGCCCGCAACGCAGCCGATGCCGGGAGTTCCAACGACCCCAAGCAAATTGCGGCGCAGGCGCGCAGCACCGCGGAGCACTATGCGGAGCTGTCACGGCGGCTGGCTGCGCTTCACGTGCAAGCGGAAGACTTGGCGCCGCGGGTCGAGCGCTACGAGCAGATCGCCAACAGCGCCGCGGAGACTTTGCGTGAGGTCGCGCAGGCGCTAGACCATGGGGATCTGGAAAAGGCGCGACAAAAGCGGGTCGAGTTCGACACTGTGGCTCAAAGGGAAGCGCCCCTCGTGAAAGAGATCAACGGCATCTGCCGCTGAAGTGAGCCGGCGACACTCGCTATTTGCGTTTGCGGGGCGACGCCGCGCGTGTCTTTGGCCGCGCCGAAGTGCGTTCGGAGCGCGGTCCGCCGCGCGTAGAAGATGCGCCACCACGGGTGGAGGCGGGGATCGCATCGCCCGCGAGGCCTTGCAAGCGCTTCAATTCGTCGCGTAGCCGGGCGGCGCTCTCGAATTGCAGGTTTTCGGCAGCCGCGAACATCTCTTGGCGCACGGCCTCAATCTTCTCGAGGACCTCGAACTCGCTTGGTTCCTTGCTGCTGCTGTCGGGCCGCTCGCGCGCTCCGGACTTTGGTACGGCGTAGTAGTCGGTCTGGCCACTCGCCGGATTCATGTCGAAGATCGCCCGCTTGATCGTGGCGGGCGTGATGCCATGCTCGGTGTTGTAGGCGATTTGGATCGCGCGCCGTCGATAGGTTTCGCTGATCGCGAACTTCATCGCATCGGTCTCGCGGTCCGCGTACATCATCACTTGCCCGCGGGCATTGCGCGCGGCGCGACCTATCGTCTGAATCAAGGAGCGCGTGCTGCGGAGAAAGCCCTCCTTGTCGGCGTCGAGGATCGCCACCAGACTTACTTCTGGCAAATCCAAGCCTTCTCGCAGGAGATTGATCCCAACCAACACGTCGAACTCACCCGCGCGCAAATCACGAAGGATTTCGATGCGTTCCATCGTGTCGATGTCGGAGTGTAGGTAGCGCACGCGGACGCCGAGTTCCGCATAGTACTCGGTCAGATCCTCGGCCATGCGCTTGGTCAACGTGGTCACCAGCACGCGCTCACCGAGCCCCACGCGGATGCGGATCTCACCCAAGAGATCGTCGACTTGGCCCGTGACCGGGCGCACGATGATCTCGGGATCGATCAAGCCGGTTGGGCGGATCACCTGCTCGACCACCACACCTTGCGAGCGTTCGAGTTCGAAGTCCCCCGGCGTCGCCGAAACGAAGATCGTTTGGCGCATGTGTTTCTCGAATTCTTCGAACTTCAGCGGGCGATTGTCGAGCGCGCTCGGAAGGCGAAAGCCATACTCGACGAGCGTCTCCTTGCGTGAACGATCGCCGCGATACATCGCACCGATTTGCGGCACGGTCTGATGCGACTCGTCGATCACGAGCAAAAAGTCTTCTGGAAAATAGTCGATCAACGTCGGCGCGGGCTCGCCCGCTTTGCGCTGCGAGAGATGGCGCGAGTAGTTCTCGATGCCCTGGACGAAGCCCATCTGCTCCATCATCTCCAAATCGTACGAGGTGCGTTGGCCGACGCGTTGCTTCTCCAGGAAGCGCCCCGCCTTGTCGAAGTAGTCGAGACGCTCCCGCAGTTCCTCGCGGATGCCCTCGATCGCCCGATTGAGCTGTTGGCGCGGGGTTACGTAGTGCGAGCTCGGAAATAGCGAGTAGCGATCGAGCGAGCTCAGCACCTTGCCGCGCAGCGGGTCCACCTCACTGAGGCCGTCGATTTCATCACCGAAGAACTCTACGCGGATCGCCGTAGCCTCTTCGTAGGCGGGGAAGATTTCGACCACGTCACCGCGCACGCGGAAGGTGCCGCGGTGGAAATCGACGTCGTTGCGTTCGTATTGAATGTCCACCAGACGACGCAAGAGCTCGTCTCGTCGCATCTCCTCACCCTTGACGATCTCGATCAAGAGCCCGGAGTAGGTCTCCGCCGAACCGATGCCGTAGATGCAGCTCACGCTGGCCACGATGATCACGTCCGAACGCGACAGCAGCGCATGGGTCGCCGAGTGGCGCATGCGATCGATCGTGTCGTTGATGATCGCGTCCTTCTCGATGAAGGTGTCCGTGGTGGGGATGTACGCTTCGGGCTGGTAGTAGTCGTAGTAGCTCACGAAGAAAGCGACCGCGTTCTCCGGGAACAAGTCTCGCATTTCAGCGTACAGCTGAGCCGCTAGCGTCTTGTTAGGCGCGATGATCAGCGTCGGCTTTTGCAGCTTCTGAATGACGTTCGCGATCGTGAACGTCTTGCCGCTGCCGGTGATACCGAGCAGCGTTTGCTGCTTGATGCCTGCTGCAAATGACCCCAGCAAGGACTCGATCGCCGCTGGCTGATCGCCCTTCGGCTCGAACTCACTGCGCAGCTTGAAATCGGGCATATCGGAGGAAACGCTCAGCTTGTCACGATGGCCTAACCGATCAAGGTAAAGTCACCAACCGCCGTCGAGCTCGCACGCTTCCATATCTACCCGCGTCTCAACGCCTCGACGTCTTGACGTCTTGACGTCAGACCGAGCCCATTTTATGGCTTTGGTTATGGCCCCGCTGTGGGGCGAAGCGCCAAACGCGGGGAACTCCGGCTTCGCGGACACTTGGGGGTAAAGCCCCCAAGCGTCGGACACAGCGAAACCGAGCCGTAAATCAGCGCTTGCTGTACTGGAAGCGCTTACGGGCGCCGGCCTGGCCGTATTTCTTACGCTCGACCTTACG
>Ga0302322_100001375_pt1 | contig 19853 bp, 14 predicted proteins | sample Fen_T0_2_FD_203757 | JGI IMG/M metagenome (GOLD analysis project Ga0302322, IMG submission 203757) | Peat permafrost microbial communities from Stordalen Mire near Abisko, Sweden - Fen_T0_2 | ecosystem: Environmental > Terrestrial > Soil > Wetlands > Permafrost | place: Sweden: Abisko...
GCCCCCAAGGTCACGCCGCTGTTCCCGGAGCTGACCTGCCACAGCACTGACGACCTGCGGATCCTGGACTCGCGGCCACTCACCAGCTACGGCGTCCCCGACGACGTGCGCCAGGCGTACGCCGACGTGGTCATCCCCTACTGGCGCGGCCGGACCCTGCGCGACCGGATCATGGAGATGCTCCCGCGCGAGTGGCACGACGCCTACGAGGCCGGCGTGTTCACCGAGTTCATGGAGCAGCGTGCGCCGGGCCACACCGTGGCGGACGGGAAGATCTACGCGAAGGGCATGGACGGGTTCGCCGCGGACGTGGACGCAGCGACCGCCGCCCTGGACGTGGCGCAGGACCCCCTCGCCGGCCGCCGCCGCGAGGAGCTGGCGGCGATGCGGATCGCCGCCGCGGCCGCCGTCCGGTTCGCGGAGCGCCACGCGGAGCTGGCGGACGCCATGGCCGCGACCGAGCCGGACCCGGTCCGCCGCGAGGAGCTCGTCCGGATCGCCGAGGTCTGCCGCCGTGTGCCCGCGAGCGCGCCGCGCGACTTCTGGGAGGCGATCCAGATGTACTGGTTCTGCCACCTGGGCGTCATCACGGAGCTCAACGGCTGGGACGCCTACTCGCCGGGCCACCTGGACCAGCACCTGGAGCCGTTCTACCGGGCCGGCATCGCGGACGGGACGCTGACCCGCGAGCGGGCGAAGGAGCTCCTCGGCTGCCTGTTCGTCAAGTTCAACAACCACCCGGCGCCGCCGAAGGTCGGCGTCACCGCCGCGGAGAGCGGGACCTACACGGATTTCGCCGGGATCGATCTCGCCGGGGTCCGGCGCGACGGCGCGGACGGCGTGGGCGACGTCAGCTACCTGCTGCTCGAGGTCATCGACGAGCTGCACCTCGTCCAGCCCAGCCCCAACGTCCAGCTCAGCCGCGTCACCCCGGAGCACTTCCTGCGCGAGACCTGCAAGGTGGTGCGGAAGGGCTACGGCTACCCGGCCCTGTTCAACGCCGATGGTGTGGTGACCCAGCTGCTGCGCAAGGGCAAGAGCGTGGAGGACGCGCGCGAGGGTGGCACGAGCGGCTGCGTGGAGACCGGCGCCTTCGGCAAGGAGGCCTACATCCTCACCGGCTACTTCAACCTGCCGAAGATCCTGGAGCTGACGCTCAACGACGGGCTCGATCCCCGGACACGCCGGCAGCTGGGCCCGCGGACCGGCGATCCCCGGGCCTTCGGCTCGTACGGCGAGCTGTTCGCGGCCTGGACGGCCCAGCTCGGCCACTTCGTCGAGATCAAGGTCCGGGGCAACGCCCTGATCGAGCGCCTCTACGCGGACGCCATGCCCGCGCCCTTCCTGTCGCTGATCACGAGCGACTGCATCGCGAAGGGCATGGACTACAACGAGGGCGGCGCCCGGTACAACACCTCGTACATCCAGGGCGTGGGCATCGGCACGGTGACCGACAGCCTGGCGGCGATCCGCACGGCGGTGTTCGAGGAGCGGTCGGCGCCGATGGGCGACCTGCTCGACGCGCTCGCCGGCGACTTCGAGGGACGTGACGCGCTCCGCCAGCGCCTGGTCAACCGGGCGCCCAAGTGGGGCAACGATGACGCGGCAGCGGACGGGATCATGCAGGACGCGTTCGGCGCGTTCGTGGACGCGATCGACGGGCGGCCGAACGTCCGCGGCGGCACGTACGGCGTGAACATGCTGCCGACGACCTGTCACGTCTACTTCGGCTCGATGACCGGCGCGACGCCCGACGGCCGCCACGGGGGCACGCCCCTGTCCGAGGGGATCTCGCCCACCCAGGGTGCGGACCGCCTGGGCCCCACGGCCGTCCTGCGCTCCGCGTCCAGGATGGACCAGGCACGGACCTGCGGCACGCTGCTCAACATGAAGGTGAGCCCTGGCATCATCGAGGGCGACGAGGGCATCGCGAAGCTCGCGAACCTGGTGCGCACCTACTTCCGGCTGGGCGGCCACCACATCCAGTTCAACGTCGTGAGCGTGAAGACGCTGCTCGCGGCCCAGGCGCACCCGGACGCGCACCGGGGTCTGATCGTCCGCGTCGCCGGGTACAGCGACTACTTCTGCGACCTGTCCCGCGAGCTCCAGGACGAGATCATCGCGCGCACGGAGCACGAAGCGGTCTGATGAGCTCGCGCGGCGTCAGGCGGGTCCGGCTCAGGCCATGGACATCCGGACCACGTTCCAGGAATGCGGCGGCACCGTGACCACGAGGCGCCGGCCTTCCACCAGCGCGTCGTGACCGGCAGACGGCACGACACGGAGGGGATCGCTCGCGGTGTTCGAGAGGCGGAGGTCGGTCCCGCCGAGGACGCGGTGCTCCTCCACCACGAGGCCGTCGAACCCGCACACGTCGGCCTCGAGGACGAGTGACCGCTCGACGCGGTTCACCGCGAAGAGCGTGAGGCGGCCAGCCTCGGTGTCGTGGACGGCGACCGCCTCGATCGCCGGAACCGCGTCCCCGCCGGCGACGACGTACGCCGGCCCGTCGAGCGCCATGTCCAGGACCGTCCCGTGCCCGAACCGCGCGACGTCGGCGAACGGGTACGCGGTGGTCTGGAGCCACGCGGGACCGCCATCGACGGTCCGGATCGGTGCGATCACGTTGACGAGCTGGGCGAGGCACGCGATCCGGACCCGGTCGGCATGCCGCAGCAGGGTCACCAGCAGGCAGCCGACGACGAGGGCGTCGGCGAGGTCCTGCTCGTCCTCGGCCAGCGCGGGGGCGCTGCGGAACGGGCCGCCCGGGTCCTCGCGGGCCTCGCGCGCCAGGTGGTCGGCCATGCGCCACACGTTCCACTCGTCCACGCTCAGGCCGATCCGCTTGCTGCCGCCCTTCCGCTCGGCCACGGAGTCGGCGATCCCGGCGACGGTCACGAGCACCCGGTCGAGCTCGCGCGAGCAGGCCAGGAAGGCCGCGACCGAGTCGTAGGCCGCGGGATCGTAGTACCCGTGGACCGACACGTGATCCGTGACGTCCCAGGCCAGGTCGAGCACCGTCCGCTCCCATGCCCCGAACGTCGGCATCCCCGACCCGGAGCTGCCGCAGGTCACGAGCTCGATCGACGGGTCGACCAGCCGCATGGCCGAGCCCGCCTCGGCGGCCAGCCGGCCGTATTCGACCGCCGTCTTGTGGCCGATCTGCCAAGGCCCGTCCATCTCGTTCCCGAGGCCCCAGGTCCGCACGCCGTACGGCCCCGGGTGACCGTTGGCCGCGCGCCTGTCCGAGCACGTCGTCCCGACCGGCGCGTTGACGTACTCCACGAGGTCCCGGGCAGCCTCGGCGCCGCGCGTGCCGAGGTTCACGACGAGCATCGGCTCGGCACCCGCCCGCCGCGCCCACGTGATGAAGTCGTCCGTGCCGACCAGGTTGGGCTCGATCGAGCGCCAGGCCAGGTCACGCCGCACCGGGCGAGCCGGGCGCGGGCCGACGCCGTCCTCCCAGTCGTAGCCCGACACGAAGTTGCCGCCCGGGTACCGGATCAGCGTGACGCCGAGGCGGCGAACGAGACCGAGCACGTCGCCCCGCCATCCGTCGGCGTCGGCGGTAGGGTGGCCGGGCTCGTGGATCCCGCCGTAGACCGCCCGGCCCATGTGCTCGACGAACGACCCGAACAGTCGCCCATCGACGGCGCCCAGCGTCGCGGTGGGGTCGATCCTCGCGCGCGCGTCAGCCAAGCGTGGTCCCGGTCAGGTACCGGTGCCGGTCGACGAGATCCACCACCGGTCCCACGAGGGTGAGCGTCGCGCTGACCGGCAGGTCTGCCGACGACCTCCCGGCGTACACCGTGACGGCGCCCGGCTCGATGACCCGCCGGTAGTCGGCCCCGGTGTAGGCGAGCTGCTCCACTGACACGGTGAAGGCCACGGTGCGCGCCTCACCGGGCTCGAGGCCGACGCGGCGGAACCCGAGCAGCTCGAGCACCGGCCGGGCGACGCTCGCCTCGACATCGCGGACGTAGAGCTGGACGACCTCGTCGCCCCGGCGGTCGCCCGTGTTGGCGACGTCGACCGTGACGACCACCTCCCCGCCGTCCGTCGGGACCTCGGCCCGGTCCAGGCGCAGGTTCGACAGCTCGAACGTGGTGTACGAGCGACCGAACCCGAACGGCCAGAGGGGCGTGGTCGGGCCATCCACGTACGGCCCCTTTGGGTTGGACCGACCCCCGGTGGGGTGGTGGCGGTACGAGACGGGGACCTGCCCCACGCAGCGCGGGATCGAGATCGGCAGCTTGCCGCCCGGGTTCTCCGCGCCGGCGAGGATGTCCCCGATCGCCTCCGGCCCCGCGTCGCCCGGCACCCAGGCCAGGAGGACGGCCGCGCAATGCTCGGCGGCCCACTCGATCGCCAGCGGGCGGCCGCTGACGACGACGAGCACGACCGGCGTTCCCGTCGCCACCACCCGCTCGAGCAGCTCCTGCTGGCGCCCGATGAACCCGAGGGTGCTCCGGTCGCGGAACTCGCCGGTCGTCGAATCGTCGGTGAGACCCGAGCGCTCGCCGAGGACGACGATCGCGACGTCGGCGGCCTGCGCGACGCGCACCGCCTCCTCGATCTCGAGGTCGGACCCGTTCCGGATCCCGGTGCCGCGTGCGTGCTCGACCTCGCAGCCGGCGAAGCGCAGCCTGATGGCGTCGAGGATCGTCTGGCGCCCGCTGAGCTCGTCGACCGCGAGGACCTCGTCGTCGAGCGGGAACCCGAAGACGTTGTCCTTCTGCCGCCGCATCTCGGCGAGCGTCTCGATGTGGAGCAGGTGGCTGTAGTCCCCGAGCAGGTCGCGGGCACTGTCGGCGATCGGCCCGAGGACCGCGATCCTCCGCCGACCGGTCCCCAGCGGCAGGATCCCGTCGTTCTCGACGAGCACCATCGATCGGAGGGCCAGGGTCCTCCCGATCCGTGCCTCCTCGACGGCCAGCGCCGCCATCGCGGCCCTGTCCGGCACGCTGACGTAGGGCCGCTCGAAGAGGCCGAGCCGGAACTTCATCCGCAGCATCCGCCCGACGGCCGCGTCCACGAGGGCCTCGTCCAGACGCCCGTCGGCCAGCGCGTCGACCAGCGGCCTGCCGTAGGCGGCCGTCTTGGGCAGCTCGCTGTCGACACCCGCACGGAGGGCGAGCCCGGCCGCGACGGCGAGGTCGGCGGTCAGCCGATGCTGGGTCGAGAGCATCTGGACCGCGGTGTAGTCGGAGACGACGATCCCGTCGAACCCCCACCCGTCGCGGAGGATCGTGGCCAGGAGCTCCTGCGACGCGTGGCATGGCACGCCGTCCACGTCGCAGTAGGCCGGCATCATGCTCGCCAGGCCGGCGCCCCGGACCGCGGCTTCGAACGGGAGCAGCTGCTCGTCCTGCAGCTCGCGCCTCCCGACGTGCACCGGCGCCTGGTTGAGCCCGCCCTCCGCCAGCCCGTGCCCCACCATGTGCTTCCCGGTCGCGAGGACGCCCTCGGCGAGGTCGGATCCCTGGAGCCCGCGGACGTACGCGCAGCCCAGCTCGGTGGCCAGGTACGGGTCTTCGCCGTACGTCTCCTCGATGCGCCCCCAGCGCGGGTCGCGGGTGATGTCGAGGACAGGGCCCAGGGCCTGCCTGGCGCCGGAGGCCAGCATCCGTCGCCGGATCGTGGCGGCCATCTCCTCGACCAGCCCGGCGTCCCAGGCGGCCGCGGCGCCGATCGACTGCTGGAACGACGGCGCGTCGCGGGCGAGGAGGCCGTGGAGGGTCTCCTCGTGGACGATCGCCGGGATCCCCAGCCTCGTCTCCTCGACCAGGAACCGCTGGACGGCGTTGCCGGCGGCCGCGACATCGGGCGCGTCCAGGTTCGTTGCGCCCGCGATCCTCGAGATCTCGCCGATCCCCAGACCGAGCAGGGCACGCGCGCGGTCGGGGTCGAGCGCGCCGTCCCTGACGGCCTCGAACGACCAGATCGACCCCAGCTGGGCGGCCTTCTCCTCGATCGTCATCCTCGCGAGCAGGTCCTCGACGCGTGCCTCGATGGTGAGCCCGGCATCCAGGTAGGGAGCCCGTGTCATCGTCATCAGCCCTTCACAGCCCCCGAAGTCAGGCCACCGACGAGCTGCCGCTCGGCGAAGGCGTAGAACACCACAGCAGGAATGAGCGCCACCACCGTGAATGCCAGGACGCGTGCCTGGTCGGAGGAGTACTCGGTCGAGAAGTTCATGACGCCGAGCGGGAGCGTCCACTGGTCGGCGCCGTTGAGCAGGATCAGCGGCAGCATGAACGCGTTCCAGGTGGTGACGATCGCCAGGACGCTGACCGTCGCCAGCGCGGGCCGCGCGAGCGGCAGGAGCACCCGCCAGAAGAACCCGAACGAGCTGCAGCCGTCGATCCGAGCCGCGTCCTCGAGCTCGGCCGGGATGCTCCGGAAGAACGGCCGGAGGATGACGATCGTCAGCGGCAGCGCGAAGGCCGCCTGCGGCAGAGCCACCCCGAGGAGGTTGCCCGACAGGCCGAGATTACGGACGAGGATGTACAGGGGCAGGATCGCCACGGCCGACGGGAACAGCAGCCCGAACACGAACAGCGTGTACATGGCCTCCCGGCCGGGGAACACCATGCGGGCGAACACGAATGCCGCGAGCGACGCGAGGCCGACGGTCAACCCGACCGAGACGGCAGCGATGATCAGGCTGTTGGCGGTCTCGCGCCAGAAGGCCGCCGCGTTCTTGCCGAACAGGACGTCCGTGTAGTTCGTGAGCACCCAGGGGTCCGGGAGGATGGATCCGGGGTTGGCGGCGAGCTGCCCGTTGGTCTTGAACCCGCCGAGCACGGCGTAGGCGACCGGGACCAGGATCGTGAACGCGACCGTCACCAGGACGGCGTAGCGGGCGATCCCGCCCAGGCCTCGTCTCGCCAGCAGGGGGCGCCGCCGGCCCGCAGTCGTGCGCGCCGTGGCCGTGAGCGTAGGCAGCTCGGAGCTCATCAGGTCACCCGTTGTACGCCGTGACGGCGCCTTCGACGTCCCTGCGCAGCACGAAGCGCTGGTACGCGAGCGCCACCAGGAGACCGAACAGGAAGAGGACCACCGCGAGCGCGCTCCCGTAGCCCATCTGGGACTTCTCGAAGCCCGCCCTGAACATGGCGATGGCCATGGTGTTCGTGGCGTTGAGCGGACCCCCGCCCGTCGTGACCCAGACCATGTCGAACAGCTGCAGGGCCCCGATCATCGACAGGAACACGCTGACCCGCAGGGTAGGACCGAGCAGCGGCAGGGTGACATGCCGGAAGACCCCGACGGCATCCGCACCGTCGATTCGGGCCGCCTCCTCGATCTCGCGGGGGATCCCCTGCAGCCCCGCCAGCAGCAGGATCATGTGGAAGCCGAAGTACTTCCAGGAGATGATGAAGAACACCGTGATCATCACGATGTGCGTGTCGCCCAGCCAGTCCTGGATCAAGGCCCCCAGGCCGACGGTGGTGAGGCCGGTGTCCACCAGGGCTTCCGGTCTCAGCATCAGCGAGAAGACGATGCCCGCGATGGCCTCCGACAGGACATACGGCAGGAAGAAGATGAGCCGGAAGACGGCCCGACCGGGGAACCGCCGGTTGAGGAGCACGGCGAGCCCGAGCGCGAACGGGATCTGGATCGCGAGCGAGAGCACGATGACCAGCAGGTTGTTCGAGACCGCGGTCCGGAAGCCCTTGTCGTTGAACGCCTTCACGTAGTTGTCGAGCCCGATGAAGTTGGTCAGCGGCTCGAGCCCGTTCCACTTGTAGAGGCTGTAGTGCGCGGCCTGGACGATCGGGAGCAGGACGAACAGCGCGTACAGCGCGAGCGCGGGCAGCAGGAACAGGCTGACGGTCACCAGCCTCCTCGGCAGCCCCCGCCCGGTCGTGGGCCGGGCGATCGCTGAGCTCATCGCCTACCTCGCTTCGCCCATGCTGGTCGAGCGGGCCGGCCCCCGGCCGGCCCGCTCGCTCTCGGGCACCTGGTGGTGACCCGGGAAACGGCCGGCTACTGGGCCGCCGCCGCGGTCGTGATCGCCTGGCAGGCTTCCTCGGGCGTCGAGGCGCCGAGGAACAGGGCGACGGTTGCGTCGTTGATCGCCGAACCCATGGCCGGCGACGTCGCCTGGTCAAGGTACAGCTGCATGAACGTCGCCTTGTCGCGGCCCGCCAGCACGGCCTGGAGGTTGGGGTCCGTGACCGAGGCCGCGGTGCCGGCGACGGGCGACAGCCCCATGTTGGCAGCATTGATCTTGTTGGCGTTCTCGGGGCTGCTGATGAACTTGAGGAAGTCGAGCGCCTCGGGCGAGGCGTTCTTGCCGACCGCGATCCCGTTGCCGCCGCCCACGCCGTCGGTCGCCGCGCCGGCGCCACCGGTGATGGCCGGGAACGGGAACCAGCCGAGGTCGGCGCCGAGCCCCTTCTTGCTGGTGCTCTGGTCATTCTGGACGGACGGAGCCCACTGGCCCATCACCTCCATGGCCGCCTTGCCGTTGCCGACGGATGCGGCCTCGGCGTTGTAGTCGGCGGACTTGTAGCCGGCCTGGAACGGGTTGAGGGCGACGAGCTTGAGGACCTCGTTGCCGGCAGCCTTGCAGGCGTCCGTGTTCCAGTTCCCGCTCTGGATCATGTCGGTCAGCGCCTTGCTGCCGCCACCCCGGAGGAGCAGGTAGGTCCAGATGTGCATGGACGGCCACTTGTCCTTGCCCGCGATCGCGAGCGGATAGGTGCCGGAGTTCTTGAGCTTGGTCACGTCGGCGAGGAACTCATCCCACGTCGCGGGCGGCGCGGTGATGCCGGCCTTGGCGAACAGGGCCTTGTTGTACCAGACGCCGATCATGCCCATGTCCCACGGCACGCCGTACTGCTTGCCGTTGTACGCGTAGATGCTCATGGCGCCGGGGTTGACGGTGTCCTTCCACGAGGCGACGTCGGCGGTGATGTCCTTCAGCATGCCGGCGTCGGCCTGGGCGGCCATGATCCCGCCGCCCCAGGACTGGAACAGGTCGGGCGCCTGCCCCGACTGCATCGTGGTGGCGAGCTTGGTCTTGAAGGCCTCGTTCTCGAGGACCGTGAGGTTGATCTTCACGTTGGGGTGCGCGGCCATGTACGCGTCCGCGAAGCCCTGGAAGATCGTCTTGCCGGGCTCACCGGTCGTGATGTGCCACCACTCGACCGCGACCGGCGCGGCGGACGGTGCCTCGCTCGCCGGCGCCGGCGTCGCGGGTGCCGTCGTCGCGGCCGCCTGGGTCGCTGGAGCCTGGGTCGCTGGGGCCTGGGTCGCCGTCCCGCTGCCAGAGCAGGCAGCGACGAGGATGGCGAGAGCCCCGAGGGCCCCGAATGATCGCAAACGCCTGGACACGATTGTGCCTCCTGTCATCGCGGATTCCCACCGATCGCTCGGCATCGCCAAGGACTCGAGGGTTCGAAAGTTTCGACCACCTTCGGCTTCCCTTTTCGTGGACTGTAGGAGCATTCAACAGTTGCCGTCAAGTAACATCCCGCAGCATTCGCACCTCACGACGTCGAAAGTTGCGATACGATTCGGCGATGGCGCAGCAGCAGATCGTCCAGGATGCCCGACCACCCCGCATCACGATCGCCGACGTCGCGACGGTGGCCGGCGTCTCGGTGCCCACCGTGTCCAAGGTCGTCAACGGGCGGTTCGACGTGTCGCCCGACACCCGCCGGCGCGTCGAGGCGGTCATCAGCGAGCTCGGGTACAAGCGGCGCCCCCGATCGTCCGAGACGGCCGGGCTGCTGGAGCTGATCTTCCACGAGCTCGAGAGCGAGTGGGCCCTCGAGATCGTGAAGGGCGTGGACCGGGTCGCCCGGGAGAACCACCTTGCCGTGGTCACGACCGAGCTCCAGGGGCGGCACACGCCGGGGCGCGGCTGGATCGAGGGGGTGATCGGCCGGCGATCGATCGGGGTCATCGCCGTGTTCTCGGACCTGAGCGAGATGATGCATGCCCAGCTGCGGGCGAGCGGCATCCCGTTCGTGGTGATCGACCCGACGGGGGAGCCACTCCACGACACCCCGTCGGTCGGGGCGACGAACTGGAGTGGAGGGCTTGCCGCGACCCGGCACCTGCTGGGTCTCGGGCACCGGCGCGTCGGCATCATCACAGGCCCCATCGACATCCTCTGCAGCCGGGCGCGCCTGGACGGCTATCGGGCGGCGATGGATGCGGCAGGCCTGAAGGTCGACCCGGACCTCGTCGCCTACGGCGATTTCCACGTGCAGTCCGGGATCGAGCGCGCCCGGGCGATGCTCCGACTCCCCGATCCGCCCACGGCGATCTTCGCCGGCAACGACCTGATGGCCCTCGGCGTCTACCAGGCCGCCCGCAAGGAACATCTGCGCATCCCGGACGAGCTGAGCGTCGTGGGCTTCGACGACCTCCCGGTTGCGGGCTGGGTCGGTCCGCCGCTGACCACCATCCGCCAGCCCCTGACCGAGATGGCGGTGACCGCCGCGCGGCTCGTCCTCGGGCTCGCGCACGGCACGGCGCCGGCGCAGACGCGGGTCGAGCTCGCCACCGAGCTCGTGCTCCGGGAGAGCACCGCGCCACCCAACCGCTGAGGATCCGCAGCGGACGCGCAGGCGGAGCCTCGTCAGGTCTCGAGACGAGCCTCCATGGCGCACGAACCCGGGCGGTCGAGGACGAGGGTTGCCGACGCGTCGCCCCACGAGCACTCGTACTCCCCGAGGAAGCCGGTGAACGCCAGCCGGCCATCGTCGTCCGTGGCGAGCCGGGTCGGCGCCAGCCACCAGTCGCGCTTGACCAGGCGGTGGAGGGCGTCGAAGGCGGGCTTGGGCGTGCCGTCGGCTCGGACGAGGCCGGACGGCGCGTTCAGCCAGCCACCGTCCGGGAGCCCCCACCAGGTCACCCCAGCCACGGACGGATGGGCGAGCAGCGTCGTGTAATGGGCCACGACCTCGTCGGCCTGGCGCGCCTCGCCGTCCGGCGTCGAGGGCCAGTCCGTCACCTGGTAGTCATTGAGGTCCACGATCTCCGGCGGCATCAGCCGGCCGGAGACCAGGGTGCTCTCGGTGAAGTGCAGGGGCAGACCGAAGCGCGCGAATCGATCGAGGACCTCGAGCGTCGTCTCCACGCCCCAGTAGCCCTGGTGCATGTGCGACTGGAGGCCCAGGGCGTCGATCACGACCCCGGCCTCGAGGCACGCCTCGATGAGGTGCTCGTAGTCGGCGGACATGTCGAAGTCGTTCAGCAGCAGCGTGACGCCGGGGTTCGCCTGCCGCGCGGTCTCGAAGGCAAGCCTGACCGTCTCGACCTGCCCGAGCGCGCGGCACAGCCGCGAGATGCCGTTCTCCTGCCGGTCGAAGACGGGCATGATCACGGCCTCGTTGACGGCGTCCCAGGTGTCGATCAGCCCTGCGGCGTCGGTCACCTCGCGCGTGATTCGCGCCCGCAGGAGCTCCTCGACCTCGTCGGTCCCGAGCGGGAGGAGCCAGTCGGGGGCGAGGGTGTGCCAGCACAGTGGGTGACCCTTGACCGCGCAGCCGCGATCCCTGAACCAGCGCGCCGCCGCGAGCAGCCGCCGGGTGTCAGGCCGGCCGCGCTCCGGCTCGAAGCGTGCCCAGTAGCACGGCAGGGTCGCGGTGTTGAACAGCTCGAGCCACGATGCGAGCACCCGCTCGGCCGTCTCCCGGGCGCCGGCGTCCAGCGCTCCCCCGGCAAGCTCGACGGCCTCGAACCCCGTGCATCCGAAGCGGAACGCATGGCTGCGCTGCGCGACGACGACCTCCCGGCGGGCGAGCGGGAGCCCATCGATGCCGCGGATCGTCAGCTCCACGGTCGCCGTCCGGTGCTCGGGGGCTCGCGACCCGGGGTTCAGCATGGACGGAGACTACGCGCGTCGGCCATCGTCCGGTCGGCCCTCGGACGTCAGTGCACTCGCTCCTCGAGGCCCTGCCAGAACGGCTCGCGGAGCTCGGCCTTGAGGATCTTGCCTGTGCCACCCTTGGGCAACGACTCCCGGAAGTGGAACTCGCGGGGAACCTTGAACCGGGCCAGGTGCTCCTTGCACCAGGTCCTGAGGTCGTTCGCGGTGGCGGCCGCGCCCGGCTTGAGCACCACGATCGCGACCGGCGCCTCCCCGAACCGCTCGTCGGGTGCCGCCACCACGGCACATTCGAGCACGGCCGGATGACCGGCCAGCGCATTCTCGACGTCGACCGACGAGATGTTCTCGCCCCCCCGGATGATCAGGTCCTTGGAGCGATCCTTGATGACCACGTAGCCCGCATCGTCGAGCGTGGCCATGTCGCCCGTGTGCAGCCAGCCATCGTGGATCACGGCTGCCGTCGCGTCCGGGTCGCGGTAGTAGCCCTGCATGACCGTGTTGCCGCGGACGATGATCTCGCCGATCTGCTCGCCGTCCGGCCGGACGTCCGAGCCGTCGGCCGCCACGACCCGCATGGAGACGCCCGGGATCGGCCAGCCCGTCATCGCCTGTCGCTCGCGGCGGCGGTCCGCGGGCTCCTTCTCCGTGAGGGCCACGCGCGGCTGCGCGAGCGTGAGGATCGGGCTGGTCTCGGTCATCCCGTAGCCGACGATCGCCTGGACGCCGAACGCATCCTCGAGACCCCCGATCAGCGCGGGCGACGACGGTGATCCGCCGATGATCAGCTGGCGCAGGCTCGACAGGTCGAAGCTCTGCCGTTCGTGGTGATGCAGGACGGCGTTGAAGATCGCCGGGACGCCCAGGAGGCGCGTGACCCGGTGGCGCTCGACGTGCTGCATCAGGGCGACAGGGTCGAACCTGCGGAGCATGACGTGGCGTCCGCCGATCAGCGTGACGAAGTGCGGCACGCCCCAGCCGTTCACGTGGAACATCGGCACGACGTGCAGGACCACGTCCTCCTCGTCGAAGCGGAGGGCGACCTGGGCGTTCAGCGCGTGGAGGTGGAGCGCACGATGGGTCAGCGCGACGCCCTTCGGAAGGCCGGTCGACCCGCTCGTGTAGAACAGCTCCGCGGTCGCGTTCTCGTCGATCTGCGGGTGGCGTGGCTCCGGGGAGCCGCCGGCCAGCAGCGACTCGTAGTCGACGGTGGCGACCTCGCCCGGCTCGCCCTCCATGACCACGAACCGGGGGCGCGTGGTCAGCTGCGGTCGGATCGCCTCGACGAGCGGCATGAAGTCACGGTGGAAGACGACCACCCGGGACCCGGCGTTCTCGAGGGTGTACGCGATCTCGTGCGGCGTGAGACGGATGTTGATCGGGTTGAGAACGGCACCCGCCTCGAGCACGCCGTAGAAGCCCTCGAGCAGCTGGTGGGTGTTGTAGGTGATGAACGACACCCGGTCGCCGGGCTCGACCCCGAGGTCCACCAGCGCGTTGGCCAGCCGGTGGGTGCGCCCGGCCCACGCGCGGTAGGTCAGGGCCGTGTCCCCGTCGACGACGCCGATCTTGTCCCCGAAGTAGGTCGCCGCGCGGTCACGGAACTCGAGGACGGACAGGGGTACCAACACTGCACACCTCTGGACGCGATCGGAAGGGTCGTTGCGCGTAGTGTCGCGCAGGTGCGGGTGGCGGTGTCGCTCCGTGAGGCAACGGAGGCGCAGGGTCCTACGCGTCGAGGACCTCGGGGTGCGAACGCCCGAACGCGCGCACGGCCTCGAGCACCGGCGCCACGTCGCGGCCGGCGGCCGTGAGGCGGTACGAGACGCCGACCGGAGGCCCCGGCGCGACCACGCGCACCACCAGCCCCCGGGCGCACAGCTCGCGCAGCCGCGCGGACAGCATGCCGTCGGTGACCCCGGGGATCGCCCGGGCGATGTCGTTGAAGCGCTCGCTCCCGTCGAGGATCGCCTGGACGACCGCTCCGGCCCAGGCGCGCCCCAGGATCCCCATGACGTCCTCGATGACGGAGCACTCCCCCGCGACGGGCTTCACCTCCATGTCCCGGTGACCTCCTCGGTGCTCGACGCCGGCGACGACGACGGCGGGCGGGCGTCGCGAGACGGTTCCGGGGCCCGCGTCTCCGCGAGCAGCTCGGCGAACGGCACGAGCGCGGGGCCGGGCGCGGCACGGACCGGGGAGCCGGCAACCAGCCCGGCCAGCTCGCGCGCCGCCCGGGAGATACGGTCGGCCAGGGCCGCGCTGCCGTCCCCGCCGAAGTCGGCCGTCGCGGCGTACACGCCCGTCGGCACGGTGAGCGCGCCGAGATAGCTGAGCAGCGGGCGCAGCGCGTGCTCGATGACGAGCGAGTGGCGCTCCGTCCCGCCGGTGGCGGCGAGCACGACGGGCACGCCCCGCAGCGTTCCGGCGTCGATGAGGTCCAGGAAGGACTTGAACAGCCCGCTGTACGACCCCTGGAACGTCGGCGAGACCACCACGAGGGCGTCCGCCCCCGTGACATCCGCAAGCGCGTCGCGCAGCGCCCCGGCCGGGAAGCCGGTGAGCAGCGCGTCGGTGATCGCGTGCGCATGCTCTCGAAGCTCGATGACGTGCGCGTCGACCGCGACGCCGGCGTCGACAAGCGCCGCCCGGGCCGCCGCGGTGAGCTGATCAGCCAGCAGGCGGGTCGAGGACGGCGAGCGGAGCCCGCCGCTCACCACCGTGAGGATCCGATCGGCCATCGCTGCGTCCCCTTCTCCGTCGCGGCTCAGCGCAATGCCGGGGCGTTCGCGTCCTCGGCCCGGGTGCCGGTCCAGCGGTCGACGACATCGGCCGCCCCGGAACCGGCGTCGACGACATCCGCCTCGGCGCTGCCGGCTGCGTCGGAACCAGTCGCCGCGGCCCCGGCGCGGGCTGCCGCCAGGCGCGCGGCATGCGTCGGGCCGTCGGGCACATGCGCCGGTCGCAGGGCGTCGAACGCCTTCCGGAGGGCCGGCACCACCTCCATCCCGAGCAGGTCGAGCTGCTCGAGCACGGTCTTGAGCGGCAGGCCGGCATGGTCCACGAGGAACAGCTGGCGCTGGTAGTCGCCCACGTAGTCGCGGAAGCCCAGCGTCCGCTCGATCACCTGCTCCGGCGAGCCGACGGTCAGCGGCGTCCCGCGCGTGAAGTCCTCGAGGCTTGGCCCACCGCCGTAGACCGGCGCATGGTCGAAGTACGGCCGGAACTCGCGGATCGCGTCCTGGCTGTTCGGCCGCATGAAGACCTGGCCGCCGAGCCCCACGATCGCCTGGTCCGCCGTGCCGTGCCCGTAGTGCTCGAAGCGCTCGCGGTAGAGCCGGACCATCGTCTCCGTGTGCTCCTTCGGCCAGAAGATGTGGTTGGCGAAGAAGCCATCCCCGTAGTACGCGGCTTGCTCCGCGATCTCGGGCGTGCGGATCGAGCCGTGCCACACGAACGGGGGAAGGCCGTCGAGCGGTCGGGGCGTGGAGGTGAAGCCCTGGAGGGCGGTCCGGAACCGGCCCTCCCAGTCCACGACGTCCTCGCGCCAGAGTCGATGCAGGAGCGCGTAGCTCTCGATCGCGAGGTGGACGCCCAGGCGGATGTCCTTGCCGAACCACGGGTAGACAGGGCCGGTGTTGCCGCGGCCGAGCATCAGGTCCATGCGCCCGTCGACGAGGTGCTGGAGGGTGGCGTAGTCCTCGGCGATGCGGACGGGGTCCGTCGTCGTGATCAGGGTGGTCGCCGTCGAGAGGATGATGTGCCTCGTCTGAGCGGCGACGAAGGCCATGGTCGTGGTGGGTGCCGAGGCGACGAACGGCGGGTTGTGGTGCTGGCCGAAGGCGACGACGTCGAGGCCGACCTCGTCGGCGTGCTTCGCGATCTCGACCTGGGCCTTGATCCGCTCGTGCTCGGTGGGGGTGCGACCGGTCGACGGATCGGTGGTGACGTCGCCGACGGAGAAGATGCCGAACTGCATTGGGACGCTTTCTGTGCTCTCGCCACGCTTCTGCGTGTTGCTACGGTTTCCATAGTAGCCAGCGACCCGCGGACGGTCAACGCCGGCCCCGTTGAGGCGAGGCGACCACCGCCCGCCGGTCCGGGTTTCGGGGCCCGGCGTAGGCCTATCGACGGGACCCCCGTGGTCCAATCGGGTCGGTTGACGGATGGTCGTGCTCGCGGGACGTTCATCCCAGCCCCGCGCCGCCGTCTCGGCCACGCCCCGTGGTCCGGCGCGCCACCGAACCGCACACGCCTCTGACGCGACTCCACGTCCCCGCAGCCGCACCCACGTGACCCATGAACGCCCGCCTTCGATCCTCCTTCACGCTTGCCGTCCTCGTGGCCGCGCTCCTGACGACCCTCGTCGCGCCGGCCGTGGATGCCCGCGGGCCCAGGGTGAGGCGCTACCACGTGGGCGGCCCGATCACCCTCGACACGAACCTGCGGTCGACCAGCGGGGTGTCGGTGTGGGCGATCGACGAGTACCTGCGGGCTGCGACACCGCTGCCGCCGCTGGGGGCCGCCTTCCTGGCCGCCGAGCGGAAGTACAAGGTCAACGCCCGCTTCCTGCTGGCTGCCGCGCTCCACGAGTCGGCCTGGGGAACCAGCTCCATCTCGCGCGTCAAGCACAACCTGTTCGGCTACAACGCCTTCGACCGGGACCCGGGGCGCTACGCGACGGCCTACGCCACGTACGCCGCGAACATCGACGCCACCGCGAAGTTCATCAAGGACTTCTACCTGACGCCGGGGGGTCGATGGTGGGGCGGCCAGCCGACGCTGCGGAGCATGCAGCGGTGCTGGTCCTCGTCCCACAAGTGGGGCGTCGGCGTGAGCCGGATCGCCACGTCGATCCATCTCGACTCCATCGCCCGGCGATCCATCACCTTCGCCGCCCCGGTCGTGAGCGGCCCGCTGCATCCGGGCGACCGGGCCAGCGTCCGGCTCGCGTGGCGGGGCGGGGCCGTCCCCAAGGGGATCGAGTTCGTGGCGCACTGGGAGCCGATCGAGCTCGACTCGGAGGTGGCCGGCGCGACGGTCGCGAGCCCCGTCACCGGCGCCCCCGTTCTCGCGGGTGCCGCCGATACGGCGGCCGCTGCGGCCCTGGCCGCGTCCGCGGGTCCCTCGATGGTCACCACGACCCGGCACGCCCAGGTCCCGGCCCGGCCGACGAGCGTCACCGCGCGCCGGGCCCGGACGGGGAGCCGGGTGATCACCCTCTCCGTGGCCGGGCCGCGCGAGCCCGGCACGTACGTGCTCGACGTCGAGATGCTGGACGCCGGCCGTCGCCCGCTCCCTGCCGCCGACCGGCTCGACATCCCGGGCGTCGAGGTCCACATCTGGGCCGACAGGGCGGTCGGCTACGACCTGCAGCCGGGCCACGACGGGACGGGTGCCGTCGTCCGCATCACGAACACCGGCCGCGTCACGATCCCGAGCGCCCCGGACCAGGCCGCTCCGGGATCGCGCGACCCCGAGGCGGAGACGGCCCGCTCGCTCGTGACCGTGACCGCATCGTCGGGGGACCCCGCGGAGCCGCAATCGGTCGTGCTCCTTGCGGCACCGCTCGCCGCCGACCTGCTTCCGGGAGCCTCGGCCAGCTTCAGGGTCACGGGCATCGTCGCGGCGACCGGCAGGACGACGAGCTGGCTGTCGGTCAACGTGAGCGTCCTCGGCGACGCGACCTGGCTCGCGGCGTCGTCGACGGCCGGAGCCTGGTTCTCAGGGGCTGAGCCGCCCGCGAGCCCGGCGACCGCGAGCCCGGCGACCGCGAGCGCGGCGACCGCGAGCCCGGCGACGACCGCGAGCCCGACGGCCACCAGGGCCCCGGCACCCGCCCCGACGGCCACGCCCACGCCCACCGCGACGGCCACGACCAGGCCGACACCCAAGGCCAGCCCCGCCCCCAGCCCGACTCCGGCCCCGATGGCGACGCCGACGCCCGCCCCGAAGGCGACCTCGAAGAGCACCGCGAGCCCCAGCCCCAGGCCGGCGAAGGCGGCGACCAGGGCCCCCGCTCACGTCACGAAGCGGTACTCGGAGCACAGCGGCGCGATCGCCTATCGCGGAGGCTGGGCCAGCGCACGCGGCGCCTACGATGGCGGCGCGGTCGCCTGGTCGAAGACCCCCGGCGCGGCCGCGACGTTCACGTTCCGCGGCTCATCCGTGCGCTGGATCGGCCCGAAGGGCCCGACGCGGGGCCTCGCCCTGGTGATCCTCGACGGCCGGACCGTCGCGCGGGTCAACCTGTGGCGGCCGACCTTCGTCGCGCGCTCGGTGCTCTTCAAGCGCTCCTTCCGGACCACGGGCCGCCATACACTGACGATCAGGGTGCTCTCGACGCCGGGCCACCCGTACGTCGCGATCGACGGGTTCGTCGTCAGGTCCTGACGGCCGGGGCGACCGGGCCAGGAGATTGAGCCACCAGGCGGGGCTCCGAGTCGGCCCAGCCGTTCGGGGCCTTCCGTTCATGGCCTTGGTGACGAGGTTGGGCGCGTCCGCGATGCAGCCCAGGATCGCGATCCGCTTCCTCGTTCGTGCCCGGCGCGACCCGGCCGTGGTCGCGGATCGCCCGGAGGGCGGTCGTGGCGGCGACGGGCATGGCGGCGGCCTGCACGTCCGTGAGGCCGCGCGGCTTCGGCGCCAACTCGTGCTCGGAGGCGCAGACGGAGCCGGCGAAAGTGCCGTGGGCGACGCCGTAGACGTCGTCGCCCGGCCGGAGCTACGTCACGTTCCTGCCGACCGCCTCGACCTGGCCGGCGAGGTCCCTGCCGCGGATGGGGCGCCGCGGACCGCGAAGCCCGAACCCGGCCCGGGACCCGACCCCCCGGATCATGGACGGCAGGCCCCGCGTGAAGTGCAGGTCATATGGTTGGCGGAGGCCGCGTGGACGAGGACGAGCACGTCGTCGTCTCCGACGACCGGCCTGTCGACGTCCCGCAGCTCGAGCGCATCCGGCGCGCCGTACCTGTCCTGGGCGATGGCCTTCACGATCGTCTCCCGGTCCGGTGTGGGTGGTCGCCGGCAGCGTGCCTCCACGACGGGCTGAACGGCATCCCTCCCGGGAGCTGATCGGGGGACTGATCGCGGTCGCCCCTAGGCGACGACCACCACGATGTTTCCCTGCTTCTGGCCGCTCTCGGCGTAGCGGTGCGCATCGGCCATCCGCTCGAGCGGGAAGCGCCGGTCGATGACCGGGCGCAGCCGTCCCGCCTCGATCAGGTCCCGCAGGTGGGTGAGTTCCTCGATCGTGGTGGCCGTTCCCGAGATCGAGACGCGCTTCGCGGTCCCCCGCGCCGCCCGTTTGGCGTGCACGATCTGGAGGGAGCCCGGATTGGCCATGAGCAGGCACCCGGCGTCGGTCAGCATCCGCACCAGGCGTCCGGACGGCGAGCCCCGGACGATGTCGAAGATGACGTCGTAGGTGTCCGGGCCTGCGGTGACGTCCTCGTGGGCATAGTCGATGACGCGGTCCGCGCCGAGCGCGCGCAGCAGCTCCAGCTTGGGGCCGCTGTCCACGGCGGTGACGTGTGCGCCGAGGTCCTTGGCGAGCTGGACCGCGTACGTGCCGAAGCTCCCTCCCGCCCCGTTGACGAGCAGCCGCTGACCGCTCCGGAGGTTCGCCTTGTGCAGGAACCCGAGGGCCTCACCGCCTCCGTAGGGAACGGCCGCCGATTCCGCGTAGCCCAGGTTCGCGGGCATGGTCGTGATCGCCCCGGTCTTCGGGTGCTCGCGCAGGCAGATGAACTCGGCATGCGCGCCCAGGCCGATGCCGGTCGCCGCGAACACCCGGTCGCCCGGCTTGAGCGACGTCACTCGACTGCCGACGGCCTCGACGTCGCCGGCGAGCTCCTGCCCCAGGATGGGCTGCCTCGGCCCGCGGATTCCGAAGGCCAAGCGGATCGGCAGCCAGATCCACGGGGCGAAGTCGAACCGGCGGATCTCGCAGTCGGCCGCGCCGACGGTGGTTGCGCGGACCCTGACAAGGATCTCGTCGTAC
>Ga0302322_100001376_pt1 | contig 19853 bp, 19 predicted proteins | sample Fen_T0_2_FD_203757 | JGI IMG/M metagenome (GOLD analysis project Ga0302322, IMG submission 203757) | Peat permafrost microbial communities from Stordalen Mire near Abisko, Sweden - Fen_T0_2 | ecosystem: Environmental > Terrestrial > Soil > Wetlands > Permafrost | place: Sweden: Abisko...
ATGACAAGGTGTGAGCGGACGGCCCTCTCTCTTACGTCATTGCGGGGAGCGAAGCGACGAAGCAATCCAGACTTCCTTTTTGGATCTGGATTGCTTCGCTCCGCTCGCAATGACGGGACTCTTCGCGGTGACAGGATCAGATGTTGAGTTCGACCGGCACGTCCTCGGCCTTGACGTTGGCGAGCGACAGTCCCTTGACGAACCATTCGCGCATCTGGCCGATGCCGCGGTTGTAGTCGACCCATACCGAGAGGAAATCGCGCCAGCGCTTGTCCGGCTCGCGCCTGACGGCCATGGCCGAGGGGATCGCGACCGAAGGCGACTGCAGGATCTTGTAGCTGCCGAGATTCGGGTTCTTGGCGATCGCGGTCAGTCCCAGCACCAGCGCGTTGACGACGCAGTCGACCCGGCCGGACGACATCTCCAGCATCACCTCGTCGCGTGACTTGAGCGACTTGATGGTGGCGTTCGGCGCAAAGCGGCGGGCCACGGTCTCGTTGGCCGAGCCGACGTCGACGGCGATCGAGACTTCGGGCTTGTTGATGTCGCTCCAGGTCTTGGCGTCGAGGCCCTTCTTCAGCATGGCGCCGAACGGATGCGGAAACACGGTGTTGGTGAAATCCACCACCAGCGCGCGCTGCGGAGTCGGGTTGAGCGCGAAGCCGAGATCGATCTTGCCCGCCTGCAGATCGAGTACCGAATTGCCGTAGGTCGATTCGGTATATTCAAGCTTGACGTCGAGCAGTTTGGCGATGTCGTTGGCCATCTCGATCGAGAAGCCGGACCAGTTGCCGCTGGCGAGATCCTTGTTGAAATAGGGCAGCTCGCCCGGCAACACCGCGATGCGCAGCACCTTGTTGGCGCGGATCCGATCGAGCGTATTGTCTGCGGAGGCCTCGGCCTTGGCCGGGCTCGCGATGGCGGACGCGAGCGCCGCACCGCTGCCGATCGCGAGCGCATAGCGCAGCGCGTCGCGGCGATCTTCGGAAATTCTGGTGTCGTCGGATTTGGTCACGAGGTCCTCCTGCAAAGGCGGGAGCCTAGCGGCGGCGTTGCCCCCCAGCAACAGCCATATCGGCTGTCACGGCAACCACGGCGCGCCAGCGGATATGTTGCACAGCCTTGGGATGCCGCGCGCGGCGACGCGGTGCCTGATCGGCATGCAACGCTGATCAAGGCGTGGTCGTATCAGCCATCACGCCGAGCCGGCGCCCGAGCCATTCCGTGGTCGGCGCCTGGATCAGGATCGTCATCAGGATCGCGATGAAAGTGACGGAGGCGATGGCCTCGGCACCCGGCGCCTTGATGCCGAGCAGGAGGCCTGCCAGTGCGGCCGGGATCACACCGGTCTCGCGGGTCCAGCACATGAACAGCAGTTCCGCAAAACTCCAGCGCGCGCGGCGGTCGGCGCCCGCGCAGACAAACACCGTCAGCGGCCGCGCCACCAGCATCAGCACGCTGACGATGGCGACGCCGCCGAGCCCGTATTTGTTCATCAGGGTGAAGTCGACCTGGCTGCCGAGCAGGATGAAGATGAACAGGCGCATGATGAAGGCCGTCGTCAGCACGAACTCGTCGAGCTTGGCGGCTTCGCCGATCTCCATCTTGAAGCCGAACGTCTCCTTGTTGCCGAGCACGATGCCGAACACGAACACCGCCATGAAGCCGGAGGCATGCAGGCCGGAGGCTGCGAAATAGGCGCCGATGACCGCGACCAGGGTCACCACCGGGGCGTATTCGGCCAGGAATGCCCAGCGCTCATGCGCAATCAGCAAGGCCGCGAGCCAGCCCAGCACGAAGCCTGCGGTGATGCCGACGGCCGATTCCCAGAGCAGTGCGAACAGCGCTGTTGTCAGCGAGAAGTCACCGCTGCCGCTTGCGATCGCCAGCAGCGCAAAGGTGATGATGGTGGCCATCGCGTCGTTGAAAGCGGATTCGGTCATCACGGTCTGCGCGAGACGGTCGCGGATGCCGACCTGCCGGAACACCGGCATCAAGGTCGCTGGATCGGTCGAGGCCAATACGGAGCCCAGCAGCAGCGCGACTGGCAGCGGGAGCCCGAACAGCCAATACGCGGCCAGCCCCGTGATCGCGCCGGTAATCAGGACGCCGATCGTGGCAATGATCAGGATCGTGATCCAGACCTCGCGCAGCACCGACAGCCGCAGCGCCGCGCCGCCGTCGAACAGGATGTAGCTGGCGCCGAACAGCAGGATGATCTGGTTCAGCGCCGATCCGGCCTTGATGTCGACCACGCCCAGCGCCTCCGGGCCAAGCACGATGCCGGCGACCAGGAAGATCGCGACGTCGGGAATCCGGATCTTCTGCGCGATGAAGGCGAGCAGCGTTCCGACCGCCAGAATCAGCCCGCCATTGAGCAGCGTATGTCGCGCGACGTCGATCGAGGCTGAGGTTTCCATGGGCCGTCTTGGCTGTCAGCGAAGCTTGCTGGGCGTCGTATCACGCTGCTCGGAGAGGGGCGACCCGATTCGGGGCCGACGATGCAAGCAAACTGACGCAGGTCAGGATTCTGCAGCCTCGATCGCGGTCGGATCGGTTTGTGGCCGCAGCCGTTCCGCGAGCGGGCTGAGGATCTGCGGCGCCAGATAGATCGGAAACTGGCTCATCGCGAAATAGAGCCAGGTGGTGCCGGGCAGGGCGCCTTCGGTCGCGGCCAGCATCAGTCCCATGTTCCGCTGCGATACCATCAGCCCCAGCGCCAGCGCGTGGCTGCGGCCGGAACGGCGAAACAGCAGCATGGTTGCTCCCGTGAGCACGAAGAACATCGCGAATGCGACTGCCGCCAAGCCAATCACCTGCAGAGGTTCAGCGATGAGATCGGCGAAAAAATGACTCATGACGGCGGCGACGAACACGAACAGCACCAGCACGTTCAGCCCGTCGATCGGCGCCCGCTGCCGCCTGATCGCATCAAGGCCGACGATCGCGCGGATCATGGCGGCGACCGCCAGCGCGCCGGCCAGGATCGCCGCCAATTTCAGACCGAGCGTCAGCGGCGAGAGCGTGAGCATCCCGCCGAGGAAGAGGTAGGCGAACAGCGAGGCGGTGAGCGGCACCAGCGCCGTCGAGGTCACCAGCGTGATCAGAACCAGGGTTGCGTCGAGCCCCATCAGCGCAGCCAGTGACGGCGATGCCATCATCGGCGAGGCCATCGCCTGCAGCATCACTGCCACGAAAAGGCCCGGCGCATCGGCGTCGATGCCGCCGAAATGGGCCACACTGCCGATCAGCGCGGGCACCGCGATCGTGGTCCAGACCGTCGCAGTCAGCACCAGGCGCGGCCGCCGCAGATAGGCGCGCAAGGTCGAGAGATCGACCCGCATGAAGGAGATGCAAAGCAGAACAAAGATCGCCTCGGTGACATAGGGCCGCAACACTTCGCCGAGCGGCGGCACACCGATGCCGAACACCACCAATGCCGCGATCGCGCGCGTGCCGCGATTCCCGAGCCAGGCGAGCGCCTGGGTGGGCAGTGCGAGCGCGTGCCGAAGCAAGGAGGGCATCCAACGTCCGAATAAATGGCGTCAATGAACGCGGCGACCATGCGGCAGCGCGACACATTCGCAAAGTCACATCTCGTTACGGTTGATGTCCCCGGCCAGTCGGCAGTGCCATGTCACGGCGCGTCGGAGCCGCCGACCACGATCTTCTCATTCAGCTTCTGGTCGACGATCCGCACCGTGCGGTCGATCTCGGCATTGGGCATGCCGAGTTGTTGCGAGATCAGCTTCACCAGCAGGTCGACGCGCTCGATGAACGGCGCCCCGCTGGCGACCGCCCGGGCCGCCGATGACGGCTTGAGCAGGCTTTCGGCCGCCTTGGCGTATTTCTCGAACGGCACCTGATCCGCGGGGTCGGCGCCGAGACGCCGGGCGATGGCGTCGACATGCTCGTAGATCGACTGCGACAGCTGGAGGTCCTTGTGCACGGCGTCGCGGATCGATTGCGGCTCCTGCAGCGTGATGCAGCGGTAGTTCCCGGTCAGCAGCATCGACCATTTGGCCAGCGGCACGAACAGCGAGTCGAACACCTTGAGCTTGACCGGAACGTCCTGGCCATCGAGCCGCACCGCGTCGATGTCCGCCTCCAGCTCGCGGAGCAGTTGATTATGTGTCTCGTCGTCAAATATCGCGGCCTTGAAGTTGGTGGGCAGGCCGACATGGAGCACGTTCGCGGCCTCCTCCGGTGGACGGAAGGCCTGCGGATCGGGCGAGCAGAGCGTGACCAGGCCGGGTGTGAAGCGCTCCCAGACCTGCGCGTTGGTGTAGGCCTCCTCCAGATCCATGCTCTCCAGCGCCGGGATGCGCTTGAGATAAGGCAGCGGCGGCATATTCATGATCGAGAGGCAAGGCAGCTTCGCGGCGGCGATCTTGATCGTCAGGACCCGGATCGTGTGGTTGGCGTATTGCGGCTCCTGCATCGCAAGCCCGACCAGATCATAACGGGACAGGTCGACCTCATCCGGTGTGGTCGCGTCGAGGGTCCCGGGCAGGCCGCGCGAGAGGATCGCTCGGTGCGCCGGCTCGTCGCGCAGTTTGATGCGGACTTGTGTGCCCTCGCGATTGATGAGTTCTGCGGTTTTCTTCCGGCAGACGAGGGTCACGTTGTGACCGGCCATTAGCAGTTTCGTCGCCAGCAGCGAGCCATACGAGGCTCCCAGGATCAGAATGTTGCGCGTCATTACCTGTCCTCCAAGGACCGTGTTGATTATCGAGTACTCGGCCGGGAACGTTGAGCGTCACCCGGCAGTGCGACCGCCATCGACGGTGTAGGCGGCGCCGGAGACGTAGCTTGCCTCGTCGGAGGCGAGGAAGGCCACGATGGAAGCGACCTTGGAGGCCTGCCCGAGCCGCCGCGCCGGAATCCGTTCGACCACGCTGTCGTGCGGCGTCGGCGGCCCGCCGCGGCCCTCGATGATCGCACTCAGCATGCGGCTGTCGATCATGCCGGGGCAGACGCAGTTGACGCGGACATTGGTGCCGGCGGCCTCCCAGGCCGCGCTCTTGGTCAGCCCGATCGCTGCGTGCTTGCTGGCGCTATAGACTGCGATCTGCGGCGAACCGATCAGTCCGGCGATCGAGGCGGTGTTGATGATCGAGCCCTTGTTGGCCGTCAGCATCACCGGCAGCACGTGCTTGATCTCGCCCTCGACGCCGGCATTGTTGTAGAAGACGTCGATGCTGCCGAAGCGGTCGGTCGCGGCGCGGACGTAACTTCGGACCTCGTTCTCATGGGTGACGTCGGCACCCACGGCCGGCGCTTCGGCGCTCGGCGGCAATTCGGCGATCGCGGTTTTCAGGTCCTGCTCCCGGCGATCGACCGCGACGATGCGGGCGCCGCGCGCGGCCAAGAGCCGCATGGTGGCCGCCCCGATGACGCCGGCCGCGCCGGTAACCACGGCGACCTTGCCGTCAAGACGGATCGAATCGGGCATTTCGCTTCCTCGTGGCGCGTCCGGTTGAGCCCGCACGCGTATTATTCCAGGGTGGTGCCAACGGAACTTGATGGTCTCACGACTATCTCATTGGATCGGCGGCCTGACCAGCCTGCGGCGCGCTGTCCACGCCCTTTCCCCGCCGTATTCGGCATGTTAACGGGTATCCCAAGCGAGAGCGGCGGATGGGATCGAGCGCTTTTTAGACTGTCCGGAACCCCGATTCGCCTGATAAAGCCGCGCGAGATGCATCGAAACATTGTCCTGACCGGTTTTGCCGTGATCCTCGCGGCTGTGTCCTTCGCTCTGGCTGCACCGGCGCGGGCGCAGATCGGTACCATTTTCTCTGATCCCGTTCCGCGTCCGCCGGGCAATATTCCGCGCCGGGGCGAGCCGATGCCGCCGCCCGACGAGGAGGAGGAGATTCCGGAATTGCCGCAAGGTCGGGTCCTGCCGGCTCCGACCAGGCCGCCGCCGGGGCAGGGCGCAGCGCTGCCCGGACCGGTGGAATCGCAGCCTCTGGCGCCGCCGCCGGGAGTGACGGTCATCCCGCAGAACAATCCACCTGCCGTCGCGGTCGCCCCGCCGCAAGGCGCGGCGCAGCCGCCGGGGGTGTCACCGCAGCCGGGCGCCAATGCGGCCCTGCCGGGGCTGGCGCCGGGACAGCGGCAGCCCAAAGGAACGCCGCAGCCCGGCGTTCCTCAGAATGCCAATGTGCCGCAGACGCCGGCCACTTTGCAGCCGGGCGATGAGGTGGTGACCGAGCCGCCGGCGCAGAAGATCGTCAACAAGAAAGCGAGCTTCTCCGGATTGGACAAGATCACCGGACGCATCATCGCTTTCGACGAGGATGTCGGCGAAACCGTTCAGTTCGGCGCGCTGCGCGTCAAGACCGATGCCTGCTACACCCGTCCGGCGACGGAAACCGCCAACACAGACGCTTTCGTCGAGGTCGATGAAATCACCTTGCAGGGCGAAGTGAAGCGGATCTTTTCCGGCTGGATGTTTGCCGCGAGCCCGGGCCTGCATGGCGTCGAACATCCGATCTACGATATCTGGCTGAACGACTGCAAAGGTCCGCAGACCACGGTCGTCAGCGCTGCACCCGACCCGCAGAAGCCAGCTCCGGCCGCGACGCCGCAGCCGGCGCAGAGGCGTCAGCAGCGGCAGGCGGCGCCACGTCCGCCATCACCGCTGCCTCCGCCGCAATATCAGAGCCAGCAGGCCCAGCCGCCTCCGCCCCCGCCCCCGCAGCAACAGGGCGGGCCGTTCGGGATTTTCAGATAGGCATGTCAGCCGCCAGACCTTCATCGCGAGCGTAAGCGACCTGTCCGCCAAAGCCCGAAGGGCGACGGCGGAAGCGAAGCAGAATCCGGTCATGGAATTTGGATTGCTTCCGCGCAGCCGCCTCGCCATGACAGCTTCAGCGTTCTCGTCAGCCGCGGGCGGCGATGATCGAAAGCGCCTCGGCGCCCGAGATCGGGCAGTCCACCGGGAGCTTGGTAAAATCCGCCGGCGGCCCTGCGAGCGCCTTGTCCAGCAGCGCGGTGTAGCGTCTCCTGGGGATTTCGAGCGCGCCGAAGGTCTTCAAGTGGTCGGTGACGTATTGGGTGTCGAGCAGTTCGAATCCACCGGCGATCAAGCGTGCCACCAGATGGACCAGCGCCACCTTCGAGGCATCCCGGGCGCGGTGGAACATGCTCTCGCCGAAATAGGCGCGGCCCAGGCTGACGCCGTAGAGACCGCCGACCAGTTCGCCGTCCTGCCAGCACTCGACGCTGTGACAATGCCCGATCTCGTGGAGACCATGGTAGAGCTCGCGAATCCGCCTGTTGATCCAGGTCTCCTCGCGGCCCGTTTGCGGCGCGGCACAGCCGGCCAGCACGGCCTTGAAGGCCCGGTTCACGGTGACGGTGAAGAGATCCGAGCGCACGGTGCGGGCAAGCCGTGAGGCGACGCGGAAGCCGTTGAGCGGGATGATGCCGCGCAGCTCCGGCTCGACCCAGAACAGGGTCGGGTCATCGGCGCTCTCGGCCATCGGGAAGATACCGCAGGCATAGGCGCGCAACAGCACTTCGGGCGTGATTTCGGGGGCTGCGGAGTCGCGCGAATTCATGCGCAGGAGCATAGCAGGGGACGGCCAGGCAGGCGATGGCCCATCAACGCATCGTGCGGTTCGGGCGGCGAGTTCAGCCCACTGCGGCGGTGGCCAGCTTGACCATCACCTTGGTGCGCGGGAACCGCAACACGATCCTGGTACCGGCATGATCGGGATCGCGTTCCACACTGGCGTCGAGCTTGGTGGCCATCGCGCTGACGATGCGCTGGCCCATGCCGGTCGAGCGCGGATCACTGGTGGCGTGCAGGCCGACCCCATCGTCGGCGATCGCCAGCATGAGATCGTCACCCTCGCATCTGAGGTCGACATGGATCGCGCCGGCGCAATCAGGATAGGCGTATTTCACTGCGTTCATAACCAGCTCGTTGACGACGATGCCGATCGCGACCGCGCGATCCGGATCGATCTCGACCTGCTCCGCCTTCAAGGTCAGCCGCGACATCCGGTTGCCCTCTGCCGAGCGCCTGAGATCGTCGAGCAATGCATCGAGATACTGATTCAGCAGCACGCTCTTGAGGTCATGGGAGGTGTAGAGGCGCCGATGCACCTGTGCGACGGCGGCAACGCGGCCCATCGCATTGGTCAGCGCGGCCTTGACGTCGTCCTGCGTGCTCGAATTTGCCTGCAGATGCAGCAGCGAGGCGATGATCTGCAGGGAGTTGCCGACACGATGGTTGACCTCGCGCAACAGTACCTCGCGCTCGGCTGCCAGCGCCGCATAGCGGTCGCGCGAGGCGCGCACCTCGGCCTCGGCCTCATCGCGCGCCTTCTGCAAACGGGCCTGGCGCAACGCGCCTTCGGCCGCGACCTGAAGCAGCGGAATGAACTCGCCCTGGACGTCCTTGACCAGATAATCGGCGGCGCCGGCCTTCAGCGCCGTCACCGCGATCTTCGAATCCTGTGACGCCGTGACGAAGACCACCGGCGGTGCCTCGGGAAGCATCATGATCCGCTCCAGCGTTTCCAGACCGTCGAGGCCGGGCATGTACTGGTCGAGCGCGACGACGTCGATGCCACCCATCTGGACCCGTTTCAGTCCCTCGTTGCCGTCAGGCGCGTGCTCCACTTTGAAGCCCAACCGGCCAAGGCCACGCTCCACCAGCCGCGCCAGCGCTGCGTCGTCATCGATGTAGAGCAGCGTGGGAGAGGTCGGGGTCATGCGGTGGGCGGAACCTGAATGACGGAGAAGAAAAGGCCGAGCTGGCGAATGGCGTTGGCAAAGCTCTCGTAGTTGACAGGCTTGGTGATGTAGACGTTGCAGCCGAGTTCGTAGCAGCGCTTGATCTCGTTGGAGTCGTCGGTCGTGGTCAGGATCACCACCGGCGCGCTCTTCAGGTACTTGTTTTCCTTGACCCGCCTCAGGATCTCGATGCCGGTCATGTCCGGCAGGTTGAGGTCGAGCAGGATCAGCAGCGCGCGTCCCTTGTGATCGAGGCCGCTGCCGTCAGCACCGAACAGATACTTGACTGCATCTGTACCGTTGGTGAACGGACGGATTTCATTGTTGACGCCGGAGCGGCGGATGTTCCGCTCGATCAGGCGGGCGTGGCCTTCATCGTCTTCGATCATGATGATCGTTACGGGCATGGTCATTGGTCAGAATTCCGGTTCGTGGTGTTCCAGTTGATTGGCAGTGTGATCGTAAAATTGCTGCCTTGGTCAAGTTCAGATGCGACCGACATGGTTCCGCCGAGCCTGCGCACCAGCGCCCTGACATGTGCCAGGCCGATTCCCTGGCCCGGCCGGTCTTGGGTTCCGGCGCGGCGGAACAGATCAAAGATACGTTGATGATCCCGGGGATCAATGCCCCTGCCGTTATCGGTGATCTCGAAAATGGCGAAGCCGAGCTTGGTCCGGGCGCGAACGGCGATATCGCCGGGAACTCCCGGCTTCAGATACTTGATCGCATTGTCGATCAGATTCGAGAAGATCTGTTCCAGCGCAAGACGGTCGCTGACGATGGCCGGCAGCGGCTCGATGCGAACGGTGGCGTTGGCCTCCGCAGCCTGATGCGCCAACGTCTGGACGATGCCCTCGATCAGTTCCCTGGTGTCGATGCGAACGGGCACGAACTCGCGGCGGCCCTCCCGGGTGAGATTGAGGATTGCAGTGATCAGACGGTCCATCTTGGCGATCGAGGATTTGATGAAACCGAGTGCCTCGGAAAAATCCTCCGAGAGCTGCTTGTCGGAGCCTTCGAGCTCGAGGTTCGCGCCCTCCGCCAGCACCGGCGGAGGAGCGGCCGCGGCAACACGCGCGAGCGACGCGATCCGCCGGAAGATGTCGTTGCGGAGCTCCTCCAATTCGCTGGTGAAGCCCATGATGTTCACCAGCGGCGAGCGGAGGTCGTGGCTGACGATGTAGGCGAAGCGCTGGATCTCGTCGTTGGCTTCGCGGAGGTCGGCGGTACGTTCGTCGACCGTGGCCTCGAGATTGAGGTGGCTGTCGCGCAGCTGCGCTTCGGCCTCGTCGCGGGCGCGGGCAGAGCGGCGCACCAGGGCAATCGAGATGCCGGCGAGCAGGATGACGAGCGCGGAGCCCGTGATCGTCACCAGCGTCGCCAGACTCTGACTGCGGTCGGCATTGGTGGTTCGCAGCGCGAACAGCCGATCTTCTTCTGCCCGCATGGCCTCGGCGGTCTGGCGAATGGTCGCGGTGGTGTTGCTCGCCGCGGCATCGCGGACGAGGGAGGTGGCCTTGGGTAGCTCGCCGACGGCTGCGAGGGCCTTTTCCTGCTCGAACTGGCTGAGCCTGGTTTCGATCTGCAACCTCAGCTGCGCGAGATGGCTGACCTGCAACGGATTATCGGTCGTGAGGCCGGCCAGCTTGTCGAGATCGGGCCGGATCGAAGCCACGGCAACATCGTGTTCTGTCAGGAATTGCGGGCCGCCCGTCAGGAGATAACCGCGGGCGCTGCTCTCGGCGCGCCTGATTTCCAGTAACAGAGCATTGATCTGGTTTTCGACCTCGACGGTGTGCACCACCCAGCCGGAGTCTTCGCGGGCCTTGTTGACCAGCAGCACCGACGCGGTGCTGATGGCGACCAGCACCAGGAAGCCGGCCGACAGCAGCAGGATTTGCCAAAGCGTGCGCCTATGTCGGACATCAGGCGTCACGGTACGCTCGCATCATATCGTCAGAAATTCGACGTCCCCCCGAGGCGGCCCAATCTTTCCCGCCAGCACGTCAGAACGTGTGATTGATCGTGTGGTTCCAACAACGGTAAGAAATCTTCGCAGGGACTCAGTCGGTCGTCTGTCCCGCGAGATACTGCTCGAGCCAATGGATATGGTAGTCACCCTCGATGATCGCCGGCTCTCGGACCAGCGCCCGGAACAGCGGCAAAGTGGTCTCGATGCCCTCGACCACCATTTCATCGAGCGCCCGCCGCAGCCGCATCAGGCATTCGACGCGGGTCTTGCCATGCACGATCAGCTTGCCGACCAGCGAGTCGTAATAGGGCGGGATCACATAGCCCTGATAGACAGCCGAATCGATCCGCACGCCGAGGCCGCCCGGCGGATGGTACTGCAGGATCTTGCCCGGCGACGGACGAAAGGTGACCGGGTTCTCCGCGTTGACCCGGCATTCGATCGAATGGCCGTTGATCACGACCTCGTCCTGGGTCATCGGCAGTTCCCCGCCGGCGGCGATGCGGATCTGCTCCAGCACCAGATCGATCCCGGTGATCATCTCGGTGACAGGATGCTCGACCTGGATGCGGGTGTTCATCTCGATGAAATAGAACTCGCCGTCCTCGTACAGGAATTCGACGGTGCCGACGCCGAGATATTTCATCTCCTGCATCGCCTTTGCGACCGTCGCGCCGATCTTGGCGCGACTCGCCGAATCGAGCACGGGCGAGGGGCCTTCTTCCCAGACCTTCTGGTGGCGGCGCTGCAGCGAGCAGTCGCGCTCGCCGAGGTGGATCGCACCGCCACGGCCGTCGCCGAGCACCTGGATCTCGATGTGGCGCGGCTTCTCCAGATATTTCTCCAGATAGACCGAGGCATCGCCGAAGGCTGACTTGGCCTCGTTGGCAGCCGTGGTCAGCGCCATCATCAGATCCGCCTCGCTGTGCGCCACCTTCATGCCGCGGCCACCGCCGCCAGCGGCTGCCTTCACCAGCACCGGGAAGCCGATCGCCTTGCCGATGCCGAGCGCGTTCTCATCGGGCGCAACGGCGCCGTCGGAGCCCGGCACCACGGGTATGCCGAGCCGCTTGGCGGTCCTCTTGGCCTCGATCTTGTCGCCCATCAGGCGGATGTGCTCGGCCTTCGGTCCGATGAAATGCAGGTTGTGGTCGGCGAGAATTTCGGCAAACCGCGCGTTCTCGGACAGGAAGCCGTAGCCCGGATGCACGGCGTCGGCGCCGGTGATCTCGCAGGCTGCGAGCAGCGCGGGCACGTTGAGGTAGCTGTCCTTCGATGGTGGCGGCCCGATGCACACGCTCTCGTCGGCGAGCCGGACATGCATGGCGTCGGCGTCGGCGGTAGAATGTACCGCGACGGTAGCGATGCCCAATTCCTTGCAGGCCCGCAGGATGCGAAGGGCGATTTCGCCGCGATTGGCGATGAGGATTTTATCGAACATGCGGCCTCGATGGACGAGTGGGAGTGGCGAATGGAAGACGCTATTGGCTACTCGCCATTCGCTCTTTGCCCGTCATTCAATGATCACCAGCGGTTCGCCATACTCGACCGGCTGGCCGTCCTCGATGAGAATCTGCGTCACGGTGCCGGCGCGCGGCGAGGGGATCTGATTCATCGTTTTCATCGCCTCGATGATGATCAGCGTCTGCCCGACCGTCACTTTGGCTCCGACCTCGATGAACGGCTTGGCGCCGGGCTCCGGCGCCCAATAGGCGGTGCCGACCATCGGCGAGGGTACCACGCCGGGATGCTGGGACAGATCGGCGTCGGGCGCAGCAGCCGCCACGGGCATGGCCGCCGTCGCCTGAAATGCGGCCGGCATCGCGGCGGCGACCGAAAGGTTGCGCGCCACGCGCAGCCGCAATCCGGCGCGTTCGATCTCGATTTCGGTCAGGTTGGTTTCGTCGAGCAGCGCGGCGAGCTCGCGGATCAGCTCATTGTCGTCGGATTTCGCGGTGGTCTTCTCGTTAGGCTGGCGCGCCATGGTGGGATCCAAAACTCTTCTGCTGGTGGCGGGGTGTCAGGCTTTCGCCTTGGCGCCGATCTTTGTACCGATCTTGACGGCGAGGCCGGCGATGGCGAGCCGATAGCCGTCGATCCCAAAGCCGCAAAGTGTCGCAAACGCGGCCTTCGCGGTGAAGGAATGATGGCGGAAGCTCTCGCGGCTGTAGATGTTGCTGATATGCACCTCGACCGTGGGGATTTTCACCGCCATCAACGCGTCGTGCAGCGCGATCGAGGTATGGGAGTAGGCTCCGGCGTTGATGATGATGCCAGCCGCCTGCCGGGCGCGGGCGTCGTGAATGAACTCGACGAGCTGGCCTTCGTGGTTCGACTGCCGGCAATCGGCCGCGAGCCCGAACTGCGCGGCGGTCTCGATGCACAGCGTCTCGACATCGGCCAGGGAGGCGTGGCCATAGGTCTCCGGCTCACGCGTTCCCAACAGATTGAGGTTGGGTCCGTTGAGCACATAGATCGTCTGGGCAAAGGTGTCGGCCATCCCAATCCCGGCAAGTGGCGGCAGGTCGCGGGGGGTTATAGGTAACAAACCCGGGAAGGGGAAGCCTTTCAGGGCCCAAGCTGCGCTGGCATCGGCTCATCCGGCTTGCAAAAGGCCGGATGGAAGTTCTGGAAATCGCAGGCGTTAACCATGACGCCGATGCTATGCCCTGGGCTGGCGGCGCCGCTCCAACGCGAAAGGGCGGGCATTGCTGCCCGCCCTCTTGGCCTCGCAAACCCGCTTGGGATCAGATCAGGTGTCGAGGACCGCCACGATTTCGAATGTCTGAGGGTCGATGACGATGATCTGGTCGCGCACCAGAACGAAGTCGTAACCGCGCCATTCGGGATAGATGGTAACCACTTCGGTCGGCAGCGGACGGTATTCGATGTCGCGCGGCACGCGGGTGCCGATCGAGATCGAGAAGTTGACGTTGGTGACCGGCGACACATGCTGACTGCGGATCACGGTGCTGATCTTGGTGCGCTGCTCGGTCGAGAGCTTGGCGGCGGCGCCGGCCTGGCCGGTGGTGACCTGGGAGCGCTCGGTGCCGTTCTTGCCCTCCGCGTTCATGTTGCCGTTCTTGCCTTCGGCCTTCATGTTGCCGTTGGTCTTGTCTTGGCCTTCAGCCTTCATGTTGCTGTTGGCGCCTTCGGGCTTGTTGGCACCCTCGGCCTTCATGTCTTTCGGCCCGCCCTTGGTCTGGTTCTCCGAACTGGCGCCCTTCGACTTCTGACCTTGCATGTTGTCGTCGGCGCGCTGGTTCTGGGCGGCCGGGGACTTCTGCTCGGACTGGCTGGACTTCGGCTCGGACGACGGGCCCGCAGCAGGTGCCGCGCCTTCGCTCTTCTGCATTGCGCCGCCAGTCTGCGCACCGCCCGCAGCAGCACCACCCGCAGGCGAGCTGTGCATCGCAGCGCCACCTGATTCGTGGCCGGCGCCATTGCCTTGCGCGCTGGCATATCCTGCGCCGGCGATCAGCGCGATCGCGGCGACCGAGACCATCAAACGATTGTTCATTATCAATTCCTCCTCACGTGATTGGCATTGCCCGCGCCGACAACGGCAGCGCGTCGGAGATGTTCCCCGATGATCTGAGGTTCGCGAACTTTGTTCCTACACGCTTTACGTGCAAGCGCGTGGGATGCGCCAAAGCAAAAGGCCGGCGCGACGGCCGGCCCTTGCGAATCAATGGCTGAAGGACCGCGCCTTCAGCTGGTCGAGGTTTAGAGAAGACCTTCAACAGGTCGCCTTGCCGCAGCGTGCGAGGCCGATCTTCTCCCTCAGCCCGTCGACACCGACGGCGCCGACCACGACCTGCTTGCCGATCACGTAGCTCGGCGTGCCATTCATGCCCATGTCCTCGGCGAGCTTGAAATTCTCCTCGATCGTCGCCTTGGCTTCGGGGGCCGTCATGTCCTTCTCGATCCGGCCCATATCGAGGCCGAGATCCTTGGCGACTGCGAGCGCGTGCGCCTTGTCGGCGGGGCCGCGGCCGCCCAGCAGCTTCTGGTGGAAGTCGAGATATTTCTGCGGCGCCTGCATGCGCACGGCGACCGCGACCTGCGCTGCCTCGACCGAACCCTGGCCCAGCACCGGAAATTCCTTCAGCACCACCTTCAGCTTGGGGTCGCTCTTCATGAGATCGAGCATGTCGGTCATGGCGCGTTTGCAGTAGCCGCAATTGTAGTCGAAGAACTCGACGAAGGTGACGTCGCCGTCCTTGTTGCCGAGCACCACGCCGCGCGGCGAATTGTAGATGGTGTCGGCGTTCTGGGTGATGCTGGCTTCGTGCTTGGCGGACTCAGCGGCGGCCTGACGCTTGCTGAGTTCGTTCATCGCCTCCTCGAGCACTTCGGGATGCGAGACCAGATAGGACTTGATGATGGTCTCGATCTCGCCGCGCTGACCGTCGGTGAAGCTTTCCGCCGAGACGGCCGGTGGCGCACCGCAGAGCGCAAACGCGAGCAGCGCGGGAAGGAGCGGGCGGAATGACGGCATATGAGGGATCCTTTTGATCAAAGCGATGGTATCCTGTCGGTGGTCATGATCGGCTGGCTCCGATCGCCACGTGTCCTGATCGGCTGCCGGGCAGCGCTGGATTAACGAAATTCATGGTCGGCCCCAGGTGCCGCCCGCCGTTGGGACATCACGTCGGGACCCGTAAGCTCGGCAAACATAGCATTTCAGGACCCCGTTTCTATCTGAAGTTCTGCTTCACGTTTGCGGGAGGATGGCAGGCCGTTGTTGCGCAGCGCTTATTCGCTGTTCGGGCCCGTCATCGGCTTGGCCGCAACGATGTCGTCAGCCCTGACCCAACCCGGCGAACCGATCGCAAAGCGTGTCTTGGCGCGCGAGGCAAGCTCGCGGGCAGTCTTGTTGTCCCCGCGCAGGAAGGCCGCCTGCGCCGATGCGAGATCCGCCTCTGCATAGTCGCCCTTGCGGCCATAGGCCATCGCAAGCTGGGTATAGCCGATCGGCGCCTCGGTTTCCCGTGCCACTGCCGACCGGAGGATCGTGATCGCCTCGTCCGTGTACGCCTTGTTTTCGGTGCCGACCAATGCCTGGCCGAGCAGCATCTCAATGAGCGGGGCGTTGTTGGACATCTGAAGTGCCTTGCGCAGCGGCGCGATGGCCTCGGCGGGCCGCCCGCCCTCGAGCAGGGCTTGGCCGCGCAGCTCGTAGAAATAGGCATTGTTCGGCTGCGCCTGAATCAGCGTATCGATCTGTGCGATCGCGCTGCGCAGGTCGCCGTGGAGATAGGTGGTGATCGCATGGGCGTAGCGCGCCGGCATGCTTGTGTCCGACATCGGATAGCGCCGATAGACGGTATCGTGACGTTCCATGAAGGCCGAGATCTTGGCCCGGACCATGTCGTGACGCTGCTGCAGCGTCAGATCGTCCTTCTTCTCCCAATAGGGACTCTGGTGCGCCAACCCTTCCAATGCGGCAACGCGATCGGCGGGCATGGGGTGCGACTGCAGATAGGGGTCGGAGCCTTGGGCCGCAAACAGGCTGTCATTGGTGAAACGCTTGAAGGTCTCGTACATGCCCTTGGGCGACTGCCCCGTCGCGGTGAGGAACTTGACGCCGGCACGATCGGCGTTTTCCTCCTGTTGCCGCTGGTAGGAGAGCAGGGAGCGGCGGATCATTTCGCCGGGGGCGGAAATCGCAGCGGCGCCGGCATTGGCAAGCCCGCCGCTGCTGTTGGAGCGTGCGCCAGCGACCAGCGCGCCGGCGCCGAGCACGGTGGCGATGATCATCTGGGTCTGCGCATTCGCCAGTTGCTGGCGCAATTTGGCGAGATGTCCGCCGGCCAGATGGCCGGTTTCGTGCGCCAGCACGCCGATCAGCTGATTCGGGGTCTCGGACTGCATGATCGCGCCGTAATTGACGAAGATCCGATGGCCGTCGGCAACGAAAGCGTTGAAAGATGCATCGTTGATGATCACCATCTGGATGTTCTGCTTCTCGAGCCCCGCTGCGCGCAGAATCGGCCTGGTGTATTCGCGCAGCAAGGCTTCGGACTCGGTATCGCGCAGGATCGGCGGCCCTTTGTTTTCGTTCGCGGCGGTCGCGGGCTGCATCGGCGCGAGGATGAGGGCCACGGCGACCATGACGGCGGTCAGACCGGATAGTTTGTTGCGGAGCACGATACGGAGCGACATCAAGGGCGATCTTTGCAATTGGCGCGGGGCTCGATACGGGCTATTGCCCACCAAACGGTGGAATGCGGCAAGTCTGGGGCATTCAGGCACTGCCGGGACCAAGTCAGAATGCGGCGTGGATAGCAGAAATCTATGGTCGATGCGACATTGAGACCGAGCTTGGAACAGCGAATCACGTCTCTGACGACGCCCTCGGATCGCAGCAACGTGCCGGCCTTCATGGTGATGGACGTGATGGCCGCAGCGGAGCGGATCGAAGCCGCCGGTGGCCATGTTATTCACATGGAAGTCGGCCAACCTGCCGCGTCAGCACCGGATTCGGCGATCTTGGCCGCGCAGATGGCGCTGGCCAGCGCACGGATCGATTACACCTCCGCGCTTGGGATCCTGTCGTTGCGCGAGCGCATCGCGCGGCACTACCGCGACACGTATGGCTGCGCCGTCGACGCCGGCCGCATCGTGGTCACCACCGGGTCGTCGGCTGCGTTCATCCTGGCGTTTCTGGCCATGTTCGAGCCCGGCGATCGCGTCGCCGTTACCCTGCCGGGCTACCCGCCCTATCGCCATATCCTCACCGCGCTGGGCTGCGAGCCGGTGTTGATCGAAACCAGCAGCGAAACCCGTCACGCACTGACCGGAGAGGCGCTCCTGGCCTCGCATCGCAAGGCGCCGCTCAAGGGCGTGCTGGTCGCAAGTCCGGCCAATCCGACCGGCACGATGATGTCGCGCCAGGCGCTGTCGAGCGTGATCAATGCGGCGCATGATGCCGGCATCCGCTTCATCTCCGACGAGATCTATCACGGCCTGGACTATGCCTTTCCCGCGGTGACGGCGGCGGATCTGTCGCCCGATGCCCTCGTCATCAATTCCTTCTCGAAGTATTTCTGCATGACCGGTTGGCGGATCGGCTGGATGGTCGTACCCGAGGCGCTGGTCCGTCCCATTGAGCGGCTGCAGCAGAATCTGGCGATCTCGGTCCCCACATTGTCGCAGATCGCGGCGGAGGCTGCGTTCGACGGCCGGGCGCAGATGGAGGCCATCAAGCATTCCTATCTGGAAAACCGCCGTATTCTGATCGAGGGTTTTCCCAAAGCGGGTCTCACCAGGTTCCTACCGGCCGATGGCGCCTTCTATCTGTATGCCGACGTGTCCGACTTCACCTCCGACAGCTTCGAATTCGCCAAGCGGATGCTGGAGGAGACACATGTGGCTGCGACGCCGGGCCTCGATTTCGACCCCATCCACGGCCGCCGTTTCATGCGATTCTCCTACGCCAAGTCAGCCGAAGACATGCGTGAGGCCGTTGCTCGGATTGCTCGCTGGCTCGCCTGACATCCATTTCATTCACTCCGACCAACCCTGCATCCGGAGGCCTTCTTGTTCGTAAAACCCAAGTCGCAATCGCCTGCTTCTCTCTGTGTTCCGCTGGCCGCGTCGGTTTGGCCGTCTCGCGCCGACGCCGCATCGCAGGCGTTGCGTGCCGCGCTCCTCATTGCCGCAGGAACGGCGTTGCTGACGCTCTCGGCCAAGATCTATCTGCCTCTGCCTTACGTGCCCATGACCCTGCAGACACTCGCGGTGCTGATGATCGGGGCCGCCTATGGCTGGCGTCTGGGTACCGCCACCGTGATGGCGTATCTCGCCGAAGGTGCGATGGGACTGCCAGTGTTCGCCGGCCCGATCGGTGGCGTCGCGCCGTTTGTCGGGCCGACGGCTGGCTACCTCGTCGGATTCGTGGCTGCGGCCGGCGTCACCGGCTATCTGAGCGAGCGTGGCTGGGACCGCTCGATTGCGCTCCTGTTCATGGCTATGGCAGTCGGCCACGTCGTCATCCTCGGGCTCGGATTCGCCTGGCTTGCCTTCGGCATGAGCCTCGGCTTGGAGAAGGCCTGGCTGGTGGGGATCGCGCCCTTTATTGCGGCATCGCTGATCAAGAATGCGCTCGGAGCCGCGGCCATTCCGGCCATCCGGCGTCTGCTGCACCGCAAGGGATAAGCTACGCGGGCCGCGCTGAATTCAACAGAAGGCTCATTGACACCGGCAAACCAATTGATCTTGGGTGTTTGCGGAGCGGCGCCCGTCGGTAATGACGGGCGCAAACGTTTCGACTTGGGAGAGTGACGTCATGGCGGCCGCAACAGCAGCGCATCACAAGGCCAAACCTTGGTACGCTATACTTTATATTCAGGTGCTCGTCGCCATCCTGCTTGGCGTGGTGATCGGTTGGCTCTGGCCCAGCCTGGCGACCAATGAATGGATCAAGGCGCTGGGCGACGGCTTCATCAAGCTGATCAAGATGGTGATTGCCCCGATCATCTTCTGCACCGTGGTCTCGGGCATCGCGCACATCCAGACTGCCAGCAAAGTCGGTCGTGTCGGCGTCAAGGCTCTGCTCTATTTCGAGATCGTCTCGACATTCGCGCTGGTTATCGGCCTGATCGTTGGCAATCTGATCCCGATCGGCCACGGCCTTGCGGCCAAGCCGGACGCGGCCGCAGTCGCCAGTTACGTGAAGCAGGCCGAATCGCAGAAGTCGGTTGATTTCGTCCTCAACATCATCCCGGACAGCGTGGTCGGCGCACTGGCTCGTGGCGATGTTCTGCAGGTGCTGTTGTTCGCCATCCTGTTCGGTTTTGCGCTGATGGCTCTGGGCGAACGCGGCCATCGCCTGCGCGACGTCATCGATGATACCGCGCATGCGGTGTTTGGCGTCATTGCCATCGTCATGAAGGCGGCGCCGTTCGGTGCCTTTGGCGCCATGGCCTATACGATCGGGAAATTCGGACCCGCCGCGCTCGGCAACCTGATCGGTTTGATCGCGTTGTTTTATATCTCCGCCGCGCTGTTCGTCGTCATCGTGCTCGGCTTGATCGCCCGCTTCGTAGGCTTCAGCATTTTCAAGTTCATCGCCTACATTAAGGATGAATTGTTGATCGTGCTCGGAACCAGTTCGTCGGAA
>Ga0302322_100001377_pt1 | contig 19849 bp, 16 predicted proteins | sample Fen_T0_2_FD_203757 | JGI IMG/M metagenome (GOLD analysis project Ga0302322, IMG submission 203757) | Peat permafrost microbial communities from Stordalen Mire near Abisko, Sweden - Fen_T0_2 | ecosystem: Environmental > Terrestrial > Soil > Wetlands > Permafrost | place: Sweden: Abisko...
CACCCTGATCTGGACCACCGCCACCGGACAACGCCACCTCCAACGACCATCCGCCCTCACCCCGCTGACCCACGGCCAGCTCCACGCCCACGCCACCGCCACGAGCACGCTCGACGACGCACCGTTCTGACCTGGGCAGTGGTCCCTCCGAAGCAGCGGAGGACGGGCACGTCAGACCGCGGTCTCCACCAGGCCGGGTGCGACGTGGAAGGTGACACCGGTGGCGGCGCGGACGTCGTCCACCGTGATCCCGGGTGCGGTCTCGACGAGCAGGAGCCCGTGCCCGTGCGGTTGGACGTCGAGCACGGCGAGATCGGTGATGATCCGGTTCACGACGCCGCGGCCGGTCAGGGGCAACTGGCAGTGTTCGAGGATCTTGGCAGATCCGTCCTTGGCGACGTGCTCCATGAGCACGATGACGTGCTTGGCGCCGTGCACGAGGTCCATGGCGCCGCCCATGCCCTTGACCATCTTCCCCGGGATCATCCAGTTCGCGATGTCCCCGTGCGACGACACCTGCATGGCCCCGAGGATGGCGGCGTCGATCTTCTTGCCGCGGATCATCCCGAAGCTCGTCGACGAGTCGAAGAACGACGCGCCCCGGTTCAGCGTCACGGTCTCCTTGCCGGCGTTGATGAGGTCCGGGTCCTCGTCGCCGTCGTACGGGTACGGCCCGAAGCCGAGGATCCCGTTCTCGGACTGGAGCACGATCTCGACGCCGGCGGGCACGTAGTTGGGGACGAGGGTCGGCAGGCCGATCCCGAGGTTCACGTACGAGCCGTCGTGCAGCTCCTGGGCCGCACGTGCGGCCATCTGCTCGCGGGTCAGTGCCATGACGTCGTCCTCCTCAGCTCGTCGCGCCGGCCGCAGAACCCGCCGAGGGGCGCGGGCGCACGGTGCGCTTCTCGATCCGCTTCGCGGCGACCTGGTCGGCGGTGAGGGCGACGACGCGCTGGACGTAGACCCCCGGCAGGTGGACGTCGTCTGGGTCGAGCTCGCCCGGCTCGACCAGGCGCTCCACCTCGGCGATCGTGACGTGGCCGGCCATCGCGCACAGCGGGTTAAAGTTGCGCGCCGACTTGTTGAACCGCAGGTTGCCGTGCCGGTCGCCGACCGCCGCGTGCACGAGCCCGAAGTCCGCCTCGATGCCGCGTTCCAGGACGAACATCTGGTGCTCGCCCTCGGTCGTGAACATCCGGGTCTCCTTGGGTTCGGTCTCGAGGTCGATCTCGCCGCTCTCGGTGTAGCGGAGCGGCAGCCCGCCGTCCGCGATCACGGTGCCCACGCCCGTCGCGGTGTAGAACGCGGCGATCCCCGAGCCACCCGCCCGCAGCCGCTCGGCAAGCGTGCCCTGCGGGGTGAGCTCGACCTCCAGCTCGCCGGACAGGTACTGGCGGGCGAACTCCTTGTTCTCCCCGACGTAGCTGGCGATCATCTTGCGGAGCCGCCCCGCGTTGAGCAGGACCCCCAGGCCGAAGCCGTCGATGCCGCAGTTGTTGGAGATCGCGGTGAGGTTCCGCGCGCCTTGCTCGAGCACCGCGTCGATCAGGACCATCGGGATGCCGCTGATCCCGAACCCGCCGACGGCGAGCGAGGCGCCGTCCGTGATGTCGGCAACGGCTTCCGCCGCTGTGGAGACCACCTTGTCCACGCCGCGCTCCCTCCTGCGGACGACGTCGTCCTACCGGCGGACCCTACCGGCACCCGCGGAAGGGGCGGCTGGGCGAAAAAGTGCGATGTGACACCCCGGCCCCGCTGGTCCGTTCGGGCTACAGCGTTCCGGAGACCTTGCCGATGCCCCGACCATGCGCCGCGCCCTCCACTCCGTCCTGCTCAGCGCCGCCGTCGTCCCCGTGCTGCTGGCCGTGCCCGTCGCGGCGACCGTCTCCGCCCCCACCGCGGACGCCGCCGATGCCGGACACACCGTCGCCGCGCCGAGGGTCCGGACCGCCACGGTCGCGGGCCGGGTCACGCCGAGCCGACCGGTCGCGCCCACGGTGCGCCGCCTCGCCGTCGCCGGCGTGGACCCCGCGATGCTCGCCCAGCTCCGCACCGCCACGGCCCGGACGGCGCCGGCGGGCACCGCCCCCGCAGTCGTGGCGCCGGCCGTCCTCACCGCTCCGCTCACCACGGCCCGGTTCGACCTCGTCGCGCTCGGCTGGCGCGCCACCGCCACCGCCACCGCCACCGCCACCGGCCACGGCGCCGGCACCGTGAGCGGCGCGTGGGTGCGGGTCCGGGAGAACGGCGTCTGGTCCGGCTGGACGGCGCTCGACGGCGCGGACGGCGCCACCAGCGGAGCTACCGGAGCCACCAACGGAGCCACCGGCGCCACCAGCGGAGACGGCAGGGACGGCGGGGACGGTCCGGACGCCACCGGCCCGGACGCGGTGGGAGCGGCCAGGGTCGCGGCCACCGGGGCGCGCACCACGGCGCCCCTGCTCACCGGCGGCGCGGACGGTGTCCAGGTGCGGGTCGACACGGCTACCGGCGTCCCGCCCGCGGACCTGGCCCTCGACCTGGTGGACGGCGGCCGCTCCCCGGGCGACACGACAGGCACCCACGCTCCGGTCGCGGGGGCGCTGGCGGCGGGCACGTCGCAGCCGCAGATCATCGGCCGGGCCGAGTGGGGCGCCGACGAGCGCCTGGTCAAGTCGGCCCCCGTGATCAACACATCGGTGAAGGCGCTCGTCGTGCACCACACCGACACCAGCAACGCGTACTCGCCGGACCAGGCGTTCGCGCAGGTGCGGTCGCTGTACGCGTTCCACACCAAGGTCAGGGGCTGGAACGACCTGGGCTACAACTTCGTCGTCGACCGCTTCGGCCGCACCTTCGAGGGCCGCCGCGGCAGCATCACCCAGCCCGTGATGGGGGCCCACGCGGGCGGGTTCAACGCGCAGACCCTCGGCGTCGCCGTCCTGGGCACCTTCAGCTCGGTCTCCCTGCCCACCGGTGCGGACAAGGCACTGCCCCAGCTCCTCGCCTGGCAGGCGGCGACCTACGGCATCAACCCGGCCGGCCGGACCACGCTGATCTCCGCCGGCGGCAGCTACACCCGGTACGCGGCGGGCACACCCGTGGGCGTGTACGGCGTCTCGGGGCACCGGGACGTCGACTCGACCGAGTGCCCAGGCAACGCGGCGTACCCGCGCCTGGCGTCGCTGCGGGCGCGCTCGGCGGCCCTCATGGTCCCCGGCCTGGTGGAACCGGTCCTCACCGACGTCCCCACCACGGTCGACGGCTCCCCGGTCACCTTCACCGCCGTGACGCCGACCCGGCAGCGCTGGTGGCTGACCGTGACGACCCTCTGCGGGACCACACCGGTGCGGATCGTCTCGGGCACGAGCACCGGCCGGATCGCGGGCTCCTGGGACCTGCGCGACGCCGCCGGCAGCCCGGTCCCTCCGGGGGCCTACCGGGTCACGGTCACGAGCAGCTCGCCGGTGGGCTGGGTGGCGCCGTACGTGCGGGACGTCGAGGTCCTGGCGACCCCGGCGTCCCTCGCCGGCAGCGCGACGACCGGCGGGACCAGTGGCGGGACCAGTGGCGGGACGCCGTCACCCTCGGCGACGCCATCCGGGTCGCCCACGCCCACGCCCACGCCCACGCCGTCGCCCTCGCCCTCCGGCGGAGGTTCCTCGAGCCCGCCGGTGGCGGCCTCCAACGGGTGCGCCGTGCTGCGGGCGGCGGGCGCCGACCCGGCGCTGACGTCCGTCGTGGCCGGGCGGCTGGCCCGGCCGGACGCGCGGAGCGTCGTCCTCGTCAACGGCTCCACCGCCGAGGGGCTCGCGCAGGCACTCGGGGCCGGGCCGCTGGCCGCCTCGCTGTCGGCGCCGCTCCTGCTCACCGGTGCCGGCGCCCTGCCGGCGGTCGTCGCGCAGGACGTGACCGCCCGCCGGGTGACCACGGCGTGGCTCGTCGGCTCGACGGCCGTCATCTCCGCGGACGTCGAGAAGCAGTTGCGCGACCTCGGCGTCACCACGGTGACCCGGGTCGCCGGTCCGGACCGGTGGTCGACGGCGGCCGCGGTCGCCGCGCTCGTTCGGGCCCCGGCGCACCGGGCGGTGCTCGTCTCGGGTGATCCGGGGGAGCGGCTCGACGCGCTGGTGGCCGCCGGGTCGGCGGCGTCGGCGGGCCTGCCGGTCCTGCTGACGAGCCGTACCGGCGTCCCGGCGGCGACGCTGGCGCAGCTGCGGTCGCTGCACGTGACGACGGTGACCGTCATCGGCTCGACCGTGGCCGTCCCCGAGGCGACGCTGCGGGCACTGGCGGGGGCCGGGGTCACGCACCGCACCCGGCTCGTCGGTCGGGACCGCTGGCGCACGGCCGTCGCCGTCGCCGACCAGCTCGGTGCCGCCGCACCCGCCGACCGCGTGGTGCTCGCCGCCGGGATGGAGGCGGGGGCGGACCTGCTCGTCGCCTCCGGCCAGGCGCGCCGCATCCTGCTGACCGCGGCGGCCGAGCTGCCCGGCGTCACCGCGGACTGGCTCCGCGCGCACCGGGCGCCGGGCGTGACGCTCGTCGCGCGGCCCGGGGCGGTGTCGACGTCCGTGCTCAGCGCGGTCCGGCAGGCACGGAGTTCGTGATCCCCTCCTGACGGCACAGCGCCGCGAGCGCGTCGCCGGCCAGGCCGGCGATGTCGTGGTGGATCACAACCGACCCGGAGCGGGCCAGCGCGCCCAGGACGTCGCGGACGGTGTGGCGGAGGTCGCCGTCCGTCAGTAGGCGCACGCCGTCGGGCCAGCCGGCCTCGTCGGCGGCCTGCCGAGCGGCCGGCAGCAGCTCGCCGTGGACCAGCGTGCCCGCCGGGCCGGTCAGGGCGGGATCGCCGGGAACCGGGTGCACGAACGGGACGAAGACGTCCCCGTGGGAGCGGACACCGGTCGCCGCGTCGAGCGCGCCGGGCGGCAGGTCGGGGCCGAAGGCCATCGCGAGCGCCGGCAGGGCGACGCCGACCGTGACCGGCGAGCCTGCCGGTGAGCCCGGCCGGCCCGCGGCCAGCAGGAGCGCGGGATCGGCGGCCACCAGCACGTCGACCCGGCCCACCTCCGCCGCGGCCTCCGGACCCGCGGTGGCCTCCGGCAGGACGGCGCAGGCGCCCGTCGACCAGGTCGCCAGGAGCCAGGTCACGGTGCGCCAGTGCGCCGGCAGGACGAGGGCGATCCGGCTGCCGGGGCCGGCGTCCAGCTCGTCGACCAGCAGGTTCGCGGTCTTGGCGACCCAGTTGTCGAGCACCTTGGCCGAGAGCTCGACCCGTTCCCCGCCGGGCCCGTACCAGGTCAGCCGCGGCCGCCCCGGGTCGTCGGCGAGGAGGCGGCGCAGCAGCCCCGGGACGTCGGGCGGCGGGGAAGGCTGCGGGGAACCTGTCACCGGCCCACCCTAGGCCGGGCCGGCCTGGAACGGCGGAGGACGGCGGCGGACGGCGGCGGAGGGCCTGGGAGGGCGGCGGTCCGGGTGGCGCGCCGGTACGTCGCCCCCGGCAACTGTCCGACCCACTAGCGTCACCGTGACGCCGGCGTGGCGTCGGCCCGGGAGGCAGGGTCGGAGGCGGGGCCGGGAGGCAGGGAGAGGCGTGACCGAGCCCGAACGGCGGCGCGGCGAGCGACGGCGCGGCGAGCGACTGGCGGCAGGGGTGCTCCTCGCCGGCGGGCCGGTGACGGCGCTCGCCGTCCTGGCGGTGTGCGTGCTGGCAGCGGTGCTGGTTCCGCTCGGCCTGTGGCGGCCGGCGCTCGTCGTCCCGGCGCTGGTGGTCGCGGCGGTCGCCGGGTGGCGTCCGGTGCGCCGGCTGCCCGTGCCCGCGCTGCGCGTGCCGGTGTGGACGGCGGCGGCGTGCGTGCTGGTGGCGGTCGGGTTCGCGGTGTGGGCGGGCACGACGCACGGCGAGCACGTGGTCCTGCGCCGGGACGCCGGGTCCTACGCGCTCTACGCGCACTGGCTCGCCACCCGGCACGGCCTGCCCGTGGACGCCGGACTGCCGGCCTTCGGCGGTCCGGCGGCCCTGTCCGTGCCCGGGTTCAGCCTCGACAGCCCGGCGTTCTACCAGGTGGTGACCGGCGGCGGCACCGGCGCCCGGATCGACCCGCAGTTCCTCCTGGGGGCCCCCGCGCTGTACGCCCTGGGCTGGTGGCTCGACGGCTGGACCGGCCTGCTGACGGCCCCCGCGGTGCTCGGCGGCCTCGCCGTCCTCGCCGCCGCCGGCCTGACCGCCCGGCTCGCCGGGCCCCGCTGGGCGCCGCTGGGTGCCGCCGCGCTCGCGCTGACCCAACCCGTGCTGCACGCGGCCCGCGCCACCTATTCCGAGCCCGCCGCCACGCTGCTCGTGCTCGGTGCCGCGGCGCTCGCGGTCGACGCGCTGGGGGAGCGGGCCGACCGGGCCGCCGCCCGCCGCCTCGGCGTCGCCGCCGGTGCGCTGCTCGGCCTGGCGGGCCTGGTGCGCATCGACGCGGTCCGCGATGTCGCCCTGCTCGTGCCGGTGTGCGCGCTGCTGTGGATCCGGCGGCACCCGGCGGCGGTCCCGATGGCGGGCGCGGCCGTCGTCGGGATCGCCGTCTCGATGATTCCCGCGGTGTGGCTGGCGCGGCCCTACCTGCACACGGTGTGGGGGTCGCTGCGCCCGCTGCTGCTGGGCACCGCCGCCCTGGTCGTGCTCAGCGTGGTCGGCGTCGCCGCGCACCGCTGGTGGGAGCGCCGGGCGTCGACGCGTGGCCGGGCGGCGCCACGCAGCGTGCTCCCCGCCGTGGCCGGCGGGTTCGTGCTGCTCGTCGGGGCCGGGCTCGCCTCCCGACCGCTCTGGACGACGTCCCGCCAGGCCCCCGACGACCCCGGCAACGCCCTCGTCGCCAGCCTGCAGCGGCAGCAGCACCTGCCCGTGGACGGCGCGCGCACCTACGCCGAGCAGTCGGTCCGCTGGGTGGTCTGGTTCGCCGGCCTGCCGGCGACCCTGGCGGCGCTCGGGGCGCTGGCGGTCGCGGCCGCGGTCGCCACCGGCTGGTGGTTGCGCAGCCGCCCCGGCGCGGTCGAGGTGCCGGGCCCGCCGGTCCCGCCGGCGCTGCTCCCGGCGCTGGTGGGCCTGGGCTCGACCGTGCTGACCCTGTACCGGCCGGGGATCACCCCGGACCATCCCTGGGCCGACCGCCGGCTGGTCCCGGTGGTGCTGCCCGTCGTCCTCGTCGGGGCGACGGTGGCCGCGGCCGCGAGCACCCGCTGGCTGCGGCGCCGGTGGGCGGCCGGCGCCCTCCCGCCGGCCCTGCACCGGGCGCTGTCGGTCCTGGTCGTGCTGGTCGCCGCTGGCGCCCTGCTCGGGCCGCCGTACCTGGGCACCCGGGCCCTGGCCACCGTCCGCACCGAGCTGGGCGAGCCGGCCGCCGTCGACACCGTCTGCTCGCGGCTGCGGCCGGGCGACGTCGTGGTGGGCGTGGGGGACGCCACCGGCGGGGTCCGGGCCCAGAACGAGTGGGTGCAGGTGGTGCGCGGGGTCTGCGGCCACCCGTCGGGGGCGCTGCGCGGGGCCGACGTCCGGCCCTCGATCGAGCGCCTGGCCGCCCTGGTCGCCGGAGCCGGCGGCCGGCTCGTCCTGCTGTCGGCCGGCGAGGACGACGGGTCCGCCCGGCAGGCCCTGGCCGCGCTCGGGCAGGAGCCCGAACGGGCCGTCGTGCTGCACACCACCGAGGACCAGCACCTGCTCACCCGCCGCCCGTTCGCCCGCGACGGTCTCGTGGTGGACGTCTGGCTGGCGGTCTGGCGGTGAGGCGCGGGTTGCAGGGGTAACCTCGCACCCGCGATGGACACCACGACGACGAACCTCACCACGACGCTGCCGGCTCCCGACCAGCCGGCCGGGCGACCGGCCCCACCGGTCGCGAGCATCGTGCTCCCCTGCTTCAACGAGGCCGACCACGTGCTGGCCGAGCTGGAGCGGATCACGGCCGCGCTGGACGCCTCCGGCCTGGCCTACGAGCTCCTCGCCGTCGACGACGCGAGCACCGACGACACCCTGGCCGTGCTCCGGGCGGCCGCCGAGACGATGCCCACCGTGCGCGTCATGGCGTTCCGGCGCAACGGCGGCTCGGGGACGGTGCGCCGCATCGGCACCCAGCAGGCGCGCGGGGAGATCGTCGTCTGGACCGACGCCGACATGTCGTACCCGAACGAGCGGATCCCCGAACTGGTCCAGCTGCTCCTCGAGGACCCCAGCTACGACCAGGTCGTCGGGGCGCGGCGCTCGGAGGAGGGCACCTACAAGTGGCTCCGGCTGCCGGCGAAGTGGTTCATCCGCAAGGTCGCCGAGCGCCTCACCAACCAGCACATCCCCGACCTCAACTCCGGGCTGCGGGCCTTCCGCCGGAGCGTCGCGCTGCCCTACCTGCGCCTGCTGCCCGCCGGGTTCTCCTGCGTCACGACGATCACGCTGGCGTTCCTGTCCAACCAGCACGACATCAAGTACGTGCCCATCGACTACGCCAAGCGGGCCGGCGTCTCGAAGTTCCACTTCCTGCGGGACGCTTACCGGTACATCCTCCAGGTGCTGCGGATGGTCATGTACTTCGACCCGCTCAAGGTGCTCATGCCACCGGCGCTGTGGCTGCTGCTCATCGGCCTGGTCAAGGCCGTGGTCGACATGGTGCGGCACCCCTTCTACTTCCCGGCGAGCACGGTCCTCATCGTGCTGTCCAGCCTGATCATCGCGTCGATGGCGCTCCTGGCCGACCTGGTGGTGCGCTCGCGCGGCGATCTCGTCGGCGACCCCGACGTCCGTGCCGACTGAGGGGCCGGCGCCCGGCGGCGGCCTCCGGGTCGCGGTGGTCGGGCCCACCCAGCCGTACAAGGGCGGGGTCGCGGCGCACACCACCGAGCTGGCGCACCGGCTCGCGGCCGCCGGCCACGACACCGTGCTGGTGGGCTGGGAGCGGCTCTACCCGCACCGGCTCTACCCGGGCGAGCCGACCCTGCCGCCCGGCGCGAGCGACCTGCCCCCCTACCCGCGGACCGTGCCCGCGCTGCGCTGGGACCGGCCCGGCACCTGGTGGCGCACCGGCGCCCGGCTGCGCGGCACGGACGTCGTCGTCGTGGTGTTCGTGATCCCGGCGCAGGTGCCGGCGCTGCTCGCCCTGGTGCGCTCGATCCGGGCGGGGGCGGGCCGAGGGCCGGCCGCCGCCGGTGGCGGCGCCGGGGCCCGCGCGCCGCGCGTCGTCGTCCTCGCGCACAACGTGGTGCCGCACGAGCAGCACCCCGGCGGGGAGTGGCTGACGTCGCGGCTCCTCGCGGCGGCCGACACCGTCCTGGTGCACTCGGCCGCGCTCGCCGAGCAGGCGGTCGCCCACGGGGCCGGCTCGGTGCTCGTCGCCGACCTGCCGCCGCACCTGCCGGGCGGGGTGCCCGAGCTCGCGCCGGCGCGCGGCGAGGGGCAGGGGCCGGACGACGGGCGCGCGCCCGGCCCGACCCGGGTGCTGGCGCTCGGGATGGTCCGTGAGTACAAGGGCTTCGACCTGCTGCTCGAGGCGGCGGCCCAGGTGCCGGACGTCGAGGTGACCGTCGCGGGGGAGCAGTGGGGGCGCGCCGGGGAGCGGCTGCGGGCCGTCGCCGCCGACCCGCGGCTGGCGGGGCGGGTGCGGCTGGAGGACGGCTACGTGCCCGGGGAGCGGGTCGCGGCGCTCGCGGCGGCGCACGACGTCCTCGCGCTGCCCTACCGGCACGGGACGGCCTCCCAGAACGTCCTGCTGGCCCGGGCCCACCGGATGCCGGTGCTGGTCAGCACCGCGGGCACGCTCGCGGACACCGTCACCGACGGCGTCGACGGGCTCGTCGTGCCGCCCGGGGACGTCGCCGCGCTGGCGACGGCGCTGCGCGAGCTGGCGAGGCCCGAGCGGCTGGCGGCGCTGCGGGCGGCGGTCCCGCCGGTCGATCTCGACGGCCCGTGGCGGCGCTACCTGGAGACCCTGCTCCACGACCCGGCGACCCTGCACCAGGAGGTGGGGCGATGACGGCTGTGGTGGCGCTGGCGCGGCGCGGGATGTCCGCGGTCCAGTCCACGGCCGCGCGCATCGCCTTCGGCGTGGTGGCGGTGGGCCTCGCGGTCTGGGCGGTGGCGGGCCGGTGGCACCAGGTGGTCGACGCGCTCGGCCGGATGCAGGGCCGCTGGCTGGTGCTCGCCGTCCTCGCCACGGTCGGGAACCTGCTGCTCACCGGCCTGGCCTGGCGGGCGATCCTCGCCGACCTCGGCTCGCGGCTGCCGGTCGCGGCGGCCACCCGGGTCTTCTTCGTCGGCCAGATCGGCAAGTACGTGCCGGGCAGCCTGTGGCCCGTCGTCGTCCAGGCGGAGCTCGGCCGGGACCACGGGGTGGCCCGCCGCCGGTCCGCCGCCGCCACCGTGGTGCTCATCCTGCTGTCGGCGTTCAGCGCCCTGGTGGTCGTGCTGGCGTGCCTGCCGTTCGTCCCCGGCGTGGCTGAGAGCGGTTTCGGCTGGACGCTGCTGCTCGTCGTCCCGCTGCTCGTGGTGCTGCACCCCGCCGTCCTCGGCCGGCTCCTGGACCGGCTGCTGCGGCTCGTCGGCCGGCCCCCGCTGGGGGAGTGGACGTCGCTGCGCGGCACGGCCGTGGCGATGGCGTGGGCGCTCGGGTCGTGGCTGTGCGCCGGCCTGCAGGTGTTCTGCCTCGCCGCGTCGCTGGGGGCGCCGCGGACCGGCCACACGCTGGCGCTGACCACGGGCGGCTACGCGCTGGCCTGGGTGGTGGGCTTCGTCGTCCTGGTCGCGCCGGCAGGGGCGGGCGCGCGCGAAGTGGCGCTCGCGGCGGTGCTGTCGCCGGTGCTCGACGCGGGCGCGAGCGTCGTCGTCGTCCTGCTCTCGCGGCTGCTGTTCACGGTGGGTGATCTCACGCTCGCGGGTGTCGGCCTGGGGGTGCGCAAGCCGGGCTCCGGCACGTCCCCCGGCAAGGACTGATCCGGCCCACGATCTGGACGGCGGCCTCTCGGCACGGGAGCCTGGTGCGGCGACAAAGCCGACAAGACGCTACCTACCAGGACGAGGTACCCGCATGTCCGCTGTGGCGACCGAGCCGACCGAGCCGACCGAGCCGACCGGGTCGACCGGATCGACCGGATCGACCGGATCGACGATTCCCCAGGTGCGCGGCCTGCCGGTCCTGGGTTCCCTCCCGGAGCTCGCCCGCGACCCGGCCGCCTTCTTCGTGCGCTGCTACCGCGAGCACGGGCCGGTCTTCCGGATCCGGCTGCCCGGGCGTTCGCTCGTCGTGCTCGCCGGGCCGGAGCTGGCCCGGTACATGGGCTCGCGCGAGGGGCAGGCGTCCCTCGGCATGGGCACCCTCTACGACGGGCTCACCGAGGAGCTGGGCGCCACCCGGTCCGTGATCGCGATGGACGGCCCGGAGCACAAGCGGCTGCGCGAGGTGATGCGCCGCGGCTACTCCCGGGAGGGGTTGAAGGGCCGCCTCGACGACCTGGTCGCGATCACCGACCGCCGCCTGGACGCCGAGTGGCGGCCGGGCACGACGGTCCCGGTGGTCGACACGATGCAGCTGCTCGTCATCGACCAGCTCGGCACGCTGCTCACCGGGCACGCCCCGCTGGACTACATCGACGACATCCGCACGGCGGTCTCCACCATGCTCAAGGTGCACCTGGCCAAGGTGCGGCCGACGGTCATGCTGCGGCTGCCGGGGTACCGGCGGGCGCGGGCGCAGCTGCGCGCCCTCGGCGACGGCCTGCTCCGCGACCACCGTGCGCCGGCCGACGGCGTGGCCCCGCGCCTCATCGACGACCTGGTGGCGGCGCACCGCTCCGACCCCGAGCTGCTCCCCCGCCGGGACATGCTGACGGCCCTGACCGGCCCGTACGTGGCCGGCCTGGACACCGTCTCCAACACGCTCGGCAGCCTGCTCTACCTGGTGCTCAAGCACCCCGACGTGCTGGCTCGGGTGCGGGCCGAGGCGGACGCCGTCTTCGCCGCCGACCACCTGGACGACGACGTCCTCGACCGGCTCCCGTCGGTCCAGGGCGCGGTGAACGAGACGCTGCGGCTGTACCCGATCGCCGTCTCGCAGCCGCGCGTCGCGCTGCGCGACCTGGAGTACGCCGGGCACCGGATCCGGCAGGGGGAGCAGGTCCACTGCGCGGTCGCGGTGCCGCACTTCCTGGCGGAGTTCTTCCCCGAGCCGATGACCGTCGACATCGACCGCTTCGGTGACGAGCGGCGCGAGCACGCCCGGCCGGGCGCCTACTCGCCGTTCGGCCGCGGGCCGCACACCTGCCTCGGCAAGGGCATCGCAGACGTCCAGATGACGCTAACCGCAGCCCGGATCTTCCACCGGCTCGACCTGGAGCTGCCCTCGCCGGACTACGTCCTGCGCCGCAAGGCCGCCCCCGCCCCCGGGCCGGCGGCGAGCTTCGCGGTGCGGGTCGCCGGGCGAAGGGTGTGAGCTGCGCCATGGCGGCAAGGCGGGACCTACGTGGACGAATCATCCCGGGTACGACTACGCTCTGTGCTCCCTGACCGGGCTCCGGTCGCGTCCACGGTGAACAGGGAGTAAGCATGCTGCGCTCGGGGGCGCGGTGGACCGCTGACCGGATTCCGGACCAGCACGGTCGCACCGCTGTCGTGACGGGGGCCAACGCCGGCGTCGGGTACCAGGTGGCGCTGGTTCTGGCGCAGCGTGGCGCCCGGGTGGTGATGGCCTGCCGGGACCTGGTGCGCGCCGGCGAGGCCGCCGAGCGGATCGCGGCCGAGGTGCCGGGGGCGCAGCTGGAGGTGTACCGGCTCGACCTGGCCGACCTCGGCAGCGTGGCGGAGTTCGCGGACGCCGTCACCCGCTCCCGCTCCCGCCTGGATCTGCTCGTGAACAACGCGGGGCTGATGTCCAAGGAGCGGCAGGTCACGGTCGACGGGTTCGAGCTGATGTTCGGGGTGAACTACCTCGGGCACTACGCGCTGACGGCGCGGCTGCTGCCGCTGCTGCTCGCCGCGCCCGGCTCGCGCGTCGTCATGACGTCGAGCCTGACGTACCGGTTCGGTCGGATCGACCTCGACGACCCGATGTTCGACCGGCGTGGCTACGGCATCTGGCCGGCGTACTTCCAGAGCAAGCTGGCGACGGTGCTGTTCGCACGGGAGCTGGACCGGCGCCTGACCGAGGCCGGGACGGCGACGCTGTCCGTCGTCGCCCATCCCGGGATCGCCGCCACCGACATCGGCCCGAAGGCAGGCCTCGGCGACCCGGGGACCAGTCCCAAGGACGCCGTCGTCGGCCGCATCATCATGCAGCCGGCCCTGGCCGGGGCGATGCCCACGTTACGGGCGGCGACGGCCCCCGAGGTCGCGGGGGGCGAATTCTACGGGCCGCGCTTCGTGATCCGCGGGGCGGCCCGCCGTGAGCGGCTCGTGGGCCGGGCGCGCGACGCCGACCGGGCGCGATCGCTGTGGGAAGCGAGTGCCCAGCTCGTGAACATTGAACCAGTCATCGGATGACCCACCCATATGGGGGTCTTGAAAGACTTTCAGTGGAGTTGACGCTTCCGGACGGCCCGCCCTAGTTTGACGCGTCCCGGATCATTACACGTCGTCGAGGACTCGCGATGATCACCAGGATTCCGATCTCCGGGAGGGCCCGGCACTCGTGACGACCCAGTCCGTCCCGCCCGTCCAGCCCCCACCGTCGGGGGCCACCGGACGACGACGCAGCATCCGGCGTCCGATCCTCGCCATCGCGTGGGTCCCCAGTCTCGTCCTGCTCCTGGTGGGCATGGTCATCGCGGGGAGCATCGGGCTGGAGGGCCGGCGGCAGCGGGTCTCCGCCGACGGCTTCACCCAGATCAGCCAGCCGATGAGCCAGTTGGTGCTCGGCCTCTTCGTCGAACGCCGTGACTCGGTCGTCTTCACGGCCGACCCGGCGGCGTCACCCGCCGAGCTGAAGCAGGCGCGCAACCGCAACGACACCGTGCTCGCGCAGGTCCTGCCCGCGCTGGCCGCGCTGGACCAGGGGTCGACGGCGCCGTCGTCGAACATCGTGCAGAACCTGAAGTCGGCGTTCAGCAAGCTGGAGGCGCTGCGCAAGGGGATCGACGCCCGGCAGGTGCCGCTGCTCGACATCACCCGCTTCTACTCCGCGGTCTCCGACGGCATCACCGGGGCCTTCGTGTCGAGCGCGCAGACGATGTACACCGTGCCCGCCGCCTTCGAGGAGTCGGTGGCCGTCACCTTCCTGCTCGGCGTGGACGCGCTGCAGGACGCCGACGGGTTCGCGCAGGCCAACTTCGTCGGCGACGGCCTCACGCCGGAGGAGTTCGCGTACTTCAGCGGCCGGCTCGGGGCGGCCCGGGCCCGCATCAACGAGGCCGCGCCGCTCATGGCGTCGCCCTCGAAGGAGTCGCTGGGCGCGCTGCTCGCGTCGGACGACTGGAAGCGGCTGACCAAGGCGCACGACGCCGTCCAGGCCGACCTCCTGGCGCGCACCGCCGCGACGTCCGCGGCCGCCTCGCCCGCCGCCACCAGCCCGGCGACGTCCGGGCGGGCGACGTCGCCGAACGGGGGCCGCGCCGGGTCGGCGTCGGGGCCGGCGCCCGGGCAGGCCGTGGTGCGGCCGGCGCCGCCCATGGACACGGCCACCTGGAACCGCACCTACGCCAAGATCGCCGACGCCGCGCGGGAGATCGAGCGGGCGGACTCCGTGCACGGGTCCGACCTGGCCGGGGCCGAGGCGGACCGGCAGGTCCGCCGGTCGATCGTCCTCGGTATCGCGCTCGCTCTGCTCGCGGTGGCGGTGTTCCTCTTCACGACCTGGCTGTCGAACCGGCTGATCGGCCGGCTGCGGCGACTGCGGTCCGAGACGCTGCAGCTGTCGCACGAACGGCTGCCCGCCATCGTCCACCGGCTGCAGACGGGACAGAGCGTCGACGTGGCGGCAGAACTGCCGCCGCTGCGCTTCGGCCGCGACGAGATCGGGCAGGTGGCCGAGGCCTTCGAGGAGGCGCAGCGGACGGCGGTCTCGGCGGCCGTCCGGGAGTCGGAGGCGCGGGCCGGGTTCCGGGCGGTCTTCCTCGACATCGCGCACCGCAGCCAGTCGATCGTGTACCGCCAGCTCAAGGTGCTGGACCAGGCGGAGCGCGCCCAGGAGGACCCGGACCAGCTCGCCTTCCTCTTCCAGCTGGACCACCTGGCGACCCGGTCCCGCCGTAACGCCGAGAACCTGATCATCCTCGGCGGCGGGCAGCCCGGCCGGCAGTGGCGCAACCCGGTGCCCCTGATGGAGATCGTCCGCAGCGCGATCAGCGAGGCGGAGGACTACGTCCGGGTGAACGTCGGGTCGGTCCCGCGGGTCGAGATCACCGGCGCGCTCGTCGCCGACCTCATCCACCTGCTCGCCGAGCTGGTGGACAACGCGACGAGCTTCTCCCCGCCGCTCTCGCGGGTCGAGGTGCGCGGCAACCTGGTGGGTCGCGGCCTCGTGCTGGAGATCGAGGACCAGGGGCTCGGCATCGAGGCGTCGCAGCTCGACGAGCTGAACCGGGTGCTCCACGAGCCCCCGGACTTCCAGGTCATGGCGATGGCGGAGGAGCCCCGGCTCGGGCTGTTCGTGGTCGCGCAGCTGGCGTCCCGGCACGGGATCCGGGTCACCCTGACGGCGTCGCCGGCGTACGGCGGCACGCGCGTCGTCGTCCTGCTGCCGACGACGGTGCTGGCCGCCGGGGCGGGCGGCTCGGACGAGCCGCGCGCGCTGGGTGCCGGCGGCCGCGCCGAGCTGGGGGCGGGCAGCGACGATCGGCCGCCCGCACCGGTGGCGCACCTGACGCCGGTGGCGCACCTGACGCCGGTGGCCCCGCCCCCGCCGTCGCCGCTGCACGGCGTCCCGGTGGGTGGCCCGATGGGTGGGCCGATCGGATTGGTGCCCTCCGGCCGCGAGGACGGCGGGTCGGGCTTCGGCCACGAGTTCGGCGCGGGTCCCGGTGCCGGGTTCGGCGCGGGGTCCGGTGCCGGTCCCGGGCAGCCCCAGCAGCCCTACCAGCCGCCGCAGTCCCGGCCGCAGCCGCAGTCCCCGGCGCAGTATCCGGTGCAGCCCCCGGTCCGGCCGCAGCAGCGGCCCGCACCGGAGGCGCCGAACCGGGTGATCGTGCTGCCACCGGACGCGTCCCGGCCCTCGCCGGCCGCCGCCGGTGTCCGCCGGGCCCCGGCGCACGCGGCGTCCGGCTCGGTCCCGCCCCGTCCGGACGCCGGGTGGGCCGGCCAGGGTCCGCCGGCCCGCACCACCCCGCCGCGTCCGGCCGCGGCGCCTCCCGCCGACGCGACGACCGGTCCGATCAGCGGCGCGATCGGCGCGACGGCGGGGACGCGTCCGGCGCTGCCCCGGCGCAATCCGCAGGCCCATCTCTCGCCGCGGCTCAAGGACGAGCCGCGACCGGTCGCCCCCGACCCGCGCGCGGCTCCCGACCTGCCCGACGCCGAGCAGGCCCGCAGCCGAATGTCCGCCCTCCAGCGCGGCACGATCCGTGGCCGCGCAACCGATCCGGAGGCACGATGACCGCCAACGTCCCGGCGAGCAACGATCCGGGCGGCCTCGACTGGCTCCTGGACGACCTGGTCCGCAAGCTGCCCGGCGCCGATCGTGTCATCATCCTGTCGGCGGACGGCCTGCTGATCGGCCGTTCGCGCAGCCTGGGCCGGGACGACGCCGAGCACCTGTCGGCGGTCGCGTCCGGACTGCAGAGCCTGGCGCGGGGGGCGGGGCGGCACTTCGGCGGCGGCGGCGTCCGGCAGACGCTCGTCGAGATGGAGAACTCCTTCCTCGTCGTGACCGCCGCGGGCAGCGGCGCCTGCCTCGCCGTTCTGGCCGACGCGGCCGCCGACCTCGGGCTCCTCGCGTACGAGATGAACCTCATGGTCAAACGGGTCGGCACGTATCTCAGCTCCCCGCCTCGCCAGCCCGGGATGGTCGCCGGGGCGGACGCCGGGGCCGGCTGGGGCGTCTGATGAGCCGCGGCCACGTCTGGTTCGACGAGGCGGCCGGTCCGCTGGTGCGTCCGTACGCCGTCACCCGTGGCCGCACGCACAGCCCGCAGACCGAACTGGAGATGATCACTCTGGTGGTCGCCCTCCAGCCGCCCGACCACCCGGCGCTGGCCCGGCTGAACCCCGAACACGCCGAGATCCTGGCCCGGTGCCAGCGGCCGACGTCCGTCGCCGAGATCTCCGCAGCGCTGCACCTGCCGTTGTCCGTCGTCAAGATCCTCATCAGTGACCTCATCGAGCGGCAACTGGTGATCTTCCGAGCGGCGGTCACTCCCGATCTCCACGTCCTCCAGGCGGTCATCAATGGTATTCGTCGGCTCTGACCCCCACGCCGACCGGCGGGCGGACGGCGTGCCCGTCTCCGCGGTCAAGCTGCTGGTCGCCGGTGGCTTCGGGGTCGGCAAGACGACGATGGTCGCGTCGGTCAGCGAGATCCCGCCGCTGCGCACGGAGGAGCTGATCACCGAGCTCAGCCGGGACGTCGACGACCTGTCGGGCGTGGAGCACAAGACCACGACGACGGTCGCCCTCGACTTCGGCCGGATCACCATCGACCCCACGATCGTGCTCTACCTCTTCGGCACGCCCGGCCAGGACCGCTTCTGGTTCATGTGGAACGAACTGGCGGACGGCTCGCTGGGCGCCGTCGTCCTCGCCGACACCCGGCGGCTGGACAACTGCTTCCCGGCGGTGGACTTCTTCGAGAGCCGGGGCATCCCGTTCGTCATCGGCGTGAACTGCTTCGATGGCTCGCAGCTCTACACCGTCGAGGAGGTCCGCGAGGCGCTCGGGATCGGCGACGGCGTGCCGGTGCAGCTGTGCGACGTGCGGCGCCGCGAGTCCAGCCGCGAGCTGCTGCTCGCGCTGACCGAGCACGTGCTCGTGCTCGCCACGGCCGCCGCCACGGCCGGAGGCTGATCGCCCGCCTCCGACCGCGGTCGGGCCTCAGGCGGCGTTGGGCTCCGGCGCGTCGGTGGCCGGGTGGGCGGCGATGAATGCCTTGACGACCTGCCCGGACACGGCCGAGCACAGCTGCCGGTTGCCCTGCTTGGCGCCCCAGTGGGACAGCGCGATCGTCTTGCCGGCCGGGAAGGCCCCGCGGGCGTCGTCCCAGGCGCTGACGATGAACTTGTTGTTGGCGCCCTTCTCCTTGACGGCGAGCTCGCCGATCCGCTTGAGCTCGTCCACCTGGGTCTTCGGGGTGGCGGCGGTGTACCAGAGCACCGTGTAGCCGTGCTCCAGGTTGTGGACCAGCGTCTCCAGCTGCGGCCGGTCGGTGGCCGAGTAGAAGGTGCGCGCCGGGTACTCGGGCGAGGCGAAGTGCTCCCCGGAGGACGGCGGCACGGTCGTGTACTTCACCGTCGTCTCGTTCGGCTTGTCGGTGCCCGGGCCGACGTGCACGGCGCCACCGGCCGTCGCGTCGGTGATGACGGCGTCGCATCCGGCCGCGGCGGCGGTGGTCGCCCCGATCTGGCTCATGTCCCGGGCGGCGCTCTCACGCAGGGCCACGGTCGTGACTGCGGCGCCCAGGCCGAGCACCACGACGCCGGCCGCACCGGCCACCAGGAGGGTGCGGCGCCGCTGGGCCCCGCTCTGCTGCTTGCGCAGCTCGTCCAGCCGAGCCTTGCGGTCCTTCTCGGCGCTCTTGTTGGCCACCTGCAGCTCCCCGGGGGACGACGGTGGGAGCAGTTTAGGCCAGCCTCAGCTTCCTGACGCCATCCGCCGTCGGGCGGGCGGGTGGCAGACTGCGCGGGTGACCGCATCGACCCCGGCGAGCCGCACCTGGCGGCCGGGCCGGCCGGTGCCCGTGGGGCTCCTCCTGGCCGGGTTCCGGCGCGGCGCGGGGGACCCGTGCCACCGCCGCCAGGCGGACGGCGTCGTCTGGCGCGCCACCCGCACGCCCGACGGGCCGGTGCTGCTGCGCCTCGCCGCGCTGCCCTCGGACGGCGAGGTGGTCGCGCACGCCTGGGGCGCGGGGGCGGCCTGGGCGTTGGACGGCGTGCCCGAGCTGCTGGGCGACGCGGACGACCCGAGCGGGTTCGTCCCGGCCTCCGAGCACGTCGCCCTGGTGGACGCCCACCGCGCGCGGCCCGCCTGGCGGGTGCCGCGCAGCCGGGCCGTGTTCGAGGCGCTGGCCGGCGCGGCGCTGGAGCAGCGGGTGACGGGCCTGGAGGCCCACGCCTCGTGGCGGCAGCTGGTGCTGCGGTTCGGTGCGGTGGCGCCGGGTCCGGCGGGGGTCGCGGGGACGGCGGCCGCCGGGATGCGGGTCCCGCCGTCGGCGGCCGAGTGGGCCGCGATCCCGTCGTGGGAGTGGCTGCGGGCGGGGGTCGAGGAGGCCCGGCGCCGGGTCGTCGTCCAGGCCGCCGCGGTGGCGGGCAGGCTGGAGGCGACCGTGGACCTGCCCGGGGAGGCGGCCGCGCAGGCGCTGCGGACGGTGCCCGGCGTCGGCGTCTGGACGGCGGCCGAGGTGCGCCAGCGGGCCCACGGGGACGCCGACGCCTTCTCCTGGGCGGACTACCACGTGTCCCGCAACGTGACCTGGGCGCTGACGGGCCGCGTGCAGGACGACGCGGCGTGCGCGGCCCTGATCGAGCGGTACCGGGGTCACCGGTTCCGGGTGCAGCGGCTGCTGGAGCTCGCCGGCGCCTCCCGACCCCGCCGCGCCCCCCGGATGACCCTGCCCACCCACCTGCCCGGCGGCACCCCCAAGGCCTGGAGCCGCGGCCGCCTCTGACCACCCTCACCTCCGCGGGGGTAATTCACGCGTGTGTTGTTAATGGCCGGGCGGGCCCCCCGGGGGGGGGGTGAACCCGGGCTGTTAAACGCCAGGGGGGC
>Ga0302322_100001380_pt1 | contig 19838 bp, 17 predicted proteins | sample Fen_T0_2_FD_203757 | JGI IMG/M metagenome (GOLD analysis project Ga0302322, IMG submission 203757) | Peat permafrost microbial communities from Stordalen Mire near Abisko, Sweden - Fen_T0_2 | ecosystem: Environmental > Terrestrial > Soil > Wetlands > Permafrost | place: Sweden: Abisko...
GAGTCGTCCCTTTCCCCAGCTGTATCGTGACGCCGGCGCCAGCGCCGTCGTCACGCCGATTCGAGGAGACATCACGTGGCACGCGTGAAGCGGGCGGTCAACGCCCAGAAGAAGCGCCGCGAGACGCTGGAGCTGGCGTCCGGGTACCGGGGCCAGCGCTCGCGCCTGTACCGCAAGGCCAAGGAGCAGGTCACCCACTCGCTCGGGTACGCCTACCGTGACCGCCGGGCCCGCAAGGGTGACTTCCGCCGGCTGTGGATCCAGCGCATCAACGCGGCCGCCCGCGCGAACGGCATGACGTACAACCGCCTCATCCAGGGCCTCAAGCTCGCGGACATCGAGGTCGACCGCCGCATGCTCGCCGAGCTGGCCGTGAACGACGAGGCCGCCTTCGCGACCCTCGTCGCCGCGGCCAAGGCTGCCCTGCCGGCGCTGCCGGCCCAGGGCGCCGGGTCGGCGGCCTGAGCGGCCCCCGCGGCACCTCGGAACGCTCCGAGCAGCACGCCGAACCACCTCCCGAACGCCCGGACAGCCCGGCCGTCCTCGCCAATCCCGGTTCCGACCGGGTGCGGTCGGTCCGCCGGTTGGCCGGGCGTTCGGCGCGTGAGCGGGCCGGCCAGTTCGTCGCCGAGGGACCGCAGGCGGTGCGCGAGGCCGTGGCCGCGGGTGCCGCCGTCCAGGTGTACGCGACGATCGAGGCGACCCTGCGTCACCAGGAGATCGTCGCGGAGGCGCAGGCCCGGGGGGCCTGGGTACGGTACGTGACCCCCGAGGTCCTCGCGGTCATGGCCGACACGGTGACCCCGCAGGGGCTGCTGGCGGTGTGCCGGCTCGTCGGCGTCCCGCTCGCCGAGGTGCTCGCCGCCCCGCTGCGGATGGTCGCCGTCCTGGCCCGGGTGCGCGACCCGGGCAACGCGGGGACGGTCATCCGGGCCGCCGACGCCGCGGGCGCGGACGCCGTCGTCCTCACCGACGCCTCGGTCGACGTCCACAACCCCAAGTGCGTGCGCGCGACGGCCGGCAGCCTGTTCCACCTGCCGGTCGTGGTGGGCGTGCCGCTGGGGGCGGCCGTCGACGGCCTGCACGCCGCCGGGCTGAGCGTGTACGCGGCGGACGGTGCGGGCGACGTCGACCTGGACGACCTGCTCGACGCCGCCGCAGCAGGCGGTGAGGGCGGGCTGGCCGCGCCGACGGCGTGGGTGTTCGGCAACGAGGCGTGGGGCCTGCCGCAGGAGGACCGCGACCTGGCCGACGCCGTCGTCCGGGTGCCCGTGCACGGCGCCGCCGAGAGCCTGAACCTGGCGACCGCCGCGACCGTCTGCCTCTACGCCTCGGCCCGCGCCCAGCGCCGCCGGCCCTCGCCATGATCACGGGGCAGGCCCAGAGTCTCACGGCGGGGTGTGCAGAGCGGTGCCGACCCGGGCTCAGCGCGGGGTCGCCGTCAGGCCGGTGCAGGACCGCGAGCCCTGCCAGTCGGCCAGCATGCGCGCCGCCGTCGCCGTCGACGGCGCCCGCGGGACGCCGTCGGTGCCGCTGATGCGCAGCGGCGTCCACCGCGACGCCGTCACCCGCCGTCCCTGGACGGTCAGCGTCAGCACGCCGCTGCTCGCCGTGGCCTGCGAGCCCGGCGCGTACCAGACGAAGTTGCCCATGCTGTAGGCCACGTAGGTCTGCCCCAGGTACCCCGCGCCCTGGGTGACGTGCGGGTGGGAGCCGATGACGACGTCCGCTCCCGCGTCGGCGAGGCGCTGCGCCAGCGAGCGCTGAGCGTCCTCGGGGCAGCTCATCCGCTCGGTGCCCCAGTGCAGGTAGACCACCACGACGTCGGCCTGCTGCCGGGCGGCCCGGACGGCGGCGAGCAGCGGCTCGGCCGACGGGCGCGTCCCGGCGATCCCCGGGCCGTGCGCGGTCGCCTCGAAGTGCTGCAGCGTCCAGTCCAGCAGGTCGCTGGCCGCCAGGACCGCCACCCGGCGTCCCTTCACCGGGACCACGGTGGCGCCGTAGGCGTCGGCCGCGTCCTGGCCGATGCCGACGACCTTGATCGGGGAGGCGCGCCGGGCGGCCAGGCTGTCGGACAGGCCGACGGGCCCGTAGTCGACGGCGTGGTTGTTCGCCATCGTGACGACGTCGACCCCGGCCGCGTCCAGCGCCCGCAGGGACTGCGGGGTGGTGCGGAAGTGGAACTCCTTGGGCTGCTCCTGCCCGCGCGAGGTGATCGCGGTCTCCAGGTTGACCATGGCCAGGTCGGCGGTGGCCAGGTAGGGGCGCAGCGCGGCCAGCTTCCCGTTCGTCAGCAGCGGGGCCAGGTGCGCCTCGAAGTGGACGTCGCCGCCGAACGCCAGCGTGATCGGGGCCGGGGGCGCCGCGTCCGCGCCGTTCGCGGAGACCGGCGTGGTCGCGGGGGTGGTCGCGACCGGCGACGTGCCGGCGGGCGACGGGGGGACCCGCGCCGCGACGGGGCGGGACGTCGTCCGGTCGGGGGACGGCGTGGCCGCCGCCCGGGTGGCGTTCGTGGCGCTGCCGGGCGCCGCGAGCAGGACGAGCACGACCATCCCCGCGCCCGTCGTCGTGAGCACCGAACGCGCCGGGTTCCGCACACGCGACATCCAGGAAGTATACGGACGAGCCCACGGCGAGTGTTGGTCCCGGGACCGAAGTCCTCGGCGCGTCACCCGCTCGCCGTAAGGAGCGATACGGCGTGAGAGACTCGATGGTCGTCGAACCCTGACCCCTGCCGCCGGTCCGACGACCGGTGGCACCCGACCGAGTGGATCGCCGTCCCGCCATGTCTGGACCCAACACGCAGTTCGACCCCGTGGAGGTGGCCGTGCTCTCCGACGAGGCGATCGCCTCGTACGTCTCCGACGCGCTGGCGGCCCTCGCCGCGGCCACCGACCTGGACGCCCTGAAGCAGGTCCGCCTGGACCACGCCGGCGACCGCAGCCCGATCGCGCTCGCCAACCGCGAGATCGGCGCCCTGCCGCCCGCCGCGCGCAGCGACGCCGGCAAGCGCGTGGGCACGGCCCGCGCCACGATCGCCGCGGCCCTCAAGGCGCGCCAGGGCGAGCTGGAGGCCGAGCGCGACGTCCGCGTGCTCGTCGAGGAGGCCGTCGACGTCACGCTGCCGACCGCGCGCCTGCCGCGGGGGGCCCGCCACCCGCTGGAGACGCTGCAGGAGCGCATCGGCGACGTCTTCGTGGCGATGGGCTGGGAGATCGCCGAGGGCCCCGAGGTCGAGGCGGAGTGGTTCAACTTCGACGCGCTGAACTTCGACCCCGACCACCCGGCCCGCCAGATGCAGGACACCTTCTTCGTCGACCCGCCGTCGTCAGGGCTGGTGTTGCGCACCCACACCTCGCCGGTGCAGGCGCGGTCGCTGCTGGAGCGCGACCTGCCCGTGTACGTCATCTGCCCGGGCAAGGTGTTCCGCACCGACGAACTGGACGCCACGCACACGCCCGTCTTCCACCAGGTCGAGGGCCTGGCGGTCGACAAGGGCCTGACCATGGCCCACCTCAAGGGCACCCTGGACCACCTGGCGCGCGCGATGTTCGGCCCCGACGTGCGCACCCGGCTGCGGCCCTCGTTCTTCCCCTTCACCGAGCCGAGCGCCGAGCCTGACGTGCTCTGCTTCGTCTGCCACGGCGACGACCGCGCCTGCCGCACCTGCAAGGGGACCGGCTGGATCGAGTGGGGCGGGTGCGGGATGGTCCACCCGAACGTGCTGCGCGCCTGCGGCGTCGACCCGGAGGTCTACTCCGGGTTCGCGTTCGGCATGGGCGTGGAGCGCACCCTGATGTTCCGCAACGGGGTCGGCGACATGCACGACATGGTGGAGGGCGACGTCCGCTTCTCCCTGAACTACGGGATGGAGGTCTGATGCGCGCCCCGCTGCCCTGGCTGCGCGAGTACGTGGCCCTGCCGGACGGCGTCACCGGCGAGCAGGTGGCCGCCGACCTGGTGCGCGTCGGTCTGGAGGAGGAGGCGGTCCACGGCGGCGGCGTGACCGGCCCGCTGGTCGTCGCGCGCGTCCTGGAGTTCGCCGACGAGCCGCAGAAGAACGGCAAGACGATCCGCTGGTGCCAGGTGGACGTCGGCGAGGCGCAGCCGCGCGGCATCGTCTGCGGCGCGCACAACTTCGTCGCGGGCGACCTGGTGGTCGCCAGCCTGCCCGGGGCGGTGCTGCCCGGCGGGTTCGCGATCGCCGCGCGGCGCACCTACGGGCACGTCAGCGACGGCATGATCTGCAGCGCGCGCGAGCTGGGCCTCGGCGAGGACCACGACGGGATCATCCGGCTCGTGGAGTGGGGCCTGGCCGACGCCGTCCCCGGCGCCGACGCGATCCGGCTCCTCGGGCTGGACGAGCAGACCGTCGAGGTCAACGTCACCCCCGACCGCGGCTACTGCTTCAGCGTCCGCGGGATCGCCCGCGAGTACGGGCACGCCACCGGCGCGGCCTTCACCGACCCGGCGGACGTCGCCGTCCCCGCCCCGACCGCCGACGGGTTCGCCGTCCGGATCGACGACGCCGCCCCCGTCCGGGGGACGCAGGGCTGCGACCGGTACGTGGCCCGGATCGTGCGCGGCGTCGACCCGACCCGCCCGTCCCCGCACTGGATGCGCCGCCGCCTGGAGCAGGCCGGGATGCGCCCGATCTCGCTCGCGGTCGACGTCACCAACTACGTGATGCTCGCGGTCGGCCAGCCGCTGCACGCGTTCGACCTCGCCGGGCTGGTGGCGCCGATCGTCGTGCGCCGCGCCGAGGCCGGGGAGAAGCTGACGACGCTGGACGACGTCGCGCGGGCCCTGGACCCCGAGGACCTGCTCATCACCGACTCCGGCGGCACCCGCGTGCTGGCGCTGGCCGGGGTGATGGGCGGGGCGAGCAGCGAGGTCACCGCCACCACGACCGACGTCCTGGTCGAGGCCGCCCACTTCGACTGGGTGACCGTCGCCCGCACCTCGCGGCGGCACAAGCTGGCCACCGAGGCGGGGCGCCGCTACGAGCGCGGCGTCGACCCCGACCTGGCGGCCGCCGCGGCCGAGCTGGCCGTGCGCCTGCTCGTCGAGCACGGCGGGGGCACCCCCGGCCCGGTGACCGACGTCGACGAGCGCGCCCCGCGCCCGGCGATCCGGATGCGGTGGGACGTGCCGAACCGCGTCGTCGGCTGCGACTGGACCCGCGAGGAGGTCGTCGCGACCCTGGTCGAGATCGGGTGCGCGGTGACCGCCGATCCCGAGGCAGGTGCCGACGACGTCGTCGTGGTGCCGCCGTCGTGGCGTACCGACCTGCGCGCGGGCGTCGACCTCGCCGAGGAGGTCGCCCGGCTGCGCGGTTACGAGCACATCCCCTCGGTGCTGCCGGTGGCGCCGTCCGGGCGGGGGCTGACGCCGTCGCAGCGGGCGCGCCGGTCGGTGGCCCGGGCCCTGGCCGAGCACGGGCTGGTGGAGGTGCTGAGCTACCCGTTCGTGGCGCCGTCCGTGCACGACGCCTTCGGCCTCGCCGCGGACGACGACCGCCGCCGCGCCGTCCGGCTCGCCAACCCGCTGTCGGGCGAGCAGCCGGAGCTGCGCACCTCGATCCTGCCGCCGCTGCTGGACACGCTGCGCCGCAACGTCGGGCGCGGGCAGGCCGACCTGGGGCTGTTCGAGATCGGGCTGGTCACCCTGCCCGGTGCGGACGGCGTCGGGAAGGCCCCGCGCCCCGGCGTCGCGGGCCGCCCGGACGACGCCACGCTGGCCGCGCTCGACGCGGCGGTGCCGCCGCAGCCGCGGCGGATCGGGATCGTCCTGGCGGGCCAGCGCGAGCCCGCGGGATGGTCCACCACCGGGCGGGCCGCCGACTGGGCGGACGCCGTGGAGGCCGCCCGCGTCGCCGCCGACACCCTCGGCCTGCGCCTGGACGCCGTCGCCGACGCCCGCGCCCCCTGGCATCCGGGCCGGTGCGCCCGGCTGGAACTGCCGGGCGGCGCGGTCGTCGGGCACGCGGGTGAGCTGCACCCCCAGGTGGTGGCCGAGCTCGGCCTGCCCGCGCGGACCGTCGCCGCGGAGATCGACCTGGACGCGCTCGTCGCCGCGTCGGGCGGCATCCGGTACGCGGCGCCGGTGCCCGTCTACCCGGTGGCCAAGGAGGACGTCGCGCTCGTCGTCGACGCGTCCGTGCCCGCGGCCCGGGTCGAGGCGGCGCTGCGGGCCGGTGCGGGCGACCTGCTGGAGTCGGTGCGGCTGTTCGACGTCTACACCGGTCCGCAGGTCGGCGAGGGGCGCAAGTCGCTCGCATTCGCGCTGCGCCTGCGCGCGGGCGACCGCACGCTGACGGCGTCGCAGGCCGCCGCGGCCCGTGATGCGGCCGTCGCCCGGGCCGCGCAGGAGGTGGGTGCCGTACTGCGCGGTGCGTGACGAAGGGTGCGCACAGGGGTGAGCTAGGTCAACTCCGCTGAGCGGTAGGGGGTCGGCCTGGCATCATCCCTGGTGTGTTCGCTGATACGAACCCGGACGGCACCCGCCGCCCCTCCGGCCCCCTGGTCACCGATAGTGGACCCATGTCGACGGTTGGTGATGCGGGCCAGGTGGCGGGGGCCGGCCACGTCGACCTGGGTGCGGCCGCCCGGGAGGTGGCCGCCCTGGTCGCCCGGGACCGGCCGCTCACGGCGCCGCTCGATCTCTTCCGCCCGGCGAGCGACCTCCACGACGAGGGGGAGGGCCACGTGGACCCTGTCGAGCAGGCCCCCGACGACCCGGTGCGGGCGCCCGTCCCACCCGCGGACCGCGCGGAGCCCGGTCCGAAGCGGCAACCGGACGGCCCGCGGGAACCGGACGGCCCGCGGGAACCGGACGGCCCGCGGGAACCGGACGTCGCGGTGCGACCGGACGCCGTGCGCGAGCCCGAGGTCACGCCCGCGGCCCTGCGTGAGCGCGCGCCCGCGCCCGGTGCGCCCGGGACTCCTGCGCCCGGTGTGCCCGGGCCTCCCGTTCCCGGTGCGCCAGGGAGCGGTGCGCCGGCGACCGTGACGCAGCGGCCGACCGAGCCCGAACTGCGCCCGCCCGGCGAGGCGCCGGGCCCGGCGCCGGTGCCGGTGCCCGAGCCGGACCGGGTGCCGCCCGCGCGGGTCGCCCTGGTCACCGGTGCGGGCCGCGGGATCGGCCGGGCCCTGGCGCTCGGCCTCGGCCGCGCGGGGATCTCGGTGGCTCTGCTGGGGCGCTCACCGGGGGCACTGGAGGACGTCGCGGCCCAGGTCGCCTCGTACGGCGTCGACGCGTCGTGGGCAGGCGCCGACGTGCGCGACTACGCCCAGGTGCAGAACGCGGTGCAGCGGCTGGAGGCCGCGGTCGGCGACATCGACCTGCTCATCAACAACGCCGGCGTCATCGAGCCGGTCGAGGTGCCGGTGTGGGACGCGGGCCCCGAGACCTGGTGGCACGTCGTCGAGACGGACCTGCGCGGGCCGTTCCACTGCGTGCGCGTCGTGGTGCCCGGGATGGTCGCCCGAGGTGCTGGACGCGTGATCAACCTCAGTTCCGGCGTCGGGGCGGGCGACCGGGACATCTACTCCGCGTATGCGGCGGCCAAGGCCGGCCTGTTCCGGATCACCGGGTCGCTGCACCTGGCCGGGTACGACCGGGGGCTGCGGGCGTTCGAGGTCTCGCCGGGCACCGTCCGCACGGACATGACCGCGGGCATGAACATCCACGCCGTCCGCCGGGACTGGACGCCCGTCGAGCGGGTCGTCGACCTGGTCCTGTCGGTCGCCTCCGGGACGCTGGACCCCTGGTCGGGCGGGTACCTGCGCGCCGGCGTCGACACGGCCGAGAGCCTGGGCGCCGCCGAGCACGACGCGGGCGAGCGGGGCCTGCCGCCCTGGTCGCGCCGCCTGGGCATCCTCCCGTACGGCCCCCAGGACCCCCTGAACGCCGACGAGGACGGCGCCTGAGGGGGTGGGGTAGTGCATGGTCATGCGGGAGGGTGTATGGTCATGCGTCATGACCTCGATCGTCGCCGTCGCCGGTGCCAGCGGGTACGCCGGAGGTGAGCTGCTGCGCCTCGTCCTGGGCCACCCGGAACTGGAGCTGGGCGCCGTCACCGCCGCGTCCAGCGCGGGCTCGCTGCTGGGGGAGCACCAGCCCCACCTGCCGACCCTCGCCGACCGGGTGCTGCAGCCCACGACGCCCGAGGTCCTCGCCGGGCACGACGTCGTCTTCCTCGCGCTGCCGCACGGCGCCTCCGCCGCGATCGCCGCGGTGCTGCCCCCGCACGTCGTCGTCGTGGACTGCGGCGCCGACCACCGGCTCGCCGACCCCGCCGCGTGGGCGGAGTTCTACGGCGGCGAGCACGCCGGGTCGTGGCCGTACGGCCTGCCCGAGCTGGTCCGCTCCGACGGCACCCGCCAGCGCGAGCCGCTCGCCGGGGCCCGGCGGGTCGCCGTCCCGGGCTGCTACCCGACCGCCGTCTCGCTGGCGCTGGCCCCCGGGTTCGCCGCGGGCCTGCTCGCGCCGGACGTCGTCGTCGTGGCCGCCAGCGGGACGTCGGGCGCCGGCCGCAGCCCCCGGACCACGCTGCTGGCCAGCGAGGTCATGGGCTCGATGAGTCCGTACGGCGTCGGCGGCGTCCACCGGCACACGCCGGAGATGGAGCAGAACCTCTCGGGGGCCGCCGCGGCGCCGGTCCGGGTGTCGTTCACCCCGACCCTGGCACCGATGGCGCGGGGCATCCTCGCCACCTGCTCGGCGCCCCTGAGAGCCGGGACCGGCGCCGACGCCGTCCGCAAGGTGTGGGTGGACGCCTACGCCGACGAGCCGTTCGTGCACGTCCTGCCGGAGGGTCGCTGGCCGCGCACGGCCGACACGCTGGGGGCCAACACCGTCCACCTGCAACTCGCGGTCGACCAGCGCGCCGGGAGGGTGGTCGTCGTCGCCGCGGTCGACAATCTGACCAAGGGGACGGCCGGGGCGGCGGTGCAGTGTGCCAACCTCGCACTCGACCTGCCCGAGACCATGGGACTGTCGACGGCGGGGCTGGCACCGTGACCGCCGGTCCCACGACGGCCGGTCGCGTCCGGCCACGGGACGACCACGGTCATGAACACCCCGACGACCAGGAGGAGGCACCGGCGATGAGGCTGGTGATGAGCCCGCAGGCGATCGCGCTCGTGAGGCTGCCCCCAGGGGCGCCCGAGCCGACGTGGGCCACCGGAGGACCCCTGATCAGCATCACGCGCACCGAGCACGAGACCAGCGTGATCTGCCCGACGTCCGCCATCCCCGAGGAGGTCCCCGGCCCGGTCAACGGCCCGCTCGTCGGCGTGTACGTGGACGAGCAACTCGACTTCAGCCAGGTCGGCATCCTCGTGGGGCTGCTCAAGCCGCTCGCCGACGCCGGGATCCCGGTGCTCACCGTCTCGACGTACGACACCGACTGGGTGCTCATCGAGGCCTCCCGGGCGGCGGCGGCGTCCTCGGTGTGGCGCGGGGCCGGCTACCAGGTCGTCGACGCCGCACCGCACCCCGGCTCGCCCGCGGAGGGCGACGACCCCCTGGACGACGACCCGGTGGACGACGACCCCGTCGTGGGCGACGACCCGGTGGACGACGACACCGTCGTCGACGTGCGCGACCCCGTCCGTGCCGCTCCCGGCGCGGACGTCCCGACCAGCCCGACGGGGGAGTTCCCGTGACCGTCACCGCAGCACGCGGCTTCCGGGCCGCCGGCGTGGCCGCCGGCCTCAAACGCGAGGGCCGCGACGTCGCGCTCGTCGTCAACGACGGTCCCGACCACCACGCCGCCGGGGTCCTGACGCGCAACCGGGTACAGGCCGCGCCGGTCCTGTGGACCCGGCAGGTGCTGGTCGACGGGCGCGTCGACGCCGTCCTGCTCAACTCCGGCGGCGCCAACGCCTGCACCGGCCCGGAGGGCTTCGGCGACACCCACCACAGCGCCGAGCACGTCGCGGGCGTGCTCGGGGTGTCCGCCGCCGACGTCGCGGTCTGCTCGACCGGGCTCATCGGCGAGCGGCTGCCGCTGGAGCGCCTGCTCGCCGGGACCGACGCCGCCGTCGCCGCCCTGGACGCGACCGGCGGCCCCGACGCCGCCCTGGCGATCATGACGACGGACACGGTTCCCAAGACGGCCGCCGTCACCCATCCGGGGGGCTGGACGGTCGGCGGGATGGCCAAGGGCGCGGGGATGCTCGCGCCGGGCCTGGCGACCATGCTCGTCGTCCTGACGACGGACGCCCGGGCCACCCCCGAGCGGCTCGGCGCCGCCCTGCGCGCGGCGACGCGGATCACGTTCGACCGCGTCGACTCCGACGGGTGCATGTCCACCAACGACACCGTGCTGCTGCTCGCCAGCGGCGCCAGCGGCGTCGAGCCCACGGCCGTCGAGCTGGACGCCGCCGTCCACGAGGTGTGCGCCCGGCTCGCCCGGGCCCTGGTCGCCGACGCCGAGGGCGCCACCCACGACATCGCCGTCGAGGTGATCGGCGCCGCGAGCGAGGACGACGCCGTCGAGGTGGCCCGGGCGGTGGCGCGCAGCAACCTCTTCAAGACGGCCGTGTTCGGCAAGGACCCCAACTGGGGGCGGGTGGTCGCCGCCGTCGGCACCACGATGGCGATCTTCGACCCGCTCGCGCTCGACGTCACGATCAACGGCGTCCAGGTGTGCCGCGGCTGCGCCGTGGGCGAGGACCGCGCCCTGGTGGACCTGTCCGGGCGCGACGTCCACGTGCAGGTGAACCTGCACGCCGGGGCCTCCGCCGCGACCGTCTGGACCAACGACCTCACCCACGACTACGTCCACGAGAACAGCGCCTACTCCTCATGAGCCATCCCTCGCTCACCTCCCTCACCGCGCAGGACAAGGCGCGCGTCCTCATCGAGGCGCTGCCGTGGCTGGAGCGGTTCGCCGGGTCGGTCGTCGTCGTCAAGTACGGCGGCAACGCCATGGTCGACGACGGGCTGAAGGCCGCCTTCGCCCGCGACATCGCGTTCCTGCGCTGCGCGGGCGTCAAGCCGGTCGTCGTCCACGGCGGCGGCCCGCAGATCTCCTCGATGCTGGGCCGCCTCGGCATCGCCAGCGAGTTCCGCGGCGGCCTGCGGGTGACCACGCCCGAGGCGATGGACGTCGTCCGGATGGTGCTCGTCGGGCAGGTGGGCCGCGAGCTGGTCGGGCTGATCAACGGGTCCGGGGCGCGGGCGGTGGGCCTGTCCGGCGAGGACGCGGGCCTGTTCCGGGCCGAGCGCCGCGGGACCGTCGTCGACGGCGAGGCGGTCGACCTCGGCCTGGTCGGCGACGTCGTCGAGGTCGACCCGGCCGCCGTCCTCGACCTCATCGAGGCGGGCCGGGTGCCGGTGGTGTCCACGGTCGCGCCGGACGACGACGGGCTGGTGCTCAACGTCAACGCCGACACCGCCGCGGCGGCGCTGGCGGTCGCGCTGCAGGCGGCCAAGCTCGTCGTCCTGACCGACGTCGAGGGCGTCTACGCCGACTGGCCGGACCGGGCGTCGCTGCTGCCGGAGATCCGGGCGACGGCGCTGGAGGCGATGCTGCCGGGCCTGCAGTCGGGGATGGTCCCGAAGATGGAGGCGTGCCTGCGCGCCGTCCGCGGCGGCGTCCCGCAGGCCACGGTCATCGACGGGCGGGTGGCGCACAGCGTGCTGCTCGAGGTCTTCACGCCGGAGGGCGTGGGGACGATGGTGCTGCCGGACGTCGGGAGGGACGGGTCGTGACGGTGTCCACATCGGGGCTCACCCCGGGGCTCACCCCCGGGCTCACCGTGGAGGAGCGCGCGGGGACGGCGGTCGACGCGAACGGCGCGGCCTGGCTGCAGCGCTACTCCCGGTCGGTCATGAACACCTTCGGCACCCCCCAGCGCGTGCTCGTGCGCGGGGAGGGCTGCCACGTCTGGGACGCCGACGGCACCCGCTACCTGGACCTGCTCGGCGGCATCGCGGTCAACCTCCTCGGGCACGCCCACCCGTTCCTGGTCAGCGCGGTCACCGCGCAGCTGGCGACCCTCGGGCACGTGTCGAACTTCTTCGCCAGCACCCCGCAGATCGCGCTGGCCGAGCGGCTGCTGGAGATCTCCGGTGCGCCGGAGGGGTCGCGGGTGTTCTTCGCCAACTCCGGCACCGAGGCCAACGAGGCCGCCTTCAAGATCGCGCGCCGCACCGGCCGGACCGGGATGGTCGCCGCCGAGAACGCGTTCCACGGCCGGACCATGGGCGCGCTCGCGTTGACGCACAAGCCCGCTTACCGGGCCCCGTTCGAGCCGCTGCCGGGTGACGTCGTCCACGTGCCGTACGGGGACGTCGCGGCGCTGGCGGCGGCGGTCGACGAGCGCACCGCGGCCGTGGTGCTGGAGGCGGTGCAGGGCGAGGCCGGTGCGGTGGTCCCGCCGGCCGGGTACCTGCGCGCCGTGCGGGAGCTCACGACCGCGGCCGGGGCGCTGCTCGTGCTCGACGAGGTGCAGACCGGCGTCGGGCGCACCGGCGCCTGGTTCGCCCACCGCCACCCGCTGCTCGGCGACCTGACCGGCGACGCCGACCGGCCGGACGTCGTCACGCTCGCCAAGGGGCTCGGCGGCGGCATCCCGATCGGCGCGGTGATCGCCTCGGGCCGGGCGGCGTCCCTGCTCGGGCCGGGCGACCACGGCACGACCTTCGGCGGCAACCCCGTCGCGGCGGCGGCGGCGTTGGCCACCCTGCACGTCGTCGAGCGGGACGGCCTGCTGGAGAACGCCTCCGCGGTCGGCGCGCACCTGCGCGACGGCGTCCTCGCGGCCGGGCACCCGCTCGTCGCCGGGGTGCGCGGGGAGGGCCTGCTGCTCGGGATCGTGCTGCACGAGCCGGTGGCCGTCGCCGTGCGCGACGCGCTGCTGGACGCCGGGATCATCGTGAACGCCGCGGCGCCCGACGTCCTGCGCCTGGCGCCCCCGCTGATCCTCACCGCGGCGCAGGCCGACGTCCTGCTGGACGCCCTGCCCGCGGCCCTCGACCGGTCGACCGACCGGTCCTCCGGCCGGTCGACCGACCGGCAACCCGACCGGTCGACCGGCCGGGACGGCACGACCCTCGGGGAGCGACCGGCATGAGGCACTTCCTGCGGGACGACGACCTGTCGCCCGCCGAGCTGATCGAGGTCCTCGACCTCGCGGACACGCTGAAGAAGGACCGGTTCGCGGCGCGCCCGCTCGCGGGCCCCCAAGCCGTCGCCGTCCTGTTCGACAAGTCCTCCACCCGCACCCGGGTGTCGTTCAGCGTCGGGATCGCCGAGCTGGGCGGGTACCCGCTGGTGGTGGACGCCGCGGGCAGCCAGCTCGGCCGCGGGGAGTCGATCGAGGACACGGCCCGCGTGCTCGGCCGCCAGGTGAGCGCCGTGGTCTGGCGGACCTTCGGGCAGGAGCGCGTCGAGGCGATGGCCGCGGCAGCCGGCGTCCCGGTCGTCAACGCGCTCACCGACTCCTTCCACCCCTGCCAGCTGCTCGCCGACCTGCAGACCGTGCGGGAGCGCGCGGGCCGCCTCGCCGGGCTCACGCTGACCTACCTCGGCGACGGCGCCAACAACATGGCCCACTCCTACCTGCTCGCCGGGGCCAACGCCGGCCTGCACGTGCGGATCGGCACGCCGCAGGGGTTCCTCCCCGACCCGGCCGTCCTGGACGCCGCCGCCCGGCTGGCCGCCTCGACGGGCGGCTCCGTGCAGGTGCTGCACGACCCGGCCGCCGCGGTCGACGGCGCCGACGTCCTGGCGACCGACACCTGGGTGTCGATGGGGCAGGAGGGCGAGGCGGGCGAGCGGACGCTGCCCTTCGTCCCGTTCGCGCTGGACGACGCCGCCCTCGCCCGGGCCGCGGACGGCGCGGTCGTCCTGCACTGCCTGCCCGCCTACCGCGGCAAGGAGATCTCGGCGTCGGTGCTCGACGGCCCGGCCTCGGCGGTGTGGGACGAGGCGGAGAACCGGCTGCACGCCCAGAAGGCCCTGCTCGTCTGGTTGCTGGAGCGGCGGTGAGCACCGGACCACCGGGCCGGCACGCGTCCACCAAGACCGCGCGGCACCGGATGATCGTGGACCTGCTGCGCCGCCACGCCGTCCGCTCCCAGGTGGAGCTGGCCGAGCTGCTCGCCGCCGCGCAGGTCGCGGTGACCCAGGCGACCCTGTCGCGCGACCTGGTCGAGCTGGGCGCCGTGCGGGTGCGCCATCCCGACGGCGGCCTGGTCTACGCCGTCCCCGGCGAGGGCGGCGACCGGACCCCCCGCGGCGGCGTCGAGCAGGAGCTCCTGGACGCCCGGCTCGGCCGGCTCTGCGAGGAGCTCGTCGTGACGGCGGAGGCGTCCGGCAACCTCGTCGTGCTGCGGACGCCACCGGGTGCCGCGCAGTTCCTCGCCCTGGCCGTCGACCACTCGGTGCTGCCCGCCGTCCTCGGCACGGTCGCCGGCGACGACACCGTGCTGGTCATCGCCCGCTCCCCGGACGGCGGTGCCGAGCTGGCGGCCCGCTTCCTCGCCCTGGCCGCCGGTCGCAGCTGAACCGTCCTCCTTCTGTCGAACGCCGTCCCCCTTCGTCGATCCCGTCACCGCATCGGAGTCCCGTCAGATGAGCACCCCCACCTCCGCCCCCCTCAAGCTGTGGGGCGGCCGCTTCGAGAGCGGTCCCGCCGTCGCGCTGGAACGGCTCTCGGCGTCCGTGCACTTCGACTGGGTGCTCGCGCCGTACGACCTGGCCGGGTCCAGGGCGCACGCCCGGGTGCTGCACCGCGCCGGCCTGCTGACGGCCGACCAGCGCGACGGCCTGGTGGCCGGTCTCGACGCGCTCGAACGCGACGTCGAGGCGGGCGCTTTCGTGGGCACCCCGGCCGACGAGGACGTGCACACCGCGCTGGAACGCGGGCTCATCGAGCGGGTCGGGCCGGACCTCGGCGGCCGGCTGCGCGCGGGCCGTTCCCGCAACGACCAGGTGGCCACCCTCTACCGGATGTACCTGCGCGACCGGGCCCGCGACGTCGCCGCCGCGCTGCTGGACCTCTGCGACGCGCTCGTCGCCCAGGCCGCCGCGCACCCGCTGGCCGCGCTGCCCGGCCGCACCCACTTCCAGCACGCCCAGCCGGTCCTGCTGGCCCACCACCTGCAGGCGCACGTGCACGCCCTGGCCCGCGACGTCGAGCGCCTCACCGACTGGGACCGGCGCGCCGACGAGTCCCCGTACGGCTCCGGGGCCCTGGCCGGCTCCTCGCTCGGCCTGGACCCGCAGGCCGTCGCCGCCGAGCTCGGCTTCTCCTCCTCGTGCGACAACTCGATGGACGGCACCGCCGCCCGCGACGTCGTCGCCGAGATCGCCTTCGTGCTGGCCATGGCCGCGGTCGACGTGTCCCGCATCGCCGAGGAGGTCATCGTCTGGACGACGGCCGAGTTCGGCTTCGCCCGCCTCGACGACGCCTGGGCCACCGGCTCGTCGATCATGCCGCAGAAGAAGAACCCCGACGTCGCCGAGCTCGCCCGCGGCAAGGCCGGTCGCCTGATCGGCAACCTCTCCGGGCTGCTCGCCACGCTCAAGGGCCTGCCGCTGGCCTACAACCGCGACCTGCAGGAGGACAAGGAGCCGGTCATCGACTCCGTCCACCAGCTCCTGCTCGTGCTGCCCGCCTTCACCGGGCTGGTCTCCACGCTCCGCTTCGACGAGGACCGGATGGCCGCGCTCGCGCCGTCAGGGTTCTCCCTGGCGACCGACGTCGCGGAGTGGCTCGTGCGCCAGGGCGTGCCGTTCCGGGAGGCGCACGAGGTCGCCGGGGCGTGCGTGCGCGCCTGCGAGCGGCGGGGGATCGAGCTGCACGACCTGGACGACGCCGCGCTCGCCGCGATCTCGCCGCACCTGACGCCGCAGGTGCGCTCGGTGCTGGACCTCGCGGGGTCGCTGGCGTCGCGGGACGGGCGCGGCGGGACGGCGCCCGTGCGGGTCCAGGAGCAGCGGGACCGGCTGGTCACCCGCCTGGCGTCCCTGCACACCTGGGCCGCCACCCCGGCCACCCCCGTGGCCGCCCGCCACGCCTGACGCCCCGACACCCGGTCGTCACGAGGGGGTGATGCGCACCCGCAGCCGTCGGAAGGCCTTGCCCTTGTTCTCGATCTTCACGATCTCCAGGCCGCCGATGGCCTTCGTCGACGCGACGTGGGTCCCGGCGTCCGCCTGGGTGTCCAGGCCGGTGATGTCCACGATCCGCACGACCTCCAGGCCGTCCGGGAGCAGGTTGGTCGCCGTCCGGATGAGGTCCGGGTAGGTGGCGAACGCCTCCTCGCGCGGCAGCGTCGACGTCGTGATGGCCCGGTCCGCGCCGATCTCGGCGAGGCAGGCGGCCTGGACGGCGTCCCGGAAGCCCTCGGGCACGGCCGGCAGGTTGAAGTCCATCCGGGCCTCGAGCGGTTCCATGGTGCCGCCGGTGACGAGCGCCCCGAAGTCGCGGTGCACGATGCCGGACAGCAGGTGCAGACCCGAGTGGGTCCGCATCAGCGCGGTGCGGCGCTCGTCCTCGACGGCGCCGCGCACCGCCGTCCCGACAGGTGGCAGCGGGTCGCCGTCGACCGGCACGAGCCACAGGTCGTCGCCCTTGCGGACCCCGGCGATCCGGGTCTGGACCCCGCCCCACAGCAGGGTGCCGTGGTCCGGCGGCTGGCCGCCGCCCCCGGGGTAGAAGGCCGACCGGTCCAGCACCAGGCCCTGGCCGGGGTCCACGGCCAGGACGACGGCGTCGAAGTCGCGCAGCGTCTGGTCGCCGAGTTCCAGCCGATGGGTCCGCCCGTGGCGCTCGCTCTCCATGGCGGGAGAGCCTATGCGGGGGGCAGGCCGGGCGCGGCGGACCCCGGCGGGGCGTGGCAGGGTGGCGTGGGAGGGGGAGGTACGCGGGTGGACGAGCGGATCGGCCGGGAGGACCTGGCGCCCGACGCCGTCCGGGTGGCCCCCGGGTTGCTGGGCGCCCGGCTGGTGCGCCGGGACGCCGAGGGGACGGTCGCCGTCCGGCTGACCGAGGTGGAGGCGTACGCAGGCACCCGCGACCCCGGCTCGCACGCCTTCCGCGGGCCCACCCCCCGCACCCGGATCATGTTCGGCCCGGCTGGCTTCCTGTACGTGTATTTCACCTACGGGATGCACTGGTGCGCCAACGTGGTGTGCGGTCCGGACGGCGAGGCGTCCGCGGTGCTGCTGCGTGCCGGCGAGGTGGTGGCCGGACACGAGCTGGCGCGGTCCCGACGTCCGGCGGCCCGCGTGGACGTCGACCTGGCGCGCGGCCCGGCGCGGCTGGCCTCGGCGCTGGGGATCGGGCGCGACGCCGACGGCACCGACCTGTGCGACGACGCGTCCCGGATCTGGCTCGAACCCGCCTCCGGGCGGGTGGCGGCGGTGCACGTCGGGCCGCGGGTCGGGGTGTCGGGGCCCGGCGGGGAGGTCGGCCCGTTCCCGTGGCGGTTCTGGCTGGCGGGCGAGGCGAGCGTGTCGGCGTACCGCGCGGCGCATCCCCGTCGTCGTCGCGGTGTCGAGGGTGGCAGGCTGTCCACCGGAACGGCCACCACCGCCACCCGCAGCGCGCCCTGACGGCGCGCCGGGGCGGGACGGCGGACGGCGTGGCGCGGCGCGGAGCGGAAGGACCAGCGGGACGGTGACGCAGAACCGGGGCCAGGTGCTCGACGAGCTGCAGTGGCGCGGGCTGATGGCCCAGTCGACCGACGAGGAGGCGCTGCGCGGCGCCCTGGACGCCGGGCCGGTGACCTTCTACGACGGCTTCGACCCGACCGCGCCGAGCCTGCACATCGGCAACCTCGTGCAGATCCTCACGATGCGCCGCCTGCAGCTGGGCGGGCATCGGCCGATCGCGCTCGTGGGCGGCGCGACGGGGCTGATCGGCGATCCGAAGCCGACGGCCGAGCGGGTGCTCAACGACCGGAGCGTGGTCGCCGGCTGGGTGGAGCGGATCCGGGCCCAGATCGAACCGTTCCTGGACTTCGAGGGGCCCGACGCCGCACGGATGGTCGACAACCTCGACTGGACCGAGCCGCTGTCGGCGATCGACTTCCTGCGGGACGTGGGCCGCCACTTCCGGGTGAACCGGATGCTCGCCAAGGAGGCCGTCAGCGCCCGGCTGGCCTCGGACGCGGGGATCAGCTACACCGAGTTCAGCTACCAGATCCTGCAGGCGATGGACTTCCTGGAGCTGCACCGCCGGTTCGGATGCGTGCTGCAGGTCGGCGGGTCCGACCAGTGGGGCAACCTGACAGCGGGCACCGATCTGATCCACCGGGTCACCGGGACGTCGGCCCACGCCCTGGCGACGCCGCTGATCACCAAGGCGGACGGGACCAAGTTCGGCAAGACCGAGAGCGGCACGGTGTGGCTCGACCCGGCGATGACGTCGCCGTACGCCTTCTACCAGTTCTGGCTCAACGCCGAGGACGCCAAGGTGGGGGACTACCTGCGGGTGTTCACCTTCCGCTCGCGCGACGAGATCGCCGAGCTGGAGAAGGCGACGGCGGAGCGGCCGGCCGCCCGGGAGGCGCAACGGGCCCTCGCCGAGGACGTGACGTCGCTGGTGCACGGCCCCGACTCCGCCGCGCGGGTGGTGGAGGCGAGCCAGGCCCTGTTCGGGCGGGGGGACCTGCAGGCCCTCGACGAGCCGACCCTGCGTGACGCCCTGGCCGAGCTGCCCCGGGCCGAGCTGCCCGCCGGGACGCACCTGGTGGCTGACCTGCTCACCCGGACGGGTCTGGTCGCCAGCCGGTCGGCGGCCCGGCGGACCATCGCGGAGGGCGGGGCCTACGTCAACAACACCCGGGTCGCGGGTGAGGACGACAGCGTCGACTCCGCGGGAGCGCTGCACGGCCGGTGGCTGCTGCTGCGCCGTGGCCGGCGGTCCCTCGCGGCCGTCGAACTGCTCTAGGGCGCTGACCTGCGACGACGGGTCAAACGATCATCGATTTGACTCGTCCGTCGCGGCTGCCTAATGTTTCTCGACGTCGCCCGGCAGGGAGGAACGGACACCGAAGAGGTGGCCGGTCTCGTCGGGAAGGACAGCCGAACTCCAGCGCCGAGTCCGACGCTCGCAACGATCAGCTCCGGCTGGTCGGGGCAGGGCAGATGAAGCGGTAGAGTGCGGAGCACCCGATCCGGGAGCGAGCCTAGCGAGAGTGGCGAGCGAAGGGAAGAGGGTGGTGTAGGGTTAAGACCAGAACGAAACGCAGTGCGAAAGACAGGAAGTACAACTGAACATCTCATCCTGTGGGTCGGGGTGGGTGTGTCTGTTCTTTGAGAACTCAACAGCGTGCTTAGTGTCGACGCCAATTGTTGTTGTGAATTGGTGTTGATGATCTCTTGACGAGATTGTTGTTATGCCAGTTGTTTCTCTTTCTGGTTGTTGTCTTGGCGCTCTGTTCTCCTGGTTCGCTGGGTGGGTGGGGTGTTAGGGAAATGGACCTTGATGGAGAGTTTGATCCTGGCTCAGGACGAACGCTGGCGGCGTGCTTAACACATGCAAGTCGAACGGTGAAGCCCTTCGGGGTGGATCAGTGGCGAACGGGTGAGTAACACGTGAGCAACCTGCCCCTGACTCTGGGATAACTACCGGAAACGGTGGCTAATACCGGATATGACATGCCTGGGCATCTGGGTGTGTGGAAAGTTTTTCGGTTGGGGATGGGCTCGCGGCCTATCAGCTTGTTGGTGGGGTGATGGCCTACCAAGGCGACGACGGGTAGCCGGCCTGAGAGGGCGACCGGCCACACTGGGACTGAGACACGGCCCAGACTCCTACGGGAGGCAGCAGTGGGGAATATTGCGCAATGGGCGAAAGCCTGACGCAGCG
>Ga0302322_100001381_pt1 | contig 19836 bp, 18 predicted proteins | sample Fen_T0_2_FD_203757 | JGI IMG/M metagenome (GOLD analysis project Ga0302322, IMG submission 203757) | Peat permafrost microbial communities from Stordalen Mire near Abisko, Sweden - Fen_T0_2 | ecosystem: Environmental > Terrestrial > Soil > Wetlands > Permafrost | place: Sweden: Abisko...
CACAAATAACTTGTGCACAATCAAAATCGGCCTTATTCATGACCGCATGTCCAACACGCCTGCGATTCTGGAGAAGCGCATCTACACAGCCGTCGCGACCGCCACCGGGGGCCGCGAGGGCCACGCCAGGTCCGAGGATGGCTTGCTCGACGTCACGCTCGCCCCGCCCACCGCACTGGGCGGCACCGGCGCTGGCACCAACCCCGAGCAGCTGTTCGCGGCCGGCTACGCGGCGTGCTTTGGCAGCGCGCTCGCCGCGGTGGCGCGGATCCAGAAGATCACGCCGGGCTCGATCGCGGTCACCGCGAAGGTGGCGATCGGCACGGTCGGCGCCGGCTACGGCCTCGCGGTCGAGCTCGACGTCAACCTGCCCGAGCTGCCGCGCGACAAGGCGGAGGCGTTGGTCGCGGCGGCGCACCAGATGTGCCCGTACTCGAACGCCACGCGCGGCAACATCGTGGTCGATCTCAAGCTCGCCTGAGGGGCGCCATGGCCAAGCGCGATTCGCTCCAGCTCGACGAACAGCTGTGCTTTGCGCTGTACAGCGCGTCGCGCGCGATGACGCGCACGTACGCGCCGTTGCTCGAGCCGCTCGGCCTCACGTACCCGCAGTACCTGGTGCTGCTGGTGCTGTGGGAGCGCGATGGGCTGCCGGTCCGCGAGCTCGGCGCGCGGCTCGCGCTCGATTCCGGAACGCTGACGCCGCTGCTCAAGCGGCTCGAGCGCCAAGGGCTGGTCGAGCGAGTGCGAGGCGCAGACGACGAACGCGTGGTGAGGATCCATCTCACGGCGGCCGGGCGGGCGCTGCGGACCCGCGCGCGCAAGGTCCCCGTGGACCTGGCCTGCCGCGCCGGCTACGACACCGCGAGCGAAGCGTCGATGCGCGAGCTCGCGCAGCTGCGCGCCGAGCTGGTCGCGCTCACCGAGCGGCTCGCGCGGTCGGCCGGCGCGGCTTCGGCGTCTCAGTAGCTATCGAACTGGCGGGTCTTGGGCTCGGCGTCGGGCGGCGCGATCGGCCGATCGCTCGGCGTTGCCTCGGGGCGCTGATCGCTGCGCGGCGCCGGGCCGGGGAGCGAGCGCTCGGGCGCGCGGCGATCGGGCGGGTCCTCGCTCAGCGGCTTGGCCTTGTCCGCGGGGGTCGGCAGCGGCGTCGGCGGCAGCAGCGGCGGGCGGTCATTGCCATCGACCGCCCCGGGCTCCTTGGCGGGCCCGGGGCGCGGCGGCGGCACGCGCGGATCTGCGGACACCTGCGGCGCGGGCTGGTCGCGGACCTCGCGGGTCGGCTCGAGCCGATCGCGGTGTTGCGCCTGCTGCTGCTCCGGCGTCATCGCGGGGCGCTCGGCCGTGGGTGCGCCGCGCTGCTCCGGCAACGGGCGATCGATCGGGTCGCGCGACTCGCGCGCACCATCCGGGCGCTCGGGTGGGCGCGGCGGCGCGGCGGGCTGGCGCTGATTGAGCGTGGTGCGGGAGCCTGCGTCGTTGCGATAGTGCACGAAGGCGGTCGGCTGGCTGATGCGGCGCACGTGGTCCGCTGGGTGTTCGACGCGCGACCAGCCGCGGCGATACGACGTCGAGCGATACCACTGCTGATCGCGGTACAGCCAGTAGGTGTTCTCGCTGTAGAACACCGGCTCCTCGGAGTTGGCGACCACCATCACGCTGGGATCTCCTGCCAGCTCGACGAGATCGGGGTTCGATGCGTTGCCGGCGTAGCGAACCTCGGCCTGTCCCGCGCACGCTGCGAGAGACGCGGAGAGCAAGAACGCCAGGGTCTTGGTCTGCGGGTGCGTCATGCCGGCAGCTACAGCATCCCGCGTGCCAGCGCTCGACCGCGCCGCGGGCGCACACGGTGCCTGCGTGCTATGGGCTGGTCGCCGAGCCGCTGCCTGCGCCCGCGGCTCCGCCGCCCGCGCGCTGCGCCATGCGCTGCTCGCGGCGCGCCCGCATCGCGGCGGCGAGCTCCTCGGGCGAGATCTCGCCGTCATGGTTGGTATCGACCGCCGCCGGATCATCGAAGTGCATGCGACCGCGGGCCGCCCCGAGCTCGGCCGGCGTGAGCTTGCCATCGCCATCGGCGTCGAGCCGCGCGCGCATCGCGGCCATCCGCTCGCGCATCGCGGCGTCGCGCTCCTCGTCGCTGATCACGCCATCGCCGTCGGTATCGATCCGCGCGTTGCGCCGGCTGCGAAAGTCGCGGCGGTCGTTCGGATCGCCGTGCGCGCGATCGTCGGGGGTGACCTCGCCGGCCGGCAGCGACGGCGGCGCGGCTCGCTGCGGCGGGGCGATCGGCTTGACGTCGATCTTGGCCGAGCGCACGTTGGCAGCCGGCTCGTCCGCCGAGCCCGGCTTGGTGGCCGTGGGTGATTCGGTCTTGCACGCGACCGCGCACAGGAGCGCGAACGTGATCGAGAGCTGCTTCCTCATCCCTGCAACTTCGCAACTCGGCGCCGCGCAAGCAACCTGGTGGTCGCGGCCCGGCGCGCGATCGCGCGGTTCAGCGATCTGGCAATCCGAGTGAATTCCGCGGCGTGAGGCGTTCACCGGGCGATCGATGACCGCGCGTTATCGTTGAGTGAAGGACCGGCGGATTCACAGTTCTTCAAAGATTCGATGCCGACCTGCAACACACGTCTCTCCATCGGCTGCAACCGTGTCCCCGTGAAACTTTCCAGTACGTCGACTCCAGGTGCCGGAACCTCCTCGGTGACGGACCGGCCACGATCCCGTGGGCCCGGTAGCCCGCGGTCCTGGCGCCAAACGTCCGTCGCGCTCGCGTTCCTCGGGCTGGTGATCGGCGCGGCGGTGGCGTGTCGCCACGAGGCTGCCCAGGTGGTGGTCCAGCCCGACGAGCATCCCCCGTTGCCGTCGGCGACGCCGATCGGCTACCTGATCGACGACGCGGGCGAGCTCAAGCTGCGCGACGATCAACTCGACCAGCTGCGGACGCTCGATACCAACCTCGCCGCGGAGCTCGACGCGCTCGATGCCACGCCGCATGGCGCGGGCGCTGGATCGGCGCATCCGCAGGGCGGCCGCCGCGGTGGTGGTGGCGGCGGCTTTGGTGGTGGTGGCGGCGGTCGTCGCGGTGGTGGCGGTGGCTTTGGTGGCGGCGGCGGTCGTCGCGGCGGCGCCGGCGGGCAGGGCGCGGGCAGCGGTAGCAAGGTCGCGCCGGCGACGGTCGCGTCGAGCCCGTCGAGCGCGGCCGACCAGAAGGCCGGTCAGAAGGCGCGCGCGGTCCGCGATGCCCTGGGCCGCGCGATGGAGGTGCTCGCGCCCGATCAGCAGGTGATCGCCAAGCGCGTGCTGTCGGACCGAGGCGTCGACCTCGATCCGGACGCGCCAGCCGAGGCCCGCGAGCCCGAGCCCGGCGCCGGCAGCGGCGCGCACTGACGATCGCGTCGCCACGCTGCCGTGGACCCGGTCACTTCGCGATCGGCAGATCGATCGCCGTGGCCGCGCCGGGCTGGTGATAGATGCGCTGGGTCGCCTTCTTGTAGTCGCCCGGCTTGGCGAAGAAGATGTTGTCGACAAACGTCTGCGGGTTGCGATCGTAGAGCGGGAACCAGCTCGACTGGACCTGCACCAGGATGCGGTGACCGGGCAGGAACACGTGGTCGACGGTCGGCAGGCTGAACCGGTAGCGCTCGACCTTGTTGGGCGGGATCGCCGTCGGGTGCTCGAGGCTCTCGCGGTAGCGGCCGCGGAAGATGTCCATCGCGACGCCGAGATGGTAGCCGCCCATCTCGGGCTGGGCCGGCACCTCCTCGGGGTAGACGTCGACAAGCTTGACGACCCAGTCGGCGTCGCTGCCGGAGGTCGAGGCGAACAGGCTCACCTCCGGCGCGCCGGACAGCTTGACCGGCGCGGCCAGAGGCTCCGTGGTCCAGCTGAGCACGTCGGGGCGATCGGTGACGAACCGCTGATCGGTGACCAGCCAGCGCTGCCAGGCCTCGTGGTCGCTGAACCGCACCGGCCGCGGCAGGTACGGCACCGGCTTGGCTGGATCGGAGACGTACTCGTCGAAGCCCTCGGTGGCGGGGGCGGCGAACCCGGCGCGTCCGCCGGGCTGCAGGTAGAGCGACTTGAGCGGCGACTCGCAGCCGGTCGCGCACGCGAGCGGATAGCGCGGCCCCTTGCGCCACGCGTTGGTGCCGGTCTCGAACACGTTGACCGGCGCGATGCTGGCCTTGGGCGCCTTGTCCTTCAGGTAGTTATCGAGAAACGGCTTGGCGATGTCGCGGCGGAACGCGAGCGCGGTGTCGCTATCGAACTTCAGCGGGCCGAGCGTTGAGCCGTCGCCGCCGGCGCCCGAGTGGCGCCAGGGCCCGAGCACGAAGAACAGCTTGTCGTTGGCCGTGTCCTTGGGCTCGAGGGTCCGGTAGGTGTGGATGCCGCCGTAGCTATCCTCCTGGTCCCAGGTGCTGGCGACGATCATCGTCGGCACGGTGAGCGGCTCGGCGGCGAGCAGCTTGTCGAGCGCCTGGCCCTGCCAGTACGCGTCGTAGGCCGGGTGCTCCGACAGCTTGCGCCAGAAGCCGAGCTGGTCGAACCCATTGGCGCGGGCCCAGTCACCGGCCGAGCCGGCGCGGCGGAAGTTCTCGAAGTCGTCGTAGCCCGGGCGCGGCGGCCCCTTGCCCTCGCCGCGCTGGGTCGTCTGGCCGATGATGTAGTCGAAGTTGGTCTGGCGAAAGGCCCCGTTGTGGAACCAGTCGTCGCCGCGCCAGCCATCGACCATCGGGCACATCGGGATCGCCACCTTGAGCGCGGGGTGGGGATGGAACAGCGCCATCAGCACCGTGAAGCCCTCGTACGACGAGCCCTGCATCCCGACCCGGCCGTTGGTCTCCGGGACGTTCTTCACCAGCCAGTCGATGGTATCGTAGGCATCGGTCGCGTGATCGACCTTGGTGTTGTTGAGCGGCCCCTGGAGCGGGCGGGTCATGACGTACTCGCCCTCGGAGCCGTACTTGCCGCGGATGTCCTGGAACACGCGGATGTAGGTGCCGTCGTAGGCCAGCTGATCGTCGGCGACCGACAGCGTGGCGGCGAGCCGGTTGCTCATCGCGCGCTCGGCGCGCTTGCTGGCGTTGTAGGGCGTGCGCGTCAGCATGATCGGCGCGCGCTTGGCGCCTTTGGGCACCACGATCACCGTGAACAGCTTCACGCCGTCTCGCATCGCCACCATCACCTCGCGGCGCTCGTAGTCGGCGGACTGCATCGGTGGGGTGAAATGGGCCGGAACGTCGGGAGCGAGGGGTGGGGTGGGTTCGGCGAACAACGAGCCTGCGTGCGAAGCCAACGACAGACCCACCGTCACCAGAGCGAGACACGGGTGGAGCGTGCGCATGCGCGGCACTATCGAACAAACCGTGAGGCCACGCGAGCGATTGCTGCAACCGCGAGCGGTAATGCTACGATCGCGGCCATGCGCGGTCTGCTCGTCCTCCTCGCCGGCTGTAGCGCCTCGTCGGGTCAGCCCACGTACGAACCGGTGGTCTCGCAGTTCTGCGGCCCCGGCACCGGTTGTCCGAACGACGAGGTGTGCACGCGCTCGAACGAGTGCGCCCCGACGTCCGAGGTCCGCACGATCCACGTCAACTGGACGGTCGGCGGCATGGCCGCCAGCGAGACGAGCTGCGCCGTGGCCCAGGATCTCACGCTGTCGTTCTCCGGTGGCGGTCACGAGCTGACGTTCGAGCCGGTGCCGTGCGTCGAGGGCAAGTTCTCGATCGACGCGATGCCGACCTGGTACGACCAGGTCAGGCTCGGCCAGCGCGGTCGGGTGGCCGAAGGGTCGCTCGACGACAACGGCGAGGTCGCGCTCGATCTCGATCTGTAGCATGACCCGAGCGCGGGCACGGGGCGCCCGCGGTTACCGGGTCGAGACCGCTTCGATGTGGGGAGGTGCTGATGTAGGAGGGCGGGGTCGAGCGCACGGCGTGCCGCCCGCGGTACGGGCGCTGAAGGACTGGGGCGCCGGCGCCGCGGGCGTCTTGCTGGTGACCCGGCGAGTACCGCCACTCGCGGTGGGGGTGGCGGTGGCGGCAGCGGTGGGCGGCTCGCGCAGCGGCAGCGGTGGGCGGCTCGCGCAGCGGCAGCGGTTCGCGGCAGCGGTGGGCGGCAGCGGCACGCGGTGGCGGTGGCGGTGGCGGTGGCGGTGGCGGCAGCGGCACGCGGCAGCGGCACGCTGCGGCGGCAGGCGGTGGCGGTGGCGGCAGCGGCACGCAGTGGCGGCACGCGGCGGCGGCAGCGGCACGCGGTGACGGCGACGGCAGGCAGCGGCACGCGGCACGCGGCAGCGGCAACGGCACGCGGTGACGGCAGCGGCTCGCGGTGGCAGCTCGGGGGCGCGGCAGCGGCTCGGGCAGCGATTGCGGAAGGCGGCAGTGATGGCACGGGGGGCGCCGAGGCGGAGCTCGAGGGCGGCGCGAGCAGCAACTGCAGGCACGACACCGGAAAAGCTCGATCAGCAGCTGCAGCTACAGCTGCGCCTCCTCCCTCCGCGGTTGGGCCGCCCTGCGCCCGTCCGCGCACGACCTCGCGCCGAGCGCCACGGCCTTCGGGTGGCGCCGGCGGTGGCCGCGGAGTTCAGCGGTCGGCCGAGCACGAACGTCGGGCGAGGGCGCTCGTCACGGGTCCTGGCGCGGATCGGTCGCGACGGGCGTAGCCCAACCGCGGAGGTCGTCGGCGGGAGGGCGTTGCTTTCCGTGAACCTGAGAGATCGAGGAGAACATGTTGGTCGCATATACAGTCGCACTGGACCTGATTCGCGGGCTTCGTCCCGTCGTTGCGGAGCTGCGCAAGCACAGTCCCGATGCCGCGGATCAAGTGGAGCGCGCCGCGAGTAGCGTTGCGCTGAATCTTGCCGAGGGCAGTCGCCGTAGCGGCCGCGACCCCAAGCGGTTCTTCGATATGGCGCACGGCAGTGCATCCGAGATCCGCGGCGCGCTCGATGTCGCGGACGCGTGGGGCTGGCCGATCGACAGTGGGCCCGTGCGCGCGATCCTGATCGCGAAATCGGGTTGCTGTATGGCTTGACGCGTCGCAGTCGCGAAACGCGATCAGGGAAGGCAGTAGGTGTCTGATTGGAAATAGGTGTCTGATCGGCAGTTGCTTGATTGGTAGTTATAATATCACTGTTGCTCTCGATGGGTGCCAATTGTGAACCGCGCGCTATCGGGCCGCGACGTCAACCCCGCAGCGGCCCGCCTGTGGTAACCCCGCCGACGATTCAGGGGATCATGATGAATACGCATCGCAGCACTCGGTCCAAGGTTTCGGAGAAACCACGCGCTGACAACCACTCGCCGTTCAGCGCGGTGCCGACGCTCGAGAGCCTGCGCACCGAGATGTGACTCGAGATGTTCGCTCGCCTCGCGGGCGGAGGTCGTTGCGCGCCTGTTGCTCCGACGGGAACGCCGCAACGATGTCCGCGTTTGCGCACTCATGATAAATTTCGCGGGCCACGCGAGTGCCGTGGTCCGCCGGGGCGTTCGATCGCCTGATGGCCGCGTACGTCGACATCCTTCAGGAGCATCGCGACATGTTCGAAATCGTCGGAGCAATTTGAGGGGATGCCTCAGGTGCATGACAGCTGCACCTTGGTGCACTCGACCGCGCGGTGCAGCGCGAGGCCCAGATCGTCCTCGACCCGCGCACGAGCTTACCGAGCCGCTCTGGTTTGAGCGCCTGTGGCGTACCCATTCGCGGGCCGCAGCGTCGACTCCTCCTTGAGGAACGAGAGGTAGTGCCAGCGCCGCAGGTGCTACAGCGCCACACCGGCACCTCGCCGCCGAGCTCGTCGCGACAGGTGTGGGGTGCCGGGCCGAGCCCGAAGATGTCCAGCGCACCGTGGTCGGCCTTCACTTCGTGAACCCGTACCGCGTCAGGCCCCGTGGCCACCTTCTTCCGCTACTTGCCGGGTTCCAGGCCGGAGGTGTCCTCTGCAGTGGACATTCGTGAATCAAGTGTCCACTACAGAGGACACCTCATGTACGGGAAGTGCGGCTCTTTACATACGAGGTGGACTTCGAGGACAACCCGCGTTGCATGAGCTCACGGGGGACCGGATCGTCGTGCTTGAGAGCGAAGCCCCCGAGCATCAGGTGTGGTAGGGCGCCCGCCGTGCGACCACTGTACGACCTCGCCAGTGTGTTTGCGGACCAGATCCGGACCGCGGAGACCGAGTCGAGTCGCGTCTACGAGCCGGTGATCGGCATCGTCACCGACAACAAGGACCCGAAGAAGCTTGGCCGCGTCAAGCTGAAGATCCCGGTCCTGTCCGAGCAGGACAGCACCGACTGGAGCCCGATCATCATGCTCGGCGCCGGCAAGAATCGAGGCTGGTTCTTCATCCCGGAGAAGGACGACGAGGTCCTGGTCATGTTCGAGCACGGCGACATGAACCGGCCGCTGGTCGTCGGCGCCTTATGGAACGGCAAAGACAAGCCGCCCGACAGCAATCCGGGCGGCAACCCGCGCCGCATGATCAAGTCACGGGCCGGCTCGAACATCACGTTCGATGATGACAAAGAGCAGCTGATCATCGAGGACGGCTCGCTGAAGGGCCGCATCACGCTGGACGCCAAGGCCAACAAGATCACGATCGAAGCGCTCGATGGTGACGTCTGCTTCCAGTCGCCCAACGGCGACATGAGCATCGTCGCGACGTCGGTCGAGATGACCGCGACGCAGAACCTCGAGATCCACGCCGGCGGCGCGATGCAATGGGGCGCCGGGGGTAGCGCGACGATCAAGAGCTCGGCAACCACGTTGTCGGGTGCCCATGTGAACTTCAACAGTGGGGCCGCGCAGATGCCCGCGGCTCCAACGACGAGTCCGCAAGACGTCCCCGACCCCTACGAGGCAGGGACCTCGGGCGGCGGTAGTGCCGCGACCACCAGGGGAAATGTCACGGCTTCGCAGGCCGCGGGCGGTGCCGACACGGCCCGCAACCGCAGCGAGGGATCGAACCGCAGCGGCGACGCGAGTCGCATGTCGCCGCCGCAAGAGGCTCCGCAGCCCGACAATTTCACGCTGTGGATCAAGCCCGAGGCGATCAATGGCGGCACGCTCGCCGGCGAGAGCCTCGCGATCATCGATCCAGCGACCAAGGAGGTGGTCGCCGAAGTCGAGGCCGATGCGGATGGTCACGTGCTCGCGAGCGTGCCGGAGAACAAGCCATACGACTTGCAGATCCTCGGCCACGCAGATGACGTTCCGCTGCAGCCGATCGGCAACGACGCGGTGGCGTCGAGCCAGATCGTGTTCACGCTGTTCGACGCACTGGGCAGCCGGGTCGAGGAAGGCATCGAGGTGCGCGTACGCGGCATGGGCCAAGAGCTCACGCTCACCACGGGCTACGCTGGAACGGTCGTCGCGATGCTCGACGAAGGCAGCTATGACATCGAGGTCAACGGCCAGAAATTCCAGGTCGACACGCTGCGCGGCTACGACGTTCAGCACGAAGGCGGCGGACCGTATGCGCTCCAGCTCGCGCCGCCAGCCGACGAGCCCAACTACGACGAGATCGAGCACGGCAGGCAACATCGGATGACCGCGCAGGAGCGCGAAGAAATGCTGGGGATGCTGGAATGAGCGCGAAGACATCGAAGACATCGGGCCGCTACGCCGACGGCTTTGATCCGAAGCCAACCGTGTTCAAGGGCGGCATCAAGCGGATGGTCGCGATCTTCAACACGCTGCGCGACCAGAATCCCGGCGGGTACGGCCCTGGTGTGGTGCAGAAGATCGGCAACTGGTTCGGCGCCACGCAGAACGTGACGTCGTGCTCGCCATTCACGGCGACGGTCGTCGGTGCGCTCATGGATCCGAGCGGCGCAACACAGGGGGCATTCCAACCTGTGTATGACGATGGCACCAAGCCATTGCCGGCCGACTTCTACCACATGCACAACCAGAACTTCTTCGGCTACTACCCTGGGGACTACTCCCGGTTCAAGAGCAACGGATGGTCATGCAATGACGCGGCTCCGTCCGTGGAGTTCTTCGGTCTCGGCTACCGCGTGAAGCCGAAGGATCTGCGGCGGGGCGACCTCGTTGGGATCAACTGGGCGTCAGGTCATGGCCACGCGGTCATCGTGTGGGACGTGCACCTCGATGCCACCGGCGACGTCGACGCGTTTTGCTTCATATCCTCGAACGGTGGCGAGCTCGTCCAGAAGCCCGCCAAGCCCAAGGCAGGTGACCCGGCCCCCGCTGCCGGTGCGGCCAAGCCGAAGCCGCCGCCGCGGAAGTTCTTCGGGAATGGGATCACGATTGCTGGCTGCAGCGGTGTGATGTACGGCGCGGGTGGCAAGAAGTACCTCTCGGGCACGCGCGAGGAGGCGAATCTTGCCGCGGCGGTGACCCCGCTGTTCCAGGACCGCGAATCTCATATCTATGATGCCCAATGGTATGCATTGCCTAATCTGAAGGCGAAGATCGATCGCACCACGTTCAAGGATCCCGGTGTCTCGACGATCTACGATCACACGAACAGCCGTGGCTATCACGTCGCGACGCTGGAGGCAGTTCGGCTGTGGGGTATCGAACCACCGGATCGTCCCGCGGAGCAAGGAGAGGCCGCGATCTTCGACCTAGCGAAGCACCTCGCCTATGAACGTGCCCCTGACTCGTACGCGACCGGTCGCGGCAAGGCACCCGCGGCGCACATCGAGCGCGTCCAGCCAACGGTCCACAAGGGCGAACCAGAAGCGGCCAAGACCTCGCCGCCCAAGCCCGCTCAGCAACACCTCGAGCGCCCAGCCCCCCACCAGAACTTCGTCGAAGACGCGTTGCAGCGGCTGTACAAGGCCGGATGGATCACCAACCACCCCGGCGATCCGAAGAAAGTCAACGACGACGAGACCAAGAAGGCCGTCAAGGAGTTCCAGGAAAAGTTCAACGCCAAGCCGGTCGACGGCATCGCCGGTCCGATCACGCGCAAGGCACTCCAGCAGGCGCTCCAGGATCTCGCGGACGGCAAGCCGCCGTCGCACGAGGCGGCCCCAGCGAAGAACCCACGAATCGATCGCGTTGTATGGTTGAGCAACCGGATCGAGCCCGGCCAAGGGGCGTTCATGGCAGTGCATGGCGTGGATCTCGAGGTCATCACGAGGCTCCATGTGACGCTGAAGGATCGCAAGTCCACGCGCGAGGCGCAGCTCGCCTGGGACTGCGTGTTGATCAGCAATGTGGGCGTGACGCCCGTTCTGTTCCCAGCGGTGTTCGAGCGAGGTGCCGAGGTCCTGGCGACGTTCTCAGGCACCGCGGGCGGCACGCAGGTGCACTACGAGCACAACGTTCCGATCTACATCGGCAAGATCACGCCGCGGACCCCCGACGACTGGCCGTGGGACGAGGCCCTGTGGACGCAGAAGATGCGCGACATCATCATGGATCTGCGCGCCACGCCGAAACCGTCAGGTCCGTTCGAGCGCTGGGAGCTCACGCAGTACGGCGTGAAGGAGAAGATGGTCCCCGGCGACGTGCAGGTCCGGAGCAAGAACGGCGAGGTGTTCGGGTCGGTCACGCGGGACAGCCTTCTGAAGGCTGACATCGAGGGCACGATGCGCCTCGGTGGACGGATCCTGAATATCACGCAGTCCGGCAACGTCTACGAGCCGGTGGAAACCTGGGTGGACGGCGCGAGGGTCGTGAAGAACAAGCCCAACGCCAGCAAGTTCGATCCCGACAAGAGCTTGTGGACGGACGTGACGCTCACCGCACCATGGGGTGCAGGTGCGAAGATGCCGCTGGTGCCATTCCGGACGCTGGCGCTCCGACCCCGCTATCACGCTGCGTACTTCTATCGAAAAGTCTATATCAAGCAGCTGGACGGCATGACGATGCCGAATGGAGAGGTCCACAACGGCATGTGCATCGCGGGCGATGTCGGCAACATGCACGAGCACCACTTCGACTTCTGCGTGGGTCGCGAGGACCATCACATCCAAATCCCCTCGGTGGGCGGGCGTGGCGGGACGATCGTCGAACTGCAGATCCTCGAGGAGAGCGCGGCCTCACGGCCGGGGAAGAAGCACGGATGAACGTGCACGCGACCAGGTCCATGCATTCCCCTTCGGGGGGACGCGGTGGTACGATCGTGGGGTTGCGGATCCCAGGGGACAGCGAGGCCACCAGGCCCGGAAAGACGAAGTAATGCGCTGCTCGGTGCTCGCCACGGCTGCGATGGTATGTCTTGCCTGCGCTTCTGCGCACGAATCGATCGCGCGCGCTGACCAGCTCAAGCATCCTGCCGGGTTCACGTTCGACCTGCCGAAGCTCGACAGGGCCTGGGCGCAAGAGAAGCGCGGCGACTTGATCGTCGTCTCGGACGACACCGACAAGGTTCCGGAGCTCGAGATCCTCGTGTTCGCGGTGAAGCAGGAGGGAACGCTCGACCAAATCGTGGGGCGCCTACCGACCGAGGTCATGCGTCCCGGGTTCTCGTTATTCGCCACTGCGGTCAAGGCGGCGAAAGTAGTGGGTGCCACAGCGAAGGAGACGATCGCCGATGCTGGCGCCGTCACCGGCGAGATGGTTCTCAATACTCGTGATAAGGCCGCTTTCGTCGTGCTCCAGCGCAACGGGCGTTCTCTCGTGATGATCGCCGTGCCAGACGAGGGCATCTATGAGCGCGGTGTCTCCAACTTTCGCATGGTGATCCATGGCCTCAAGCCTGGCGGTGGAGTCACCACCCCGAAGCCTGCGCAAGCCACATCGCCCGCCGCCGCCCCGACCGAGGCCCTGAAGTTGCCAGCGCTGCCACCGATCGTGGGGATCCAGCGGGTGACCGCGAGTTCCACGTTCGACGACAAGTCCAGGAGCGACCTCTACGGGGCATGGCGCACCGTCGACTACGCCTCGGTGGCGGATCGCGCGCTTGGCGCCAGCGTCCCGGCGACGGCCTGGTGCGAGGGCAAGCCGGACGAGGGAGTCGGTCAAGGCATCACGATCGAGCTCGCGACTCCGACCCAGCTCGACGCGATCAAGATCGCAGCTGGCGTCTGGAAGACGGCCCGACTGTTCGATACCAACAACCACATTACGGCGCTCGACATCACGCTCGACGGCAAGACCACGACCGTGCGTCCGCCGTTGACCCGGACCTGGATCGAGCTGCCGGTCGGGCGCGCGATCTCGACGCTCGCGATCAAGATCGCAGGCGTCGACAAAGGCAAGATGAACGACTCGTGCATCAGCGGCATCAGCTTCGTTCGCAACCGCGCGATCCTGCCGGTCGTGCGCGATGTGGATGCCGCCGCGATTAACGACCTGTCGCGCGGGTTCGCTGCCATCCAGCAGGCACTCCTCCCACCGCAGCGTGTCGGGCTCGAGAAGCTGCTCGATTTCCCGTTCGTGATGCACGACATCGCCGGCTACGCCGTGGGCCAACCCGGTCCCGTGGAGTACGCGACTTGGAAGGCGCTCGCCGCAGCCTGCCAGCGGGTCAAGAATACGCCCGAGCAGGTTTCCTGCCTTAGCTGTCCATGTACGGCCTCGGACTTCAACGAGAGCCAGACCGCGCGTGTTCGGACGACCGGCCCCGGTCAGCTCGACGTCAGGTTCCCGCACGGCGGCTTCGACCTCCAGGTGGTGTGGCGGCTGCACTGGCGCGATGGCGCGTGGCACCTCTCAGCGATCGACTACGAACCAAGCGAATAGCGACTCCTGGTCGATGCGATCCATCGTTGCGACGGTCTGCCTTGTCTGCGCTTTCGCGCACGAATCGACCGCACGCGCCGGCCAGCTTAAGCATTCCGCCGGATTCACGTTCGATCTGCCGGACATCGGCACGTCGTGGGCGAAGGAGACCCGAGGTGACCTGATCCTGGTCGAGAACGACACCGACAAGCTGCCAGAGCTCCAGATGTTCGTGTTCGCCGTGAAGCAGGAAGGCACGCTCGCGGAGATCGTGACGCGCCTGCCCACCGAGGTGGTTCGTCCCGGCGTCGATCTGATCGCCTCGGATGTGACCACGGCGAAGCTCGTCGGTGCCACCCAGACCGAGACCATCGCGGACGCGAACGTCGCGACCCGCGAGCTGATCCTGAACGGCAGGACCAAGGCCGTGGCCGGTGTCGTCCAGCGTGGCGGGCGCTCGCTGATCGTGCTCGCGATTCCCAGGGATGGCATCTACGAGCGCGGCGTGTCCAACTTCCGTGCCATGCTGCACGGCCTCAAACCTGGCAACGATCGAGGCGGTCCGAAGCCGGCACGCACCACGCCCTCCGCCGAGGCCGATCGCACCTATAACAACGTGGCGCTCCCTCCGATCCTGGGGATCAAGCGGGTGACTGCCACGTCGACGTTCGACGACAAGTCCAGGCACGACCTCTACGGCGCATGGCGCACGGTCGACTACGCCTCGGTGGCGGATCGCGCGCTCGGCGCCAGCGTCCCGGTGACCGCCTGGTGCGAGGCCAAGCCGGACGAAGGAGTCGGTCAAGGCGTCACGATCGAGTTCGCGTCGCCGACGCAAGTCGACGCGATCAAGGTTGCGGCGGGCGTCTGGAAGACGGCCCGGCTGTTCGAGTCCAACAACCGGATCGCGTCGCTCGACGTCACGATCGACGGCAAGATGGCGACGGTGAAGCCGCCGTTGACCCGGACATGGATCGAGCTGCCGGTCAGACGATCGATCTCGACGATCAGCCTCACGATCGCAGGGGTCACCAAGGGCAAGATGAACGACTCGTGCATCAGCGGCGTCGCCTTTGTACGCAACGGCGAGTCCCTGGCGGTCGTACGCGGCATGGACGCCGCGGCGCTCGACGACCTGCCCCGCGCGGTGGTCGCCATCCAGCAGGCGCTCCAGCCGCCCCGGCGCGTCGGGCTCGAAAAGCTCCTCGATTTCCCGTTCGCGCTGCGCGAGATGGCAAGCGCTGAGGTGGGCCAAGCGGATCCGCTGGAGTACGCCAGCTGGAAAGCGCTGGACGCCGCGTGTCAGCGCGCCGAGCATGCGGCCACGCCTGTCGAGAGCATCATGTGTCCGCAGGCAGCAGGCGCATTCGAGGGCGCAACGGCGGCCGTTCGCACGCTTGCACCGGGTCGGCTAGAGATCGTGTCCCCTCCCTTCCGCGGGATGCGAGCGCTGTGGCGCCTGCACTGGCACGGTGGCTCGTGGCACCTCGCCGCGATCGACTACGAACCAAGCGAATAGCGACTCCTGGTCGATGCGATCCATCGTTGCGATCGATTGCCGTGCCTTGCCTGCGCCTCCGCGCACGCATCGATCGCGCGCGGCCAGCTCGAGCCGTCCTGCCGGACGCACGTTCGATCTGCCGAAGATCGACGGGGTCCTGGGCGCAAGAGAAGCGCGGCGACCGGATCGCCGTCTCGGCCGGCCCCGACAAGGTTCCGGAGATCGAGATCTTCGTGTTCGCAGTGAAGGAGGAGTCCCTCGACGAGATCGTCGGGCGGTAGGACTCCAGTCGATCGCGCAGGGCCTATCCGAGACGATCCGCCGCGCACAGCCGCACAGCGTCGTTCGTTACACGTGTGACGAAGCCGATGTGTCGCTCAGGGAGTTGGCGGGCCCGCGCAAAAATTGGGACTCAGAGGGTTTGAGTTGTCGCTCGTCGAAGAGCAGTGCGTGGTTGCGCCCGGCGTGACAGAGATCAGCGCAGTGACGGCCTGGGAAAGACGGCACGCCAGTGAGTTGCCAGTCGCAGAGGGGCTGTACGCGTGGGTATTGTCATAAGTCGCGCACACGTTTATGCAGGCGGTCATATTGCGAAATTCGGCAAGAGAAGCGCCGGTGCCCGGTTCCCGGGAATCTCCGGGCAAAGGCACATCGAGCGAACCGCAAGCGGCGATTTCAATGGTGCAGAAGGTCGTGCAAAAGTCGCCACCGCTACAATACATCGGATTACTGGCAGGGTCCCGGGCAATCATCAGATCGCCTCCGGGTCCGGCGCGAGGGCACTCGGTCTCCGGAGACAGTTTCGATGCGGCACCTGCATGGTAGATTCGGCAACCGAGCGTGTTGCCGGACATGTCTGTGACCGTGCTGGTTCCCACAGCGAATATCTCACACGAGTGGAGGCACGCCTGGTCATCGGCGTACTGGGCATTCGCGCCTGTGCAGTTTGAACTCATCTCTGCACAGTAGGTCGAACAATCGAGAGCGGGAGGCGCGTCGGGCGGCGAATCCGGCGGAACGTCGCCCGGAACCGTTGCATCCACGGTGGAGCTTTGGCGCCGCCCTCCGACTGATCCAATCTCGGCGCCGACGTTGATCCACCCACGCAGTGCCGGCGCGGCGGGATCGTGACCCACCCCTGGGTCGAACGCGGTGCAGATCAGTCTGGATCATCCCCGCCGACGGGTATCACCCGTGCGTCTGGATCTCGTCCGATGGATCGGCTGGATCCCGCGGACCCCGGGCGAGCGACAGGCTGGGCGCGCCCGGCGTTCTTGATCATCGACGACGTGGGCCTGGGCCAGGTCAAGCAGCGGGCCGATGAACCCACCGCCGCGCACACCCTGTACAACCTGCTCGATCGCAGGCACGGGCACGTGTCCACCGCGGTCACCTCGAACATCGCGCTCAGCGATTGGGGGCGCTACCTCGGCGACGCCACCTTGACCGCGGCGATCCTCGACCGCCTTGCGATGCACGCCATCCGCATCGACATCACCGGCCCGAGCTGGCGCCAGCACGTGGCCAAGACCCGCGCTGCCTCGCGCACGTCGGCGACCTGAGCCAGGGCCCGGTCGCTTCGCACGCGCCGTCCCCGCCGCGCGCCTGAGCTTCGCCAGCACGTGGCAGGCATCGCGCACGCGGCACCTGCTGGCCTCGACACGACCATCCGAACCGCGCTGGATCAATATCCCGCCGCCGCCGGCTGGCTCGCCCAGCACGATGGGTGGATCTCGATCCTACCTCGATTGGATCACCCGTAAGCCGCCGCCAAAGCGAGCTCGGCACGACGCTCATCGCGAGCATCCTGTTCGAGTATGGGGTACGCATCCCGGCGCGACGTGATGGCCGATCGCGCGACGACGAGGCGCTGCGCAACAGCTTCGAGCTGTTCTTCCCGGGGGCGCAGTGGGTCGGCGACGGCAAGCAGCTCGCGGTCGTGATCGACGGCAAGACCTTCCACCGAAACCTCGAGCTCATCGTCGACGCGGCGAGCGCTGCCGCGGTCGGCATCAGCGTGCGCGACGAGGAGGACAGCGCCGCCGTGGTCCAGGCATTCACGCAAGGAGTGCAGACCACCGGCGGCACGCCGCTCGCCTTGCTGCTCGACAACCGGCCCTCGAACCACACGCCCCAGGTCGACGCCGCGCTCGACGACACGCTCCGGATCCGGGCCACGCTCGGCCGTCCGCAGAACAAGGCCCACGTCGAGGGCTGCTTCGGTTTGTTTGCCCAGAAGGTGCCGCCGATCGTTCTCGATACGATGCGCGAGCTCAACGTCGCGAAGCTGCCCGAGTACGTCGAGGAAGACGTGCGCGTTAGCGAGTGGAGCACGGTACGGGTCAAGCACTGCGCGTACTCGGTGCCGTCCCGGCTGAAGGGCAAGTGGGTTCGGGCTCGGATCTTCGAGGACAAGATCGAGGTCCGTTTCGCCGACGTGGTCGAGCTCGCGTGCGAGCGGCTGATCGGGCGCAATCTGTGCCGCATCGACTATCGACACGTGATCTGGTCGCTGATCCGCAAGCCGGGTGCGTTTGCGCGCTACGTGTACCGCGAGGAGATGTTTCCCTCGCTGGCCTTCCGCGAGGCCTACGACGGGATCCAGGCGCTTCACGCCGGGACCAAGGGCGATCTCGAGTATCTCCGGATCCTGCACCTCGCAGCGAGCACGATGGAGGCGGATGTCGCCGTCGCGCTGTCGCTGCTGCAGATGGCCCGCAAGGCGATCACCGCGGAGGCGGTCAAGGAGATGATCGCGTCGACGCCGACGAGCATCGACGTCCCTCAGCTCGCGTCGCCGCCTGTGACGCTCTCCGAGTACGACGCGTTGTTGACCGAGGTAGCGGCATGACGGCAGTCACCACCATGCCGCCACCGGTGTCGCTCGCCCTCATGTTGCGAGCGCTCAAGCTCCCGACTGTGGCACGTCATGCCGAAGAGATCGCGCGGCTCGCTGAGCGTGAAGGCTGGACGTTCGAGCGCTACCTGCACCACCTCGTCGAGCTCGAAGTCCACGAGCGGCGCCGTCGCAAGATCGAACGCCACCTCAAGGACTCCAACCTGCTGCCCGACAAGACCCTGGCCACGCTCAACCGAGCCCGTCTGCCGATCAAGGTCGCCAAGCAACTCTCCACGCTCTGCGAAGGCGGCTTCGTCGAGCGCGGCGACAACCTCCTGGCGTTCGGCTTGCCGGGTCGCGGCAAGACCCACCTCGTCTGCGCCATCGGCTACGAGCTGATCCAGCGCGGCTACCGCGTGCTGTTCACCGCCACCTTCGCACTCGTTCAGCGTCTGCTTGCCGCCAAGCGAGATCTTCGCCTCGAGAAGGAACTCGCGGTCCTCGATGGCTACGACGCGGTCCTGCTCGATGACCTTGGCTACATCCAGCAAGACCGCGACGAGATGGAGGTGCTGTTCACGTTTCTCGCCGAGCGCTACGAACGACGCAGCGTGATCATCACCAGCAATCTTGTTTTCAGCGAGTGGGACCGGATCTTCAAGGACCCGATGACCACGGCCGCCGCCATCGATCGCCTCGTTCACCACTCGGTGATCCTCGAGCTGACGGGCATCAGCATCCGCATCGAACAAGCGCAGTCCGATCGCACCGCCCAAGGAGCAATCACACAGATCGACCTCGACACGACCACCACCCTAACCCCGGACGCAGTCCCGACGGCCCCTGCACCGGCGACAACTACCCCAGCGACAACTACCACACCAACCACCGAGGCTACCCCCACGACGACCACTACCTCGACCGCGTCGACCGCCTCGACCACCACCGCCCAAGGAGCCACCACCAGGACCACCAGGACCAGCCGCGCCACAAGTACCGCCCCCGCCACCACCCCAGCCCCGAACGCAGCAGCGACAACTACGCCAGCGACAACTACGCCAGCGACAAACATAGGGACCCCGACGACGACTGTTACCACCGTGAACAACGCCACCGTACAACCCACCACTCTAGGAGCTTGGACGACGACTACACAAACCAAGACCAAGAACCGCGGTCACCAAACGGAGGCCGATGGGGAGATGTAGTTGTCGTTCTTGGGTGAATGTAATTGACGTCGGCCAGGACCTCGTTGCGCCGCACCCGCCCGACGTCCGCATCGCCCTTGCCAAGCGCGCCGCGCGGCGCATCCACACCAGCTTCGAGCTCTCCACGCACGACCGCGCTCACCTCGAGCTCGGCCTCCTGCGCCGGCTCTGGCCGCTCACGTAGCGCGATCGACGGCCGACACTTCGGTCGGGCTCAGCAGCTCCGATCCTCACGCGGCCGCGGCCGGCACGTCGCGCACCCCCGCTTGCCTTGCACCTCACACGCCTCACTCCCCCCCCGGTCGTCCGCCATTCCGGACTAGTAGGTGATTGACAACCGCACCTAGCACCGAGCCGAGCACCGAAGCCTGCTGCGCTGGCGATCGCGCCGGGGTGAAGCACGTGAAGCACGTGAACGGCAACGCCGGCGCAGGCGACGCGATCGCGACACCACACCAGTACCTGCTGCCCGTAGCCGCGCCGCCGGGCGATCGATGGCGGGGGCGCCGTGGTCAGAGGCGAGCGTAAAGCTTAATTATATCAATTATATGGGATGGCGACGAGCTGCGTACATGCAAAGGGCACGGACATCGCTGTTGTCGCACTGCGGGTGGTTGTGCCGGTCGGGTTCGTCGTTTGTT
>Ga0302322_100001382_pt1 | contig 19834 bp, 13 predicted proteins | sample Fen_T0_2_FD_203757 | JGI IMG/M metagenome (GOLD analysis project Ga0302322, IMG submission 203757) | Peat permafrost microbial communities from Stordalen Mire near Abisko, Sweden - Fen_T0_2 | ecosystem: Environmental > Terrestrial > Soil > Wetlands > Permafrost | place: Sweden: Abisko...
CTCAGCGACGACCTGGTCAACCTCGCCAAGTTCCGCATCCCGAACGGCACGGTCATTCCCGCCAATGGGTACGTTGTGTTTTATGAAAAGGATTTCAATCCGCAGCCCGCGACCCCGGCCAGCTTCACGTTTAATTCGTTCCTGGGCGATGACGCGTGGCTCACCGCGGCAGACGCGTTTGGCGCCGCGACCGGCTACCGCGACTACGTGAAGTTCGGGCCATCGTTCAACGGGTGTTCATTCGGCCGTTTTGAGACCAGCGTTGGCGTGGATTTCCCGGTGCTGACCGCGCTTAGTTTTGGCACGGTTGTCACCGCGCAGAGTCCGACGAATCAACTTGGTGTGTTTCGCACGGGGACCGGTGCGGCAAACGCTTATCCGCGCGTCGGCCCCGTGGTCATCAGCGAAATCCAGTATCACCCCGCGCCCATCGGCACAAACGACAACACGCAGGATGAATTCATTGAGCTGCAAAATATTTCCGGCGGCACCGTACCGCTCGCCGACCCGCTGTATCCGACCAATGGCTGGAAACTCCGCGACGCGGTGGACTTTGTTTTCAACCCCAGCCACAGCATTCCCGCCGGTGGCTTCCTGGTCGTGGTCGGCTTTGATCCGGCGACGAACGTCACCGCGCTCGCCGCGTTCCGCGCGAAATATGGGACGAACGGCGTCCTCGTCGGCCCATGGAGCGGGAAGCTGAACAACGGTGGCGAAAGCGTGGAACTCGTCGCTCCTGACCATCCGCAAACGACCGTCACTGACTTTGGCCTCGTGCCGTATGTAATGATGGACCGCGTGGTTTATTCCAACCTGTCGCCGTGGCCTACGAACGCCGATGGCTTCGGCCCTTCGCTCCAGCGGGTGAGTGCCACCAGCTACGGCAATGATCCCGTAAACTGGATTGCGGGCGCCCCCAACGTCGGCACCTCCAGCCTGGCTGATAGCGACGGCGACGGCATGCCCGACGCGTGGGAAGAGGCGAACGGCTTGAACAAGCTGGCCAACGACGCGAACCTTGATCCAGACGGTGACGGCTTCACCAATTTGCAGGAATACACCGCCGGCACGAATCCACACAGCGCGGCAAGCCGGTTGAAGATCGAGAACGTGGTATCGCTCGTGAACGGGACTCAGATCAGTTTTCTCGCCGCGTCGAACCGGACGTATTCCGTGCTTTACTGCAACGTCCTCGCCGCCGGCAGTTGGATGAAGCTGGCCGATGTCGGCGCACAGCCGGCAGCGCAAACCGTTATTGTGGCCGACGACAACGTTTCCGGCGCCGCCGCCCGTTTTTACCGCCTGGTCACGCCGGCAATCCCGTGATTTATCAACCACCAGCATGAAAACGCTTCGCGCCCTGACAATTCTTCTGGCCCTGGCCTTCAGCGTGTCTGCCCGCGCGCAAATTGGCGTCGGCGGTCTTGCCAACAATACGATATACACCAGCGTGAGTTTTCTGGTCACGAACGAGCCGGGTTATGCCTACGCGGCCACGCTGGACAGCACCCCGGTGCCGGTGGGTGTTTCCGTGCCGGTGACCAGCGTGGATTATCACGAGCTGTTCGTCCTGCGCACGAACACGACCACGCATGCCGTGACCAACCGGCTGGTGAAGTTTATTGTTCACTCTGCGGAACGTGGCAGTACCGAGGATGGTATTCCGCCGTGGACACCGTATCCGCTCATCCCGTCGGCGAATGGCGAATTTATCGGGGGCACGCTGCGCATTCTCGCGCCGCAGAACTTTCCGCAGGGAATGCCCATTCCGGTTGTGGCGTGGGTGGAAGATGCGAACGGCCATGCTTTGCGCGTGAATGGCAGTGTAACGGCACCGGGGCAGAATTCCATCCGTCTTGTTCGTGGGGTTGGCTCGGGCTTTTTGTCGGACTCGAATGCGGCGGGGGTGTTTAGTTATCAACCTGGCGTTGGCGGACTCGCGGCCGTCAAGACGATTAACGTCGAACCCGGCACGGTTTGGACGAGCGTGAGCGGCACGTTGAGTGGCGCGATAAACTGGCCGGAGAATTCGCGCATTGCCATCACCAATCACATGGTCCTGTCAGCTGGGGCGACGCTCACCATTGGCGCGGGCACGATTGTTCGCATCAGCCCCGGCGTGGACATCACGAACAACGCGGCAGTCTTCATCAACGGCACGCGGGAACAGCCGGTGGTCTTCGCGCCGCTTTCCCCCGGCCAGCCATGGGGTGGTTTTACCATGCGAACCGGTGCGGGAAGCATCACTGGCACGGGCGCCATCTTCACCGGCAGCGGAGCCGTGGCGAACTGGTTTGGTTCCGGCGGCAACCCCACCAGCCATCGCGTGGAGCAAAGCCTGTTTTTTTGTGCGGGCACCAATGTGGTGTCGCTCACGGATTCGGCGGTCATTTTTCTCGCGGGTCAGCTGGGGCACGCCGTCGCCGGCGGCAGTTTTACTTTTAATCACTTCCTCATGCAGCATGTCACGTCGGGCGGCGAATTTACCGGGGCCGGATTCCAGGTCAGCGACAGCGCCTTCATCGAATGCCCCGATGATTCCGCGAACTTCGTGGACGGCGACAACGACGCGCTTTATCTGTGGAGTGGCACCCACTATTTCACCCACACGCTCTTCGGGTTCACCAAGGACGATGGCGTGGATTCCGGCGGCGATGGTTCGGGCCTGCTGACGTTCACCAACTGCTGGTTTGAATCGGCCTTTCACGAGGGCAACTCGCTCTCCGGCACGGACAAAAATGTCAATCACTTCAACTCCGTTTTCATCAACTGCGGCCAGGGTTTGGAGTCCGGTTACGATGGTCCGAACGGCGCGATGTTTCACTGCCTCTCCACGGCCAACCTCATCGGCGCGCGCCTGGGCGACAATTACAACTGGACCTATATCGGCACGCTGCGCGCCACCAACTCAATCCTCGTTTACAATTACCGGAACGTCTGGGGCATGAACTGGGCCGACTGGACCTACCGCACCAACCAAATGACGATCAGTTCGAATGTTCTGAGCGCCCCCGATGCGCATTGGCCCGCGAATGACGTTTGGAATCCCGCCTCCGACGCCGGCCGGTTGGCGGAGTTCATCAGCGGCGATGCGAGCAGCGCCGTGGGTATCGGCCTGGCGCTCCGCACCAACCGGCTGACGGCGGTGGAATTGACCAACGGCGTGCCCGTCCGCCTGAGCCGATTCAGCACGAAGGTGGTGACCGTGGATTACACCGTGGAAAGCCCGGGCGGCGCCGTCGCGTCCGGCACGCTCACGTTCCAACCGGGCGAGACCGTCAAGAAACTCGCGCTGCCCATTGCCAGTCCTCAGAGCTACGAGTTGTTAAGCCTGCGGCTCTCAAATCCGGTCCATGCTGACCTCACGGGCATCGCGCAAACCTTCACCACCACGCCGCCATCGGCCGGCAGTGCCACCACGTTCGTTCCCTTCAATTCGACCTGGCGCTACAACGCCACCGGCGTGGATCTGGGCACCGCGTGGATTGCGCCGGTTTTTGCCGACGATTCCTGGTCCAGCGGGCCGGGCAAGCTCGGCTATAACACGGGCAACACCGGGTTTGGCACGATCATCAGCTTTGGGGCCGATGCGAACAACAAATACCGGACCAGCTACTTTCGGAAGTCATTTACGGTGACCTCGGTTGCGGCATTTGCCAGTCTGTTCCTGGAACTCTACCGCGATGACGGCGTGGTGGTTTATCTGAACGGCGCGGAGATTTATCGCAGCAACATTACGAACGGCGTGCCGGTGATTTATTCTTCCTTCGCCACCAACTGCTCCGACAACGGAACCGTGATCCAGAGCGCCGCGCTGTCACCGCCCCCGTTGGTAAACGGCGTCAACGTAATTGCCGCCGAAGTCCACCAGTCGAGCGCAACCTCCAGCGATTTGGTTTTTGACCTCCAACTCACCGGCAATCCGGCCACCCCCGCGTTGCTCAAGCACATGGTCTTGAGCAACGGTCTGGCGCTGTATTGGGATGACCCGGCGTTTACGCTGGAGGAAACCATGTCATTGCCCGGAGGGTGGATGTCCGTGGCTACCAGCGGCAACACACACCTCATCCACCCCACGGCGGGGGCACGGTTTTACCGGCTGCGAAGGTGAGTCTTTGCACCCCGATACCACCAGCAGCTAAAATTTTTCGTGTGTCAAATCTGCGGCCCAGCCGATTCAGGTTGCGCGCCGACCAACAACGCGGCGTGGGAAGCGCGGCAAGTTCAGATGGTCGCCCCAGGTTTTAGGGCTGACTTGAATCGCCTTCCGGCGACTATCCCGCTCCTTGCCTGGTCATAATCCACCGCCATCGTCCTTTGCGCCATGCCCAATAGCTGACCCCTCCGCCAGTGGGTTAGGTCGCGTCCGGTGTTTACATTGGCCACGCCAACCAGCAAGATGAAGCATCCGGCGGAGAAACTGACATTCCGCTGGTGAATCAACCCAAAGTAGAAAGATAAAATTATGGGCGACAAATCCCCGAAAGCCAACCAGAAGAAGACCTCCCAGAAACAGGTGAAGGTCAGCAGCGCCAACCAGAAGAAGACTGCCGCCGTGGCCGCCAAGTCCGCCGCCGCCAAGAAAAAGTAACCGCTGGTTATTGACTGCCTCTCCTGATTTCGAATCAGGAGAGGCAGATTGTTTATTTGTCCGCACCCCACGGCCCCGTGGCGGCGCGAAAGCTGGTGACCGTGTAACCTCCTGCCTTTAACTCCGTCTGAATTTGCTGTTACGTTTATGATCACACGCCTCCTGATTCTTCTCACCATGGCCGCCGCTGTCATCCTCCAACCCGCCCGCGTGGCCGCGGCGGACACGGATAAACCGCAGTATTACGAGCTGCGGGTTTACTACACACAATCGGAAGCGCAGCAGCAACGGATCAACGAGTATTGGCAGGGCGCAGCCATCCCGGCCTACAACCGCATGGGCATCCAGCCGGTCGGGGTTTTCACCCAACTGACCGCTTCGGCAACCAACCAGATTTACGTGCTTATCCCGTGTGATTCACTGGAAGTTTTCTCCGCCATCCCGGCGAAGCTGAATGCCGACCCGGTTTATCAGCAGGCGGCGGCGGCTTACCTCGCCGCCCCGAAATCCAATCCCGCCTACGAACATTTCGAGAGTTCCCTGCTGGTGGCGTTCGACGGCATGAAACACCTTGCCGTGCCGGCGGCAGGTAAAAAGCCGGAGGTGTTTGAACTGCGCACCTACCTGAGCCCCAGTGAAGCCAAGGGCCTGAACAAAATTCACATGTTTGAAAGCGGCGAAATCACGGTGATGAAGGAAGTGGGGCTGGCGCCGGTTTTTTACGGCCGGACGCTGGTGGGCACCCACCTGCCGAGCCTGGTTTACATGACTTCAGGCACCAGCATGGAGGAGCACAAGCAGCATTGGCAGGCCTTTGGGGCCGCGGCGGTCTGGAAGCAGTTGCAGGCCGACCCGCAATTCAAGGATAACATGACCGGCATGATCAAGGTCATGCTCCAACGCACCCCCGCCTCGCAGCTCTGAGCGGGCCGGCGGCGGGTTGGTGAGGCCGAATTTCGCGGTCAGTTGGGCGCAACCGTCGGTGCCGGTGCGCTTGCGTCACTTGGCGTGGGAGAGCGTTCGGCAACGAGTTTCTGGCGGCGTTTCTCTTCTTTTTTCGCCTTTTTGTCCATTTCTTTGCGGCGCTTTTCGAACTGGTAATTTGGTTTTTGCATCTTGCCCGGGAGCATCGCACATAAAAACCCCAAGCACGAGCCGCGAATCCAACTTTCGCTCGGCCGCCTCCCGCCCGCCAGGGATGGCGGGCATCAAAACCCGGCAATTCTGCCATTAAATGGGCATATTATATGCGGTCAAACCAAGTGCGCGGTTGATTCTGAATGTGGGAATCGGTTAGGCTGTCACCTTTATGAGCAAACCAGCCTGTCCGATGTGCGAGATGACCGAAATTTTGGAACACGCCGAACGCTATGAATGCGTGACGTGCGGCCATGAATGGGAACGCACGCCCGAGGCAGAGGCGCCGGCCGGCGCGCGCGTGGTCAAAGATGCCCACGGCAATGTGCTGGCCGACGGGGACTGCGTCATTCTCATCAAGGATTTGAAGCTGGGCGGTTCGCAGGTGCTCAAAGGCGGCTCGAAATCCAAACCCATCCGTCTCGGCGACGGAGATCATGAAATTTCCTGCAAGGTGGATGGTATTTCCGTGGGGCTGAAAGCCTGTTTTGTGAAGAAAGCCTGAGCGTCAACCGGCCAGGATGCCGACTTGCCCAGGACGTCGCCCTTTGTTTGTTCAAGCCCCTTTGGCGGAGGGAGAAATCAACCGTCTTGGGCGGCCTATTCCGTTGCTGCCAATTCGGGAAAGGTATGCCATGCTGTTCCGGTCATGACGACGGCGAACAAAATCACCATCGTGCGGATACTCCTGATTCCCGTGTTTGTCGTGGAGATCCTGTATTACGTCGAAACCGGCAATGAAGCCCACCGGCTGGCGGCCGTGCTGTGCTTCGCGGTGGCGGCAATTCTGGATGGCGTGGATGGTTACGTGGCCCGGCGCTACCATCAGTGGAGCGAACTGGGCACGGTGCTGGATCCGCTCGCTGATAAACTCCTGCTGGTTTCCGCCATTGTTGTCCTGAGTTTTAACCACGCACCGCATCTGCGGCAAATCCCGCTCTGGCTGACCGGGGTGATCATCGGCCGCGACATCTTGCTGGGCATCGGCGCGGTGGTGGTGCGGCTGGTCGTGGGCCGGATCACGGTGCGCCCGCGCCTGACCGGAAAGCTGGCCACGGTCTTTCAAATGTTCGTGGTGACGTGGATTTTGCTGCGCTGGGATTTTGAACTCGGCCTGCTGGACATCTGGCTGCTGGGGGCCGGTATTTTTACCGCCGTTTCGGGACTTTTTTACGTGTGGGACGGCTCGAAGCAACTGGGTGAACATCCTTCCAGCTCGCCACCCCGGAAGGTTTGAAACAAAGCTTGCCAAAAGCACCGGAACGACGTTCCTTAAGGACTCAGAATCTATTATGGCCAAAGAAATCCAACTGACCCTGAAGACGGGCGATATGGCCCCGGCGTTCACCGTGGAAACCAATGGCGGCGGGAAAATCTCGCTGGCCGACTATCGCGGCAAAAACGTCATCCTTTATTTTTATCCAAAGGACAACACGCCCGGCTGCACCAAGGAAGCCTGCGCCTTCCGCGATCATTTTGCCGAATTTCGGAAAAAAGGCGCGGTCGTCTTGGGCGTCAGCCCGGACGCGGTGAAAGCGCATGATAAGTTCGTCGAGAAGTTCAAACTGCCGTTCACGCTGCTGGCGGACGTGGACAAGCAAATCGTCACGGCCTACGGCGTCTGGGGGGAGAAGAAATTCATGGGACGGAAATACCTGGGGGTGTACCGCGTGACGTTCCTCATCGGGCCTGATGGCCGGATCAAGCAGATCTGGCCGGCGGTGAAGCCCGAGGAACATGCGGCGGAAGTGCTGGCGGCGTTGTAAAAGGACGCTAAAAAAATTGACAGATGGCGCCAGATGTTGAAAATTCGGCCTGACAGAAAAGGTTAAACAATAAACAATATACGATTATGGCAATTCCTGTTGGCTCCAAAGCTCCTGACTTCGCGCTCAAATCCAAGACTCCCGCCGATGTGGAAGTCAAATTGAGCAATAATTTTGGCAAGAAGAATACCGTGCTGCTGTTCTTCCCGCTCGCCTTTACTGGCGTGTGCACCACGGAAATGTGCAGCCTGACCGCGGGCCTCGATGCGTATGCGAGCCTCGGCGCGGAAGTCATTGCCGTCAGCGTGGACAGCCCGTTTGCCCAGGCGGCCTGGGCGGCGAAGGAAAAGATCGGCGTCACGATCGCCAGCGATTTGAACAAGACCGTGACCAAGGCCTACGACGTGCTGTTCCCGATGCTCGCCGGCGTGGGCGACACCTCGGCACGCGCCGCGTTCGTCATTGATAAAAACGGCGTGGTGCAATACAGCGAACAGACGGCGACGCCGAAAGAGCTGCCAAACTTTGATGCCGTCAAAGCCGCGCTGGCCAAGCTCCAGTAACCGCTCCAGCAACCGATTTCCATTCAGCTTACCGGCGTGCCGCAAGGTGCGCCGGTTTTGTTGTTTCCGGCCCCGGCGGAAGTTTTTTGGACGTCGCGTTGTTCCTGCCAGTGAAGGGCCAGCAGCAGCGTCAGCAACCCGCCGGTGAAGCTCACACAAACTGGCCCGAACCAGCGATCCGGCGGCAGCGCGCCGCGCACCGGGAGCTGGAGTTGGGCGGAGAAGATTTCCCCATAGCCGCCCACGGAGGTGTGGGCCACCACCTGGCCGGCACCGGTGATCGCCTGGGAAATCCCGGAGCTGGCCACGCGAAAGATGGGGACGCCATATTCCGCCGCCCGCGTGGGCGCGACCCGGGAATGCAATTCATGTTGCTGCCGGCCCCAGTATTCCACGTCCATGGTGGGATTGATGATCACTTGCGCGCCTTGCCGCACGAGTTCATCGGTCACTCGCGTGTAGCTCAGGTCGTAGCAGATGCAGAGGCCGATTTTGCCCCACGGGGAATTCCACACGGCTTGACCGGTGGCGGGCAGGCCGTCCTTGAAGAACTGGATCGGCACGCTCTTGGCCTGTTGGAACACGATGTCGCCATTGGTGCCGACGACGAAGGCGGTGTTGTAGTAATTATCCTTGCCGACAAAATCCTTGCCGCCGACCACGAGGTGGCGTGAGTGCTCCCGGCACCAGTTTTTCAATGCTTCAGGCACCGGCCCGTCCAGCGTGTATTCGCTCAGCACGAAAATGTCGGCCTGGGGGTTTTTGGCCAGAGCTTGATTCAACAACTTCGGGAGGATGCTGGGGAGCGGGAATTCCGCTTGAATCCCGACCAAGGTCAGCGGCGGCTGGTGGTTTGATCCGGCCACGGGTTTCGTTGTCAGTCCCAGTGCCAGAAAGCCCAACGCCAGGATTGCCAACAGTGACAGAATGATTTGCCGCCCCGCTGGACTTTGCGTGAACCCTGGTCGGAAATAACAGGCCCCGGCGGTCACGCTGGCAAAAGTGATCAGGCCGCCACCATACATTCCGAAGTTATGAAAAGGCAGCGCATAGCCCACGTTCAGCCAGGAAAACCGCAGGAAGTAGAGTTCGCTGCGGAAGAATTCGATGCCCGTCCAGACCAGCGGAATCAGCCAGGCGGTTTTTACTTTGCCCCAGCGCCGCCCGCTGCCGCAGATGATGGCGGCGAACAGCCCCACCCAGAACGCCAGCACCAGCCAGAGCAGCACGGCGGCGACGTTGAAGATGCGCCAGAAGAAAAGCAACTGCGGGGCGTAACAGAGAAAACCCGTCGCCAGCCCGAAATAAAATGCGCGTCGCACATTCGGCTGGTCGGTCAGGCGGATGAGCCCAAGGGCGTAGCCGAAAATCAGCCACCCGGCGGCGGGATGCCGCACGGAGGTGTAAGCGGCCTGAAAACACGTGACCGCCAGGACCAGCCACAGACCGGATTGTATCCAGTTATTGGCGGTGTTGGGGTGATCCATCTGGTTGGTATTACGATGGGTGGCAAGGTTCATGGTTTCACCGTAATCTGTTCGCCAGCTGCGGTGTGAATTGAAAAAAGAGTTCGAGCATCGGTTAAAACGATGTTCGTCCTCCCTTCGGATGGCCGGGCTGCACGCCTATTCCGGCAGGTCTTTTTCGATTTGCTCCAGGGTTTGGCCTTTGGTTTCCGGCAGTTTGAAGTAGATAAAGCCAAAGCCCACCCCGCAGATGACCCCGTAGAGCCAGAACGTGCCGGAGGATCCCAGCTTCGCGTTTAAAATTGGAAACGTGAAGGTCAGAATGAAGCACGCGATCCACAAGGCGGAAACGACCACAGACATCGCCGCGCCCCGGATGCGGTTCGGAAAAATCTCCGAGATCACCACCCACGTCACCGGCGCAAGCGACATCGCGTAGCAGCCGATGGCCGCCAAAACGAGCAGCAGCACGGGCAACCCATGCACGGCGTTCGCATAACAATAGCCCATCGCCCCGTAAATCAGGGCCAACCCGGCCGCGCCAAAGAGCAGCAACGGTCGCCGGCCCAAACGATCCACCGTGCCCAGCGCGACAAACGTGAACGCCAGATTCACCGAACCCGTCCACGCGATGTTGCTCAGCACGCTCGAAATGTCGTAGCCCGCCGCCTGGAAAATTTCCTCCGCGTAATTAAAAATCACGTTGATGCCGCACCATTGCTGGAACACCGCCAGCACCACGCCGAGCACGAGCCGCTTGCGCAGCCTGGGTTGGAACAGGCCGGCCCGGCGCACGGGCGGGATTTTTTCCTGCGACAGCGTGGAATTGATTTCGGCGGCGGCGGCGACGGCATAAGCCGCGCCGCCAATTTTTTCCAGAATGGCTCCGGCCCTTTCAGTTTTCCCATTCTTCGCCAGCCAGCGCGGGCTTTCCGGAATGAAAAACATGCCGAGTAAAAACAACAGCGCCGGCACGGCGGTCAGGCCGAACATCCAGCGCCAGCCCGACTGGCCGAACCAGGAGGTCTTGATGAATTCATCCGTCGCCCCCGGCGGCAGGTCGCGGACGATAAACCAGTTGAGGTACTGCGCGAACAGAATGCCCGCGACGATGGTGAGTTGATTGATCGAGACGAGCTTGCCGCGCATCTGCGCCGGCGCGACCTCGGAGATGTACATTGGCGACAAACCGGACGCCAGGCCGATGCCCACGCCGCCCAGGATGCGCCACGTGATGAAGATGATGAAATTATTCGCGAGCGCGTTGCCCAGCGAAGTGACGACAAACAACAGTGCCGCCAGCATCAGCAACGGTTTGCGTCCGAACCGGTCGCTCAGCGCACCGACCAGCAGCGAGCCGGCCAGGCAGCCGATGAGCGCGCAACTGCTGGCCCAGCCGATCTGCGTCTCGCTCGTCAACTCAAAGTAGCGCTGAAAAAAAGGCTTCGCGCCGCCGATAACCACCCAGTCCCAACCGAACAGCAAGCCGCCCATTGCGGCTACGATGGAAATCAGCCAGAGATAGCCCGGTTTATATTCGGCCTTGAGGTGTGAGGCTTCGGTTGAAGTGCTGCTGATCATAAAACAAGGGTCATTTGGCTGCGGGCACGATATCCAGTTCGGCCAGTGAGGCGAAGGGTTTTGACCTGTCAAAACTGCTGTTCGCCACCAGTTTCAAATAACGCGCCTGGACGGGGGTGGCAAATGAAATGGCGTGCCATAAGGCATCTTGCGGGAAAGCACCTTGGGCGGCCGCCGCGCCCCAACTCTGGCCGTCATTGCTGGCGAAGACGGCATAATCCTTGATCCAGCCGTTTTGGTTGCCATCCTGTCGCGGCAGGCATTTGATGCCGGAGAGGGGGGCGGGTTGGGGCAGCTCAACCACCAGTTCGTGCGGAAATTTCGGCGCCTGCCCTTCCCAAGGCGTGTGCCATATTGTATCCGCATCGCCATCCATGGCCTGGCTCGCATCATGTTCTTCCGAGGCCTGACTGTCGGCGTGGATTTTTGCGTCAAGCGCCTGAAGCCGGTTGGTGATCTTGGCGGCAAAGAGCTGGCTCAAGGTCGCGCCCGCGAGCTCCGCTTTCGGATTGAATGCGGCGGAGCCCAGGTAGGCGTAAAGGCTTTTGGCAAACTGCCGGGCGGCGGGACGGCTGGCGAGATTGGCCGTGATGTCAATGGAGCAAACGAGCAACTTCCCCCCGCCGACGCGGGCCTCGAACACCGTGCCGAGCTTGTGGTTCCGCGCAAAGTTGTCAATCACCTGGACCAGCGGGCGGAAATCCGCCGGCGTGTCATCGAGGATCATCGGCCGGGAATTTTGCATCAGGTCGTACCATTGCCAGTCGCTGTAAAAATCCGTGGGGAACTGCTTGAACAGCGGATGCTTCGGTTCACAAAGGATGCCCATCGTATCGGGCTGTTGCTGCGGAAACCATACCGGACTCCAGAACGTCGGCAGGAAACTTCCGCGCAGTGAATTGCGATTGAACTGCTTCGCGGGCAACAGTAAAACAGTCTTACCGTTGGCGAGTGCGGCTTTCGTCGCCTCATCCCACGCGGTGCTGACGACGACGCCGGCGGGTGGTTGCGGCGCGGTTTCATCGGGATAAACCCAAATGTCCCAGGAGTTGGAAATCTTCGTGCCTTTCAAGCCCACCGTGACGGTCAGCTTGCATGGCGCAGGGGCTGGCGCGAGCGACCCGTTGAGGGCACCGAGCGGCGTGAGCTTTCCGGTGGGTGCGGCCAGCGAATTCAATTTGCCGCCGACGATTATCGTTCCGTGCTCGTCGGCGATTTTCCAAAAAGGTCTGGCCCCGGCGATGTCCTGCGCACCATAATTGGCCAGCTCCGCAGTGGCGGAAAAGGTTTCCTTGCCGGTATAGGTGCGCTTGGGCATTCGCAGCAGCGGAACCACCGCGCCGCAATATTGCTGGTGCTGCGCGGGTTCGATGAAGCCCTTGGAATCCCAAAACGCGTCCAGCAGGCCGATGGTGGCCGTGCCCTGCGTCGGATAATCGTGCAAGTCGAGCAGCGAAAATCCGCCGTAGCCCGGCGTGCGGAGCAGGACTTCGATCTCTTCCTTGTAAAGCAGCGTTGCCTGCCGGCCCGTCGCCCGGGTAAATTTCGGCGCGAGGTGGAGCATCCCCTTGGTCTTCAGCCCGGCGCGAATGGCCTCGTAGTTTTTCAAGGCCATCACCCCGGACCATTTTTTGATCTCGTTGAAGTCCGGGTAATACACCCATTGTCCGATTTCGTGGCCGATGCCGGGCCGCGGGTCGCTCGCGACCACCTCCTGCAAATCCCGCTCGGTGGCCGGCCCGCGAATGCCGCGGCCGTCGGTTGTTTCTGTCCACTGGCGGTTGGCGGTGACGGCCGCCGGGCACCCCGACGCTGAGGAGTAAAGGTGGCGGGAATCGTGTTGGATCAACCTATCCAGCCACTGCGTCAGCACTTCTCGCTGGCCGCCGTATTCATTGCCCAGCGTCATCAGGCAGAAGGACGGATGATTTCCGTAAGTGTCCACGATCCGTTTCAATTCCGCTTCGACGAACGCGTCGCGCTTCAGGTCCTGGCCTGCGTCCACATTTGCCACCGGCCCTTCCGCCTGAATCATGACGCCTTCCAGGTCGGCCGCCGCAAACGCCGCTTCGGGCGGACACCACGAATGAAACCGGATGAAATTCAAGCCGTAGGATTTTTCAATCTGAAAAATCCGGCGCCACGAAGCCACGTCCATCGGCGGATAGCCGGTGAGCGGCCAGACCGAGCATTCCAGCGTGCCGCGCAAAAACACCGGCCGGCCGTTCATCGCGAACTGGGTTCCGTTTGCTGCAAATTTTCTCATGCCAAAGTGCACGGTGCGCTGGTGGGTGCCCAGTTTTACGGACAGTTCGCTCAAGTTCGGCGAAAATTCGTCCCACAACTTCGCGTCGCTCATGTCTACATTCACCTCCGCGCGCCCGCCGGTTTCATCCCATGTGACTTCAACTGTCTGCCGGCCCACGCTCAATTTGCCGTGGCCGGCCGTGCCGGTGGCGTTGCCGATCTTCACGGCCACGCGCGCCAATTTTTTATCCACGTCGGGATACACCTGCACATCGTCAACCCAAACCGGCGGCGTGGCCGCCAGTTCGATGCGTCCGACGATGCCATTCATGTTACCCCACGTACCGCCGAACAAGGCGGACACAAACTCGCCCAGATTGAACTTGAGGGAGTTGTCCACCCGGATGGTCAGCCGATGTTGGCCTGGCCCGATGCCCGTGCCGAAATCATAACCATGCGGTGCAATCAAGCTGTCTTGCGACCCGATACGTTTGCCGTCCAGCCAGACCGTCGTGACCCAGCGGCAGCGTTCAAGGAAGAGGGTGACGCGTTTTCCCCGCCAGGACGCCGGAATCTCAACGTCGCGCTGATACCAGGCCGGACCGGCATAATCATAAAGCCGGTATGGTCCGGCCAGCACGCCGTTCTGGTTGGCCTGTTCCGGCGGTCTTGGATTTTTTGGGCCAAGGCCGGCGTCATCCATCGTGCCGGGCAGGTGAGCTTTCTGACTCAATTCCGCCGGGCAGTCTTCTGCGCCCGCCCCGGCGACGTCAAAACGCCACTCGCCTGCGAGCGAATGGGTTTGGGCGAACCCATTTAGGCCCTGCAGACCGGTGAGGATCGACAGAAGCACGATGAACTGCTTGGGATTGTTTTTTAAATTCATTTTTTGAGAATGGGAATTGGACGATGAACCGTTTTACAATTTTTGTTGGTCTTTGGCGGATAAATCAGCCGCGAGCGCATGATTGGGGTCGCGCCGCAAAACTTCTTTTAACAAGGCTTTGGCCCTGCCGGTCTGGCCCAAGCCGAGCCGGGCCTGCGCCTGCAAAAACAGCGCGGCGGTGGTCTGCCGAAACTGCAAGTCGTCATCGAACAGCAGCATTGTGGGCAGGGAGGTGGCGAAATAATCGATTTCCGCCTTTGATTGCTGGAGTTGCTTGGAATAAGTGAGCAAAGCGAGGAACATCCTGCCGGCCAGGTTCTTTTGGCCGAGTTTTGCCAGCGATAAAGCCGAGTAATGGGTCATTTCGCTACAGGTGCGAACGCGCATGCCCTGGAAATCACCCTTGAAACGGGCGGCCAACTGCCAATGATGCCGGGCCTGGGCCCGGGCGCCGGAGTGTTCGAGCGCGCAACCGAGCCAGTAGTGGAGCTCGCTTTGATTGGCGAGGAGGTGCCGGGCTTCCCCGAGGTTTCGCGGGGTGGTCAGAGCCTGTTTGAAGTGGCTGATCGCGGCCGGGCTATCGTGCTGGGAGAGGGCCTGGCGTCCCAGCGCGAGGTGGGTGCGGACGTGCTGGCCGAGCGGGCCGCCTTCGCCGCCTTCCCAGGGCTGGAAATTGCGACTGGCGAGCAGTTGCCGGGCTTCGTCATGGCGGCCGGTCTGATTGAGGAGGGCGCAGAACTCCAGGCTCAGATCATCGCGCCGGGCGACGAGTTGGACCTGCGTGGTCAGCTCGCGCAGGCGGCGTTCCGGCTTGACTCCCAAACGTTTCCAAAGCTGATCCCGCTCGAATAGCAGCCGCGCGTCCAGCGGATTGGCGCGAAACGCCCGGTCGTAGGCAATGCGGGCTTTGGCGGGCTGGTGGCGGATGTTGAAGTAGCCGAGGCCCAGATTGCGCCAGACGGTGGAAAAATCAGAATCCAGTTTGGCGGATTTTTCCCAGAGCATAACCGCTTCCTGCTGCCGCTGCCGGTCATAAAGCAGATTTCCAAGATAGTACGGCGCTTTCGCATCCGCCGGATTGGCCCGCATGGCGGCGGTCAAAATGGCTATTTCCTCGAGTCGCGCGGGGAAGCAATAGTCGGCCGGCAGACGACTGGCGGTCTCGTAGCTGGTCCGGGCGGCTGTTTGATCACCGATTCTCTCCTGGAGCCAGCCAAGGGTGTAGTGCACCAGCGGGAGGCTGCCCAGGCTTTGGGTGGGCAAGGCAGGCAAACCGAGTCCGGCGGTATGCGCCGCACTGGCCCGGAGCACCGCGATTCCCTCGGCAAGGCAACCCGCCCGAGCCAGGTCGTGGGCCAGATCCAAGGCGGTTTGGGCGTCGCAGGTCAAGGGTTCGCCGTGGAGGTGGCGGGCCCACCAATCGAGCGGATCAAGGGCCAATGTTTCGGCGAGGAGGTGTTTGGCCTCAGGGTTGCGACCCAATGAGCGCAGCACCATGACCTTGAGATTGCGGGCTCGGAGGTTATCGGTGTTGAAGCGCAGGGAACGATTGCAATGGTCGAGCGCCGTCGGCCAATGGTGGCGGCTGGCATCAATTTCTGCCAGGGCGTGGTAGCCGGCGGCTTGCCAGGCCTGATTCCAGACGGACTTATAAAACGCATCATAGGCTTCCTCATCCCGGCCAAGCTGACGCAGGCAGAGGCCCAGGTTGTAATAAGCTTCGCTGTCGCAGGGATTGGCGTTGCGGCGCGTGAGCCGGGCGATGGCCTGACGGAAGCAGGTTTCCGCCCCGGCAAAGTCACCGCGTTTCAGGTGCCAGAGGCCCAAGGCATTATTGCAGCGCGCATCGCCCGGATCGCGGCGGAGGGCTTCGCGCCAGTAGGGCAGGGGTGAACGCGTCGCGTGACGGTATTGCTCCAAATGCAGGCCGGTGAGGTAAAGTTCATCGGTGTTGCTGATATCAGGCGGGGAGGCCGGTTCGGCTGCGGGTGGCGGTACCTGGCCTTGCCGCCGCAGTTTGGGCTGGTAGGAAATGATTTCGTTGTCGAACTGGTCGGCGACGTAGAACAGCAAGTCCGTTTCCGCCACCCCGGCGGGCAGCTCGATTTCCTTGAGCAAGGGTGCCCCGGGTGCCAGCTCCACGGTGGCGGCAAACAGGTTTTCGTGCCGGTGGGTGAGCCGCACCTTCGCGGGCGCGAAGATGCTGGTGACGGAAACTCCAAATCGGATTTTTCCATCCGCCAGGCTCAGATGAATTGCCGCGCTGAGATTGGCGTGTTGCGCCGGGCCGATTTGCCGGATGGGATACCAGTACTGGCTCCACGTTTTTGTCTCGCCCGGCTGCAGAAAGCTGAAGTCGGGCTGGTTGTCGGTGTAAACGCCCGCCATGATTTCAATATACGGGGCGAATTCGCCGCCAGCATCCGGATCCGTCAGATTCCGGTCCCAGGCATGGCCAAACTCATGATTGCCCCACGTCCACTGTTTTTTGCCGGGGGAAATATGATGGTTGGCGATATGGACGATGCCTGCCTGGGCCTTGTAATCGTAGCCACCAAAGAAATCTGCCCGCGATCCCATGCACATATAGGACGTGGGCACGGGGATGTTCGCGTAGAAGGAAAGATCGTTCGGAGCATAATCGGGAATGGCTGGTTTTAAATTTGCGGTCGCCGATTGCCCCTGGCCATGGGGCGGTGGGAACCGGCGCGGCGCTTCGTTCACCGGAATCCCTTGCCGGCCACGCCGGCCGTAGTCCACGCCGTAGTAATGGGTTCGCGCCAGCGGATACTCGCACATGGAACGGCGCGCGTGGTCGGCGACGTAATAAACGTCCGGCGGGAAAAAACTTTGATACGCCTCATGCACCCGGGTGGCGACGTTGGCCCACCACAGGAAGGTCTGGGAGAACGGGGTGCGGTTGTAGGCGCGCACTTTCAACTCCACATAAGCCGAGTCAGGATGAAGGCAAATGCCGTGCATGCCTTTCATCCGGCACATGGGGTCATGGTCGCTGCACCAGACCGTTTGCGAGCCGTCGGCATGCGCCTCGATTTTGAAATCCACCGGCAAGAAGGTCGCGGGGCGATGATGTTGCGGCCAGTTGAATTCAATTCCGCCGGACGCCCACGGCCCGGCCAGTCCCACCAGCGCCGGTTTGATGACGGGTTGGTTGTAGATGAGATCGTAGCCGTTCGACTTGTCCTGGATGGCGTGGATGCGTCCGCCCAGTTCCGGCAGCACCAGCACCCGGAGAAAATCATTTTCAATCCAGACTGCGGTCCATGGATGATTCACCGGTTTGTCGGCAATCCGGTCGGTGCAGGGCAGGGGATAAATCTTGCCGTTGCTGCCTTGATAAACGCGCTTTTCCAAGAACATCGGGTTGCGGTCGGGCGCGGCGGGCAGGTAGGTCGGAAAGACCTTTTTCTTGATATGAACGGTTACTTTACGCTTCATTGTGGTCGCACCAAACCGCCGGTTCGTGAGCTGGACTGCACATGGTGTACTGCCAGCTTAAACCGATGATGCCGTTTTTTAAATGGAGGATCTGCTGTTTCATATGGATAATCGTCCGATTGAAAGGTAAAATTCCGGGATGCGTGCCAAATTCCACGAGAAGGGCGAGGGGTTTCCCGGTCAACGCATTGTCGTGTTGCCGCGGCCGGTGATCGAGTCGGCCCGGCGCCAGGCATTGCTGCGCGGCTTGCTGCCGACCGATATCGGCTATTTCCCCCATGCCCTCGGGCATTTGCGCCACCGGCCGGAGGGGGCGGAGCAGGCCATTTTCATTCATTGCGCCAAGGGGGCCGGTTGGGCGGAGCTCGCGGGAAACCGGTTCCAGGTTGCCGCCGGTGACCTGCTGGTGGTGCCGCCGCTAACCCCGCATCGTTACGGCGCGGATTCATCGCGTCCTTGGACGATCCGCTGGTTTCACGCCACCGGCGCCTTCGTGCCAACGTTTTTGCAGGAACTGGGCGTGACCCCGGAGCGCCCGGTGACGCGACTGGGCGGCGCGGGTCAATGGCTCCCCCTGTTTGAAGAGGTGCGGGAAGCCATTGCGCACGGCTACACGCCGCTGCAGCTGCTTCAGGCAGCGCAAGCCCTGGCTCATATGCTTGCGGTCATCATTCAGGAGCAGCGACATGGCCCCGCAGGTCAGGCGTCAGTGGAACAAAAAATCGCAAGCACCATTGATTTCATGAAGCGGCACCTGAATCAGAAACTATCGCTGGAGGTGCTGGCAGGACTGGCTGGTCTGTCGCGGTCTCAATACACCGCGCGATTCAAAGCGCAGACCGGCTATGCACCGATGGACTATTTTACGCGGCTGCGGATGCACCGGGCTTGTCAGTTGTTGGACACCACGGAACTCACGGTAAAGGCCGTGGCGGATGAACTGGGTTACGGTGATCCGCTTTATTTTTCGCGAGTTTTCCGGCTCATCAACGAAATTTCGCCCATTGCCTACCGGCAGCATCGCAAAGGTTGAAGCGGTCTAAAAAGTGTCAATTGTGACGGGGGCTGAAAGATCCGTCCTCCGTCACCAGTTATTGCGTGCGGCCATTGATTCCCGGCAGTTCTTTACCGGTGGTTGTGTTGGTGTGGCGCGGTTCACTTTGGCTGGGAACTGGCAAGGGGACGCCGGTGGCAATCGGCACCCCGAAATTGGGGGAGCCATCCGCCGTCCAGGAAAACGGCTGGATGCGAATGCTGCGATTCCAGCCGGCACCGGAATATTTGGCGGCGTGATAAACAATCCAATCCTCCTTGCCGTCGGGAGATTTCACAAAGGAACAGTGGCCCGGCCCAAACACCGCCGGGGTGCGGGAAAATACCGGGGTTGGTTTCTTGCGCCACGATTCCGGCCGCAGGGGATCGCCGCCGGTCCACTTGAGCTGGCCAAGGCAGTAATCATCGCCCCAGCTCCCGCTGGCGGAGTAGATGATGAACAACTGACCATCGTGCCAGAGCGCCTCCGGTCCTTCATTGATCAACGGTTCGCCGTGCTTTTCCCAGTCGTATTCCGGTTTGGAAATGCAGGTGCGCGGGCCGCTGATGGTGAGCGGATCGCTCATGGGGGCGAGATAAAGATTTTGCGCCACATTTTGATCTCCCGCCCAGCCCGACCAGACAAAATAAAGCTGTTCGCCGATCGTCAGCACCGTGCCGTCAATGGCCCAGCGATCTTCCGGCAGCTCCAGCTTGCCCCGGAAAATGAACGGTGCCTGCGGATCTCGCGAGGTGCCCTGCAACACATAGATGCGGTGATGCGCATTGTCACCGTCGTCCGCCGCCACGTAGATATACCACTGGCCGCGCAGATAATGCAGTTCCGGCGCCCAGATTTCCTTCGAGTAATTGGTGCCGCTGGGCGCGTTCCAGACCCGGCTAAGGGGGGCTTTGCCGATCTCCTCCAACCGCGCGGATTTGCTGACATAGATGCCCCGGTAACCACGGGACAGGCAGTAATAGTAATTGCCATCGCGCTGAACCACCCAGGGATCCGCCCCATAAGCGCTAACTTATTTCAGTATTCATGTCGGCATATTTTTCTGACTGACGTTTCCTTTTTCTTGTGGTTTCCGTCAAGCCCT
>Ga0302322_100001385_pt1 | contig 19826 bp, 18 predicted proteins | sample Fen_T0_2_FD_203757 | JGI IMG/M metagenome (GOLD analysis project Ga0302322, IMG submission 203757) | Peat permafrost microbial communities from Stordalen Mire near Abisko, Sweden - Fen_T0_2 | ecosystem: Environmental > Terrestrial > Soil > Wetlands > Permafrost | place: Sweden: Abisko...
GTTTCGATCTCGGCCAGCACGCGCTCGTAGTCCGCGGGCTCCACGACCACGGCCACGCGCTCGTGGTTCTTGGCCGCCGAGCGCACCATGGCCGGGCCGCCGATATCGATGTTCTCGATGACGTCCTCGAAGGATGCGCCGCGCGCGACGGTCTCGCGGAAGGGATAGAGGTTGACCACCACCAGATCGATGGCATCGATGCCATGGTCACGCATCTGCTTTTGGTGCTCGGCGGTGGCGCGGCCGAGGATGCCCCCGTGCACGCGCGGGTGCAGGGTCTTGACCCGGCCGTCGAGCATCTCGGGAAAGCCGGTGAAGTCGCTGACATCCTTCACGGGAATCTGAGCCTCGCGCAGCGCACGCGCGGTTCCGCCGGTGGAAAGGATCTCGACACCAAGCTTGGCCAAGCGATTGCCGAGATCCAAAATACCTTTCTTATCTGATACCGAAATCAGAGCGCGAGCGACCTTTTGCATGGGCAGCTATTTACCACAGCCCTGGCCGGTTTCGGCCGTCTCCGTGAATCGTCGGCGCCACGATGCGCGATCAGACGATCAGCCTTGTCATCGCAAGGTTTTTGTCCCAAAGATCCAAGCATCGCCATGGCAGACATCAACACTGGAAAAACAGCGAAGCTAGATATTGACGGCAAGGTTCTCGAACTGCCCATCGTCGAGGGAACCGAGCAGGAGCGTGGGGTGGACATCTCCAACCTGCGCGCCGCCACCGGCCACATCACCCTGGATGATGGCTACGGCAACACCGGGTCGTGCCAGAGCTCTGTCACCTTCATCGACGGCGACAAAGGCATCTTGCGCTACCGCGGGATCCCCATCGAAGAGCTGGCCGAGAAGTCGAACTTCGTCGAGACGGCCTACCTGCTCATCTACGGGCATCTGCCGACCAAGCCCGAGTTGCAGCGTTTTTCGCAGCTTCTTACCAAGAACGAAAATCTGCACGAGGACATGAAGTACCACTTCGAGGGTTTTCCCTCCACGGCACACCCCATGGCCATCCTGTCGTCCATGATCAATGCGTCGGGCTGCTTTTATCCCGGGCTCCTGCAGCGGGCGGGACGCGATGAATTCGACATTCACGCCGCGCGCCTCATTTCGCAGGTGCGCACCATCGCGGCGTTCTCGTACCGCAAGTCGCACGGCCTGCCCATCATCTATCCCAAGCCGACGTATAAATACACGGCCAACTTCCTGCACATGCTGTTCTCGGATATCTACGAGGACTACGAGCTGCGCCCCGAGGTCGTGCACGCCCTGGACCTCATCTTCCTACTGCACGCCGACCACGAGCAGAATTGCTCGACCTCGACGGTGCGCATGGTGGCTTCAGCCCAGGCCAATCTGTTCGCCAGCACGGCCGCGGGCGTGTGCGCGCTGTGGGGGCCGCTGCACGGTGGCGCCAACCAGGCCGTCATCGAAATGCTCACCGACATTCACAATTCGGGCGACAACGGTTCGCGCTTCATCGCGGCCGCCAAGGAAAAGGGCAGCGGCAAGAAGCTCATGGGCTTCGGCCACCGCGTGTACAAGAACTACGACCCGCGCGCTCGCATCATCAAGAAGGCGTGCGACAGCCTGATCGCGGCGCTCAAGATCGACGATCCGCTGCTCGACATCGCCAAGCGCATGGAAGAGGCAGCCCTGTCGGACGCCTATTTCGTCGAGCGCAAGCTGTACCCCAACGTGGACTTCTACAGCGGCATCATCATGCGCGCCCTCAACATCCCCACCGAGATGTTCACGGTGGTGTTCGCCATCGGCCGCATGCCGGGCTGGATCGCCCACTTCAAGGAGATCCAGGACGATCCCAAGGCACGCATCTACCGTCCGCGCCAGATCTACGTGGGCCAGCCACTCAACCACTACATCCCCATCGACGAGCGCCGGGTGGGCTAGCGCCACGCTCAAATCCGCACGCATTGTTGACCTCGGCCTGCGCGACTACGGCGAGATCCTGCGCTTACAGCAGGATCTCGTCGCTGAACGCCAGGCCGGAACCATTCCCGACACGCTCGTCCTGGTCGAACACCCCGACAGCATCACCCTGGGGCGCTCGGCCCGACCGGACAACGTGCTCGACGCCAGCGACATCCCCGTGTTCGCCATCGAGCGCGGCGGCGACGTCACCTACCACGGCCCTGGCCAGTTGGTGGCGTATCCGGTCTTCCTGCTCCGAGAATCGGAACGCGATCTGCACCGCTACCTGCGCGGCCTGGAAGAAACCGTCTTGCGCACGCTTGCGGATTTCCACCTTGCGGGAACGCGGCGTCCTGGCCTGACCGGGGTGTGGACAACCGATGAGACCGGCCCACGCAAGCTGGCCTCTATCGGCGTTGCCGTGCGCAAATGGGTCACCCTGCACGGTCTTGCGCTCAACGTGACAACCGACCTATCACGCTTCGCCGCCATCCATCCCTGTGGCTTGGACGCCAGCGTGATGACCTCGATGGCGCGCGAGCTCGGACATCCGGTGGACTTCGCCGAAGTTAAGACGGCCCTGGCCAGCCACGTGGCGGCGGTGTTCGAGCGCGAATGGCTCCCAGCGGTCGACTCTGTGTGACCTTTAGGGCAGTATCCCGATCCGTGCACATCGCGGGCAATCGACCTTTGCGTTCTCTGTTCTGTTCCATGGCGCTGGCTTCGGCGCTGGTGGCCAGCCTTTGTCCCCGGCCCCTGCGCGCGCAAGCGCTGACCGACCTGCCCGACCCAGCGCCTTCCGTCGAGGCCGCGCAAGCTGCCCTATCGATCACCGCACCTCCACCCGCACCTGCTTCGCCTCCCGCGCTGACCACAGCTGGCGACACCATCACCGCCCAGGTTGGCACGCGCGCGGCCCTGCGCGTGCAAAACCCCAACCTCCCCGCCCGCGATAAACTCAACGACGTGGGGATGGAAGGGGAAGCCGATGTCATGTTCTGGGGGCAACTCTATCCCTTCCTCAAGTGGCAAGCTGGCTTCGTCGGGGCCTTTGGTCCCCAGACCTCGGCGGCCAGTGCGGCGCTGCTCGATCTGGTGGCCAAGCTGGAATTCGCCGAGTCTTTCAATCTGTGGCTCGGTCGCATGCCCATGGCTTCCGACCGCGCCAGCCTCAGCACGGTGTGGGCCATCGCGCCCTGGACCATGCCCGGCCGATACGACGCCTTTGCGCCAACCTCCGGGACCGACGCGCGCCCAACACCTGGGCCACGGCGAGGCGACAACCAACGCGGCGACGGTGCCACGCTGTGGGGCCAGTTCGGTGGTGGCATGCTCAAGTACTACGCCGGCATCTTCGGACTCGGCCAGCCCGAGACCAGCCCGCTCTATTCCGCGCGGCTTGTCCTTAGCCTACTCAACCCCGAGCCCGGGTTCCGTACCAGCAGCGCCTACTTTGGCACCAAGGATGTCCTGGCGTTGGGCGTGGGGGCGCAGCATCGCGCCGGCGATTCGCGACCGCCTCTCGGTGACACCTATCCAGCCAGCGACTTCAATGAATTCAATGCCGATGTTCTGTTCGAAGAAGGAAGCGCCACGGCCGGTGTCCTCGATCTGGAAAGCTCCATCGCCAGGATGTGGGGCGACAACGAGGTGGCGAAATACCAATTCGTCGCCCTGGTCAGCTACCTGATGCCTATCGATATCGGCTATGGAAAATTGCAACCGCTGGTGCGCCTTCAGCGCGCGGCGCTGGGTGAGGCCTCGGACGCCGGCGACTTCACCAGCATCGAGGCCCAGTTAGGCTACATCATCGACGGCTTCCACGCGCGCCTGCTGGCCGTATACCAGTACGCCAAGGTGAAAGGCCAAGTCGAGAACGCTATCCTGTTCGGTGTGCAGTTGCTCTCGCACGCCAAGTAGGGGCGGGACTTGCCTGTCAATGGCAAGCGGCAGTGACTAGCGCCGCGACACAGGTTTCGGTCGCAATCTGGTTTCCACTCACTGAATTTCTGCACGTCAGCCAGCAATTGTTCGAAGAGCTCTGGCAGGAAGCCGCCACCAGGCAGTCGATCATGTCCTGACACTGCGAGTGCAGATCCGGATGCGAGGGTTGCGTGGTGTCTTGGCACTGGCTGCACGGATTCGCGGGCAGGAACGCATAACCGTTGCTGATGATTTGCTGGAGGCACGTTCCAGCATCTGCCGTGTCCGGGGCAATATCAGCCGCTGAATCTGCTGCCACGTCGGCCACCGAGGTGTCCGCTTCCGCGTCGAGGAAGACCACCGTCGTATCGATGGCCTCGCTGTCCTGCGTCCCTGTGTCGAGACGGATGGGAGCGCCACCATCGTCGCTGGTGCCCGTTTCGGAGGCGGCACCATCGTCGCCCAAAAGGGGAGCGTCCAAGGCATCGCTGAATCCCGTATCGAGGTTGCCGCCGCCATCGAACTGCACGTTGCCCGCGTCGGCGTTGGTGCCACCGGTGCCACCGATTCCGCCTGTACCGCTACCACCGCCCGAGCCAGCAGCTCCCCCCGAGCCGCCGCTGCCGCCTGCCGAGCCGCCCGCGTTGCTGGAGCCGGCCGAGCCGCCTGAGGCGCTCGTTCCGCCCGAGCCAGCCGAGCCACCCGAGCCACCACTGGCGCTTGAGCCGCCGGAGCCGCCGCCCGAGCCACCTGCCCCACCGCTCGCGCTTGAACCGCCCGAACCACCGCTGCCACCGCGCGCGCTTGAACCGCCCGAACCACCCGCGCCGCCGTTGGCGCCGGTGTCTTTCTTGCCAGCGTCGGCCTTGGTGGCCGGGCCGCTGTTGTCAGAAGAACAGCCGAAGGTGAGAAGACTGATGGACACAATCGCACCGAGAAGCGTGCGAGCGAGGACTCCTGATTTCACAGCTGACTCCATGGATGGTTGGTACCCGTAACAACAACGCCCGTCCCAGCTTTGAGAAGGGCGAAGGCTGTTTCCGGAGAGTTAATAGGCCGTCTCGGCGCTCCAGGTCCCTCGTTCGACACGCAGGCGAGCTAGCCGGCTCGAAACTGAAAGTCGCGTTGACGCACGACCTTCTCGTCTTCCAGGTCCACCAGAAATGCGGTGCCCTCGCCCACCATGCCGTTGAATGACCGGAGGTACCACACATCCACGCCCCAGCGGCCGTGACCGCTTTCGCTGGGCGGACACCACTCGGCCGCCTCCAGATCGCCCAGCCCGGGTGGCCGGGCACGGGTTTCGCTGGCCACTTCCTTGAAATGGTGGGAGGCGCGGGCGATCTGTTCGGCCTTGCGCGCGGCCTTGGAGTCGATTTCGCGCCGCCACTCGCTAACCAGGCGAAAGGGTTTCAAGTCGCCGCCCACCGGACCTTCGGCTTCGTAAACCTCATCGGCCGCCAGGCCGGCAAAATCCGACACGTCGAATTCCGGAAAGAGATCCTCGCGTTCGATCTGCGCGCTTCGATCCGCAAACGAAAGCTCGCCAATGGCCTTACCCTGCGACGAGTAGAAGACATACAGGCGTAGGATGTAGTCGCGGGACGGGATGCGGTGATCCCAATCGAGCACCCACATGGCGGCCTTGTAGGATTTGCCCCTGAACGGCATAAAAGTCGGCAAAGCCGAAGCGATCTTCTGCAAGACAGCGGGATCTTTGAATAGATCCTGCGTCACGATGCGCGGGTGGAACTTGACCCCGCGTTTCAGCTCTTCCCGAAGGTCCAACTCGGCCATATGAGCCGTCTAGGTTAACCGGGATTGCCTCTCGGCGCACAATACTTGTTTCGGACCAACGTGGTTTACAGCTCGCCCTTGACGCGGCGAATGTCGGCGCCGAGGCCGCGCAGTTTGCGTTCCAGGTGGTCGTAACCGCGGTCGAGGTGGTAAACGCGCAAAACCTCGGTGGTTCCCTCGGCGACCAGCCCGGCCAGCACCAGGCAGGCCGAGGCGCGCAGATCGGTGGCCATGACCTTGGCGCCCTTGAGCTTGACCGGGCCGCGCACCACGGCCAGGTGGCCGTCAATCACGATGTCCGCGCCCATGCGCATCAACTCGGGCACGTGCATGAAGCGATTCTCGAAGATGTTTTCCGAGAGCACCGACTGTCCCTTGGCCCGAGACATCAGCACCATGAACTGCGCCTGCATGTCGGTGGGGAAACCGGGATGCGGCCGGGTGGCGATGTCGGTTGGCTTGAAATCACCGCGCCCGACCACGCGCATGCCGCCTTCCTCGATGGTGACCTCGGCGCCGGCCGCGCGCAGCTTGGCGATCACGGCATCCAGGTGCTCGGGCATGCAATCGCGAATCAGCACGTTACCGCGGGTGATGGCGGCCGCGACCATCAGGGTGCCGGCCTCGATGCGATCGGGAATGATGGCGTGGTCGATGGGATGAAGCTCGTCCACCCCTTCGATGGTGATGGACGACGTGCCGGCGCCGCGGATGTGCGCGCCCATCTTGTTGAGCACACGCGCCAGCTCTTCCACCTCGGGCTCGCAGGCCGCGTTTTCCAGCAGCGTGGTGCCCTTGGCCAGCGCCGCGGCCATCATGAGGTTCTCGCTGCCGGTAACCGTCACCACGTCGAAGACGATGGTGGCCCCGTGCAGCCGGCGCGCCCGGGCCGTGACCAGCCCGTGCTCCAGCTCGATACGCGCCCCCATGGCGGCCAGACCTTTGAGGTGCTGGTCGATGGGCCGTGCCCCGATGGCGCAGCCGCCTGGCAGCGACACACACGCCTTGCCGTAGCGCCCAACCAGCGGGCCGAGCACGAGCGCCGAGGCCCGCATGGTCTTGACCAGCTCGTAGGGCGCCTCGAAGTGGTTGATGTTCGTGCTGTCGACGACGGTGGTTCCGTCGCCCTTGACCTTGGCGCCAAGCTGCCCAAGCAGCTTGCGCATGGTGATCACGTCACCGAGGCCAGGAACATTTCTGTAGGTCGACTTGCCGCTGGCAAGCAGCGAAGAGGCGAGAATGGGCAGCGCCGCGTTTTTGGCGCCCGACACGCACACGTCACCGTGCAGTCGCTTGCCGCCCTTGATGACGATCTTGTACACTGATTCTAGGTCGAAGCGGCGGCGCCTTCGGCGACCGCGCCCTTCTTGTGTTCGGCGCACACCCCGCCAGCAACGACTGGCTTGCGGCAGCCTTCCTTGCTGCAGATCCTGTAGCGATGCTTCGTGCCGAGCTTGCCACGCCGCCAGTTCATGTAGTGCTTGCGGCAGTAGCCTTTGGCACGTACCTCTTGCTTGCACTTCTCCACGCAGCATTTTTCGCCGGCCGGGGCGGCGGGCTTGGTCTTGGCGGGCTTGGTCTTGGCGGTCGCTTTTGCATCGGCCATAGGTTCAGAATCCTTTCACGTGCGGGTCACTGGCTTGGGGACCCGAGAATGGATAGCTCAGGCGCCAGAGTCAAGTTGAACAAGCACCAACATCCTATCCTGGCATGCCCATGTCCGCGCGAAGGGCTCGAAATTCCTCGGTGCGACGGCCCTGCTCGTCACGCACGACGAGCGGAGAATCCACCACCAGAGGCTCGGCAGACTCGGCCTGGCGCATGGCAAAGATACACAAAAGCGGCTCCTTGCCCGATCGCGGAACGATCTCGCGCCAGCGCACGAGCCGCAGGCCGGCCGCCCGCGCCGCAGGTTCGACGCGCTCGCGTTGGTTCCATGCTTCGCACGCCACGAAGGGCGCGCAGGGGGCCAGCCGGGGCGCGGCAGCCGCGCAGTAAGCCTCGATGCCACCACGGTGTTCGAACCTGCATGGCGCGCGTTGAACGCGATCGGACTCGGGCCCGGCCCCGACGGGAAAATAGGGCGGCGTGCCCGTGACGAGGTCGAAGGCTGCCTCGCTACCGCCAGGCTCACGAAAATCGCGCACCAGGATCTCGGCGCGCGCGCTGACGCCGTTCCAGGCCAGCGAGCGCTTGGCCAGTCCAGCGGACACCTCTTGGGCCTCAATCCCCACGAGACGCGCTTCCGGAAAGCGCCAGGCTAGAAACAGCAGCACGCTGCCGATGCCACACCCGAGATCCAGGCAGCTCACGGGCGGATGGTTGGCGACCAGGGTCGCCGCCAGGTAAGCGGTCAGGAGATCGTCGAGCGACGTTCGGTGTCCGTCGAGGCGCTGCAAGAGCCGCCAGTTGCCGGCGAGCCAGCACAGGTCTTCGTCTGGCGTGGGCCAGAGCTCCGCCAAATCCTCGGGCAGCCGCGGCGGCGGTCCCAGCGCAACCCAACCGGCTGGCCGGCGCGCCGCACGCAGCACGCCGCCACCGGGTGAGGTTTGATCGACAGGGCTCGGTTCGAGTGAAACGGACACGGCCTCGGAATACTATCAGACCGTGCGGGTGACTAGCCGCCCGCTTCGTCCATGTGGTAGCCGGCCTCACCGTGGTCAAAGTTGTCCAGGCCCTGCTCCTCGTTGTCCGGGTCGGGCCGCAATCCAAGGATGGCCTTGAGCGCGTAGGCCAGGATGGCCGTACCGGCCAGGGCCATGGCGATGGTCACGCCCATGGCCTTGAGCTGTTCGATCCACAGGGTCTTGCCAACAATCTGGCCCAGGTTCGTGTTGAGGTTGCCGTTCACCTCGGCGGTCGCGAGGAACCCGGTCACCAGCGCACCCAGCGTGCCACCCACCCCGTGCACGCCGAAGGTGTCGAGTGCGTCGTCGTACTTGAAGAACTGCTTCAGCTTGGTGCAAGCAAAGTAGGGAATCACGCCAGCCAGGATGCCGATGAGCACCGCGCCGGAGGGCGTGACGAAGCCAGCGGCGGGGGTGATGACGACCAAGCCAGCCACCACGCCCGAGCAGAACCCCAGCACGGTGGGCTTGCCACGCGTGATCCACTCGATGAGCGGCCACACCGAACCAGCGATGGCGGCGGCCAAGGTAGTGGCCACGAACGCTGTGGAAGCGATACCATCGGCCGCCACCGCGCTGCCGGCGTTGAAGCCGTACCAGCCAACCCACAGCATGCCTGTGCCAACCGCGGTCAACACCATGCTGTGAGGCATGAACGGCCGCCGGCCGAAACCCTTGCGTGGTCCGAGAATGAGCGCCAGCAGCAGCGCCGACCAGCCCGAGGACATGTGCACCACCGTGCCACCCGCGAAGTCGATGGCCTTGATGCCTGCCTTGGCGTTGCCCAGCCCGTTCATCATGCCGTCCGAGCCCCACACCATGTGCGCCAGCGGGAAGTAGATGAGCAGCATCCAGCCAAGAATGAAGGCCATGAGCGCTGAGTACTTCATGCGTTCGGCGATGGCGCCCACGATGAGGGCAGGCGTGATGATGGCGAACATCATCTGGTACATGGCGAACACCGAATGCGAAACCCAGGGGCTGTAGTCCGGGTTGGGCGTCGAGGTGACACCCTTGAGGAAAGCGAATTTCATCGACCCCAGGATCGAAGCGCCGCTGGCCGAGCCGCTGCTGGCGAACACCGCACTGTAGCCGAAGGCCCACCACAGGATGGTCACCAGGCCGGCGCAACCGAAGCACTGGGCGACCACGGAAAGGATGTTCTTGCGGCGAACCAAGCCGCCATAGAAAAGCGCGAGGCCAGGCAAGGTCATGAAGAGCACGAGCGCGGTGGAAGTCATCATCCAACCGTTGTGCCCCGGACCAGGCGCCGTCAGGGTCTTGGGCGGGGTGTTGTTGATGTAGGCCTCGAGATCCGCCACCCGAGCGGCCAGATCGGTTGCTGAAGCAGCCGGCGCGGGCGCGGGTGCAGGCGCCGCGACAGAAGGCTCCGCCGCGGGCGCGCTAGGCTCCTCAGCCGACGCCTTTCCTACGCCGAAAAGTCCGAGCATGAGAGCCGGAACAAGCACCAAGAGCTGAGCCATTTGCCTTGCCTGCATAGCGATCAATCCTTTCTCTGTTCCCTGGGACTCCTAATGAGCCCTCGTGGCAAAGTAGAGATTCACGGGGGATGTAGCAAGGTGTTCCCCTGCCCTTTGGATAGATTTTGCTCGCGGGAAACTGGTTCTCTTCGCAAAAGCAACTGGAACGAAACTTCTTGGAAACAGGAACAGTGGAACGGCAGTCTGGCTGGGCAATGCTAGAACGAAGCGTATGACGGTTCGCGAACAACTTGAAGCGGATGAGGAAAAGATCCTTTCCCCGCATGCCCAGAAGAGCAGCACCAGCCTCGGCCGCAAACGCCCCGAGCCGCTGGACGAGGTCCGGCCGATCTTCCAGCACGATCGCGATCGCATCCTGCACTGCAAGTCCTTCCGCCGCTTGGCGGGCAAGACCCAGGTCTTCCTGGCGCCCCACGGCGACCACTACCGCACCCGACTGACGCACACCCTCGAAGTGTCGCAAATCGCGCGCACCATCGCGCGGGCGCTGCGCCTGAATGAGTCGCTGGTCGAGGCCATCGTGATGGGCCACGACCTTGGCCACACCCCGTTCGGCCACGCCGGCGAACGCGTCCTGGCCAAGCTCATTCCCGGCGGTTTCCACCACGGCCGGCAATCCATTCGCGTGGTTGACGTGCTGGAAAACGAGGGGCGCGGACTCAATTTGACGGCCGAGGTGCGCGATGGCATTTTGCGCCACTCGAAAGGCAAGGGAAAGGTTCTGGCCAGCGAGACCGAGCACGAAGCCTCCACGCTGGAAGGGCAGATCGCGCGCGTGGCCGACATCGCGGCCTACGTCAACCACGACCTCGACGACGCCATCCGCGGCCAGCTCATCGCACCCGCGGAAGTTCCCGAGGACATCATCAGAATTCTGGGCAAGAGCCACAGCGAACGCATCAGCCGATTGGTCACCGACGTGGTCTCAGCCTCGCGCCTCGATGAAAAGCACCACATCGAAATGAGCACCGAGGTGCTCGACGCTCTCATGGCCTTGCGCGATTTCCTGTACGTCAAGGTCTACGAGCGGCCCGAGATCCACGCCGAGTTCGAACGCGCCCAGCGCGTGGTGCGCGAGCTGTGGGAGTACTTCAACGCCCACGGCGACGAGTTCCGTGCCAAGCACTGGCCCAAGGGCGTTCCCGAAAGCGAGGAGCTGCCGCGCGCGGTGGCCGACTTCATCACGGGCATGACCGATCGCTACGCCATGCGTACCTTCGAGGAGTGCTTCCTGCCCCGGCGCTGGATCGTCCTTTAGCTACATGCCCATATCCTTGCGCAGCGCCATGACCATTCGGCAGTGGGCGATCCCGTCGGCCTCGGAATGCCACTCACTCGCGTAGTTCAAGCCGTAGGGCCAGAAGTGCATGCTGTCCCCCTTGACCACGTCCGAGGCAACGCCCGTGATGGCTCGAAGCTCGGCGGTCGCGTACGTACCCGACCAAACCATGGTCCCTCCCCCATCTGGTGTCACCAGCAAAGACGACCACTTCGTGGAGTTTCCGATACCGACCGCGTGGCCGATCTCGTGCATGGCCGTGGCGAGTTCCATGTAGCTCTTGTCGGGTCCGAAGCGAATCGAGCCATTGGTGTTGCCATCGGCAGTCGGAACGATGCTTGAGTCGGCAACGTACGAGACACTTAGGGACTTCGTGATGTTGGTGTAACAGTTGTAGTAGGCGATGGCCTTGTCCATGACCGGCGTGATCAGGTCGTAGGCCGCCTGTTCGGTGGCTGTGGGATTGGCGGACTTGGCCAGGGTGTAGGTCACATGGCCGGTGTACGGGCACGCGCCGCTGTCGCCGGACACGTCCGGTTTGGAAGGTACAGGATCCGAGCTGCTGTCTTTTGCGACGTCCGGCTGTATCGGTCGCGCGTCCTTGGCGCTGTCCCCGCCAGCGTCGGCCAAGACGCCGCCCGTCCCTACCCCGCCGCTGCCGCCTGCCGTCCCGACGGCGACCGCAAGGTCGGAACGAGCGTCGGCCGCGGCATCGCCCTTGGCCCCGCCATTGCTCGTCGCACCTCCCGTGCCCGGCGAACCACCCATAGCAGCGCTACCGCCGCTGCCCGATGAACCGCCAACGACTGAAGTACCACCACTGCCTGACGCACCACCCGCGCTCGATGTGCCTCCCAAGCCAGATGCTCCGCCCGTGCTCGCCGTGCCACCCGTACCCTGCCCACTCCTGCCACCGCTGGCCGTGGCAGCGTCGGCCCCAGGCAATACCTTCGATGTCGAGGTTGAATTGCACCCGCCCACGATCATCGCAAGAACGAGCCAACTTCGCTTTGTCATCGTGTGTCTTCCCTTGCCTGGGTTGAAGGCGAAAGTGTACCACCTGCCCCACCTACGGAATGCGCAACTAGCGCTGGCCCAATCCCCCTGAAAAATGACAGACTGCGCCCGCGCCGGAGCGTTGACCTTGACCAAGTCCCCCATCGCCACCACCGCCCTCACTTGCTTGGCCGTCGGCTCGTTGCTCGCCATCCTGGGTCTTCGCCTCTACGCCGCCTTCGCAACCACGGCCATCCGGACGCCGTGGGACGACGATCATATGCGGTCCGCAGCGGTGGACATTGCCCGTGAGCAGACCGACGCCACGGCGGCAAGTCACATCCTGTTGCCCTGGAAACCGCCGGTCTTCGAGGGCCGGCTGTTTGGTTACAGCGCGTGGCTGGTGGCTGCCCTGAAAGTGAGACACGCGCTGGGAGTGCACGATAGGGAATTGGCATTCCAACTGATCAATTCCCTGATCTTGCTATTGCAAGCCGTGGTCGTGTTTCTCTTCGCCCGCTGGGCGACCCGCGACTTTGCCATCGCCGCCACGTTCGCGTTTCTCCACGTGTCCGCGCCCATCGTGTTCGGCACGAGCCGATGGGTCCACACGGAAAACCTGGTGCTGTTGGCCGGGCCCACGTTGTCTTTCCTTTCCGCTTGGCTGCTGGGAACGGCAGGGCGCTCAGGCGCTGGCCGTCTCTGGCGCGCGGGGCTTGCGGCCTACGGCATGGCGTTGTGTTGCTCGGCCCGCGAATACGCGGCACCGACCTTTCTGGTCTTGGTTGCTGCCACATCGTTTGGCCTGCTGGTGGCCAAGCGCTGGCGCGAGGCGGTGGCGGCGGTGCTGGTGATGACCGCCTTCATCATTCCCTGGTATCCGTCCCTGCTCGAGGCGCTCAAGGCGACCTTCGCCAAAGGCGGCGTGTCGGCGTACTTCCATCCCTTCACCGAATGGATCCCGCACGTGGCCTTCTACTCCGTAGGCCCCTCGCTCACCTTGGTGCTCGCCGTGCTGCTGGCTTTGACAGCCTACCAAGGCTGGCGCCACGTGAACCGCCGGTTGGGCGCCCCTGGGACAAGCCTTGTCAGGGTACTCGGCAATCAGCTGTCCGGACTACAGATCGCCGCCTGGGCACACTGGTTTCTCATGGGCCTCTATGTGGCAGGCATCGTGTGGACGCAGAACCGTGTCACCCGGCCCGCCATCATGCCCATGATGGTTGGCCTGGGCATCGTGCTCATCGGCTTTCGTGCCCACCCCGCGCGCCGGCGATGGCTCGCAGACGCAAGAATCAAGTGGACCGCCGTCGCATCGATCTCGATTTCCTGGTGCGTGCTGCTCTTCCAGTTGCTGGTGGCCTTTGATGGGGGCAAGACCTACGCCCATGCCGGCTTCCGCCTCGAATACTTCAACTACCCGCTGCACCTGCGCAAGCTGCAAGGCCCCGACGACAACTGGATCTGCGGCGACGTATGCCCGTACGATCGGCGCTAGCCGCCAGACCGAGTGTTTCGCCAGGCCCACGCCTCGGGATCCCACGTGGCGCCGAGGTCACCGGCCAGCGCTGGATCGAGGAAGGCCTTCGCGGCCGTCGTGACGTCGTCGAGGGTGGGCCAGGCGAGCTGATCTTCGCGCGCCATCGCAGCGTACGGCGTCGCCCACGCGGAGAGCGGCGCGGGCAGCACTACGGGAATCGGGTGGGTCTTGCGGAAGGCGAAGGTCTGCTCGAGGGCTGCTCGCAGGCGCTTGGCATCGATGGCCTGCGCGGTCGCGAGCAGCGCGATGTCTGGGAGATCCTTCACACGCGAATTCGGGCGTCGGCGCGGCATCGTGTACGCGTGGAGCTTCTCCGCGATGTGCGTCTCGATCGGGTACAGGCGCAGAGTCGGCGGCGCGATGCCTGCGAAGGCGAGAACGTCCTCGGCCACAACGACCTCGGGCTCGCCGAGGATCGGATCGCCGAAGGCAACGTCGACGCCGAAGGGCTGCCCGTAGAGCTTGCCGGCCAGCCGGCCCTCGGCACGAAAGCGAAGGCCGTCGTACGGCATGCCGTCGTTCTGGATCTCAGGACGGTCCTCGTCGGGACCGACCTCGAAGGTCATGAAGTCGGGAAGAGCCCAGCGCGCGGCTTCCTGCAACTTCACAAGGATGTCGTCGGAGGAGCCCACCATCCGCAGATCGATGTCCTTCGTGGTACGGGCGTGCTTGAGGCGAAGCTCAAGCACCATACCGCCCTTGAGCATCGCGGCCTCGCCCAGCACGGCAACCACGCGCGCAAGAAAGCGGTCGAACACGAGAAGCTGCCGTCTGCGCGCGAACTCGGCCCCGCTCTTGGCAGAGGCTCGGAGATTCTGTTCGAGCGCCTGCTTGAAGGCCTCGGGGGATGGGTACGTTCGCACCGTCATGCGGCCAGTCCCCCAAATTCCTTTAGCGCTTGCTCGACCTCCACAATCTCGACCTTCGTGACGAGGCCGCGCCGCAGAGCTTGCTGCGCGGCTTGCTGGAGCAACTCGGGCGACAGACCTTCGCGTGCGCAGTCGTTCAGCGAGCGCCGCGGGTTGGTCGTGGGCACCGCCCCGAACCAGCTGCGGTCCTCGGGCGGGACGTCCGCGTAGTGGAGTACGACATCTGCCGGCACCCTGAAGCGGCGGCGCCGCCAGTCGCCCGGAAGGGTCAGATGCACGTGCGCCGGGAGCGCGTCCGAGAGCCCATGGAGGACGAGCGCGCTCTGGTGCGAGACCACGCCCGCGCGCTCGGACCACAGCCAAGCGCTGACCAGCTCCTCGTGCTCACCCGCAGGGAAGTGGACCAGCCGGTAGGTGCCTCGGCGCACGCGAAGGGCCTTGCCCGAGTGGACGTAGTGGACCAGGAGTTGCGGCGAGTAGCCCGCCTCGGCTGCCTGCTTGGTCGTGAACAATCCCTCCTGGGCCGCCACCGTCTCGAAGAGGCGGTCCCAGTCCGGGCGAACTGCAGGAACCTCGCTCATGCACATAACTTAAATTATATTTTAGTTATGTGCAAGACAACACGAGTCATAGCATTAATATCAAAGTAGGCTTTAGTTTGGTGCAGAGAATCGGCTTACCTACCGTTCCTGGAGGAGTCAGCAGAGGCCGTCGCCAAGGCTGACGTTCCTCTGTTCGCGTGGAAGGCGCGCTACCCTTTGATCAGCCCGCGCACCACGCTGAGTAGCTCGGCGCTGCCGGGCTTCACCGACACCGAGGCGTCGAGCTGGCGCAAGAACCAGCGCACGGTCCAGGTCGATGTCGCGCCCGGGGCCACGCTGACGTAGGCGCCCTGGTTCTCAACCTCGATGTAGGAATGACCAGCGTCGGTGTAGATCTCGATTTCCGCCTCGCCGGGCGCGGCCTGGGCGGCCCCGATGTCGCCGAACGCCTTCACGAGAAGCAAGTTGCCCCCGACGTGGGCAATCCAGCCCTCGTGGCCGTCGGCGAAGACCTTCTGATCGTTGGCCACGGCCGCGGCGTCATAGGCAAACCACGCCACGCCGCCGGACATCTGCAGGTTGAGCAAGTCCTGCATGCCTTTGGTCGGCGAGCCGTCGCCCATCGGGAAGAAGGTAAGGCCGCCGGCCGCGACCCGCGTGATCTCCCAGGGCGCGACCGAGAGCGCCTGCTTTCCGTGGTTCTTCAGACCGTACTGGATGGTGACCACGCCCGAGGACGCGTCGACGGAAAACTGCTTGGTCACGGAAAGCCCAAGCGCGGCGAACGGCTGACTGGTCATGGTAACCACGGCGTCGCTGAGGGAAGCGGTGTACGGGTTTGGGTCCAGCTCGGCTGGCGGCGGCCAGTTCCACGCGCTCTGTGGGCTGGGCCAGAAGGTCGAGCCCCAGTTGTTGTCCTCGCTGCTCTTCGCCGCGGTCAGGATATTCTTGCCCGCCAGCGCGAAGGTCACGATTCGTCCAGCCTTGGCGGCGTCCACAGCAAAAATGATGTTGCCGGCGGTGAAGGTGTAGACGGTGCCGTTGACGGTGGGCACGGTTGGATTGGTGGTCATCGATTCTCCTGTTGCCTCCTGTTGCGTCGCTGAAGCAGGAGCCATTTCCGTCCAACGCGCGGAAAACGTCAACGGAGAAGTCAACCGTGGCCGCTGCCCGGCGCCATCAGGCGAGACGAACCAGCGTCTGCGCCAGCGCCGCACTGACATGCCCAAGTCGGGAAACGGCGAAATTCTCGATGCGCGCGCCGTTGCGGCCCTGGGCGTAGAGCAAGAGCGCGGTTTGCCCAGACACCACGACCGGCGCGACCACGACCTCGCGGGGGGGCTGGCAGCCCAAGGCCGCCCACAGCGGCCGGTGCACGGTGTCCCCGTCGGGCATCGGTGATCCGTAAAAAAGCGACCCCTCGCGATAGGCGGCATGAAAACACGACGGCAACGAGAGCGAGAAGACCAGGCTCTCGATCCCCGGACAAGGCGAGCCCTGGTTGTAGCCGAAGCGCCCTTCGGCGAACACGCCCGCCACGATGAACATCGCACCCGCGCCGAAGCACGAACGCATGAACGCGAACAGGTGGTCCGCGGCGGACTGTCGATCGGTGGCGGAGCAGATCTTTTCCACCGCCGCGTCCGGCCCGGTCGTGGCCACCATGGGCGGAAGCGGGGTTTGCGCCACCGCTTCCGCGATGGACTGCGTGGGTGCGTTCGGATCGGTGGGCACGAACAAGGGCACGTCGCTGATAGCGGCAAGATAGGATTTGGTTTCTTTTCGGTGCGGCAAAGATGGCCTCCTAGGGGACGAACGCGGCAGCGGCGTCGCAGGCGCAAACTGGGCGCCTGGATTGGCCGCCAGGGGCGCCAGACTAATGGTAGGCCGGCTGTCCTCGGGCGGCATGGGAGGCATGCGACCAACATCGCCAACCGCCTGGCTGTACACAGCTTGATAGCCGGTGGTCCATCGGCGCGGCATGCTGTAGAGCAACTCTAGCTGGCGTGCGAGCACGGGCTCGGATGTCACCATGGGCTCGATAGCGGCCCCCAGCGCGAAGCCCAGATCGTCGATGCTCTTGGGATCCGTGGGATGAACCATGGCCACAGCCGCCCGCCGGTTCGGCGTGGTGTAAAGCGGAATCGACTTGAGCGTCTCGGCCTGGCGTGCCCGCAGGCGTTTGAGCATGCCCGGATCCACGCGCGCGAAGTCCTGGTCGAGCGCCGGGGGGACCCCGTAGAGCGCACCCAGGGCCACCGCGATCTGGTCCGCGCTGAGCAGCCCCTCTTCAAGCAATCCGGTCGCCAGCTGTTCGTCTTCCAGGTTCTGATAGCCGATCAGCGAACGCAGCCGCCCCGGCGAAATCCACCCGCGATCGAGCAGAATCTCGGCCAACCTCATGACCGCACCTGGCCAGCCGTGAGCGCACGAATCCGCACAGTTCTCCAGAAGGAATCAGTCATCCCCTACCCCCTCCTTCGGCAGTGTGGACGATTTTCTGGAGTCTGAAAAAGACTATGCCGCTACTTGCAAGCGTCGAACTCGGAGATGGTGGTTTCGATGACGAAGTCCGAACCGGTCATGTGCCGCTCGGCGAAGAAGATGTGCATGGGATAGACCTGGCCCTTGGTGAGGCCAAGGTTGCCGGCTTGGGCGTCGAGATCCACGGTCTGGGTCAGCATGGAGTGGATACCGCCCAAATCGATGGCCAGTTGCCGGTTGATGAACACGAAGACATCGTCGTCGCCCGCGAAGGTGAAGGTCTCGCCGCCGCTGTAGCGGAACTTGGCGGCGATTTCGGCGGTGAAGGCGTAGTTGTGCGGCTGGTCCTCGTCGCCGAACAGCTGCCCGTCGATGGGGAAGAATGACGTGTTGTTGTAGGTGTACACGCCCTTGCTTGAATTCGACGGGGTCAGGGGGATGGGGATGGTGGTGGATTTGTTCACGCCCGGAACGTCGCGGTACCACTGGTTGAAGGTGTCGGGGCCGACCACCGTGGACGTGGGTCCGGTGTGCGCATAGACGGGTTTGTCGTCGTCGCCCAGCTTCGTGGCAACGATGCCCGTCTCGGAGATGCCATCGTGATTCATATCGGGAAACGTGATGTGAAAGTCGCGAATGGTGGCGGTCAGCGCGGGCGACTTGGGCTGGGTCGCCGTGCACGCCTGCCACTTGTTGTCGGCGCAGATCAGGTTGCCTGGGCCGCAAATGGTCGAACAATCCTTCGACACCGGAGCGACCTCGCACACGCCCTTGATCTGGTTGCTCTCGCACAGTTGGGTGCCATCGCCGCAGGTGTTGCTGCACGGTAGACGAACTGCATCGACCTCGCACACGCCCTTGAGGTTGTTCTGGCAAAGCTGGGTGCCCGCGCCGCAGGTGTTGCTGCACGGCAGGCGCACCGGATCGACTTCGCACGCGCTGGCAAGCTGGTTGTCCTGACATAGCCGCGTGCCGTCGCCACAACTATTGGTGCAGGCAGAGCGAACCGGCGGCACCACACATCCTGTCCAGGAGCTGCCCTTGCACGTCTGCACGCCGTCGCCGCAGGTGTTGGTGCAGGCGCGCGTGGCACCCTCCGAAGTGCAGGGCGAGATGCGCATGGCCGTGCGGCCTTCGCAGGCACCGAGGACGAGCAGCAAGGACAAGCAAGCGAGACGAGGCAGAAGCTTGGTGAACAACATCGGCGCAAGGTTACGCTGGACGGGCGGTTGCCACAACCGCTTGCTTGGCCATGGCCGGGCTAGCCAGTGAACCAGCGCACAAAGAAGACGCCGGCTGCCAGGCCACCCGCAACCAAGGAGGCGAGCCAAACCTTGCGGCTTTCGATGAGCGCGCCGATGGCCGACAGGCCGATAGCAACTTGCAGCAAGGTGACTGTGCTGGCGAACCATTCGTGCCGTTTCAAATCCTCCTTGGATTCCTTTTCGAGGTGCTGGGCCTCGGCTTTGATTTCATCTTGCTCATGCCCGTATTTCTCGACGTCCGCGTGCAGGGCCGCCACGCGGCTCGCATCGGCGTGCAGCTCGGCCAGAATCTCCGCCTCCGCCAGGCGTGTGGCTGCCTTGTTGCCCTTGGCCTGGTAGTAGGCCCACTCGTCCGTGGCCTGGGATTGTTTGAGCAGGGCCTCGTTGGCCGCGTGCCCCGATTTCAGCGAGGCGATGGCCGCGATGACCGCGAAACACGCCGAGGACAACGCCAGCCAACGCAGCCAAGGCGCACGGTGCTTTTCCTCTTGCGCCTTTTCGTGCGCGGCCTCGGCCTGCTTGTCGACGCCAACTTCTCCGATTTCAGTTTCTTCCATGTTGTACCTTGTGGTTTGGCAAAAGTGCGAAAGCTACCGACGCATACCATACCTTCCGACGAACCAGGCAGCACCCGAGCATGACCGACGATACGACAAGGGCGAGCGCTCTTGGCACAGAGCTGCGCATCCTGGTCCGCCTGGCGCTGCCGCTCATGGCATCGCAGGTGGGCATGATGTTCATGGGGGTGGTGGAAACCCTACTCATGGGCCGGGCGGGAAACACGGCACTGGCTGCCGTCTCGCTGGGCAACGCCTGGACCCACGGAACCATCCTCATCGCGATGGGCGTGGTGATGGGGGCCGATCCGATCCTGAGCCAGTCCTATGGCGCCGGCGACAGCAAGACCGCGGCCCTGACCTTCCAGCGCGGACTGGTGCTGTCCATGCTGCTGGGCATCCCGGTTTCGCTCTTGTGGCTGTGCACACGGTCCGTGCTCGACGCTTTCGGGCAGGATCCCGGGCTGTCCGCGCTGGCCAGCACCTTCGTGGCCTTGCAGGCGCCCACGGC
>Ga0302322_100001387_pt1 | contig 19801 bp, 17 predicted proteins | sample Fen_T0_2_FD_203757 | JGI IMG/M metagenome (GOLD analysis project Ga0302322, IMG submission 203757) | Peat permafrost microbial communities from Stordalen Mire near Abisko, Sweden - Fen_T0_2 | ecosystem: Environmental > Terrestrial > Soil > Wetlands > Permafrost | place: Sweden: Abisko...
CACAGGCGGTCATCGTGTCGGTGCGATAGTAAGCTAGCCGCGACGATAACAAACAACATCCCCAATCCATTTTAACACAAAGAGCGCAAAGTTCACAAAGTAAGCGCCCAGACCTTTGCGCCCTTCGGGATCTTCGTGTTCAAAAACTCCGGATCCGTGCGGTCCACAGCCAGAACCAAACCATCACACAGAAGGACGCAGCGCGCCCGTGCAGAAATGGTGAGCCGCGCGGTTTGCGTCAAGCGGTTCGCCCGAAGCAAAGCGGAGGGCTGGAGGAGCAGGTGCCCCCAACCGCGACGACAACAAACAACATCCCCAATCCTTTTAACGCAAAGCCCACAAAGTTCACAAAGCATACCCTCCGACCTTTGCTTCCTTCGCGATCTTCGTGTTCAATACTCCGAATCCTTGTACAGCCAGAACCGAACTATTCTACCGGCGGAAACGGAGGTCACTGAGTTCGGAGTTAGCCGCGACGACAACAAACAACATCCTCAATCCATTTTAACACAAAGAGCGCAAAGTTCACAAAATAAGCGCCCAGACCTTTGCGTCCTTCGCGATCTTCATGTTCAAAACTCCGTCTCCGTGTTCATTGCCGACTCCTCGGTCAGGCCGCAGCATGGGCTTGCCTGCGTGCCACTCCGCTCAATCCCGGTATGCACACGAGGTGCGACCCTACACAAACCTCGATCCCGTATCGTAGGGCCGCCGCTTGTCGGCGTGCCGCTCCGACATCGATTGGATCCCTCCGCTCCAAAGCTCGATCTCGAACCCGGTGCGCACGCGAGGTGCGACCCTACACGATCCTCTGACCTCTGGCCCGTCGCCAAATCCTCAATCCAGGTATGGCGTGTATTCTGGCACGATGGTCTTCACCAAACCTTTGAGCTGGTTATTGGTGACCTGATAAAGCTTCCCTTCAATTTCTGCGATGGCGCGGGCGCTTCCCTCGCGCGCATCGTTGCCGGGAACAAATCTCATGATCCGCGGGTGCTCGGTCGGAATATGCTGTTCGTCCACATGCTGCAGTTCCTCGAAAAGTTTTTCGCCCGGTTTCAGACCGGTGAACTTGATTTCAATATCTTCGCCGACCTTCAGCCCGCTTAACTCCACCAACTGCCGAGCAAGATCGACGATTTTCACGGGCTTGCCCATATCGAGCACGAAGATCTCGCCACCATTGCCCAATACACTCGCCTGCAGCACCAAGCCTGCAGCCTCAGGTATGGTCATAAAATAACGCGTCACATCTGGATGGGTAACGGTGACCGGGCCACCCGCGGCAATTTGCTTCTTAAAAATTGGGATAACACTGCCGGATGAGCCAAGTACGTTACCGAAGCGCACCATGATGAATTTTGTCGCGGTGTGATTATTGGCCTGCAGAGCTTGCAGGTGAATTTCAGCGAGCCGCTTGCTCGCGCCCATCAAGCTCGTGGGGTTGATCGCCTTGTCAGTCGAGATCATCACAAACGCCGACACCCCATGCTCCGAGGCGAGCTTCGCCAGGACACGGGTGCCCATGCTGTTATTGCGAATCGCTTCCGCCGGCTGCCGCTCCATCAAATAGACATGCTTGTGTGCAGCCGCGTGAAAAACCACTTCCGGTTGAAAACGCTTAAAAAGATAAGCTATCCGTGCCTCGTCCAAGATGTCGGCGACGAGCGGCTGAATGATCGCACCCATGCCGCTTTCGATGAGTTCCTGTTCGGTCGTGAACAAATTCGGCTCGGACTGATCGAGAAGCAAGAGGCGGCTTGGATTTACGCGTGCAATCTGACGGCAGAGTTCGCTGCCAATACTGCCACCGGCGCCGGTCACCATGACCACGCGACCCTCGATCAGTTTCTTAATCGCTGCACAATCGAGGCCTACCTCGTCCCGCCCCAGCAAGTCCTGAATTTCGACCGGCCGGATTTTGGAGACACGAGCCCGCCCCGAGGCGAGTTCCTCCAGCGCGGGCAACGTCTCAACCTTGTATCCTGCCTGCACCAGAAAAAGCACGATTTCGCGCACCCGTTTCGCCGACGCCGAAGGCATGGCGATAATGACACTCCTCACCTCGTCCGCTTCAGAAAGTTTGGGCAGGATCTCCGCCGGTCCGGCCACGCGCACGCCATGCACAAGTTTGCCGTGCTTGCTCTCGTCGTCATCGAGAAAAACGACGGGCCTAAAACCGCGTCCAGGAGTGTTGAGAAGATCATTCGCAAGCGAAGCACCAGCGTCGCCGGCCCCAACGATGGCAATTTTCTCGGCCCGTCGTCCGCCAAGCTTTTTCCCCATCAAAATGCGCTCTCGATAGAGCCGAAGCGCCATGCGAAATGCGCAAAAACACGCCATGCAGAGAAGCAAGTCCACAAGAAGCACACCCCGCGGCGGCGTAAAGTTTGGATGACCCGCCACGCGCGGGACAATCATCAGCACGCTGGAAACAACCAAAGCCAATCCAAGGCGGATAAAATCGGGAATGCTGAAATAGGTCAGCATACTGCCCGCCTGTCCGGAGACGATCAACGCGACCAGCTTAACGCCCAGTAGCAGCCATAGAATCTGGAGTCGAAATCCCTGCTGTTCAGGCGAGACCGCAAAGTCAAAACGCACCTCGTAAGCAAGGAAGAAACACGCCGCGATCATCGCGGCATAAATTCCAAGGGTAACTATGGATCGATAGCTCAGCGAATCCCGAGCCGCCTGTACAAGAGTTCTTTTCACGAGGTGTTGAAACGAGCCGTGTTGCTTACCGATAATTTAAGCATAGTTCACGCAAAATCGCGTTTGCGTGCAATTATGCCCGATCGGACACCTGCAAAGCCATTTTAACGCAAAGTCCGCAAAGACCACAGAGAAAAACCTCAGACCTTCTCGTTCTTAATGTTCTTCGTGTGAAAACCTTCCTCATTCGTCAGGCTCAATTAGCGTGCATTAGAGGCTAAAAATAACACCTTACGGCCTAGGTATCATGCCCGCACCTCGCTTATCACTCTTAGCTCCTTTGCTGCGCCGATATTTCTACAGCGGCTGGGCGTTCTTGATGCCCTATCTTTTCGCGTATTTGCTCTATTACGTAACGGGATGGCCGGTGAATGCCGCGGCAGCCGCTGCAGCAGGCGATGGGTCAGGGGTTATAGGTAAAAGGGCAATTGAAGCCACCACCCATAACCTATCGCCTCTCGCCTCTCACCTTGGGTTTTCCTTCATCCCCTGTTTGTTGTACGTTTACTGGGCGTTGCACGTAGTACAGGCGATTCTCGCAGGCGTGGCGCTGTGGACGTGGCTACAGAAGGTTAAAGGTGAGAGGCGAGAGGTCATAGGTACAAAACCCGATTCGAACCTGCAACTTTACCCCCAAGCCTCGGACGTTTGGCCCATCACCGATACCCCGTTGCCGCGAACAAGCACACCTTCGGCGCATGGATTGAGTAAGCCCGAACCATTGAACGTTAAACGTTCAGCATTGAGCGTTGAGCGTTCGCCGGCGGGCGCTGACATCTGGCCTCCGGCTTCTGGCTTCTCCTCGATAGCCATCCGCATCGCGCCATGGGCGCTGCTTGCCCTGCTCTTCTACATCCCCGGCGTCTATCTCGAATGGCCGTCTGACCCGTGGGAACACCTACGGCGCATCAACGAATGGCGCGTTCTCGATACCGTAGGCGCGCACTCCTACTGGACCAAATCAGCCTACTTCATTCCTTATAGCCTGCTGAGCTGGTGCATCGGCCTGCGCCAACTCTTCTGGCTGGATTTCTATTATACTGGAATATGCCTCTTACTCTGCTGGCAATATTATCGATTCTCCCGCGCCTGCGGCCTGGGCGACCGCGCCTCGATGGTATTCGTGATTATACAGGCCCTGCTCTTCGGAAATAACATCTTCTCGTTCTATCGATACTACGGAATATCGAGCAGCATCTACGCACAATTGGGTGCAGTAGCGCTCACACGTATTTTCCTCGAATGGGCTGCGAGAGGAACAAAGCTCGAAGCTGAGACGGAAACCACTGGGTTCGGAAGTTGTATCACAGAGGGGGATGAGCTCGGACACAGAGCTCACAGAGTTTCAGGATTACAAAACGAGAAAAGGCGAAGCGTCCCATCCGAGGCAATGTCAGGATCAAAAAACATACCTTTGGCCCATGACGCGGGGCTCCGTGGTCTCTGTGTCCGCGCTCTGTGCTCTCTGTGGCAAACTTCCGAGACCGATCGGTCGGTCACCTGCTTCTGGCATCTGCGCACAGCCCTCTGGCTTCTGGCCTCCGGCCTCTGTCTCCTCGCGCTTACAGCGCTAAATCACCCCCAAGGCCTCGGCATCGCCGCCCTCGGCGTAGCCGCCGTGGGCATCTGGCGCGTTATCGAATGGAAGCGCTCTGCCCTTTGGTGGCTGATCGGCGGCACGATCCTGGTCAATACGCTCTTCCTGTGGCTCTACAATCGCCCCGCGATTATCGAAACCTACCGCGCACAAGGCTACCTCAACGCGTGGTATAGCTTCAACATTCTCGATCTCGCGTCCCCCGCCGGCGACCGAATGATGCAGATCGTTAGTTTATTCGGCCTTTTAAATTTAGCCGCCGCAATGGTTCTCATGCGCCGAAATCAGGTGATTGTTTGGCTGACCATTACACCGTTCACAATACTGCTTATGCCGTGTATTGGCCTCCTCTTATCCAATATAGTCGCTATGCAGGGTGACGCAGCCAGCATCATAATATTTCAGCGCATGTTCTTCGCGATTCCGTTTGGCTTGACAGCCACATCCCTCGGAGCGAAGCGCATATACTTACCTGCGGCGGCTAGGTTCGATAAGATACAAGGGCTCAGTGGTATCGTCTGTGTGGCGACCACCGGACTAGCGTTCTTTGCTCTCACTGCCGTATCTAATTCGAGCTCCGCTTACAATCGAACGTGGAATTCCGTGGCTGGCATCCCTCTCGATCTTCGGATGAATCATGTCCTTCCTGCCGCCAAATTTCCGCTCCTTTTCGGTTCTGCTCGGGTGAAAGTTATCACGAATTTCCCAACTGGGACAGCCCTTCAGTCGGTCGGAGTACTGAATGTGGTTTATGCTTGTCGGACTATTGGCGTACCGGCCAGCAGCCTTGTCAAGCCTGTGATAATCGCTGCTGCCGCTGAAGAGAACGGAGGATCCCTGTTATTTATTCCAGCCGCGATTGACCTCTACACACATACATCTCTCGCCAGCCAATTATCAAACCACTGGCCTCCGCAAACGGTAGCAGTCGACCTTGCAGCCGGCCCTGAACTAAGTGCCTCAGCAAAAATAAGCCCTGCCGACAAAACTCCATTATCAACCGGTACACTTTTTAAGCTGCCTAATCCAACATATGATGATCAACTCTTAAAAAAACCAGCCCTTCCCCCTAACTCGAATACTATCGGGCAGCCTCAACAATAGCAAATATTGCGTGCATTACGGCAGGACAGACTTACTAAATTTCGCCAGTTTGCTGCCATTCAGAATATGCGGGGAGGCCTCTACTCCAACAATAGCAGAATTAGTTGCGATTTTCACAACTGCTACCACTTCCCTGATTTGGCACGAATTCAGGCATCGTTGCATCGCCGTTGGCATTTATGCCGCGCCGAGACAAAACGGTGCCTACCGTCATGCAAAGTATCTTAATATCCAGCCAAATCGAGTGGTTTTCGACATATTTTACATCCCACTCAAATTTTTCGGGCCAACTCAATGAGTTCCGCCCCTTCACCTGCGCAAGCCCAGTTATCCCAGGGGGCACCTCATGCCTACGAGCCTGCCTAGGAGAATACCTGTCCAAGTACTGAGTAAGTAACGGGCGCGGTCCAACCAAACTCATTTCCCCACGTAGAACGTTGATCAACTCAGGCAATTCGTCTACCGACGTTGCTCTCAGTATTCGTCCGACCGGAGTCAGCCGTTCATAATCCGACAGGGGTTTGCCATCCGCCCCCCGTGTGTCTAGCATGGTGCGAAATTTTAAAAGTTCGAAGATGCAAGCGTTCTGTCCCGGCCGTTTCTGCTTGAATAACACAGGGCTGCCAATTTTCCACCGCACCAACGCCGCGACGATCCCAACAACCGAGAGCCAAACGGGAGCCGTTACGAATATAACCAGTAAATCAAACGCCCTTTTCATGTATGAATCTTCGACGCGCACGCCGCCGTCCGCCTGCTGTGACAACTGCGAATACCTGCAACCACCCGAGCCAAATCCTGCTCAGAAAGATTGGATCCGGAAGGAAGGCAAAGCCCGGTGTCGAAAAGAGCGTCTGAGACACCAGCCCCGTAATATTTACAGGCGGCGAATACAGGTTGCAGATGCATCGGTTTCCAAAGCGGACGGGTTTCAATATTTTCTGCCGCAAGTGCCACTCGCACCCCCTCGCGATCAATACCGAACTTTACTGGATCGATGGTGATACAGGTTAGCCATCGTGTGCAGCGCCCCCAAGAGGCCTCGGGCATAAACGAAATACCAGGAAGTTCACTCAGTCCTCGCTCGTAATAGGCACAATTCACACGACGTTTTTCAACATGACTTTTCAGAACCTTCAACTGGCCACGACCAATTGCCGCGAGGACATTACTCATGCGGTAGTTATAACCAATTTCTGTATGCTGGTAGTGCGGCGCTGGGTCACGAGACTGCGTAGCCCAGAAACGGGCTTTCTCAATTAGAGATTTATCGGCTGAGACCAGCATTCCTCCACCTGAGGTTGTAATGATTTTATTCCCATTAAAAGAATAGATGCCGAGGAGCCCCTTGGTTCCCGGTGTATAGCCAGCCTCGCGCGGTCCGCAGCCCCAATATTCTGCGCCAAGCGCTTCAGCAGCATCTTCGATTAAAGGCACTGAGTATTGCAGACAAAGACCAACAATAGCCTCAATATTCGCACTTTGGCCGTAGAGATGCACCGCCACAACAGCAGCCGGCAGCTTACCGCGACGTAAAGAAGCCTTTAGCGCTCGCTCAAGCAACTCAGGATCCATATTCCAACTCGTCCGTTCGCTGTCGATAAACACAGGAGAGGCTCCCTCGTATATGATCGGATTGGCGCTCGCAGAAAAGGTCATAGATGAACAAACAACATCGTCATCGCGTTTCACCCCAGCCAGCTTCAGTGCGAGATGGAGTGCTGCGGTCCCAGAAGAAAGCGCCGCGGCATATGGGCTACCAACTAAATGAGCAAACTCGCGCTCAAATCCATCGACATGGGGACCTAGAGGAGCAATCCAATTGCTTTCAAATGCCTCCCGCACGAGCAGCAGTTCTTCTCCGCCCATATGGGGCGATGATAAATAGATTCTTGGCTTCATAAGAGAACGCGAACTAGATATTTGTATCAATTTCGAAGCGTGGGCGCGCCGGCACACCGTAAACAACCAATCCAGCACTAACGTCTTTAGTGACCACCGCTCCTGCACCAACGGTTACACCATTTCCAATTACCACACCCGGTAAAATCACTGAATGACTGCCAAGGAAAACTTCCTCGCCAATCTTGGCGCCCCCCGCGATATCACAGTGGCCCGAAATTTGGCAGAAACGTCCAATGGAAGAATCGTGATCAACAGAAGAATGATAATACACTACAGAACCGTCGCCGATTGTTGCATCAGCAGATATTAATGAATACGGACAGATTATCACACCTGGTCCAATCGACGCCGATTTGCACACCACTGCACTCGGATGAACAAGTGAAATAAACTTCGCCCCTTGTTTCGCGAACATCTCACACAATTTACGTTTTATATAGGGAATACCAATCCCGCAGACAAATACATCGTTATGTTCGATCTCGTACGACGAAATCGGTCCCAAAACCGGAACGCGAAGCGATCCCCTCAATTTTTCCCGCGGAGCATCGTCGATAAACCCTTTGATATTCCATCGCCTACCGTAATCCGGTGACGCTGCAGCCCACTCAAATAATTCGCGCCCAAAACCGCCAGCGCCGATGATTACCAAGTTGTCTAGATTCATTTACGTAAGGATCCCGAAGTTCTTTACTTAGCTTGCCGAGCCAAGTTGCATTTTCCCACGACGCAAGTCGCGCATGCCATCGAATAACATGATCCAGCGCGCAGCAATAGTGCTCATATCGTAATGGCTATGTCCCGCGTTAAACGCATTCACGCGCTTCTCGAATACTTCGGCTGGGCGTCTCGCAATTCGTTGTAATACGGAATGGAGTTCGTCAGAATCGCCTGGGCGAATCACCCACCCACAATTGTGACTACGCACCAAATCCGCGAGGTCGGACCGATCAGCGCAGATTGCTAAGATGGCGTGACCAGCAAGCAGCGAGCTATATGTTTTGCTAGGCATAACTACGCGCTCAGCCCCAGTTGCCACGGTCACAATCGAAACATGCGTATGCTGCATGCTTTTTATCCAGGCTTCATCATCTAAATACCCTCCCCATTCAATTCCGTTCTCCTCTACAATTTGCTCTCGAAGCTTCTTATAGCCTGAGCCACCAGCCCGAACCTCCATTACCAGACCGCTCGGCAATCTTTTCTTTATCGCCTCCGCCAGAGTGGCAAAGTCATGCATCCTCCCCATCGTACCAGAGTAAAGCACGCGAACAAATTCCCCGTCCGCTAGCATTCTGGGCTCATTCTTGAATCTTTGCCCGTCGCCGCCTACTGGAATAACGGTCCCATATTTTGCCGCTCCATACCGGTCTTCTGCAAAGGCTTTAAGATTCTCGCCCAAAAAAACTGTGGCATCACATCGTTGAAATGCGTGCCGTGTAATCTTGGCAATACACTTTTCAATTGCTGAATCAGGTCGAATCATTCCCGATTGCACCAGCGCCTCCGGGAAAAGATCGTAGACAAGATTGATAGTAAAATCGTCCGCTCGGGAAAACCGACTTACTAGCACTGGGGCATAAAACGGATTTGTAGTGACAATCCTAAAGGTAGAAGTGCAACTCCGGCTTTGTAGAATGCACTTCCACGATTGCGCCACATACATATTCCAACGTCGCCGTAATCCGGCCATCCCGCCCCGAAGATTATGATAGTCGATTTCAGTGAGGGAGCATTGCAAATTCGTACGGTAGCCACGCAATGATATTTCCCTTAGAAGGCGTTCGAAAAAGGCAGCTCCACCCACAGAATTATAAAATTCAGCCGCCGGTTTTTCGAAATTTCGAATACTAGAAAAATACATCTAAATGAAACAGTTTACAGAACCTAAAATCGCTTATATCCAATAGCTCTGGTGGTTACTCGCTTCTTATCACGCTGAACAGGTCGATCCCCAGAAATTGCTCTCTTCAGCTGAGCAAAAACAGCAGCGGGCGCTATTAGCGTCATGCATTCAAACTCGTTGCACATAACAAAATCATCGCGATAACAAGGAGAACAAACCAGATCTGCAGAAATGATCCACGCCTTATCGCTATAAGGACCGCTTTCATCCGGATTTGTGGGCACGCAGGGAACAATTATTGGGATATTTGCGGCGGCCGCCATGTGACCCAAGCCGGTCGTGCCAGAAACCATACAAGCACATTTCTTCATCACAGACAATCCTAGGGCAAAACTCTGCCCCGAGACAGTAAGGAATTTGTCGCTCCCAATATCCGAACCTACGCGTATAATTTCGAATAAATACTCGTCCTGAGGCGCACCAAATAGTACAATTTTAGCCGTGGGATATTCCGACATTACTAACCTTGCGAGTTCTGCAAAATACTTCGCCGGCCAACATTTCTTCATTTGTCGAGGGGTCGCTCCTGGCCCGAATGCAACCAATAGTTTCCCTTTTGCATTCGCGTCCAGCAACCTATCAGCCTCCTCAGCAATTTTGGCAGATGTGTCGATTGTAACATCAAAATCAACCTTTGCGGTAAGCCCCGTCTCAACCAAGCAGCGGTTATAAAACTGAACTTGATGCTCGGGTTGCTCGGTATGCCATGCCACGGGATTTGTAACGATATTCCCCAATAGTCCGATCGGCCTCGCCACGGAAATCTTGGGGCGCAAGGACAAAACGAAAGCGACATTAGGAATCCTATTGTATAGTAGCGGCGCGATGAAGAAATCGACACGCGAGAACATTCTCCGAACAACAAAGCGCAACATTAGTACCGCCCGCTTGATACCACCGTCCCCGATAATTACCGTCCTCATCTTGCACTGCCATGCCAATTGCGAAGCTATGCTAGCCTCGAATCGGCCCTTAACGACAATAAACAGTGAATCATTTGCTGAAAGCTCAGCGTTCAATGCCTTCAGCATGGGCATCATCATCAGCAAATCGCCGGCCCCCTGATGGGCCATGATGATAACCGTTTTTATATTCCCGTCTTTATGCATGGTCTTAAATTGTATTGCATTGAAACAATGCAAGCATTTCGAACGGTGTGAAACATAAATACGCCGGGAAGTTCATTGTTAGCTCATTTCTGGAATGTCATAGAGCACCACGGAATCATGCCGTTTTCTGAACAATAGTCTGTATTTGCGCTGACGCACAACCTAACGTCTGATCTATTGGAACAAAAAACAATCTCGATATCCAGTGAAGGCGGACGCGAACTCCCTTTTTAAGAAGCGTAATTATGATAGCATATCGAAGAAACGCCCACAGCCTCGCCCACCACCTAAATCCTCGATGATGTGCTAAATAGCGCCTATCGTATCCATTGTCCTGCAGCTTAATATCAACAAGCTTTGCTCCAGGCAGTGATGACACTAGATCAATTATATTAACAGAAACAGGCGACCAGCTCTTGTGCTTAGAAATCGTAAACGTTGCCTTGTGATCTAGGTTAAAAATTGAAGGCCATATCCCTTGTTCATAAAGATCTTCATCCGGGACGACGAAGAAAAGGAAGCCGCCAGGCCGAACAAGCTTCCACCATTCTCGAAGGGCCGCCCGCGGATCATGCATATGCTCAAGGCAATGAGCAGAAAACACATAGTCAAACTGATCAGTAACATGTCGGCTGATAACGTTGGCATCCCCATTTTCCTTCTCAAAAGGCTGGGCATCGGGCCTAACCAAGTCCTTTCCGCAGCCTATATCAATCCCCTTGCCACTTAATGTATCTAATTCAAGTTTACCCCAAAGGGCCCTAGTTTTTGTTGCTTCGTTCATAGTATTAATGTTCAACTGTCGTGAGTTTATGGGTAAACCGATGGCTACACTGAATAGCAGGTGTAAGCGGCCGTATGACTCGACGCCTTTTGAACAAGATCGCCCAAAAGGGCACTATAAATATTGCAGTTCGTAGCCATCCGTACGCTAGACTAATGACGTCGCTTTCGAAAGTGAAAATGTTGTAGAAAAGAAAAAGACCAAACGCTGCCGGCACCGTCCCTTCTGCGGTCCAACCCTTAGTACCAATTGCACAGGCCACCGCACTCAATATCGATATCATAAGAAAACCCAAGTACCCAAGGTTGCCATATGCGTCTGTTAGCAGACAGGATGCATAATCTGGCACATCGATAGACGCATATTCTTTCAATAGGATTACCTTTGTTGATCCAACAAACTCCTTAGGATCCAAACCGGCAAGCCGACGGAACGGCTGCGATACCGCAAACCAGAGCGGCTTAATCCATGCTTCGCCCCAGGCAGGGCCATTCGCGTCAATTCCGTCTTTCATGAGAGCCATTGCATCAATCCCATTGAGTCGTTGTGTCAGGCTTGATGGTCCCGAGGTCGCGTTGCCGGCGGTAGGTTTCAACACGGACCAACTGAGGTCCCCCTGTTCACTCCATTCTGCACGGGCACTCAGAACAACCATCATACAATAACACGCGCCAATAGCGACAAGTGCGATCCGCCCTAAGCTCTTTATCGATATAGTCTTTCGAACCAATATAGCAGTAACAAATACAGCTGCTACAACGACATTGCTTCTAGAATTTATACTCGACCAAATCAACCATGGTAAAAAAGCAATCGCTGAAGCGATCAGTTCGAAGCGGGAAATTTGCTTATGCTTGTTGAATAGAAACCAACTAAGAGCGATCAATAACGCACTTTGCATGTATCCACGAAAGACAATCCAATCTAGAACTGGTAAACTGGAAATGATCCGTGTATTCTCTTCGTTACCATACCACATGAATCCCAGATTGCGCCTAAATACCACAAAAATAAACGCTATTGCTAAAATTAGCGTGTATGTAAACGCCCAATACTCTGATTTTTTTGTCACATAGCGTCGCCGCGTCTTTATCCAGAATGACAGATCTATTTTAAATAGAAACACGTATATTATCCAGAAAGGTAGTTCGAAAAACAGAGCACTTGCCCACATTAACTCATAATAATTTCCATCATCCTCGCCGGCCATATACGTTTTGAGATAGATATATGGGGCGATTTGCAAATATACTATATATTGTAAATAGATTGTTAGTGGTATAAAATCTCTGCGCAATTGTAGATACCGCAAGCTTAACAAGATTGCCGGGGGAACAACAATGAGTACGATTAATAACCAGAACATTTAGGATCGCTGCAGCTCTAAACGATGGGCCAGGTGCCAATTACGATGTTGTAGCTTCGCAGAACTCTTTTCCGCCGCGTTGCATGAGTTAGGCAATGAACTATACCATAAAAGACCGCATTTAGTTTCAGGGAAACTAAACACCAAGCAAGGCATATCAAGTTTTGCCGCCAAATCAAAAGCGACACCTGCTTTTGCATAGCCGAATGCATTTCATGTCCAGGGGGGTAGAGTCGCATTCCGATAAGCCACCACAGAGTATCTTCTTGCGCATGGATCTTCCAATTAGACGCCTTATTGGGGTGGTCAAGCTCCCGTCCAGCAATCGTCAGTAGGATTTCCGGCACATAAGCTACGTCGTGCTTGAGCATCAATCTAAACCACATGTCGACGTCAGCAATAGTCGGCATTCGTTCATCGAACGGTCCTGCGGCAACAACATATGCCTTCCGAACCATTACTATTCCCCAGATCGGAGATATACCCAACGAGAGAACAAGATCGAGCATTTGCCGCCCAGGGCAACACTCACGCAACGGCAAAATGGTTCGCCTAGGGTGTGATAAATGAGAATAGCCATTGAAGACGAGAGCGGCGGTTGGGCATCTGAGTAGTGCATTCAGCCATTTCTCAATTAATTGAGGATGATACACATCCCCGTCGTGAAGAATCGCAACGTACTCACCCTGCGCTCGCATAATCGCAGCACTTTGATTACGCGCATAACGTAGGTTAGTACTGTTTCTGCAATAGCGAATTCGGCTATCCTTTAATTCATACTCATGGCAGATCTGTTCAGTCTCATCAGGCGAGCAATCATCATTGATGATCAGCTCCCAATTGGCATACGTCTGCGCGAGAATTGAATCTAAAGATTGTCGAAGGGAAGCGGCTCTCTTATACGTCAACAGACAGATGCTGACAAATGGCTGGCTGCTGGCTCCTACCTCTTTATATTGCAGAGAGATCACCGCCATGAGGGGGGAAGGTTCTTTTCAATTTCAACTGTACCAAAATGAACCGGTGTCATCGGCCCTTTTGCTTTTACCCAAGCCGCCATCTTGGCAATACCCGTTTCCAACGATACAGGCGTGGGGGTTTGAAACGCTTGCTGCACCTTTGCATGACTAGAAAATGCGTGTACAACTTCGTTCCGCGCGGCAAGATGATTCACTTGGTGGTCAACCTGAAATGCCTTTGCTACTTCTTTAGAAAGCTCAAGTACTGTATAAGGAGTATCAGCACCAATATTATAAGCCTGTCCATAAGCCCTAAACGCTTCAGGACTTCTTGCAATAATAGGTGCAACATCATCTATGTACGAAAATGCCCGTGTCTGCATGCCGTCACCAAATACAGACATTGGTTTACCCTGCATGACTTGGTTCATGAAAATGCCGATCACATTACGGTATTTGTCAGCAATGTTTTGACGTTCACCATAAACATTGTGTGGACGAAAGATGATGTAATCCAGTCCGAACATTTCGTGCGCGGCTTTGAGGTCCAACTCGAATGCGTACTTCGACACGCCGTAAGGATCTTCCGGTTGCGGAACCATATCCTCAGTCATAGGTAGCTGATTTTTCCCGTATACAGCAATCGACGACGTAAAAACGAAACATTTCACCCCCGTGTTCACCGCGTAATTAAGCAAGTTAATAGACGCGATTAAGTTAGTCTCATAATTGTAACGGCGTATGAAATGCGACAGGCCTTCTGCTGCGTATGCCGCCAGATGGTATATATAGTCAAAGGGGCCAAACTTGGCTAGCTCCGTGGTCACGTCTGGATCTTTAAGATCCAGTTCTAAAAACGTAGCGCCTGTCGGGATATTCTCCGCAAAACCGCCAGATAAGTCGTCTAGTGCGACAACATTCATGCCTTGCCGAAGGCAATGCTCAGCCACATGAGATCCGATGAATCCAGCGGCGCCAGTTACTAGGACATTTTTTTTCATAATGTAGAGAGATCTGTGGTTAGTGATACACATTCCGCCTTTTGGCGAATAGATATTGAGACCCGGATGGCATAAATGAAGAGCCACACTGAATGCACGACGAAGGAAAGCAAGAGCGCTAGAGCCAAACCTTTCGCACCTTTATTAACAAGAATACAGGAACTCCCTATCATTGCGATTGCCTGACCAAGATTAAACGTGAGGTTAAGCCAAAGTCTCCCCGTGGCTTCTATATACTTGATCACAGGGGATTGTAAAACCTGCAGAAGTACTGCCGCTTGCAGGAGGCAAAAAGTCATCCAACCTCCCGAATAGCCTGACCCGTACGAAGACATAATTGGTCCACTCGCCAGAAATAGCAAAAAAGAGATCGGCACGCCTATCAAAGCCAATCCCTTAAAAAGTGACCACAGCATTGCAACGGCTTCAGAACGCCGACCATTCGCACAACAATCGGAGACAATAGGAATCGCTGCCTGCCCCAACACGCTTGGAATCAACATGGCAACACTCCTCCACTGATTCGCTGCGTTAAATTCTCCCATCTGAGTGTAACCATCCCGTGTATTCACGAGCAGCATTGTGCAAAACCAGAAAGCAGGAGTATATAGTGCATTGGCAAGAACGGCTGGGAGCGAGTATCCTATCAGAGTATTCCGCTCGGCCCATGCGCCCTTAAGCTCGATTGCGATTCCCTGGCTTGCGGCAATACGCCTCAATGCCCGTCCTGATACGACGCAGCTAACACCAGCGGTAATAACCAATGAGCAAGTCGCACCCTCCACGCCCCAAAGTGCGCCTAAAATGGCAACGAGCGAAAATACACTAACCCACGCGCTGACCACAGCAGATTCTCTGAATGCTTCCATTCCAGCCAAAGCCCCCATCTGGACGCCGTTTACCGCATATAATACTAATAGGATCGTGCTCATTCGAAGCGGTACGGTTAATGCCTCCGAGGCCAACCAAGTGCTTGCCACATACGGCGCCCCAACTATTAAGAGGAGGGATATAATCGCAGCCACCACACCAGAAACCATCAAGCTTAGTGCAACGATCCTTCCGGCCTTGCCCGGGTCGGAATACCTATAATGAGATACATACTTTGTTGCAGTAATCCCAAAACCGAAACCTGCAAAAGTCCCCAGCATTCCAACCGTGTTCTGGATTACCCCTAGAGCGCCAAAGCCTTCCTTCCCTAGAGTGCGCGCAACTAGTACAAATCCAACGAGGGAGATAGCCTTGGGCAAAGCGACTGCTATCAAGCTCCAAAATGCACCGCTCACGAGTCTGTACCCGAGTGGAGATGCCTGTAGCCGTGCAAGGAGCCGTGCTATCAAGGGATGGTTTCGAACGGAATATATCATTCGTTTACAGCTTCGCCCCGTCGCGTCGGTGGAGCGCAACCGGCAATTTTACTTTGAGCCTAACAGACTCGCTCACTTCGATTTTTTCTTTGGACCGAGCAAAGCACTGAGCAGGGGCAGCACGGTCGTGAACCGCTTGCGCCAGGTCTCGAGTTGCTTCGTGCGGTCCAAATAGAATTTTTTGTTCTCGGATGAACGCTCCGCGAGTTGCTTCAGACGCTTCAAGCGGTCGGCTCCGGTATTAGCCATCGGAGCGATCCGTTCGCGCAGGACACCTGTCACGAGTTGGCGGAGGCTCAGCTCCGGTTCGTAGGCAACGCCGCGCGCGTCCGCGCTTTCCGCCTCGATGATTGCCCCTAAAGAGCGTAGGAGTTGCAGGCCTTGGCTGGCGGAACCTTTGCTGATCTCCAAGCGCTCGACGATGTCCGGAAAGCCCAGCGGCGCGGGAGAGGCGTAGAGCAGGCCGAAGATTTGGCCGACTGACTTTGGTACTCCAAAAAGCTGCACGACCTCGGCAAAGAAGGACACGCACTCCTTCTCAAAGATCGTGCCCGTCGCAGTAATCGTTGTGCCTGTGTTCGCCAATTGTCGTGGAGTAAACGGTCAGCACACGCGTGCTCGGAACAGAGTTCAAGGAAAAATGAACCGGGAAGACGGAAAGGGAGTTCAATGGGGAACGCTGGACGTAGCACGCCAGTGCGCAGATGGTGAGACGCGCGGTTTGCTTCAAGCGGCTCGCCCGTAGCTTCAGCGGAGGGTTGGAGGAGCGAGTGCCCATCGGGCGTTCCGACAACAACGCAGGAGCCCGGATGCCGTCGTTCAGAGGCCGGAGGTCAGCGGCTAGAGGTCTGAGGTTAGGGCGTAGACGTCGGAGATCGGAGGTCAGAGGTCAGAGGTCGGGACAAACGGCGATGAGCGGCGCTCCTTCATTTGTCGGCATTTTTTCACGCGAAGGGCGCAAAGGACACGAAGGATACCGAAATCATGACCTCGAGTAAATACACGGTCGCACTACGGCTGGCGGTGTTCTTGGCGGTTCTTTGCTCTCTTCGTGTTCAAAAGGCTTGTGATTGTGCCGACGGAACGCGGCGCGCCGACGAGCGGCGGCCCTACATTTGTTGACATTTTCTCACGCTAAGGACGCAAAGGACGCGAAGAAGACCGAAATCATGACCTCGAGTAAATGCACGGTCGCACTACGGCTGGCGGTCTTCTCGGCGGTTCTTTGCTTTCTTCGTGTTCAAAAGGTTTGTGATTGTGCCGACGGAACGCGACACGCCGACGAGCGGCGGCCCTACAATTTCAAAATGAAATCGATCCTTTTTTCGCGCGAAGGACGCAACGGTCGCGAAGAAGACCCAAATCATGTTCGAGAGTAAATCCACCGTCGCGCAATGGAGGACGGTATTCTTGGCGGTCCTACGCTTTCTTGGTGTTCAAAAGGGTTTGAGATTGGGGAACGACCAAACACGGCGCGCCGACGAGCGGCGGCCCTACCTTCCAGAGTTACCTTCTCCGCGAGACTTTAACAGTTGTTGGAGAAAACTACGATCCCAGGCATCTTTTTCCCGACTGCCTTGCTTAAGTCGTAGCATGAGCTCGGCCCCGGCAAAAGGAATCGGCACACCGTCAATCGTCTCAGTTTCTATTCCGCCACGCGCAGATTCGAAATCCACACCGCAGGCCTCGGTCATGAGATCAACGGTTATGTCGTCGTTGACCCGAACCACGATCCATCCGGCAATATCCTCGTCTCCCAGTTCTCGGATCGCTTTATCCGGGAGTATTTCCAATGCCTTTTTAACGAGCGATTGATTGGCGATGTCTTTCGCGATCAAAAGATCGATATCCTCGGTCGCACGTACGAGGCCCAACCGGTTGATCGCAAACCCTCCAACAACTACATAGGCCACACCAAGACGGTTCAGCTCACGGGCAAGCGACACGAGGTCGTTGCCGTCCGGCATTCGGGTTAGCTCTTGATTCTGTGTTTCGTCCATTCAGCACATTCCTGATAGCTGGCAAAGCGGTAAACGCCCTTAGGCTGACCGTGGCGACGTGCGAGTTTCGCGGTTGTGCGCTGTAATTTGCAGAACCTTTCCCATGGCGAAGCACGGTGTTGACCGAGTACTTTCATGCCGTCGGGTTTCATATGGTTTCAGCAAAAACGCTGGATACAAACTGGCTGGCTACCGAATCGGGTCAAGCGCGTAGGGCCGCACCTCGCGTGCGCACCGGGATCGCGGCAATACGTAGGGTCGCACCTTGTGTGCGCACCGAGTTTGGGGTTTGGAGATCGACCGAGGCGGCACGCACACAAGGTGCGGCCCTACAATCAGTGCGGCGGTTCTTCCGCCACTTGCAAGGTGACCGGTGGTTGTTTCCGCGATTGTATAAACAATACCGCCTGGTCGAGCCAAGCCAGTCGCTGCGCCGGTGTCATGCGCGAAAACTCTGTGTGCCCGTCGTAATCTTCGGATGTCGTCCGCTCGATAATTTCCCGCGTCGCTTTCTGCGCGGCATCGGCTTCAGCACTGATTTGTTTTGGGCGGTTGCTCATGCCTGATTGCGGCGAAGCCATTCGATGTTCCAATTCTCGGAATCAGTCGCCCCTTTGCGACATTGAAATTCATCCCTGGCGAAGGGCGGTGATGGAGAGTCGCGCGCACACCGGCGAGGGCGGCAATGAACACGGAGACGGAGTATTTCACGCGAAGAACGTGAAGGGCACGAAGAAGACCGTAACCACGACGACGCACTGCGGCAGCACGCACGCAAGGTACGGCCCTACAAAATTCAAAAGCTGGCCATTCGCCTTGGCGTTTCTTCGCTTTCTTGGTGTTCAAAAGGTTCGCGAGCGTAAACGGGATGGCTGGAACCGAGCTCGGCGTATCGTAGGGTCGCACCTAGCGTGCGGACCGCGATCGGCGTTCGTGCGTAGGGTCGCACCTCGCGTGCGTACCGTGTCTTCGGGTTTGCAGCGCTGCGGCACGCCGACGAGCGGCGGCCCACCATTTCAATACGAAATCGATCCGTTTTTCACGCGAAGGCCAAAAAAGGGCGCGAAGAAGACCAAATCCATTAAGGTGCTTTGTGAGGCGGGCGTAAGGTCGCACCTTGCGTGCGCACCGAGATCGAGGTTGGCGACAGGGCGGCGCGCCGACGAGCGGCGGCCCTACACGACACGTTCCCTTTCGCCAGTTCATAAGCACGCATCATGGCCGCCCATATAAAACTAATAGCTAACCCCAATTCTGTAATACCGGGGCAATCTTTTGTGAACAGGAACTAGAGCCATTGGCTTTCTCCTCAGATTTGCACGATTCCGTTCGGGTTTGAGAGATTCCGGTGGCTTCCGACGCGTTACTTTTTCGCGCCGCAACCTAGCTCCAGCTCTAAAATGGCAGATTCCCCCCCGGACAGGCCGCATACAGAATCCCCCTCAAGCGCACGAACTGAACATGGCAATGACCTGCATTGCAAAGCGCTCGCCCATACCATCGCGGCGGCCGAGCGCACGACAAGCTCCGTTCTCGCTTCGCCCGATCTGCTGCTGGCACTTGCGCCCCAAGGCTATAATGAGCTGGAGCTGAACAAAGGCCTCACGTTGGCCACGACCGCGCAATCGAAGTTCACGGCGCGGCAGGAAGCGCTGGCCGTGACAAAGCTGGCGACGAAGGCGCGCGACATGGCGTTCGACATCGCGAAAAAAGAATTCACCGAATTCCAAACGGCGATAAAGGCCAACCACCGCGACACCGGGCTGGCCGGACTGGGTTCCAGCAGGCCTACTCCAAAACAGAGCGCCAAATTCTGCGCCACCGCGCGCGAAGCCTATAACCGTGGAATCCAAGAACCGTATGTTAGCATCCTGTCGAACTGCGGATTCAACCGTCAGCGGCTGACCAAAGCTCTCAACGTGCTCGATAAACTGGACACCGCCGAAAGGGCCAATGAGAACGCGTTGAGCAAGGTCAAGGTGGCGACT
>Ga0302322_100001388_pt1 | contig 19782 bp, 19 predicted proteins | sample Fen_T0_2_FD_203757 | JGI IMG/M metagenome (GOLD analysis project Ga0302322, IMG submission 203757) | Peat permafrost microbial communities from Stordalen Mire near Abisko, Sweden - Fen_T0_2 | ecosystem: Environmental > Terrestrial > Soil > Wetlands > Permafrost | place: Sweden: Abisko...
GCAGGTCCGGAGGGTCTTGTGGAAGGTACATGGTTCGAGCGAATCGCCGAAAACAGGAGTGCCGATTTATCAGGGCGGCAAGAAAGTGGGCGAAATCCGGTCAGCGATCGGCTCGCCCGATGGATTCATTGCCCTCGCGATGGTGTCTCGCTCGGGGCTGGACGAAACCGCCGGTTTCACCCTCGAGGTGCCCGATCACTCGGACCAACGTCCTACGGTATGGATGAGCTGACGATGCTGACCGAATTTTGTCGGAAGCTGGGAGCGCCACCGCCCCAAGCCGTGTTGATGGCCAAGCAGCTCCTGAAACGAACCGAGCAACTGGCGCTTGAACGAAAGCAAAGTCGGGAAGAATGCCTGACCTATCTGTTGAGATTGATTGCTGAAGGCCAGGGCGGGCGCGTTGCCTCCGACTTTGACCCGCCTGATCGGAAATCAGAATAGCGCCTGCACTTCTTTGAAGTAGGCATCGACCCAATGATGGACCCCGAAAAAATAGATGAGAGCGGCGACGCCAAGCATCGGTCCGAAAGGGACGTGGACGCCGAGGCCGAGTTCGGTCGGAACCCCGTCGGGCGTCTCGGCGGGGAGCGCGACTGGAGCGGTGTGACCGGTGATCTGCTTCCAAAAATACGCGGCGACAAACCAGGCGCAGCCCAGGATGGCGCCGCCAAACATCCCGAAGACCGCACCTTTCCAGCCCACAAAAGCGCCAATGGCACCGAGAAACTTTACGTCGCCGAATCCCATGGCTTCCTTTTTCAAAATCGCCTCGGCGAACAGGGCGATCCAAAGCACGAGCGCCGAACCAACGAACAAGCCGAGCACGGACTGTTGCAGCCCGCGCAGGCTAGCGACCATGAAGTAATCGTGCGATTGGCCATGCAAGGCGGGTATCACCATCGAGAGGAACAATCCGGCGGCAGCCCCGCCGATTGTAAAGATGTCCGGGATGATCATGTGATCCAGGTCGATGAACAGTGCGCAGACCGTGATCGAGCACAACACCATCGCCGCCGCCGCCTTGCCCGGCGGGAATTGGCACCAGCAGAGCAGAAACAAGGTGGCCGTCAGCAATTCAATCGCCGGGTACCGAATACTGAACGGGCGACCGCAGCAGCGGGCCCGCCCACGCAAAATGAGCCAGCTTAGAACCGGCAAGTTGTCGAACCACGCGATGGGCTGGCCGCAACCGCAGTGTGATCGCGGGGTGACAACGGATTCATTTTTCGGGATGCGGTAGATGCATACGTTGAGGAAACTGCCGACGCAGGCTCCGACGAAACCGATCCACACAGGAAAGAACCACGGCGGAACCACGCGGGAAATTTCTTCAAAGGTTGCCATGTTAAGGGGAACGAAGCGCCGATCGGACGGCTTGGTGCATAATCCTGGTTGGAGCGGTCTCCCCGCTCCATAACTCAAGTGAGCGTGCCCCTTGGTAGACCAGCATCGACAGCCCGTTGGCATATTTGATTTCCAGGGCACGCGCGTGACGCAAAAGGGCTGTTTCTGCCGGCCGATAGATCATGTCGAAAACCTGGGCGGGACGGGGTATCCTCGTCAAATCCAGTGGGCTTTCATCGTCGGGCTTCAATCCAAGTGACGTCGCATTGATCACGATTGATCCTGGTCGCAAGGCCGCGGGGGGATGCTTCGGATCGAAGCCCGTGACCGGTGGCGACCCGGACGCCGGGATGATCCCGGCGAGGCTTTCGAGGAGACCCGCCAGAGATGCGGCCGTGCGATTTCCGATCCAAAGGGAAGCGCAGGGTGCGGCCAGGCATTCCACGGCGGCGGCCCGGGCGGCTCCGCCGGCGCCGAGTAGAATCACGTTTGATCCCTTGAGGCTGACCTCGAGATTGTCCCGCAGTGCTGACGTCAGGCCAATGCCGTCGGTATTGCATCCGAACCACCCTCCATCAGCGATCTTCAGCGTGTTTGCCGCCCCGGATGCCCGCACAAAGGGATCCTGTGATTTTAGGTGCGGCACAACGAGGGTCTTGTGCGGCACGGTCAGATTGAGCCCGTGAAATCCCTTGTGGCGAAACAACTCCAGCGCAGCGGCCAGTTCGTCGGGTGAGATATCAAACTTATGATAGTGCCACCGACGGAATTCCGGTTTGGTTTTTCCAAGCTCGGCGAGCGCCGCATTGTGCATCACCGGACTGAGGGAGTGGCTGATGGGCCGGCCAATGACGGCGAGGGGAACTCCAGCCACCGGCCATCGTTCGAGGTCGGACAACGTGTAGGTGGGTTCGGCGGCAAGACTCATGAACCCCGAAGGAAAGCCCAGTTGTCGGTTGAGAACGAGCTGATTTTATGACGAGTGCCGCTCGTGCGTGGATTCAAATTCCGCGACAAAACCCTCGAAGAGCCGGGCCTGGGCCGTTTGGTTTCCATCCGTATAGTGATTGACCAGGTTGCGGCAGCACCGGGTGAGGACTTCCCGCACCGGAGTGGGAGCGAGGTCGAGGATCGAGGCAGACGGCAGGCTTTGTTTGACCAATTCAAATACCTCCTCCGCGCCCAGCAGCAGGCCGGCATTGAATGGATCGACGAAGAATGGCGCTGATTCCTCGTAGCAACCCACCAGGAAATGTCCCGGCAGGCCAACGGGCTCAAGCTGCAGTCCGATCCGCTCCGCCACGAGCAGGTACACGATGGAAAGGGAAATGGGAATGCCTTTGCGGCGAATCAGCACTTGATCGAGAAAGCTGTTCAGGGGATCCCTGTAATTTTCGGCGTTTCCGTGCAGGCTGTATTCGTGAAATAGCACGCGATTGAGCAGGCGGCATTTCTCCCGTGCGGTCGCCGGCTCCGCGATCAATTCGCGGCAGCGTGCCGCCATCGCGTCGAGCAGTAGACAGCACGCGGCGACATCAACTGCGGGATTGACGGTGCGGCTGAGCAACAGGGCGCCGGTTTCGAGTTCGTAATTCAGAGACCGGATAAAGTCTCGAAACTCCGCCACGGGATCGGTGAAGTTTAGCTCCCGAAGAAATTGCGAGGCATGTTTCGCGAGGGCCGAATCGGGCTGTCGCGCCAGATCCTGCAGTAGATCGAGACTTTCACTGCCGTTTCGGGCAAATCGCTCCCGCAAGGCCTTGCGCACGGCGGGCGATGGATCGTCCAGCAGCGCCACCAGGGCCTTGGCTTCCGAGTCGGCAAATCTTTGAGCTTCCACAAAAGGGAACCAATTCTGTTCGAGTGCCGGTGCAATCCGGAAAGCCGGGCGCGCAGGATTTTTTTGGCCGTTCGGACCCTTGCAGCTCCGCCAGATTCCAAGGTTGGTCCCAGGCGAAATCACCGGGAGTATTCCCGGCGCTGCCGGGCATCACGCGAATGTACGGTTCGCTATGGTGAAGGGACTCTCGGTCCAAATAGCGCGGTGCCGATCCGAACCATCGTGCTCCCTTCGGTGATCGCAGCCTCCATGTCGCCAGTCATGCCCATCGACAATTCTGGCAGGGCAACGCCCAGTTTTTGGGTGAGCTCGTCGCGAATATTGCGCAGATTGACGAAGGTCCGCTGGGCGACGTTGAGATCGCCCGACAGTGGCGCTACAGTCATGAGGCCATCCACTCGAAGGCTGGATTTTGCCAGGGCAACCTCCAGCAATCGGATGGCATCGGCGGGTTCCGCGCCGAACTTCGCTGGATCGTTTCCGGCATTGATTTGGAGGAGGACGGAAAGTTTCTTGCCCAATTCGCCTGCGGCACGATCCAAAGCGCTAAGCAACTTTTCGCTATCGACACTTTGGATGCGGTCAAAATGGGTTGCGGCGAGCCGGGCCTTGTTGGATTGGAGGTGACCGATCAGTTCCCACCGCAAGGCCGAGTGGACTTGCGCGCGTTTTTCGACCGCTTCCTGGACGCGATTCTCGCCTACGGCGGTAAATCCTCGGCGGGCCGCGTATTCAACGGCCTGTGCGGGATGATTCTTTGTCACCGGCAATAGTTTTACTCCGTTCGGGTCTCGGTGCGCTTTGGCGCAGCAAGTCGCTATCCGCTGCAGGAGCGCGTCGGATCTCTCATCAAACAGGGCGTATTCGATTAGCATCTCTGATTTCTACTTTTAGGATGGCTTGCTGATAAGGCCTTATTATGGTTACCCCAACCATAAACGCTGCATGCAAATCGAAAACTTCAAAATCTTCGCCGATTTGGTGGAAACCAAAAGTTTTTCCAAAGCGGCCAAATTGAATGGCATCACCCAGTCGGCGGTGAGCCAGCAGGCTCGTTCGATGGAACGGAATTTCAAGACGCTGATGATCGACCGCAGCCAGAAGCAGTTCAATCTCACCCGCGAGGGGCAGCGCATTTACGAGGCGGCGAAGGAGATCTTGCACGGCTACGAGAAGTTGCAGAGTGAACTGCAGGAGATGAAGAAGGTGATCAGCGGCACCATCCGCATTTCAACGATCTATTCGATCGGGTTGCACGAGCTGCCTCCTTACATTAAAAAATTCCTCCATGAGTATCCGTCGGTCAACGTCCGGATTGAGTACCGACGGTCCAATCTCGTGTATGAGGACATCCTCCACAACTCGGTTGATTTCGGTTTGGTGGCATTTCCGCAACGGACGCGCCAGATCGAGATGATTCCGTTTAGAAACGACCGGCTCATTCTGATTGCGAACCCCAATCATCCGCTGGCGAAGGCGGCCGATGTCGATATCAAGACTCTGGCGGCACACAAATTCATCGGGTTCGATCCGGACATTCCCACGCGCAAGGCGGTCGATCAGATCTTTCGCGACTACAAATTGGAAATCACACCGGTCATGGAATTCGACAACATCGAAACCGTGAAGCGAGCGGTGGAAATCGACCACGGCATCGCGATTGTGCCTCAGGCCACTGTGTTGCAGGAAGTCCGGCAGGGCACTCTGGTGACCATCAATTTCAAGGGCAAGGAGTTCACGCGACCGCTGGCGATTATGCATCGCAAGGGCAGGGTGCTGACGCCGGCGATGAAGAAATTCATCGAGATCCTAAATGTGGAAATTGTGGCCCCCTGAGCAATATTACGGGATCAGCACGGGATTTTCGGGAACAAGATGGAGGCCGGTGTCTCCCACTTGTATGACTCTCATTAAATCACGCCTGGCGTTACCCTTTCTTGTCCTGGCGATCGCCGGACTTAGCGTTTCATTTCCGGCGGTAGGGTGGGCCGAGGCCCCGTTGGCTGCGCCGGTGGCGCCAAACTGGAAGCTCGCCGACCTCGACGGACACGCGGTGGGTTCCGAGCAGCTTAAGGGCAAAGTAGTGATCTTGGATTTTTGGGCTACCTGGTGCGGGCCCTGCGTGGGTGAAATCGCCGGGTACATCGAACTCCAAAAGAAACATGCGGCTGAGGGACTGGTCATTGTGGGCGTCTCGGTTGACCAGGCGGGTCCGGAGGTCGTCAGGAAATTTGTGAAGGCCAAGGGAATCAATTATGTCGTGGCCATGGCTGACGATGCCGTGACGGACGCGTTTGGCGGAATGGACGCGATTCCTACTACCTTCCTGATCGATCGAGCGGGACGCATCATCAATCGGAAAGTCGGCGCCATGCCGCATGAGGAATATGCGAAGCTGGTCGAGCAGGCGCTTCGCTGACGGCCGGCGGGAGAATCGAATCCGACAACGAGCAGGCCGCCGTGAAGTGGCGGATGACTCAGGTGGCGGATGTCTCGAATTTTGTCCCTGCACCGGCACGAAATACCGCGATCGCGGAGTGCGGGGAGATCTGCCGGTTACACTAGCCGGGTTGCGATAATGGTTAACCGGCCCCCGTCGTTTTGGTTAGCTCCGCTCGCGCCCTCTGTTTGGCTGGTTCGTCATTGGGCCCGCGCGAAGGCATGGCGAGCGCGTGGATCCAAAGGTCGCGGGCTTTGCTTTCATCTCCGGCCAAATGAAGGGCAAAACCGAGTTCGATCCAATGATTCAGTTCATCGGGTTCAAGGCGAACGGCGCATTCCAATTCCCGAATTCCTTCTTTCAGGGATGGTGTCGGAAGGTCGCCGAAAACCACGCCGGCCAAGAATCTCGCGGCTGCACTCACCTGCACCATTTCGCAATGCCAGCGACCCAACACGTGATGGGCCCAGGCGTAGTTTGGATCCATGGTGATCGCGCGCTCCGCCTCTTCCCGCACGAGTTTGGCGTAACGAATTTTGTCGGGTGGGCCGCAATAAAGGGCCAGTTTGCCATGGCAAACAGCGAGGGAGAGCACGTTGACGGGATCTTTCGGATTCAGAGCGACCGCCCTTTGCGAGTAGTCGAGCGCCGCCCGGGCATAGCGGATTTTCGTAGGCACGTCGGGTTGGGCCAACACGAGGTCGGAACAATGACGGGCAATGGTTTGTGCGAGGCCGGCGTCGCGGATCTTGATCTCACCCGCACGCTCGAAGAGACGCAGAGCTTCGGCCGAATCGTGTCGTTCCGCCGCCGCCAAGGCCGCGCCGATGAGCGCGGTCGCCTCGTTGCCCTGGACGCGCGAAAGAGCAAACAGACCGATGACGAGGCAGCGAAAATACATAATCCTTAGGCATACGTTCAGGACCGCTTCGCGGATGGGGGTTGCGCGATCTTTGACCGGGCGGGATGCGGATTTCTGTTTTTTCGAACTGTCAGAATTCATTGGGCGTGCCGCATTACTGGTTCACGCTCACACCGTGCGCTAGCTGCGCTGCCCACCTCAGGCGCAGGCTCGTACCCTCGGCCTTGGTTTGCACTAGGCCCGATACCAACCCCAAACCCCTCAGGAAATGAATCCGATGAATCATGTCCGCACGACCACGTCCCGGCCTATTGGCTGGAGAATTTTGAACCTCACCGCGGCAGCTGCACTACTGGTCGGTATGGCCCCGGCGGTCCATGCTCAGGCTGCGCCGGCGGCCGCGAAAGCGGAGACGTCGAAAGAGATCGTTGAATTGCCCACCTTCACGATTACCGAAACACCGGCGAATCCCTACGCGTCCAAGCAGGCGCTTTCCTCCTCGCGCGTCGCGATGGCCATCCAGGACATTCCCCAGACGATTTCGGTGGTGACCAGTGAATTCATTCAGGACTCGCTGAGCGCCCGCATGATTGATGCGGCCAAGTACGTGACGCCGGTCGTAGAGTCGACGCTGCCCATTGGTGGCGATCGCTACATGATCCGCGGTTTTCAGGTTTCCCACGAGTTTGTCGACGGTACCGAGATCTCCGGCCAAGATGGCTACAGTTCCTCGCTTGCGCCGTACAACATCGAGCGCATCGAAATCATCAAGGGTCCGAATGCCATCTTAATGCCCGGGGGCAGCCCGGGGGGTCAGTTCAATCCGATCACCAAGTCTCCGCTCGGCAAAGACCAGCAATCGGTCACGCTTGAGCTGGCGCAATATTACGGCACGGCCATCAGCACCGACGTCAACCGCGTCATCTCGACCGGCGATAACAGCAAGGCGGTTCGTTTCGTCGCCGCCTACTGGGACAGCAAAGGGTACGCGAAGAACCAGTTTCGCACGGGTTACATGTTCGCTCCGTCGTTTTCCTGGCAGCTCAGTCCGGCTCACAAGCTGATCGTTAAGGCCGAAATCATGCAGAGCCGCGAAAGCATCATCAGCGGCCTTCCCATCGACCCGAGCTTGGGTAGCACCGACTACGCCCGCATCGCCACCGGCCTCCCGCGCGACTGGTCATTTGGCGATTCTTCCGACTTCCGGCACCGCGCGACCGAGCGGCTGACATTTGAACTCCTGTCCAATCTGGGCGACCATGTCACTTCCCGCCTTTCGCTGATGGGCAATCACGTGGTCCGCGAGGATTTCGGCGGCATGGGTGCGGCGATCGCCGGGTTCAGCACGACCCGCAATCCGAATACGGGCAATTACGAACCAGGCGTTATCTGGAGCCTGGATCAGTCGGGCCCGACGGCCATTGCCACCTCGACTTCGCCCGGCCTGCCCGCGCCCACCAGCTATGTCTTTTCGCGGACAACCAATGCCGTAGACCTCTTCTACAATGAAGCGCATCTGCGCAACGACTACGCGATCAAGTTCGACCAGTCCCTGTTCAAGTCGACGACCATCACGGGTCTCGCGGCCAACTTCTCCAAGGTCCAGTTCAAGACGTACGCCACCGCGTCGCGTCCCTCAATTGCCGTCACTGCGCTCGACACGATCACTTATCCGGCCTGGAATTATCCTCAACCCACCGCTACCAACGGCGGTGGCAACCGGACCGGCAAGCAGGAAGACCTGCAGATGTTCGTGTACGAAAATCTCAGCACCTTCCAAGACCGGGTGATCTTTTCCGGCGGCTTGTCACGCTTCTTCGGTCAACTGACGCGCGTGGACGACACCGGCATTCCGCCGGCCATCACCTTCCCGTCCTACAATCTCGCCACCACCGCCAAGAGTTACGGAGTCGTCGTCAAGCCGATCAAGCCGGTTTCGGTCTTCTACAGCTTCAACAGTTCCGGTGGCACGATGCCCAGCTCACTCAATCCGGGCACCTATGCGCCGAATCTGCGCGTGGCGAGTGGCGAGCAGAAAGAGTTCGGCGTCAAGGTTTCCTGGCTTGAAGACCGGCTCACCGCTTCATTTGCGCATTTCGACATCGTCCAGCAAAACTACCCGGTGCCCAACAGCGACTATTACACGCTGATTGCCTTGGGCAAGACGGCGGAGGCCAACGCCCTCCAAAACCCGCTCTTCCTTGATCTGAATTCCAAGGGCTGGGAATTCGAGGGCACGTTCGCCGTGACCAAGAACCTCTTCGTTCTCGGCAACTACACCTCATTCAAGATGCGGCAGCCGATCACCAATGTCCGGGTGCGCGCCGTGCCAGATCACAGCGGCGGCTTTTATGCCGACTACCGCTTCACCGACGGCGCCCTCAAGAATTTCGGCGTCAACCTCGGCGTTGATTTCAAGAGCGATGTCGTCGGCGAAAACGCCACGGGCTTCACCACCACCAAGCCGCTGCCTAACGGCACCTTTGTTGCGGCGCAACCGACCTTCAAGGTCGCCGGTCGAACCCTCGTCAACGTCGGCTTCACCTACCGCGCCCAGAATTGGACTGCCCGCCTGCAGGTTAACAATGCCACGGACAAGGACTATATCCTGGCCGCCGGCAGCCGCACGGCCGCCGTCCCCGGCGATCCGCGGTCGATCAAGGGCTCCGTCACCTATAAGTTCTAATCGACGCACGCCGACTTTTCTCAGGCCAGCCGGTCCGCTTTGCGCAGGGCCGGCTTTTTCTTGCCGCGCCACCATGGGCTGGCGGCCTCACGACTTCACGAAAAGATAATGACTGACGTGCCACTCGTCCCCGCCCCGAAAATTCCAGAGTTCGGCGCACGACAAGTAAAACACGCGCCAGTATGACCACCACTTCACCGCGTGTTCCGGTCCATAGGTTCGCGCGAAGAGCGGCAGAATCTCGCTTCGGTTTGCGTCCATGTTCTTGAGCCATAGTTCCGCGGTCTTGGCGTAGTGGACTCCGCTAACTTTCCAGCTTTCGCTCAATTTCAGGTCGTCTTGAAATTGGCTGAACAGGTCATGGGAAGGCATCTGGCCGCCCGTGAAGAAATACCGGCTCATCCAGTCGGTTTCGTCCCGGGCGACGAAATGATAGGCAAACCGGGAGTGAACGAACACATGGGCGAAGAACTTGCCACCGGGCGCCAGCCAGCGCGCGATGTTCGCCATCAGCCTTGGCCAGTTCTTCATGTGCTCAAACATCTCCACTGAGACCACGCGATCAAACTGTCCGGCCCCGATATCGAAATCATTCATGTCGCGAGTGATTACCGTGACGTTGCGCAGGCCCCGCCGGATGGCCTCGGCCGTGATGTGCTCCCGCTGAGTGCGGGAATGTGAGACGGCGGTGATCCGAGCCTGGGGATTCTTCTCGGCCATCCAGAGGGTGAGCGATCCCCATCCGCAGCCGAGCTCAAGGATGCGTTGGCCGTCGGCCAACTGGGCGCGAATGCAGGTCAGCCCCAGCATCGCCTCCTCCGCCTCGGCCAGACTCTCATCGCCGCGTTCGAACAGCGCGCTGGAATACTTCAAGCGGGGTCCAAGGCACTTTTGATAGAACAGGGTCGGCACCTCGTAGTGTTGCTCCTTGGACTCGGTAGTATTGACGGCGATCGGCTGCTGGCGCAATTCGTCGGCGAAGCGGCGCACCTTGGCATCGTTGTCGCGCGAGTCCTCGTCGCGCAGGCGCTGACGGAGCAGGCGGCGGATGCCGATCCGGATGAGCCAGTCGGGCAGCAAGTTTTTCGTGAGCAGGCGGTCGATCATGGGAGAGGCTTGGGGAACCACGGCACAAAGGCGCTCGTAGTCGCCTGGTAACGACGGTACGCGTCGCCGCGGGAGCGGAGTGACTGTTCCTCGGTCAACGGTATTCCCGTTACGCGCAGGAGGAGATAAAGAATGCTGAGCGGACCGATGGCCGCAACCCAGCCCCACGGAGAGGCGAGGGCGAAGACCAGATACGCGACCCAGATCAGCCATTCAAAAAAATAGTTGGGGTGACGGCTAAAGCGCCACAGTCCGACGTCGCAGACACGCCCGCGATTCGCGCGATCGTGTTTGAAGGCGGCCAGCTGGGCATCCGCGATTGATTCGCCCGTCAGCGCGACCAGCCAGAGGGCGGCCCCGGTGATCTCGCTCCAATGCAGTCCGGCGGTCGGATTGAGGCAAATGACGAAGAAGGCGGCGCCCAGTAGGACCACCGAAGCCGCCTGGAATTGGAAAAATAGGAACATCTTTGGGTTGAAGTTGGCGGCCCAATCCCGACGCAACTGGGCGTACCGACCGTCCTCCACCGGGTGATGACCCATGACTCGGCGATACAGGTGGGTGCCGAGGCGCAGGCTCCACATTATGGCCATCGCGGCGATGAGGGCCTTCCGAACGCTCCAGCCTTGCCCGTACCAAGCGTAAAAGACCGCAAGGGCCGAAAAGGCATACGACCAACAGATGTCGACGATCCCATAATTGTTGATCCGACGGGCCAGAAGATAGCACACGACGAACAAGACGGATGAACCGGCGAGCGCAGAGAGAAGAAGGAGCAGGGGTGGCATGGGTCAATAGATCAAGCGAACCAGGCCATTCCGCCGCTGAGGAGCAGCAGGCCGGCCGGGACCCACCAATCCACCGACCGGCCGTCGCGGAGCAGTACTTGTTCCAGCTTCGCGTTGGCCGGAACGCGGGCCAGTTGGACCAGACAATAAACCGACATGGCGATGTTCCCCAGCAGGACCACGGCGACAAACCAGAGGAAGCGGGAGAGCCACCCGCGCTCCTTGTACGCGAGCCAGACGTAGAAGGTGAAGAATGCCCAGTAGGTATCGAACAAGGTGGCAACGAACCAGGGATGACCACCGACGCTGCGCGGGATGGCAAAAAGTGAAACCTGCAGGCTCGCCCAAGTCGTCACTCCGAGCATTGAAACCAGGACCACCGAAAAGAAGATCCGCAGAAACCAGATCATGTCAGAACGACAGGTTGTTCGGGCGGGTGTGGACGGTCTGCACCACCGAGATATTGCGCATCGAGAACGCGACCTCGCAGTAACAGAAATAGTAATTCCACTTGCGGATGAAGCGGTCGTCGAAGCCCAGGGCGCGGACTTGGTCGAGCTTGGCGTGAAACAGATCGCGCCAGGCGTTTAGCGTTCGCACGTAGTCGCGGCCCATGTCTTCCAGGCTGTGCAACACAAACCCGCCGCGATGGGAAAACAGATCGTTCAGGCGGTTCACCGAGAGCAGCAGCGATCCGGGGAAAATGTGTTTCTGGATGAAGTCGACGCCCTCGCGCAGTTGATTGTAGCGCGAGTCGGGGCAGGTGATGAACTGCAACGCGATCAGGCCGTCGCGCTTGAGCGAGCGGTCGCAGACCGAGGCATAGTCAGCCAAGTAACGGTGGCCGACCGCCTCGAGCATCTCAATGGAAACTATCTTGTCGAACTGCCCGGTGACGTCCCGGTAATCCTGCAGCCGGACTTCAATCAGGCTTTCGAGTCCGGCAGCCCGGATCCGTTCGCGCGCAAGGTCGTATTGTTGCCGCGAGATCGTCAGGGTGGTGATATGACAACCGTAGGTGCGCGCGGCGTGCAGGCTCCAGCCGCCCCAGCCGGTCCCGATTTCGAGGACACGATCCGTTGCCGTTAGGTGGAGCTTGCTGCAGAGCGCTTCGTTCTTGGCGATTTGAGCCTGTTCCAGAGTTTCGGCGTCCGACCAGCGGGCTCCAGAGTACATTAACGAAGGATCAAGCCACAGTGAAAAGAAGTCGTTCGAGAGATCGTAGTGGGCCCGGATGTTTCGCTGCGCCTTGGCCCGGGTATTGGGACGCAGGAGATGTCCGACCCGATTGCCGAAGCGGAGGAGATTCAGCGCGAGCGATCGGGCCTTTTGCGAGCCAGAGAGGGTGGGCGCTTGGTCGAGGTTGAGCAGGAACCATCCGAGCAACGAGGTCAGGTCGGGCGTTTCCCAGTCTCCATCAATGAAGGACTCGGCAAATCCAATGTCGCCGTAGAGAGTGCATTTCTTAAAAAACTCCGCCCGTCTAACCCGCAGATAGGCGGTGTTGCTGACTCCCGGAGCGATGACGGTCGCTGGGATTCCAGGCTGGCCGAACTCGCGCACGGTGCCGTCGGGTAGCACGAGGTGAAGCCGGCCTAGCTTCATTTCGGCGAAGGCGCTCAGCACGGCGACCTGGAAAAATGAAGGGGTTTCAGAGGCGGGACCGACGGTCGCGGTGGAGGTGGTTTGAAGCGGTTGATTCATGCTTTGGGATGGTTCAAGATGGAAACATGGGGGCGATACAGGTCTCGCTGGGCCTCTGGTCGGGCGGCCTTGGCATACCACGGAATTTTTTTCAGGTAGAGTTTGAGGGCGTGCCAATGGATGAGGGAGATGATCTTTAAAGTGATCAAAGGATACTTGAGGGTGAACCACGCCAGACGCCCGTCAGACAAGTTTTGGCGGGAGCCAGTGAGCACGCTGGTGAGGGTGCGCTGACTCGATTCGTAGTCGTCGATCTGCACGGCGAGTATCTCAGTCGGCGCGCGCAGCGCAAAGTCGAAGGCGACGTCCATGTCCGTGAACGGAGAGACATAAAAATGCTTGGGTACCCGCAAAGAAAACCGCGGGCCCTGGCCCGTTTCACTCCTGGTCGCGGGTCCGAGGACGAATGCTTTCATCTCCTTGAAAGTATTTGTTACTTCGGCGATGGCCGCCACCGCTCGGCCGTCGCGATCATAGCAGAAATAGAAGGAGACCGGGTTGAAAAGGTAGCCAAAGACCCTGGGCAAGGTCAGCAACAGCACCCGGCCTCCGGCCAGATCAATGCCATCCTGAGCCAGACGCGCGATCACGCGCTGCTTCAGCGAGGTTGGACCAGGCCGGGAAGACGTCGCCGGGCTGCCGCTCGGCGCATTGTGAAGGGGCTCATCCGTGGGGAGAAAATCACGGTCGCGAAACGAATAGATGTTCCGACGGTTGACGGAAAAGAAACGGAAACGGCGGTGCAGGGCGTCGAGTTCGTCCAGATCGAAGGCGAACAGAAAGATGCGGTAGTCGAACCGATGCGCTTTCGGCGCAAATCGGTGGTGCATGACCCGGCACTCATAGACGCTGGAATTCACTGCAGGAGCTACGTTTCAGCAAGGCTGCGGGATGCAGCCCCAGGTTCCACGACCGACGAGCCCGTAGCGCAATCACCGTCGATCCACGGATCGCGGCCAAGCAGCAATTGGCAGAGATTCACGGCGGAGAGCAGGCCATCTTCGTGGAAGCCGAAGCGCTGCCAGGCGCCCGCGAAATAGGTTTGCGTCCGCGCGCGCGCGGCCTGGTTGAGCCCGGGAATCTCGGCTTGCGCCCGGACCGCCCCCAGGCTGAACAGCGGGTGTTCGTAGTGGATGGTCTTGAGTATGCGTTCCGGGGCAAGGTCGCTCGAGCCATTGATCGAGACAAAATAGTCCTGGCGATCGGAGACATTTTGGAGCCGGTTCATCCAGTAATGAGTGGACGGCACCAGTCGCCCGCCCGCCTCACGAGCCAGGGAATAATTCCAGGAGGACCAGGCCAGCTTGGTCCGCGGCATGACGGTGGGATCGGTATGCAGGGTGGCGATGTTCGACTGGTATTGAAATTCCCGCAGCAGGCGCGATTCTTCTGCGGTGGGATCGGCGAGGAGCTGCAGAGCCTGGTCGGCGTGACAGGCGAGAATGACCTGATCGAATCTGGCGGTTGCACCGTCGGCCATCTGGACGACCACTCCACGGGATTCTCGCAGAATCCGCACAACACGGGCCTGAAGCCGGATGCGATCGCCCCATGGAGCGACGAGCCGCTTGACGTATTCGTGCGACCCGCCGTCGACCGTCCACCATTGATGCTGAGTGTTGAGGCCGAGAAAGCCGTGATTGTGGAAAAATCGCAGGAGGGTGGTGGCCGGAAATGCCAGCATCTTTGCGGGAGGGGTTGACCAGACGGCCGAGCTCATCGGCACCAGATACAGGTCGAAGAAATCCGTGCCGTAATCGCGCGCCCGAACGTACTCACCCAAGTTGGTGTCGGCCCAAGCCGGATCGTCCAGGGCCGAGAGAGCCTCGCGGTTGAACCGGGCGATCGCCAGCAGCATCCGGATGAAGCGTGGATTGACCAGGTTTCGGCGTTGCGCGAACAGGTGATTAAGGGAGGATCCCGCAAACTCCAAGCCGGAGTCTTGGTGGCGAACGCTGAATGACATCGCAGTTTTCTTCACCGGAACTTTCAGCCGATCGAAGAGCCGCGCCAAATGCGGATAGGTTTGGTAGTTGAAGACCATAAAACCCGTGTCGATCGGGACTGGGCGCCCGGTGCCGGTTTCTGGTACTGTAACGGTATTCGTGTGGCCTCCGGTGTAGTCGTTCTGTTCAAACAGGGTCAGGTCGAAATCGTGCTGCAAAAAGTGAGCGCAACCCATGCCGGCGATACCGGTGCCGATGATAGCAAGTGAGGACATGTGAAGGTGAATCGTTGCCGCCAAAAGGTAGCTTCGATTTACGGCTTTGAGCCCTCGGTGGTTGCCGCAGGAGCCCGCGGCGCGACCAGTTCACGGAGGTTGTTGAGGATCGTCGGACCCGCGACCTGCTTTTTCGGTCCGGTTCCATCCGCGGAGTTCACCGAGGATGTGGCGCTCGGAGCCTTCGTGGGTGCGGCGTGATTTAGCGCGTTGATTTCACCCTGGACTGAGGACGTCGAGGAGCGGGCCGCCGCATCGCGGTGATGTCGCTGTTCCGCCTCACGGTAAATCGAAGTGGGGACACCCTTAAGATCCCAGATGAATCCGGTCCACGACAGGACTTTCAATAGGTAATAGGTGAGGTCGATTTCCCACCAATAAAATCCCTGTCGGGTTGCGGACATATAGCGGTGATGGTTGTTGTGCCAACCTTCGCCGAGCGTGATCAAGGACAGGATGAAGCTGTTGCGCGAGTCGTCATCTGTATCAAACCGTCGCCGGCCGATTAGATGCGCCAGGGAATTGATGCACGAGGTGCCATGAAAGAGTAGCGTGGTACTGACGAAGAAGCCCCAGACGAGAAGCTGACTTCCGCTGGTGTGAAGCGCAGGTGCGGAGTAGGAAAGATAGTGCCCGGTGCCAAACAAAGCGGCGGCGAAAACCACTGGCACTAGGACGTCAAAACGGTTGAGAAAGACCAATTCCGGATATTTTGCCAGGTCGCGGACTTTTGAGTAGTCCGTGGGAAAATTGCGCCGGCTCGTGATCCAACCGATGTGGGACCACCAGAAGCCGTGAATATGCGGTGAGTGAGCGTCCGCCGGTTCGTCGGAATGTTGGTGGTGGTGGCGGTGATGATAGGCCCACCAAAGTGCTCCTCGCTGAACACACGTGGCGCCAAAAAGAGCCAGGAGGAACTGTCCGAAGCGGGACGTGCTATAGCTCTTGTGCGAGAAGTAACGGTGGTAAACGCCGGTCACCGCAAACATTCGTATGAAATAGAGTGATACCGCTAACCCGCATGCGAACCAGCTCGAGCCAGTCCAAAAGATCCCTAGGCAACCAAGGTGAAGAATCACAAACGGGATGCAGCGGATCAAATTAATTCCATCCGGTTGCGCTCGAATGAATTCAGCTGAATCGGCAGAGTAATCCGAGTCGATCCATTGCACGAGGGACCCAAGGAAGGGCCGGAGGGAAGGTTTTGTGGTATGCAATGGAAACGAGGGAAAAGTAATCCTTTCACCACCCAATGGAAGTGGCCGCAGGTACTTGCTGTTCCCAAGAGTGAGAACTTGAAAGTACGCTCTGGTTCTACGTCTCGGCCTGCGGGCCGGATGCCCCAGCCTACGGTCAAGCAGCCAGCCGGTCTTCTTCAGGAGTGTCCTTATCGGCGACTTTCCTGGTCGGCCGCAAAGGCGGTTCAGGCGGCGAAGACACGGAGGGGCCCGCGGGCTCCGAATCGGTAGCCACGAGGAGGGACATCAATGATAAAACGACAACAACTGCGATCATTTGCTTGGTAATTCGGCCTTCGATCAGAGGGCTAAATAAGTAAGTTGTTCCTACCGGTGATCTTGCAGTTCAACCAAAGTGGCCAAGCGGGAAGAGTCCGAATTGGAGCGAAGAAATGGTCAGTAACTTCGTACAACTGCCGCGAGAAGATGCGCTTTTGGCCCTACTGCAAGTCCTCGCTGCAATCTATTAAGGTCGTAGTACCTAGTGGCGACCTCAGCATTAGAATCGATCGTATCAAGATTTTAGCGTACCGACGACCCACAGGAGGGCAGTGTATATTTATAACGCCTTATTGTTAACTACTTATAAACTATCATTGATCGGTCGATGGCCGGCCAGGGGCACAGCAATTAGAGTCGAGACGGCGAGGTGCACAAACTGTCGCAGTTCTTTTTCTGGCTCACTGTTCTTACATAATCCGCTGGTCAATTCAGACATACGATGCGAATTGGCTAACGAATGGTGCATTGCTCCGACGACATAGTTCAGCCGCCACATAAATTCATCCGGAGGCAGGTTGGGTAAGTGGCGACGGATCTCTTGGGCGAAGCGGTTGATAACGGGATGGAATTCCGTTGCCAGGACGCAGTCCAAGAAAGGTAGTGGTTCGATTAGGCACCTCCCTAACAAACGAAGCGCATGATTCACTTTTGATCCGTCACGCCTGCTAAGCCTGAAAATCGGCGAGGCGAAAATGTCGATGATTAGGGGCAGAGGAATCGGTCGGTTCCCTGCGAGTGCCGCCGCATGATCGAGACGCTCCATTCTTTCTGCGTTCATCGGTTTCAATAGGTTTGAAATCAACGCGCTATATAGTCCTTCCTTGTCTCCGAAGTGATAGTTGATCGCGGCGAGATTAGCCTTGGCGTGCTCGGTGACGTCTCGAATTGAAGTCGCATGATAGCCGTGAGCGGCGAAAACGATCTCGGCCGATCGTAGGATGCGCTCAACTGTATCATTTCTATCGCTTTTCATTACTAATTCATACGTATGTTTGAATTTGATTGGCGAGAAGTTTTTTCTGCTTCTCTTGATTGGTTCAGATTTAGCAGCTGAGCGTTGGTTATGGAAGCTTCTGGCTCGCCTGATTTGACCTATTGCGAGTGGGTTTCCTTTGTGGGGCTTTCCGAAAGTGTTGGCTGTTCGGAATCCAGTGGTGGACCGCTGTAGTGCCGCCTTTCTACGCTGAGTCTCGCCCAAACTTCCTTCGTCATTATTACCTTGCGTTTGGGTGAGTTCTGATCGTTCTTGAAAGCCTCGTTAGAGAAAGCGTTTAGATGACAGGATCTGGTGAGTCGTAGGCTGAGCGTTAGGCTTAAGTGATGATTTCGAAACCCACGGTGGGAACGGACTGGCAGAAAGCGAAGGATCTACGAATTATCACATGAGCAATTCCAAACTCTACGTTGGAAATCTATCGTTCAACACCACCGAAGACGAGCTGCGCTCGGCCTTCAGCCAATTCGGCTCTGTTACCGACCTTTATGTCGCTATGGACAAGATGACGGGCCGCCCGCGCGGTTTCGCTTTCGTTACCATGGGCACGGCCGATGAGGCCAAGCTTGCGACCGAGAAGATGAATGGCACCGATCTCGGTGGCCGCGCCCTCACGGTCAATGAGGCCCGTCCGAAGGAAGAGCGCCCAGGTGGCGGCTTCGGCGGCGGCGGTCGTGGCGGCTTCGGCGGTGAACGTCGTGGCGGCTTCGGCGGCGGTGGCGGCGGTCGGGGTGGTCGCGGCGGCTTCGGCGGCGGCGGCGGTGGCGGCGGTCGCTACTAATTTCACGCTCGCCTCGGCGATCTGAATTTCAATCCAGGCGGAGCCATTACGGCTCCGCCTTTTTTTGTGCCGTGCCGTACAGAATCGGCGCTGTTTCGGCCGATTTTGAATTTGAGCCAGGCCGAAACCTCCACGGACATTTCCGCTCCATTCTGCGACGGCGGCAAGATTTTGGGGGCGGCTTTAAGATGCACCGCGTTGAAACCGCAACCATTCGTTCGCGCCGGACAGCCCACTCCGGGCACCGAGTCGGTCGCCAACTGCTCGGATTTTTGCGCAAATGTATTTGCCTCACTGTGGGTCGCGCGCTGCCTTGGCCTTTTCCCATGACCATTTTTGGCCGGTTCATCATTCCAATTCTCATTTCCGTCTGCTTCCTCCCGGCGTTGGCGGTGGAAAAGAGCCTGCACAAAGCCTACAGCGGAACGATCGTTACCGATGCGGCCACCGGTCGGGTCTTGTTCGAGGATAATGCCGATGTATCGAATCCGCCGGCAAGCATGGCAAAGTTAATGACCTTTGCCGTCCTGCACGACAAGCTGGTCGAAGGCGCTTTCACGCTCCAGACCCCGGTGAAGATCAGTGTGGAAGACTCCAAAATGGGCGGCACGCAGGTCTATCTGGATCCGCGGGAAACTTTTCCAGTCGAGGAGTTGATTTACGCGATGATGATCCAATCGGCAAATGATGCCGCGCACGCCTTGGCGCGCACGGCGGCGGGCTCGGTGGAAGCCTTCGTTGAGCTGATGAACGCCAAGGCGAAATCACTGGGCATGAATCACACGACTTTCCGCACGCCCCACGGATTGCCCCCGCCGGGGCGCAGAATTGCTGACGGTGATCTGACCACACCGCGCGATTACTCCCTGCTCTGCCGTCACCTCCTGCTGACGACCGACGTGTTGAAATATTCTTCCGTCCGCAACCGCGATTTTGGGCCCGACCGAAAACAGGGTCCGCAGCACATGAAGAATCATAACAATCTTCTGGGCAAGGTTGCCGGGGTGGACGGCCTGAAAACGGGGTACACCGAGGGAGCTGGCTATTGCCTGAGCGCTACCGCGGTGCGAAACAACCGCCGCGTGATTGTGGTGATCATGGGAGCTTTCGGACCAAATGGGCAGCGGGATCTGGGTCGGGCGCGCGATCTTAAGGCAATCGAGTTGATCGAGCGGGGGTTCGCGGCGCAGCCCGCCGAATTTCCGGTGGCCACCGGGGCGACCCGGCTAGAGGACCTGCCTTCCGTCAAGACCGAAAGACCTGTAGCTCCCGTCGAACAAAACTCGACGCCAAAGGAGTCGGTGCCTACTTTCCGCGTCATCCTCCCCTCCAAAAAACCGTGAACAAGTCACATTTTTACTTCCGGCTCCTCTTTGTGGCCATAGCCCTACTTGCGTCACGCCCGCTCACTCTGCACGCCCAGCGCGAAAAGCTGCCGCCGGAGGACCTGGATTTCGTGGAAAAGAAGTGGCCTGGCGCCAAACGGACTTTT